>Ga0310037_10001704_pt1 | contig 11907 bp, 9 predicted proteins | sample Sb_taG_11_FD_200239 | JGI IMG/M metagenome (GOLD analysis project Ga0310037, IMG submission 200239) | Peat soil microbial communities from Weissenstadt, Germany - Sb_50d_3_AS metaG (v2) (version 2) | ecosystem: Environmental > Terrestrial > Soil > Wetlands > Peat | place: Germany: Weissenstadt...
CCAGCGGGCCGTCGACGTCAACGGCTTCGCGGTACCGGATCAGAGGGTGCCGGCCCGCCTCAGCACCGGCGTCACCGTCTCGCTTCCCTCGCGCGGGCTCGTGGTGTTGACCTCGCTCGGCTTCGCGGCGCCTGTGGCGCTGAGTCAAGGCACACAGACCCTGCTCGACAGCCTGCACGGCTGGCGCCAGACGTATGCGCACACACGGGGATTGATGCTGGATCACAACGACGTGGCGCAGTTCAACTATGCGTCCTCGCGGGTGATGGTGAGCCCGCCTCCCAAGACCAAGACCGGCGGCAAGGCGAAGCAGAAGTCCAAGCCGAAGCCGGCGCCGCCACAGTTCCTCGCCTATCGCTCGAGCCAGGTGACGAGCTTCGAGGTCAAGGCATACAGCACGAGTCCGCCGCAGGTGTCGGCGTACGGGTCTGAGGACGGTTCGGTGTGGGCGCCAATAGCGCTCGCGTCGACCAACCCTGCACCCGCGGTTGGCGGGCGGCAAATGCTCAGCGAGCTGATTCCGGCTGGATCGCTCCCCGCCGGCGTCAACCGGGTCAAGCTCGTGCTCGGACGCGGTACCGAGATCGCCCAGGCAGGGATCATGGGCGGCCGCTCAGGCCCGGCGTGCCTCGCGCCCGCACCGGCGGCGCGCGCCAACTCGCTCGCCGGCTTCCTCCCCGGGACAAGCCCTGCCGGGGTGCTCGGCTCGATCGGCCTTCCCGGCGCAAGGTCACGCTTCGTCTGGAGCTACTGCGTCGTCGACGGCGGGCAGCTCGCGGTCGTGTTCCCCCGCCGTGGGGGCGCGTCGTTGATCGCCACGACAGCGCGCGGGTACCGGCTCGGCGGGATCGGCGCAGGTGCCTCGCTTTCCAGCCTCCAGCACCGATACGGTCGCGTAGAGCTGCGAGCGGTCGGAAACCGGCTGCTCGTCACGCCGACCGGCGACGTGTTCGTCGTCCGGTCCGGGCGCGTGACTGCGGTGGCACTCGTCAGGCGATCAGTGCTCGCCAAGCCCGGCGCGCTGCAGGCGGCGATCAGGCTGGCCGCGCTTGGATGACCGCGGGCAGCTCACGCACGCCGGTCATCCCGGTTGAACCTTTCGCCGCGAGCACGCGACCCCGAGGTCGGCCTTGCGGGCAAGCTCCCCGACATGTGGGTCCAGAGGTTGGCGAGCAGCCTGGCGACGTACGGGTCGGCGGCTGAGCCGCCGAAATTGATCGTTCCCGCGTCAAATACTTGCGCGCCGGAGGCGGTGGTGTAGTAGGTCATGTCAGCGGTCTCGCCCGGGAAGATGTTCGGGATCGTGGCCACGACCGTCGTGCCGGGCGGCGAGGCGGGCGTGGTTCCGTCGATCTCGATCCCGTAGTAGCCGGGGATCAGGCTGCCGTCCCTCAGGCCAGTGCGGGCGAACAGCCATGGGACTCGGCCGGCGCCCACCACGCGGTACGGTTGATTGGGGTAGCGGTTGCGATACCAGTCGATGTATTGGGCTCCGATCAGTGCTGCCTCAGGGCGCCCGAGATCCCGGAAGCGGCCGATCAAGGTCATCGAGGCGCCGCTGATCACGACCTCTCGAAAGAAGTCATTCGCCGACAGGAACGCGAGGTGGCCGCCGAGGTTTCGGTACTGCTCGGTGATGTCGAACATGTGGCTGGTGACGTATTCGCCGTGGCTTTCGAATACCACCATCCGGTACAGGTGCCGGAGTTCGGTCCCGCTCGCGATCTCGTTGAAATCCTGGTCGGCAAGGACGTCCACGCGCATGTGGTTCCGCGCGAGCCATCGGAACAGGTTCCGGTCGTACTGGCCGAAGTTGTATGGAACGCCGCCGTCGAGGTAAGGCCGGGTGAGGTCGACCGTGTGCACGCAACTGCACACGTACCAGGTATCGCCTCCGCGGCGGTTGTACGCCTGCCAGGTGAAGGTCGGGACGACGACCGCTACCGGTGCCTGCCCGAGGTGCGCGGGGCGGACGACCACTGGAGCGACGACCTGCTCACGTGCGCTTCTGACCCGCACGAAGTAGACCCCGCTGGCCCACCGCCCGATCCGCACGGTGACGGTGCCGGCGCCCGGTCGCCAGGCGACTGTCCGCGCGGGCCCGACCGCCGGACCGTTGGCGATTGGCGCGTACGGGTCAGCCGACCTTGAGAACGCGGCGATCGGCTGCACGGTCAACCGGGTTGCGTCGGCGACAACGCGCAGCCGGGCGACCTGCCCAGGCGAGTAGCTCCGATCCGCGAACAGCGCGGTCATCTCCGGCGACTGCGTCGGAGTTGCCACACGCATCGCGGCGCACGCCACCGACGGTGCGATAATGAGCGCTCCCCAAAGCAACAACGCAAGTCCGAGCAACCCGCCGATCGACCGAGAGCGGCGGGGAATCGCGGTGAGGAGAATCGTGCCGTCGCCACGACCGCACGATGGAGACCATGCCGGAGTCCTTGGGCTGGAGAGTACGAACATCTCGGACAAGCGGGTGGGAGTGTGGGAGCGTGGGGGTCCGCCCGCGAACATTATGTGACTGAAGCGAACGGCTACGGCACGCGCGACGCGGCGGCCTGCCGCACGACGGTTGCGGCATCGGACGCAACCCAGAAGCCCTCGTGAACCAGCTCGTTGGCCTCACGCGTCACCCTCGCGAGATAGTCAGCGTGGCTCGGATCGAGCGCGTGCAGGGTCGCGTGACTGAACGGGGTGGTGTATCCGATCAGCGGGCACAGCCCGGACAACCCTGTGTCTTGCGCGACGGTGTCGGTGGGGGAGTAGGTCGCGGTGGGAATGTCCACGAATGGCGTGCGCAGCCCGCCGAGGGCGTTGCCGAATCGATCCCGGTTGGTCGTGCCGGCGCGTGTGTCGGTTACTTGAATCCTGGCCGCGCGCGGCGGTGGGGTGCCGTCATCGAGCCATTTCGTCAGGTCGGCGAAGGCGGCATCGGCGACGTATCCGAACGGATACGGGTTCGGGTCGACAACGCCATCCACGCCGACCCAAGGACCGCTCTGATACCGCTGGTGCGCGCAACCGGTGGGAGGCAATGCGTTCAGCGGAATCCGCTCGATTTCCGCCAGGTCTCGTTCCTCGGTGATCGGCGAGCTGCCGAGATCATTGGAGATGTGGCTGGCACCCGCCACCTCCCACAGCCGGTACCGATCGTTGCGGGCGTTGCTGTCGGATCGGCGGTAGGCCAGCGCGGTCGCATCGCCGAGGAGAACCTCCTCGGTCTCGGTGTTGATCTGAATGACTGGTGAGTCGCGTGGCTGCATACGGTTGCGGGGATCGCCCGGCGGGAGCGCTCCGGCGGCCGTCAGGCCGAAATTGATGTCGCTTGGACCGACCGTGCCGCCCGGCACGTAGCCGTCGTAAACCGGCCCGCCGTCGGGCAACCGGTCGATGGCGTTGAACACGTCCGCTTGCGTGAACGCGAACCCGCCGTCTTGCGAGAATCCGGCCTCGAAAACGTGGCGCACCTTCAGGCCATGCAGCGGGCTGCGGGGCCCGTTGAGCTTGAACAGCGCTCCGATCTGCGCGGCGATGTCGAACGTGATCCCGTCATCAACCGCGCTGTTCTCGCCCCAGGTCAAGCGCGCGTAGCGCCGGGGCTCGAATTGCCTGAGCGCTTGGATCGACTCATACCGCGACGTCCAACCGACAAACACATCCCCCTGCCGAACGAAATACGGCCACGAGCGGTCCCAGACGTTCGCGATGTCATAGCCGGACGACGGATTGAACGGCTCGATGATCACCGTCCCGCTGAACCGGCGCGGATCGACCGGGCGCTTCACCAGCATTCGCGTCGTGTACGGAAGCTTCCGGCAGCCCAGCGGCCCAGCGCTCGCCGGGCACGGAACGATGACCCGAACCCCGGTCGCGCTGTACTCGTAGAGGTTCGCCCGCCCCGACACGAAGTACTCGTTCTCCTCGTACCCAGACGGCACCGACGGCTCCGGGCCGAATCCGTCCGCGATGAACGGGAAGTTCGACCGCGAGGACGGGATCGGGCCCGCCACCGTCACAGTTGGCACCGCCAAGCGGCTGGCCTGGCGGGGCCCGCCCGAGGCGCACCCCGGAACGCCCACGCAAACGCACGCCACAACGAGGCAAAGCAAAAGCCGCCGACGACCCACGTCCGCCATCGCAGACACAACGCGATCCTAGACACGAACGGCACGAGTGAAAAGCTCGGGCCCGGCACCGGCTTCTGAACGCTTCCCAGGAGGTACGGCGATGTCGCCGTCGCCTGGACGCGGGGTGGCTGGGCGTGCACGATGTGAACCGCGATGAGCGTCGCGGCCTCGCGCAAGAGACCTCTCGCAAGGTCTGACAGACTGCTACCGGTGGGAGCGTGGCGCCAGATCTCCCGCCCGATCGGTTGCGTTGCTGGCTTGTCGTGCGCTGTACTCGGGTGCTCCGGATGCGGCTCCTCGCATCATCAAGCGTCCGCCGCGAGCGCGAGCGTGCCGACGGTGGCGACCGTTCTGCCGGGCCCGACCCCAACTTCCACGAGATCAAGCATGGCCGCGGCGCCGCAATCGATCGTCAAGCCCGCACGACGGACGGGCATCGCGGTGATGGCGGCGGCACGCCGCCAGGGATTGTTCGGCTGGACACCGGCGGTGGCAGTCGGTGGACAGACAGCGGTCTGGATCTCGCGCGTGAGGGCATTTCACGAGTCGGGGTTCACGATCACGCTGCTTCGCTTCGACCAAGGATTGGCCACGCTCGCGTTGCACGCGGGCGGCTCCGAACCGGGTGGACAAGGCTGGGCCTACGGCGACGCGATCGGACGCGCGGAGGGGCGGATTGTGGTCGCGGCGTTCAACAGCGCGTTTCAGCAGAACTACGGCGCCGGCGGGTTCGAGGAAGGCGGGCGGGTCGGCTGGCCGCTGCTCCGGGGCGCGGCATCGGTAGTGATCTACCGGGACGGAACGGCCGACATCGGCCGCTGGCAGGACACCGTCCCGGCGGCCGGCCGTCCGGTCCAGGCGGTCAGGCAGAACCTCGGCCTGTTGATCGACCGCGCGCGCATACCGCCGAGCGTCGACACCTGCATCAAAGTGTGCTGGGGCGACCCGCTGCACGAGCAGCCGATCGTGGCCCGATCGGCGCTCGGAGTCACGCCCAACGGAGACCTGGTCTGGGCGGGCGGCCACGACCTCTCGGTGCGCGCCCTCGCCGAGGCGCTGGCCGGGAAGGGTGTGGTCCGGGCGATGGAGCTCGATATCAACCCGCGTTGGGTTGCAGGCTACGTCTACGCCCACTCCGCGCCCGCCGTCGCTCCGGTGCCGATCCCGGTCGTGCCCGGTCAGACAGGGATCCCCGGTCAGTTCCTCGCGCCTTACTTCCGCGACTTCTTCACGGTCCTCACGCGTTCCCACTGAACTCAGGGCCCTGGTTGGCAGCCTCGAGGGCCAGGTCGCCTTCTCACCAAGCAAGGATCGGCGGCCCTTGACAGTACCGCCGCCTGTCCCACGCTGGCCTGATGAGCAGCTCGCAGCGAAATTCATCTACGTCGCCGAGCACGTCGGAAGCATCCTGACGGCGGGACGAGCCCCAACGCGGGCGGCACGCTCGCGACGGTGACCATCGCGGCTCACCCTCGCCGACGGCGCAACCAGCAGCGATAGGCGATCGAGTGCCCGCTTCGCCCGCACCTCCTGGACGATCCCGATCGTCGAGTTGGCCACGATGATGCCGAGGAACAGCGCGTCGCGCGCGTCCCCGAAGATCAACGTGAGCGCCCCGAAGACGGCCAGGATGAGGTTGAAGACCGTCAGGACGTTGGCCCGGACGATGCTGGCTGAGGAGCGGCTTGTTTTGGTTCGCCGCGGGCGACGCTCGGCGGCCAGCTTTCGCTCCGCCTCGGCCTCGCTCAATCCTGGCGGGTCGAGATCGCGATCCCGCAGTCGTCGACCGGCGGCGGTTGCCGATCCGCCGCCGGCCGAACGGGCCAGATCGGTCATGTGGCGACCGGTTGCTCGGGATGGCTCGTGGCGTGACGGAACGTCGTGAGCGCCCACATCACGACCATGTCAGCGACCAGCAGCGAGAGCGGAGTCAGCGAACCGGTGACCAGTGCGAGCACACCGAACACGAACGCCGCGCCGCCGAGAACGCCGAACAGCGCGGAGTTGACGCGCGTGGCGCCGACCGAACAGGCTCCGATTCCCAGGGCCATGATCACCGCGGCCGCCCAGCGGTGACTGTCACCGACCAGCGGCAGGTTCCAGGCCTCGTGCGTCGCCAGGAAGACGAAGACCGCCAGCCCGGTCAGGCCGGTCGCCACCGCGTCGTTGCGCGTGAGGGTCATCTTCTGCCTCCTTTCGTGCTCCCAAGCATGCGGCCAGTCGCCTCCGCAGCGCATCCGCGATCCCGTGCACGCCACATCCGTACCGTCTACCTATGTGATCGGTCCAGCAGTCCGGCAGACTTGGACCACCGTGGAGGAGCGCCGCGAGTTTCCCGGCAAGAAGCGCGCGAGATCGGCGAGGGGTCGGCGCCTGGGCGGACCTGAATGAGCTCCCCGGCTACTGCACGCGCCTTGAGCAGATGGAGGCCTAGGCCGAGCGGTACCAGGCCCGGGCGCGGCCGCGACTAAGCCTGGGTTCTTAGCGCTCACCTATGACTGGATCGCGAGCCTGGTCGGCCTGGCACGTCACCTCGCGGCGATCGTGAAGAAGTCCCGGCTCCATGGCTCGAGGAACTGCCCCGGGATGCCTTGCTGGCCCGGCACGACCGGGACGGTGGCGAGCGGCCCGGGTCCGCCGCGATGTCCGTACAGGTAGCCCGCGACCCATTCGGGGTTGATGTCGAGCTCGACCGCGCGGACCGCACCGGCACTCAGGAGCGCGTCGGCGATCGTCCTGACGGTGGCGTGCTCGGCGCCGGCCCAGATCAGGTGTCCATTGGCTTGGATGCCGAGCGCCGAGCGAGCCGGGTCGATCACCCCGCCGAGCGTGGCACCCCAGCAGCTGAGGCAGTCGAGCGTTGAAGCCGCCGTTCCGTGGTCGATCAGCAGCGAGAGGTTCTGCCGCACAGAGGCGACCGTCCGTCCCGACGTCGGAACCTCGTGGTGCCAGCTGCCGATGTCGGTGGTTCCGTCGGTGTAAGTGACAATCGATCCAAACCGGTCGCTGAGCGGCGCCGGGTCCGGCCAAACGATTCGAATCCGCCGGCGCCGACGCTCAGACGGAAGCCGCCGTTGAACGCAGCGACGAGGCGTTTGCGCTCCAGGCCGGCGATTAGCGGGCCGTAGCGCCACCCGACCGTTCCGGCGTCGGTCGTGCCGGAGTGCAGCCGCAGTCGGAGCGCCGGCTGCTTGAACGAAAGCATCGCGACACCCGAGGGTGAGCGGGCGACCCACGCCACCGGCTGGCCTTTCCACGTGACCGCGGGGACGAAGGGGGTTGGGTGGGTCGACAGCGCCACGCCGAGAACGTGCGGGTAGAGCGGGGGCGGCGGCGCGGGCGCTCGGTTCACAACCCGCTGCGTGGACATCGTCTTCGCGGTCGCAGTCTGGCTCGAGCCCGCACTCGACGACCCCGTGGGGCTCCACCGCGAAGCGCTCAACGGCGCGGAGCTCGAGCCGGTGGAGACGGATCCCGGGCTGGTCCGTCGAGTCGACCCGCCGCCGCAGCCGGCCAGCGCGACTACCGCGCCGGCAGCGCCCACAGCGAGGGCTCGAGAAGGTTTCACTTTCCGTCTGGCTCGAGAAGCAGGGCGAGGGTAGGACACGCGCTGGCGGCGCGGCGGGCATGCTCGAGGAGCTCGGGTGTCGGCTCGCGCTCGATGATCGGGTAGCCCCACTCGTCGAGCCGGACGGCCTCGGGAAGGAGCTCGCCACAAAGCCCGTGAGCCACGCACTGGATTGGGTTGACGCGGAGTCGGATGGTCAGCCTCGAAGCCTCGTGCGGATGGGCGCCGGTAGCACCGGCGGACCCGCACACCGGTCGCACGGGCCCCGGCGGGCGTGATCGCGCAGCTCGGGTTCGAATGCGCGCAGCGCGCTGGTGATGAAGCGGATGGCGCCGTCCGGGTGCTGGCAGGCGCCGCGACGATGCATGTCACGCGACCATCTCTCGAGGTCGCTCCACGCGTTGTGCGAGGCGGTGCCGGTGGCGAGCTGGTCGATCGTGGCCGCGATCGCGTCCAGGCCGTTGACGCATGGCCCGCACTGTCCTGCGCTCTCCGCGGCGAACCAGGCCGCGACGCGAGCTGTCTCCGCGACCGGGCACGCGTCTGCGCCGAGGACGACGATCACGCCCGCCCCGAGCGTGGCGCCGTACTCGCGCAGGTGCCCGCCGCTCAGCCTCACCTCGTGCGCGACGTCCGCGGTCAGCCAGGTCCCGAAGTACCCGCCGACCAGCACCCCCGCGACTCGATCCGTGAGCCGGGCCATTTCGAGCAGCTCCGACAGCGGCATGCCGTGCTCGATCTCATACACGCCGGGCGCGGCCAGCGCGCCAGACAGCGTCACCAGCGCCGAACCCGGATCGCGTTCGGTTCCGAGCTGACGGAACCAGCCGGCGCCGTGGCGCGCGATCAAGGCCAGATGCGCGAGCGTCTCGACGTTCTGGACCAGCGTAGGCCGCCCTCGCACGCCGCGCTCGAAGGGCAGCGGCGGCGCGAAGGTCGGCCTTGCCGGACCTCCGTTGAGCGCCGACACGAGCGCGGTCTCCTGTCCGGCCACGTATCCGGGCTCCAACAGGAACAGCTCGAACTGCGGATCATCGTCGAGTCCGGCCGCCGCGCGGTCGCGCAGGGCCACCCCGAGGCTCCGTACGCTGCGCTCATCCTCGGCGGAGGCGACGACGATCGCGTCCTGGGCACCGACCGCCCGGGCGGCGACGGCAGCGCCGTCGAGAACCAGGTGCGGCGACTCGCGCAGGAGCGCCCGGTCCTTCTTGCTCGCGGGCTCACCCTCCGACCCGTTAGCCACGACGATCGACCGACCGCGACGCGACGCCACCGCTCCCATCTTCCGCGCCATCGGGAACGACGCGCCGCCGTGGCCGCGCAGGCCCGCGCTCTCCACAAGGGCGATGAGGTCCTGGGGTGCCCAGCCACGCAGGTCGGCGGGCGGCCCGTGCACGTAACAGTGCTGCTCGAGCGCCACCATCGACTGCTCGCCGATTCCGGCGAGCAGTCGAGGCAAGAGCTGGTCGACCGTCACGGCCATCATCCGCCTCCCTCGGTCCTTTCGCCAGGCCGCGCGGCGACCGCGCCGGCCACCGCGTTTGAGCGCGGATCGATCTGAAGCTGTGCCACGAGTGAAAGCGAACCCGTCGGGCCGCCGACCCTGGCGGCGATGTTGGTGCCCTCCAACGCCGTCACCAGGCCCGCGTAGCGACCGGGATTCGACGCCGGGCCGAGCGTCACGAGGCTGGACGTCATCGCCACCCCGCCGCCGCTCAGCGGCTGGCCCACGATGCGGATATCGAGCCTGCTGAGCGGTTGGCCGGGAACGTTCAGCTTGAGGTCCACCTGCACGAGGCCGCCGGAGAGCTGCGAGTTGGTCACCGTCCCGGACACCTGAGCGTTGAACGCACGCGGCGCCGCTGCCGTCGACGCGCTCGCTCCCGACGACGAGTTCGCTGAGGGTGCAACCGGCGACGCCGATGCGCTCGTCTTCACCACGAGCGAGGCTGGCGTGCCCGCGCGCTTGGCCCAGCCGGCGCCTAGCGGCCCGTTCGGCAGCCAGGCCAGGAGGGCAACCGGCGCCGCGATCGAGGCCAGCACCGCCGAGGTCCGGATGCCCGCGTGGTTTGGCCAGCCGGCCGCGACGCGAGTCCACACTGCCACGAGTACGGTCAGGACACAAGCGGCGGTCAGCAGCAGCAGCCAGGTCGTCTTGGCGTCGCTACCGGTCCCCAGGCCGTGCACCAGCGCGATCGGAAAGCACGCGTAGGCAAACCAGTGCGTGATCCGCCAAGCGCGGTACCCGAAGCGCCGTCGCAACACGCTCGTGACGATGACCGCGATCAGCACGTCGGAGGCCACCGCGCCGAGCCCAAGCCATACCGGCCGATAGGCCGACACGAACGGCACAACCGCATCAATCAGACGGATCGGCGCGAACGGATCGAGCACCGAGGTCACAATGTGCACCGCCAGGAACGCGAGCGCCAGCAACGAGGCGCTGCGATGAACCGCGTCGAACACGAACCTCGGCACGCTGTCGGTCTGCACGCGCCGGACGTTCGCGATCCCAAGCGCGAGGCTCACCGTGAGCAGCACCAGCGTAACCGCGCCCGTCCCCCGCGTCAGATACCAGAGCGCGCTCGGCCCGGTCGTGCTCCCCACCTCAGGACCCCCCGGAGACCACCGGAGTCGGCGCAGCCGGAGCGGGCACAGGTGCTTGCGCCGGCGCCTGCAACCCCGCCCCACCGGCGGACTGCGGCACTCCCGAGGGTGACCCCGCCTGCGAGACGGCGCTCGAGCTCGACGACGCTCCGCCCGGGGTGACAACGTGCCCGTGGAACGCGTGCGCGGCCAGCAGCGAGAACAGGCCGGCAGCTGCGACGGCGGCGGCGATCAGCCAGCAATTGACCCTCCGGATCAGCTCCAGCCCGGCTTCGCGGGCGGCGGCGCCGCGCACGGGCTTACCGCGCGTCGGCGGCGGATCCTGGTGCGGGACGGCAGTCCGGTTCATCGCATTACGATTCTTCGCGCAACGTCGAAGCCATCGCTAAGGAAAGCGTGAGCCGTCTCTAAGGCGGAGGTGAGATCCTGCTTACTTCGCCAGCGACGAGCGTCAAACCCGGCCAACAACTCGACCCCGCGAACCGTGGGCTGCAACCTCGTGGGGTCACGAATCAGAGCCAAGAGACTCTTACCAACGAGCGGCGAGGCCTTACGCACTTCGTGGGGCCTCGTCGCTCGCTTACGCCTTGGGCGCTGGTGGTCAGCGCACGGCCGCGGGCGACGGGTGGTAGGCGGGCCGTTTGGGGTGCTTGGGTTTGACCGGGGTGGGGGTGAACTCGAACGGCCCCTGGACGCCGAGCGAGCTGAGAAAGTGGGCAAACGAGACGCCGGACCGGGTGACCTGCCCTTCGGTGTAGCCGGTGGTGACGTGGGCGAGGGTGGAGCCGTTGCCGGCGCTCCACCCGGTCTCGAGGCAGGTGCCTGACTTCTTGTAGTAGGCGAGCGGCTGACCGGTGGTGAGTTGCGTGCCGATGCGAGCGAGGCGCCTGATCTGCTCGGCGACGTAGACATAGCGGCCGGCGTAGGGGCCGTCGAGCAGCTGGTACCAGATGTAGGGCTGGTGCCTGAACCAATCGGGCCAGATGCCTACGACGATCCCGTCTCCGAGGGCTCGGATCGGCTCGCCCGCGGCAAGACAGAAGTCGACGCCCATGTCGGTCCGCCCGGTGATGTATCGATCGCCTCCGAGCGGGTCGACGTAGCCGGTGTAGTCGGCCGCGCTGGCTTGGTCAAAGTCGAGCGCGACCGGGCCCTGCGCGGCATCGGATGTCAGCTCGACGATCCCGTAGCGCACGTCGGTGATCTGCTGTCCGGAGAAATTCGGGGCGCGCGAGGCGGCGACCAGCCGGCCGTTCAGGTACACGTCGCTGTACGCCGCCGATCCGGAGCCGAGCAGCTGGCGGACCTGGAGCGCGAACCACGTCCCGACCGGGAGCGGGAACGGTCCCGCGAGCACCTGCTGGGCGGTGGACCCGTTGGTGACGGTGTCCGCGACCAGGTATCCCGCGTTGTCGCTGTAGTCGATCACGACACTGGCCTGCTCGGATCGCCCGCTCGTGTCGGGGAGGCTGTCCCACGTGAGCAGCGCCTGCTGACCGGTCGGCGCGGTGTGGAAGTTGGGGGGCAGGTAGACGGCGGCGCCGTAGGCGACGCTCTGGCCCTGCCGCCAGTGGACGTTGAACGTTCCGCTGGCCTGCCCGG
>Ga0310037_10001713_pt1 | contig 11876 bp, 9 predicted proteins | sample Sb_taG_11_FD_200239 | JGI IMG/M metagenome (GOLD analysis project Ga0310037, IMG submission 200239) | Peat soil microbial communities from Weissenstadt, Germany - Sb_50d_3_AS metaG (v2) (version 2) | ecosystem: Environmental > Terrestrial > Soil > Wetlands > Peat | place: Germany: Weissenstadt...
AACGCTCGAGCACGTCGAGGCGCTGCTGCCGTGGAACGTCGATCGCGCGAAGTTGCAAGCCGCAAGCGCCCTGCAGGGCTGACGGGCACTACTTAGCGCTTACGGTGAAGGAGCGAACCGCGAAGTCAGTTTCGGGGTTCGAGGGAACCCGACCCCCCTCTCTCAGCGTCCCTCGGTAAGGCGGCGGTAGCTCTTCAGATGCCGCAAGGCCGCGGTACGGCGACCCATCTTTTCGAGGAGACACCCGAGGTTGTAGTGGGCGTCGGCACAGGCGGGGTCGGATCCGAGAGCCCGCTCGTAGGCGGCGATGGCATCCGCGTTGCGGCCGAGGTCTTCGAGCGCAACGCCGAGGTTGAAGGCCGCGGTCCCATCGTGGGGCTTCGCATCCAGCGCCAAGCGGTAGTGGGCTTCTGCGGCGGCAGCGTGACCCGCTTCATGCAAGAGCCGGCCGAGGTTCAAATGGGCTTCGGCATGGCGTGGGGCGAGCTCGATGGCGCGCCGGTAGGCGTCTCGCGCTTCGTCGGGTGAGGAGACCTCAAGCTCGCACCCGAGTTCATACCACTCCTCCGCATCCGGTTGCGGATCAGCCCGGCGTGCCGTCGCGGCCGCTTGCCGGGCGAGCGGTGCTGTTTTCTGAGCGAGTTCGGCCACCTCGAAATTAAAGAGCCCTTGTCCCGACTCCGGGAGCCAGCGCGCATCTCCGTCTGTCACGACAATGCGGTTTCCCTCCGCGGTAATTCTTACACCGCTGAGAGACCGCCCCCGCGGAAGCTGTTCCTTAAGACTCCGCAACGCCCGGCGCACCTTCTGTGGTTTGATGCGCGCAGCAACCAGCTCGGCTGCGGTCCGCAGAAGGACGATGTCCTGAAAAGCGAATCGGAGCTCACCGCGTCGACCGCGTTCGGGCGCGAGAAAGCCGGCACGCACATAGGATCGTACCTGTCCCACGGAGAGGCCGAGCATTTTCGCCACATCGCGGGCGGTGTACCCACTCATCGCGCAACGACCTGAGCCGTCCGGAGCGCGTCCGTCTCCTGTCTACTTCCGCGAGCCCTTGGCGGAGCTATCGGCGCCACGGCGCGCGGCACGCTTCGCAGGTTTTCGCTCTTTCTGGGCTTCTGATCCGACCGCGGGCGCGTCGGCTCTCGGGCCAGCTCGCTTGCTGGAGAGACTTGCCTTCAGCGCCTCCATCAAGTCGATGATTTGACCGCCTGAAGTCTCGCTCGGCGCGAGCGACACTTCCTCACCGTCCACCTTGCGCTGAATCTGTTCGAGGACGCGCTTGCGGACTTCGTCCTCGTATTTCTCCGGCTCAAAACGCTCGTGCGAGATTTGCTCTACGAGCTTCGTGGCAAGTTCGAGCTCCCCTTGCCGAACGTTTGCCTCGCCGAGCGGAATCTCCGAGACCGGCCGGATCTCATCAGCGTAGTGGAGCTGCTGGAGAACGAGTGCCCCTCGCACAGGGCGCACGAGGACGAGATAGCCCTTGCCGCGAGCGGCGTACTTCGCGAGAGCACAACGTCGCGTTTCCTCCATCGCGCGCGCGAGGAGTCCATACGCCTTCTCTCCGCCCCGATCGGGGCCGAGGTAATACGCCTTGTCGAAGAAGATCGGGTCCACCTTGTCGAGCGGTACGAACTCGGTGATCTCGATGGTCTGGGTGTCCTTCTCCTCGAGCGCCTCGAGCTCTTCGGGCGTGAAGGTCACATAGCGATCTTTCGCGAACTCGTAGCCCTTTACCGTCTCGTCACGCGGTACGACCTCGTTGTCCTTCGGGCAAAACAACTGCTGCTTGATGCGGCTTCCGCACTTGCGGTGGAGCATGTGGAAGGAGACGGAGGCAGCGGACTGGGCGGCGGTATAGAGCTTCACAGGGATCGAAACCAGCCCGAAGGACACGGTGGCCGATCCGATGGCGCGCGGAGCCATGCTTCTTACGATATCCGTCCCGGGGGATGCCGGCCAGAAGACTACCCGGGAGGGTCATCGGCGCACAGCCCGAGGACCTGAAGCTCTACCGCGCGAAGCGCTCCGCGCAGCGCACGCCTGAGCCCTTTGGCGGGGGGCTCGCCACACAGGTCGGATCACGCCTTTTCGTGGTCCAAAAGCACGCCGCGCGCCGCATGCACTGGGATCTGCGGCTTGAGCTCGGCGGAGTCCTGAAATCCTGGGCAGTCCCTAAGGGACCCTCCCGCGATCCAGCAGAGAAGCGTCTTGCGGTCGAGGTAGAGGACCATCCCCTCGAGTACGCGGACTTCGAGGGCGTAATCCCGGAGGGCAACTACGGCGCTGGTCGCGTGATCGTGTGGGACACGGGACGTTGGGAGCCGGCAGAGGACCCCAACGAGGGGCTACGCAAGGGCAAGCTCTTGTTCGACCTCCACGGCTACAAGCTCCGGGGACGCTGGACGCTGGTGCGGACCAAACGCAAGGGGGGCACGCCTCAGAAAGAGTGGCTCCTCATGAAAAAGCCCGACTCCTGGTCGACCGCCAATGGGGGCTCTGGATACTCCCAGGAGTCGGTCCTTTCGGGCTTGACCCTCGACGAACTCGTCGAAGGCGGCGGGCGTGCAGCCGCACTCCGGGGGGAGATTGAGCGCTTGGGAGCGCCGCACCGACGCATACACGCCCGCGACATCGGCCTCATGCTTGCGAATACCGCTGAGCATCCGTTTTCCGGTCACGGCTGGCTGTTTGAGCTCAAATACGACGGCTATCGGCTCCTCGCGGAGCGCGACGGAGATCGCGTCGAACTCCGCTTTCGCGGAGGCCATGATGCAACCGTCGCCTTTCCTGAGCTCCGACGCGCGCTGCTCGCGCTGCCCATGGACGCCTTGGTGTTCGATGGCGAGGTGGTCGTACTCGATGAGCAAGGCCGACCGAGCTTTCAGCGCCTCCAGGAGCGTGTGCAGTTGCGGCGTCCCGTGGAGATCGAGCGCGGGCGAGTCGCCCTCCCGGCGACGCTCTTCGTCTTCGATCTGCTCGCCTGTGGGGGCTTTGACCTGCGCCCCCTACCCCTTCTCAAGCGCAAGGAGCTGCTTCGGCGCCTTCTTCCAGCGACGGGTCCGCTCCGTTTTGCGGATCACGTGGAGGAGCACGGCGAGGACCTCTTCCGGGCCGCCCGCGAGCTTGGGCTCGAAGGGCTGGTCGCGAAGCTGGCAAACGCCCCCTACAAGGCTGGTCGGTCAAAAAATTGGCTGAAGCTCCGGGTCGACCGAACGGGGGACTTCGCGGTGGTGGGCTTTACCGAGCCGCGAGGCTCCCGGGCGGGCCTTGGCGCCCTGCACCTCGCACTCCGCGAAGGCAGCGACTGGGTTTACACAGGTCGCGTCGGGACTGGCATAAGCGATCGCCAGCTGCGTCAACTCCGCTCGCGGCTCGCACCCACGGTACGGGGCAGCTCCCCCGTGGTCGGAGCGGCGCCAAAGGGGAAGGAACACGTGTGGGTGGAGCCCACGCTCGTGTGCGAAGTGCGCTTCAAAGAGTGGACGCGCGACGGGCTCCTGCGACAGCCCGCTTTCCTGCGCTTGCGCGAAGACAAGACTCCGCAGGAATGCGTGCGCGAAACGCGGCAACCGCGAGACGCACCGCAGACGCCCGACGCGCACCCGGAGCCGCAACGCACCGTTGCGTTCACGAACCTCGACAAGATCTTCTGGCCCAAGGAGGGCTATACGAAGGGCGACTTGATCGAGTTCTATCGCTCCGTCTCCCCGTGGATCCTCCCCTACCTGCGCGAGCGGCCCCTCGTCATGACCCGCTACCCCGACGGGATCTCTGGGAAGTCCTTCTTCCAGAAGGACGCACCGGGATTCGCGCCAGCCTGGCTTCGCACCGAACGGATCTGGAGCGACCATGCAGGGCGTGAGATCGACTATTTCGTATGCGACGATGAGGCGGCGCTTTTGTACGTCGCGAATCTCGGCACCATCCCCCTCCATATCTGGGCGAGTCGCGTTCCTTCGCTCGCGCGACCGGACTGGTGCATCCTCGACCTGGACCCGAAGGGAGCGCCCTTCGCGCACGTCGTCGAACTCGCGCTGGCAATCCGCCGTTTGTGTGAAGAGCTCAACCTGCCTACAGGGATCAAGACGAGCGGTGCCAGCGGACTGCACATCCTGATTCCACTCGGTGGGCAGTGCACCTTCGAGCAGTCACGCGCCTTGGCGGAGCTTCTCGCCCGGGTGGTGGAAGCGGAGCATCCCGAAATCGCGACCACGACGCGCAGCCTGCCTGCACGCCACGGGCGCGTGTATCTCGATTTCCTCCAGAACGGCCATGGCCGTCTCCTCGTCGCGCCCCTCAGCGTGCGACCTCTTCCTGGGGCTCCGGTCTCCACACCGTTGCACTGGCGGGAAGTGGGGGGGCGCCTTAACCCCGAGAATTTCACGATCCGCACCGTACCGAGAAGGCTTCGACGCCTTGAGAGCGACCCCCTACGCGCCGTATTGGAGCTCCGTCCGGATCTGCACGCGGCCCTCGCGCGCCTCGCCGAACGCGTCAAACGCACCCGAGCTGCCGGGGGGCAGAGTGCACCGCGAGCGGGCCCTCGGTCAGCCACGACCACACGGAAGAAAGCGGCACGCGCTCGCAAACGATGAGGAGGAAAATGGCAAGGGTGCGCCTTCTGTCCCTTCTCCAGCGAGGAACGATTCGGCTCTGGCAATTCGATCCAGGCAGTCGGTGAGCCGGGACGGGATGCCCCTCCACGAGGGGCATCCGCGTCCCGACTCCAACGCACTACCCGCCAGCCCTCAGCTCACGGGCGATCGTTCTTCTGCTCGTCGCCGTCGCGGTCCTCCGATGCGGCCGCCGGCGCAATCGTGCCAAACAGCCCGTCCTTCTCGCCGTTCGGACCCGCCGTGAAGTAGAGCACGTCGGGGCTCGATAGCGCGCCACCTCCGAAGTTCAGGGTCCACAAGCGGTCGATCACAATCGCCTTGCCGCGGGGACCTTCGAGCTGATCGAGAAAGTGCCCATGGGAATCGTAGACATTGATCTTGCCGTCACCAAAATTCCCGATCAGCACGTCGCCGCTAAACTGGCCGAAGCCGTACGGCGAACGCGTGACGCCCCAGGGCGAATTGAGAGACCCGCGCGTGGCAAAGCGGCGGAGCAGATGTCCATCTGTGTCGAAGACACTCACGAAGCCGCTACCAGCACCGGCGACATCGTCGTGCTTCTCCCCATTTTGCTTTGCATAGGTGACGAAGAGGTCGCCATCGATGTTGCGAATACCGAACGGTGCAAATCCCGCCGGCAGGTTCGGATCGCTGAAGGCGCCATCGAGCTTGGTCAGTTGGAAGTTCTGATCATAGGCCTCGACGGTTCCCGCTCGGAAGTTGGTCGCGAAGAGGAAGTTGCCCTTCGCGTTCGTACCGAAGGCGAGACCTTTGTAGACGGCGCCCTCGGCAGCGTTGGGCACAGCTGAGTTGTCCACCTGGAGGAGCGCGTGGGTGTTGTCGGAGAGGGCGAAGGCCCAGGCGGAGATCGTCCCGTCCTCCGTATCGAAGACGAAGTTGCTCGCGAGCTTCGTCCCCGTCTTTGGATCGGTGACGGCGAAGCCGCTCGTCGGATTCCAGACGATCCCCGTCGGCGCCGCCTGGAAGCCCGCACCGGAGCCGTTCGGACCCGGGATCACCACCGCAAACGGAACCTTCGTGCCGGGAAAATCCACGATTGTGCCGTTGCCGAGATAGAGTGTGGAAAGCCCGGCGTTGTTGTCGTTCACCCAGAACGGCCCACCCGGTGCGAAGGCCAAGCCCCAGGCGTTTTGAAGATTCGGGTCGAAAATCTGGGCCTGACCGGGGAGATTTGAAACGAGATTGGTCTGAATGTACGCGGTGCGCGCGTCCTCATCCGCGCGGGTGAGCATGGCGACGGGTACTACCCCCGCGACGAAGACACCAAGGGCGAGGTACCTCCCGAACAGGGTCCGGCGTAGATGTGTCATGCGCTGATCTCCGTGACGGGCCTCTGGCCCGCTGCGTGTAGGTTTGCCTCGAAGGTCACCAGGGCTGCACTCGCAGGCGAGGCTACCCACGGGCCCTGCGACGAATTTCCCGAGAAGAAGAACTCGGCCCGGGGTTCGTCTCTCCCCGATCTCTCTAGCGGATACGTCGCAACCCTACTTGTGGGTACGCACAGAGCCTGCTCTCGCGGCGGTCATCCGGCCGGCGATGGAGGGCGCCGCGACGCGCGATCGAAACTCTACTTTGTCGCGCTCCTGCTTCTCTGGCGCTGGGGTGGTCGTTGAACCTGCCGTGATCTTCACCCGAACGTCAAATGCCTAGACGAACTCGATGAAGGCACGAACCGTCGCCGTACGTGCGCCGGCACCGCTCGCCCGGTCGCCACGTTCGCTCCACGCGCCGGTGCGAACTCGAAGGTCAAGAAGTTCGATGAGATGACCGGTCGAGGATCTCGTCACTGGCTTGAGGAGGGAAGCCGAAGCGCGCGCGGACACCGCTCAGCTTCGCGAGCGCGTTCCGGTAGTGCGCGAGCGGTCGCTCTCGCGAGCAAGAAGAAAATAGCCGGGAAGGTTCGCTGCCCGAAACGCGCCGCGCGCGATCCCGGGAAGGTGCGGCTCGGCGGCCTTGAACCCAACGATGCGTGGGTTGTGCAACCTTGAGCGTCGACCCATCTGTACGAGCTCACATTCGCTCGCGGCGATAATGTTGCGAGCCCACTCCACATCCCGGCCATAGGTCATGGGGATCACGCACCCCGTGCGGCTGGGGAATGCAAGCACGGGGCTTTGGTAGTGCCTTCCGCTCTTGCGTCCGACGTGATGGACCACCGCGAGCGGTGGCACGAGCCACGCAAAGGTACCCATCACGGGATTGGTGACGACTCGGTTTACGCGCCGCATGAAGCGCGGGAGGTGCATGCAACGACGCTACTCCTTACCCGCGGCATCCTCAACGAGGCGAATCGCAGACCCTCCCGCGCCGCGGTTTGGTGGGAAGCGCGGGGCCGGGCGATCTACGGTCGCAATGGACTGCTCCCGGAGCCGAAGCCTGCCCTCCTGTGGCGGGACCCCCCCGATCTCTCCGCCCCGGGTGCGAGGCCTGAACGCGGCCCAAGGGCACCGCCGCGCGGCGGCCCATCTTCCATCGACTGCATCCGCCTTGCCTGGGAATCCCGGACTTGGGAGCGCCGCGCCGTTTCGGCCGTCGCGGTCGACGGGACGAGCTGACCGACGGGTGGCAATGTGCGACCGTGTGGTTCAACTCTACAGCGCGTGACGTGAGCACACTCGGACGATGGGAGATATTTTGTGACCACGAACTGGATCACTGATCACCTTGCCAGAAGATCAAGCAGGAACACGAACAGCAATTCAAAGAGCTGGCCCCGCTCGACACATATCAACGTCGCTTTGGGGGCTTTCGCTTTCGCCGCCTTACTCTCCGCCTGCTCGACGACTCAAGCTATGAAACCGGAATTGACGCAGGGTCGTCGCTGCGCGTACCTCGCCCCGGATGTGTGTTCCAAGCTCAGTCCGGGAACCGAAGGCGAGGCGGCCCTGCGCTATATCGCGCCGAATGTTGACTGGAGCCAGTATACGAAGGTGATGGTCAGCCCTGTCACCGTGTGGGGCGGGGCTAAGAGGAAGATCAGCGCGGAAGACGCTCAGAGACTTGCCAACTATCTGTACCAGGTTCTCGTGCAACAGCTCGGAACAGTGTTGCAGGTCGTGGACGAGCCAGGTCCCGGAGTGCTGAAGATTCAAGCGGCCCTTACAGACGCTGAGGCGGCCACGCCGGTCCTGCGCACCGTATCGATGGCCATTCCTCAGGCGCGTGTCCTCGCCACGCTCAAATTTCTTGCGACGGATTCTTATCCCTTCGTCGGCTCAGCCCAGGGCGAGTTGGAGGTGACAGACTCGAGGACCGGCGAGCTGCTGGCAGCTGGCGTAGACCGCCGGATCGGCGGCGGTTCGCTTCAGACGGCCGCACAGTGGGAGTGGGGCGATGCTCAGAACGTGATGGACTACTGGGCGAAGCTGGTGGCGACACGTCTCGCAAACCTGCGCTCGGGGCAGGTCGCGAACTGATCTCCGCTGAAAGGGAACGACACGACCCGGGAGGTCCGCCCGCGGCGACCGAGGTGTAGACCGCGTCGCTCGACCCGAGCGGCTGCGTCACCGAGGAAGTCGGGCCATCGCCGATTTCTTGTCGCCCTCGTTGTATTCGCGGACGGCGGATTGTTCGTTTGTCCTCGCAGCGAAGCGTGCGCGGAGGCGCTTTGGGAGCATGGGCACCGGTCTCGATGCCGCGCCCGTCAGTCGTCGAGACGAAAGCGCACGGTGAACGCAACGAGGGCGGACACGGGAACGCCCGCTCGACGCGCGGGCTCGAAGCGCACGCGTTCCACCGCTTCGCGAGCCTCGCGATCGAACTCTTCTCCGCCACTCTGCACGAGCTCAACCCTCGACACGGCGCCGTCGGCCTCGACCGTAACTGCGAGTTTTACATCGGACTCGCGCGCCATGAGCCGCGCGTGTTCCGGGTAGCGAGGCTGCACACGGGCGAGCGGCCTTGCCGGAAGGTCGACCTCTCCTTCTCCAAACACCCGGCGGACCACTCCCGTCTCTCCCGCAGGGGGGGGTACTGACGAGCGCACTCGGCGCACCACCCCCGTCGTTCTCCGGGGCGGGTTCGTCCATGATGGTGTGGGGTGCCGCTGGTCTGGGCATGAATAAGGCAGTTGCGGGTCGTCGCGCCGCACTGCGGGCCGGCGGGGGAGTGGGGGTACGCATACTTGGGTCGCTCGCAGCGGGTGCGGCGGTTGCACGCGCGCCGTCTTCGACGATCGCAACGAGCTCGACGGGGATGGGGGGCGATGCGGGCGCCGGAAGGGGTGCACTGTTGAGCATCCAAACCAAGGCAAGCCCATGTACTACGAGCGACGCCGCAGCGGCAGCGACGAGGACCCGACTGCCGCTCGGGCGCGTGGAGGGCAGGAGAAATGGCAACGTCACAGCGGTTTCGAGGGGCATGGAGAGAAGCGGTGATCGCCACGCGCCCGTCGCCGGGGGCATCCGGCGCGAGTTGGCCCTCGGCCACTCCTTCAATAGACTGGCCATTCTCCCCGCCTCCTGGCTCCATCGTAGGCGAACCTGCGCCAGGCTTCCTGAGCGAGCAAAGAAGACTCTTCGGGCTGGTCTGGGCTCGCGCGCGACAACTCCGGGCGATCCGACGCCCGAGCGGCGCGAGCGGGAAGTCCTAGCGCGGTCGGTTGACGATTCCGAACCGCTCGGGGTAGAAAGCTCGCAAGCCACCCGGCGCTTCGATGGCGGTTCGCGCGCACTGCCGAACCGTAGGGCGTCCCCTAGGGCTTTGCTGCGCGACGGAAGCCGCTGGGTGGACTCCGTCGCGTCGAGGGGACCCTGGCTGCTTCGGCTCCCACACGCCGACGGGCGAGCCCTCGTAGGATTCTCTCCCTCGCCAATGCCTTCGTCGGTCGCCCCTCCGCTTCGCACCGACCCGAGCCCGAGACGGCGTCAGGCGTTGCGCGCCCGGAAGCCCCGTCCCTTCCACCGATCGAGAGGAGTCTCCTTGGCTCCCTCGCGGTCGCCCTCCTCTTCTTCTTGCTCTTCGCGTCAGGCAGCGTGGCTTGGGCGGAGGACCCCACCGCCCCAAACGTCCCCGCGGACGCAACACCCAAGCCTCAGGATCCGGGCGACCAGACGCCGGCTTCGCCGTCTGATGCCTCAACCTCGCAGCCGCAAAATCCCAACCCCTACGACATCACCGTCCACGAGAAGCGGCCGGCGACCGCGGCTTCTCAGCTCAGCGTTCCCGCGGCCGAAGTGGAAGACCAGCCGATCAATCGGCCCGCCGATCTGCTGCAAGCCGCGCCCGGTCTCTTCACCACCTACCCGGGCGGCGGGGGCAAGGCGAGCCAACTGCTGCTGCGGGGCTTCGACTCCGACCACGGCACGGATGTCGCGATCTTCGTGGATGAACTTCCGGTCAACCTGCGAAGCAATGCCCATGGCCAGGGCTACGCGGATCTCTTCTTCTTGATTCCCGAGACCGTCGAACGGATCGATATTTCCAAAGGTCCCTACTACGCGAATCTCGGCGACTTCGATACCGCGGGCGCGATCAACTTCGTGCCCTACGAGCGCCTGGCGGAATCCGTCGCGAAGCTCGAGATCGGGCAGTTCAACACGCAGCGGTATCTCGTGATGGGCTCGCCACGGACGGGGCCCTTCGCGGGCGAGGATCCGGCGCTAAGCGCCGTGCTCGCGGTGGAGGGCGATGTGACGAATGGTCCCTTCCGCAATCCCGAAGACTTCGACAGCTATAAGCTCTATGGCCGCTTCAGCGCGAAGCTGTCGGACACCCAGAAACTCACCCTCTGGAGCTCCTGGTACTCGGGGAGCTGGGACGCCTCGGGCGAGATCCCGCTCCGCGCCGTCGACGACGGGCAGATCTCTCGCTGGGGCTCGATCGATCCCAGCCAGGGAGGGGACAGCCAACGCTTTAACGTTCTCCTGCGGGACACTTGGACGCCATCTCCCACGCAGCGCGTGGAGGTGACGGCCTGGGCCTCCGAGTACAAGCTCAACCTGTACTCAGATTTCACCTTCTTCTTGAATGACCCGACAAACGGCGACGGAATCGTTCAGCGCGACCGCCGCTGGCTCTATGGGGGAGAAATCGCCTACCACGGACGGTTCGACCTGGGGATCGTCCCCGTGGCGCTCTCGGCGGGGCTTCAGCTCCGCACGGACGACGCGCGGGTGAGCGTCGGGAATCAGACGCAGCGAGAAATCACGAGCTTGACCGAGAGCAACGATCTCAACGAGACCTCACTTGCGCCCTACCTGCAGGCCGAGATCTTCCTTGCGCCTTGGGCGCGCTCGATCCTGGGCCTGCGCGTGGAGGAGTTCTGGTTCAATGTGAAAAACGAGCTTCCCGGCCCCGGCGGATCCTACGGGAATACGCAGGCGAATCTCGTGCTGCCCAAGGCGAGCCTCGTGCTGAGGCCCTTCTCGCTGGAGGGTCCCCTCTCGGTAAGCTTCCAGCCTTTGGCCGATTCCGAGCTCTTCCTGAACTATGGCGAGGGCTACCACTCGAATGACGCCCGCGTGGTGACCTGCCACCTCCCTACAGAGGGCTGCGATCCCTCGCTTCAGACCCTTTCCGTGGCCACGGGCGAAGAGGTGGGCGTGCGCACGCACGTGGGATCGCGCGTGAACCTCAGCGCCTCCTACTGGTGGCTTCAGCTCCAGGAGGAGCTCGTCTTTGACCCCGATACCGGGACGACCGAGGCGCGCCCCCGCTCGCACCGGGAGGGCGTCGAGCTGGAGACGCAGGCCCATCTCCTCGAGTGGCTCACCTATGATCTCCAATTCACCTACTCGACTGCAGTGCTGGGCAGGAGTGGCTATGTGGACCAAGCGCCGATCTGGACGCTTGCCACGGGGCTTACCGCGCGTCACCCGAGCGGCATTACGGCGAATCTCCGGCTGCGTTCCCTCGGCCGGCGTTACGGGGTGGAGGGCGACCAGGTGGCGCTCCTCCATGGCTATGCCGTAGCAGATCTCTTTCTCCGCTACCGATGGCGGCATTTCGAGCTGAGTTTTGCGGTCGAGAACTTGACCAACGAGAACTATGCGAGCACCGAGCTCTATTACACCTCCCGTCTCCCGGGGGAGCCGGCCGCGGGCGTCCCGGACTGGCACTTCACGCCCGGCTACCACCGGAACGTCAGCCTGGGCCTCGCGGCTTACTTCTGAGCCGCTTGCCGCTCCTAAGGCCGGATCAGCCTCGTAAAGATTCGTCTTCCTTCACGACGACGCCGGTGATCTGTCACGCCATTCATCTGCAACATTAGAATGGACCCCGTCGGATTGCTGA
>Ga0310037_10001714_pt1 | contig 11870 bp, 9 predicted proteins | sample Sb_taG_11_FD_200239 | JGI IMG/M metagenome (GOLD analysis project Ga0310037, IMG submission 200239) | Peat soil microbial communities from Weissenstadt, Germany - Sb_50d_3_AS metaG (v2) (version 2) | ecosystem: Environmental > Terrestrial > Soil > Wetlands > Peat | place: Germany: Weissenstadt...
CGGTAGTCGCGCAAAGCCAGGGACTAAGGTAAGCGGGCGGAGACCACGCAGGGCGCTGGCTAGGAACCACGCAGGGTGCTGGCTAGGAAAGTCATCCCAGGAGCTTAAATGTCAAGCGGTGAGTTTGTTTTCGCGGTGGGGCCGCGCAGGGTGCGACAAGGACCCGCAGGGTTCCGGCGGATCCGCTTGACCTTGCAGGACGCGGCGTCGGTCTCGACGAACAGGCGTCCGTCATCCTGGAGGAACCACACAGGGGCCCGCGGCCAAACCACAACCCGGTGGCTGCGGGCGTCGTGTTCCCGTGGCGTCCGGCGGCTCGCGGAATCTCGGGTCAGCCTGCGGTCAGGGCTGCGGCGCGCTCTTGGCGGAGTTCGGCTGGTGCCGGGTCCGGTTTGCGGGCCAGCTTGCTGGGCCACCACATCCACCGGCCAATGTCCAGGTTCAGGGCGGTGACGAGCACGGACCGGACGATGATCGTGTCGAGCAGGATGCCGAACGCGACCGCGAAACCAATTTCGGTCAGTTGTGTGGCCGGGATCGTGGCCAGGACGGCGAACGTGCCGGCCAGCACGAAGCCCGCTGACGTGATCACCGCGCCGGTCGCGGCGAGCCCGACGATCGCGCCGTGCCGGGCGTCGCGCTTGATCGCCTCCTCCCGCACCCGGGTCATCAGGAAGATGTTGTAGTCGATGCCCAGGGCGACGAGGAACACGAACACGAACAGCGGGAACGATGTATCCGCGCCGCCGAACCCGAACACGTGGTTGAAGAAGAAGGCGCTGACGCCGAGGGCGGCGGCGAACGAGAGTACCACCGTGGCGGTCAGGATCAACGGCGCCACCAGGGCTCGCAGCAGCAGCCCGAGGATGACGAATACCACGACCAGGATGAGCGGGATGACGACGTTACGGTCATGCGCGGACGCCTGCTTCACGTCCAGGCCGATCGCGGTGCTGCCGCCGACCAGGGCGTTAGCGCCGGGAACCGCGTGCACCGCGGCGCGCACCCGGTCGATCGTGGCGTACGCGGCCTGGCTGTCGGGCGGCGCGGTCAGCGTGCCCTGGAGGTAGGCGTAGCCCGCCCGGATCTGCGGCGGTGTCACGCTGGTGATGCCCGGGGTGGCGGCGAAGGCGGACCGCAGCTGGGCCGCCGCGCTTGGGTTGCCGATCACGATGACGGGCGTGCCCGCGCCCGCGGGGAAGTGCTCGGCGAGCACGCTTTGGCCGACCACTGAGTCGGGATGCCCGCGGAAGGATTGCGCGTTGGTCAGGCCGTTGGCCTTCAGGCCGGTCAGGCCGAGGGCCAGGACGCCCAGGATCACGGCGGTGGTGATCCATGTGATCCGTGCCCGGGGGGCGATGCTCCAGCCGACCCGCGCCCACATCCCCCGGTGTGTCGGCTCGGCCGAGCCGTAGGCCGGCCGGTACGGCCAGAAGACCCCGCGGGGGAAGGTCACCAGCAGGGCGGGCAGCAGGGTGATCATGACGAACATGCCGACCGCGACGCCGATGGCGAGCACCGGCCCCAGGCTCTTGGTCGAGTTCAGCTCCGCGACGGACAGCGTCAGCAGCGCCACTACGACGGTGGCGGCGCTGGCGATGATGGCCGGGCCGGCGCGCCGCAGCGCCTCGGCCATCGCCGGGTGGCGGCGGTCGTGGCGGCGCAGTTCCTCCCGGTACCGCGCGACGATCAGCAGCGCGTAATCGGTGCTCGCGCCGAAGACCAGCACCTCCAGGATGCCGGCGCTGAGCCCGTTGACCGTCAGGCCGGCGTGGGCGGCGAGGAGGTAGATCACCGCCTGGGCGATGATCAGCGCCACCCCGGAGGAGATCACCGGCAGCAGCCACAGCACCGGGCTCCGGTAGGTGATCAGCAAGATCACGATGACGACGGCCACGGCCGAGTACAGCAGCGTGCCGGAGATGCCCTTGAACACGTTGTTGTTGTCGGCCGCGTTCCCGAGCGGGCCGGTGACGTGAGAGACCAGGCCGTTCGCGTTCGAGTTGGTGATCGCGCGGATGGCATCGACGGCCTTGTTCGCGTCGGCAAAGCCCTTCGCGCCCAGGTTGACCTGGAGGATGGTCTGGAGGGCCTGGCCGTCGGCCGACGGGATCGGGCCCACGATCTGGCCGGGCACGGCGCCGGGAACCCCGGCGAACTTCCGGGCGTCCGCGGCCGCCTTGGCCCGGTCCGCGGCGGTCAGGCCCGAGGCACGCAGGTAGACGACCACCCCGGGGTAGACGTTGGGCGACTGGAAGTGTGACTGCACGTCCAGGACCTTGGTCGACTCCGCGCTGGCGGGCAGCCAGGCCTTCGCGTCGTTCTTCTCCGCACCCATGAGCTTCGTTGACAGCGGAAACATGACAACGAGCACGGCCACCCAGAAGCCCACGACCACCCATTTGGTCCAGCTCCCGGCCGGGATCTCTGCGATCTTTCGTAGTCTGCTCATCGCTTCCTCCTCGGGCTCTTCTTGCGGTCAGTACCGGTCACCGGGCCTGTTTTCGTCAAGATCAGCCATCGGGCTGGTCCTGCCGGGCACCAAGGTGAGCACGGCGATGACGCACGCCAGCGGGAACGGGCAATGTCATTGATGTTGCGGACCAGGGTCCGGGCCAGCGGCCCCAACAGGCACAGGCACCCGTGCTCAACCGGTGCGCAGACGCGCTGCATGGAGCGGATCGGGGCTGCCAGCCGCGTCTCCCGGCGGACCGCCTCCCCAGCTCCACTGGGCCGGCCGGTCCGGCTGCGGGCGGGGCGGTCATCAGCGGCACCGCGACCGTCACCTCGCCGCCGGCCCCGGGCACGTGCCGCCTCGTGGCGAGGATCCGCAGCGCCGCCGTCTCTTGCTCACCCCGGGGGGCCAAGGACGGGGTAAGCGTGGTCACGGCGAACTCCCTTCCGCCCCAGGGCGCGGAACGCAATTCGCACAACCTTCAACGGTTCACCGTGCCTGCGCCTAACCGCACACGGGCGGGTCGCTCCTCCTTCCGGCCATGGTTCACCCCGCACAGCCCAGGGCCCAAGATGCCGAAGGCCCTCAGCAATGAAGGCGGAAGTCCCCTACCCACCGGCTCCTGCCGCTCAGCGTCGTAGACGACGGCCCCCGCTGGTTCCGGACAGCGCGGCCGTGGCCCGGGATCCTGCCGGCCACCAGCTACTGCCGTCCGGCTCCCGAGGCCCCGGCAGCACGGCCGGTTCAATGACACCTGGACCTGGAACGGCACGACACGGACCCTGGCTCCAGCCGGCCGCCTGCATGCTCGCCGAGCTGCCGTTCAGCTGGTGCGGCTGTGCGCCGCGAGCCAGGCGCAGGTCGCATCGCCGTTGACAGTCCCGGTCGTCGCGGTCCGGCTGTGGTCTCGATTTTGGGTCGAACTTCAGCCTACCAGTGCCGCTGACCAGGGTATTTCTGGTTGCGCGCCCGACCAGAGCCGTTAGTGTTGCCTGCTCATTGCTGGCTATGCCAGCAGGACGCGGCGGAGCCGCCACGTCGCGAGTGCCAGCAACACGGCGGCGTACGCCGCGAGGATCCCGAGCTGCGGGAGGATGCCGGTTATAGCGGCGCCGTGGCCGACGAGCCTGGCGAAGGCGTCGTTCCCCCACGCCTGCGGGGTGATGTGGGCGACCCGTCTCATCGTCGGTGAGAAGACCTCGAGCGGCACCATGCAGCCGCCGAGCGCGCCAAGCCCCAGACCCAGGAGCAGCGTGATTCCCACGGCCTGCTGCTCGTTCCGGAACAGTGTCCCCAGGAAGATCCCGGCGCCCGCGCCCACGAGGGTGAACAGGATCACCACCGCTGCCACACCTATGGGCTGTCCCCAGTTCACCCCGAACAGCAGCGCCGAGCCGAAGATGATCACCACCGCCTGGATGACCCCGATCAGGACCCGGCCGAGGGTCTCTCCGACGATCACCGTGCCGGGAGACGTCGGGGTGGCGAGCATCCGGCGCGACATGCCGAGCCGCCGGGTCTCGATGAGGGCGACGGCGCCGGTCAGGGCGGTGAGGAAGAGGAAGAGCAGCAGCTCGGTCCAGGCACCCTCGTCGAACTGCCCGAGCGTCTTGGAGAACAGCGCCGTTCCTGCCGTGGTCTCGGTCACCGAAACCGGCGGGACTGCGGGCAAGGTCCGGGTCGCCTCGGCGAGGCCTGCATCAAAGCTCGCCGCCGAACGCTCGGCGACGGCGAACCGGGCGGCCCCTAGCAGCGCTGCTTGCTTTGAAACCGCGCCTTGCACCGTCTCACCGAGTTGCTGGGAGGACTGATCCGTGCGCGCCATGTAGCGGATTGCCACGTCGTGCCCGGTGCGGATGGCCCTGTCGTAGCCGGGTGGGATCACTAGGCCCGCCGCAAGATTCCCGCGCTCGACCTGCGTGAGCAGCGCAGCCCGATCGAAGACGGACACGATGCGCAGGTGAGGGGTCTGCTCGAGCTGGTGCTCGAGCGCCGCACCGAGTGGCCCGGAGCCCTGAGTCACCACGCCCAGGCGAGGGTCGGATGAGCCGCCGAACGTTGCCCCGAGCACGAGGATCAGGACCATCGGGAACAAGAACACGAAGAAGATGTTCGTGCGCACGCGGAACATCCGGCGGAGGTTCACGGTGGCGATCCACAGCGCCTTCATCGCTCACACCTCTGCCATGTGCCTGAGCCGGGTCACCGCGAGGCCCCCGGTCACCGCGGCGAACCCGAGCATCGCGAGCGCCGGTACCCACACCACCGAGATGCCGCCACCACGGAGGTCGCCGAGCCCCCGGAGGAACCACGCCTGCGGGGCTACGAACGTGAGCTCGGAAAGGATTCCGGGTGCCTGGGAGACCTGGAAGAAGGTTCCGCCGAGCAGGCCCAGGACGACCGCGACCACCGACTGCCAGTTGCTTGCCTGCTCGGCATTCTTGGCGAAGGTGGCGATGAGGGACATGATCCCCATGGCCGCCAGGATCGCCGCCACGATCAGCACCGCCACGCCAGCTGGGTTTCCCCACGTCGCCCCGAACAGCAGGCTCGTGGCGACTACCAGCACGACCATGCTGATTACCCCCAGCAGGAAGCTCGTCAGCAGCTTCCCGCCAAGAATCGAGGCCCGGGCGATCGGCGCGGCGAGCAGACGGGCCAGCGTGCCGTTGTTTCGCTCCTCGAGCAGGCTGGTCACGCCGAACTGCACGGTGAAGAAGAGGAAGAACACGGCCATCCCGGCGGCGAAGAACGACTTCTGGTCGAGTTCCTTGCTTTTCGCCGAGACGTCAAGAACGGCGACCGGCGCCGCAGCCGCAACCGCACGCGCGGCGAGCGCTCGGATCTCCCCCGGCGGCAGCGAACTCGAACTCCCTCCGCCGTGCACCACCGTGGCCACCGACAGCCGCACCCGGTTCAGGTCGGAGGTGTAACCCTCTGCGATCGACCGGGCGATCTCCGACGAGATCGGGGAGTCGACGTTTCCGATCACCTGCATCGAGGCGGGCTGGTTCGCCTGGACCCGGGCGGAGAAGCCTGCCGGGATGACGATCACGGCGTTCAGCGTTCCCTTAGCCGCCAGCGCGCGCGCCCCGGCCACTGTCGCTTCCGGGTGAACCGCGATCAGGCCGCTTCTGCCGACAGCTCCGAGCACCTGGCCGACGAACTGCTGAGCGACAGCGCCTCGATCGGCGTTGACCACGCCGATGGCGATCGCCTTCGAGTTCCCGGAGATTCCGCTGAAGATCGAGTTGAAGATAAACGCCAAGCCAAGCGGGACCACGATCCCGATCAGCAGGGCCGAGCGGTCCCGGATCCGGGCCTTGAGGTCCTTCATGCAGATGAGCACTGCAGCTCGCATACGTCCTCCTGGCCTTCGGTTGGCCTTCAGTCGCGAAGTGCCCTGCCGGTGAGGTGGAGGAAAACCGCCTCGAGATCCGGTTCGGTGACCTCCACGGACTTGATGGTCGCGCCCGCGCTAGCCGCGTCGCTGAGGATGGCCGGCAGATTCTCCCGCGCGTCGTCTACCACCAGGTCGATGCCTTCTTCGGTCGCGCTGGCCTCGTGCGCCCAGGGCTGTACGGCCAGGGCAGCGGCGGCTTTGGTCAGGTCACCTGTCGCCGACAGGTGCACATGGTCCCGTTCGCCGACCAGGTTCACGAGCTCCTGCCGGGTACCCTCGGCGATCAGCTTGCCGTGGTCAATGACTCCCACCCGGTCGCAGAGGCGCTCGGCCTCTTCCATGTAGTGGGTGGTATACAGGACCGCCATTCCTTCGCTGGACAGTCCCTCGATGCTCTCCAGGATTGCGTTCCGGCTCTGCGGGTCCACCCCGACGGTCGGCTCATCCAGAATCAGCAGCTTCGGCCGGTTTAGCAGCCCGATGCCGATATTCAGGCGTCGCTTCATCCCGCCGGAGTAAGTCTTGGTCTGATCGTGGGCCCGGTCGGTGAGGCCGGTCACTTCCAGCACCTCGTTGCTTCGGCGCTTCGCCTCAGCCGTGGACATGCCATAGAGCCGGGCGAAGAACACGAGGTTCTCCCGGGCGGAAAGGTCCGGGTAGATGGCGAGGTCCTGCGGCACGTAACCGAGGGCGCTCTTGGCCCGGATGGTATGCGTTGTCATCGGCTCGCCGGCCACCACGATCTCGCCGCCATCGCGCTCAAGCAGGCCGGCGATCATCGAGATCGTCGTAGTCTTGCCGGCCCCGTTCGGGCCGAGCAGCCCGTAGGTCTCACCAGGGTCGATATGGAACCCGACCCCGTCGACCGCGACCAGGTCGCCGAAGCACCGCCGGAGACCTCGGCATTCCAGCATCCGCTCGCCCGCCATCTCGAACTACTCCCCCCGGTCGCGCTTTTTGACGACACCATGTTTCCCGGGACGAGAGCCCAAGACAAGAGCCCGATGGTCCTGTAGCGCTGGGGCCTTCGTCGGTTCCTAGGCGGCGTTCCCTCGCCGAGGACGTACTGGACCCCTGGCTGTGAGCGATAGTGCTGGTCACCGCAGATAAGGCCGGGTGGTGGAAGCACTGTAAGGCCGAGGCGATCCCCACGGCCGAGCAGCTCTATGCCGTGGCCGCCCGCGGGCGGCCACGGCATGCTGGAAGGACATCGCGATCACGGACAAGAGCCCGGCCGCCCAGCCGGCGGTGGCGGTCTGCACGGCCCCGCCGGCGGCGGCCCCGCCGAGGACCTTGGCGGTCTCGGCGAGGGATCCGGCCGCTACCACCACGAACACCACTGGCACCAGCACGATGAACAGCAGGTTGACCGGGTTGCGCGCGTAGTCGGCCAGGAACCGGCGGGCGAACAGCGCAGTTGGTGTCACGGTGTTCATCGCGGCACCGCCTTCCCGTCCCGCAGGTCGATGATCCGGTCGAACCGGTCCTCATCGGCCACGAAATGGCTGATGATCAGCATGCTGCGGCCCGCCTGCCGCCGTTCGGCGACCAGGGCTCAGAACCGCTGGTATGTGTCCCGGTCGAACCCGGCGTAGGGCTCGTCCAGCAGCAGCACCTGCGGGTCGGCCAGCAGCGCCAGCCCCAGGTTCAGCTTGGCCAGGGTGCCGCCGGACAGCTGGTCGGCGCGGGTCGCCGCGTACTTCCTGAACCCCAGCTCCTCATACAGGCCGCGGCTGGCCGCCAGCTGGCTGGCGCGGGTCATCGCGTAGGCGTGGCCGAAAAGCTCGAAATGCTCATCGCAGGTCAGCCGGGCATACACCTGCGGTTCCTGCGGGCAGTACCCCACCCGCCCGGCCACGGTGACGCTGCCTGCGTCCGGGGTGAGCGCCCCGACCAGGATCATCAGCAGCGTGCTCTTCCCCGACACGTTCTCCCGGGCCAGCCCGGCCACCTCGCCCGGGTCCAGGGCCAGCTCCACGCCGCGCAGCACCGGGCGCCTGGCAGCACCGTCCCTTGGCGAGCGGGTCCCGGGGGCGGCGCGGGAGCGCGGATGCGCCTACGCCTCCCGCGCCGCCCGCGGGACCCGTTCCTGCGCCGACCCCGCCCTGCAATGGATGGGCTCGGGTGCTCAGAGCCGGATGACCTGGCGGATCGTGCTGGCCACCTCGCCCAGGCTGGCCTGGCCGTCGTCCTCTGAGGCGCGCATCGCGTTCACCACGCAGTGTGCAGGTGGTCGGTGAGCAGCCCGACCGCTAGCTCCTGCAGCGCCCGGGTGACCGAGGCGACCTGGACCACTACGTCGGGGCAGTAGGTGTCGGCCTCGACCATCTTCTGCAGGCCGCGCACCTGGCCCTCGATCTTCGCGAGGCGGGTCCCTCGGCACCGAACCGGACCCCGGTACCGCACCGGCCGCGGCGACGGGGCTTGACCCCACGCCGTGGTGCTACTACCCGCGCCATCTCGTACCAGACGATCGTCACTTCGGCGTCGTGGCCAGTCGACGCCCACCCAGGCAGCGATGGCACTGGTTCATGGCACGTCGGACCGGCATCACCGAAATCGTCGAAACATACCCGTGTTCTTCCGGGGGTGTACCCCGCGGCCTGGGCCATCGTCGACGTCACCGTGGAGGCCAGGGCCACTAGCCCGTAGCGAGGGACCTCATACGCCGAGGACTGCGGCTTCGCCGCGGGGCCTCCGCGAACGCGATGTTGTGATTTAGGTGCGGCGAGGAATCACTGCGGGTGACCTCCTCGCTGGTTCGGGCCTAGCCTCCGGGTTGCGAGCCCGCGCCGGCTGGTGACAGCCTGGCCGGTTAGTGCTGGGCTGGTTGCGGCGGCGCCGGTTCGCCGTGCCAGGCTTCGCGCAGGCGGAGGCGGGCGCCGGTGTGCAGTACAGCGTTCCGGTAGAGCCGGGCGCCGGCGCGGAACAGGCTGTAGATCGCGGCGAGCATGAGGATCACCGCGGTCACTATCTGCCAGGCTGGAACGTTCACGAGGGCGGTGCGGAGCGGCATGATGATGGGCGCCGACGGCGGCAGCATGGACACGATGGTGATCCATCGCGCGCCGGGGTTGGCGATCGCCACGAACGCGAGAGCATAGATGCCTATGAGCAGGGCGATGACCGGGCCCGCAGCGGCCTGCGCGTCCTCGGTCCGGGATGCCAGGGCGCCCAGGCTGCCGTAGAGCATGCTGTAGAAGGCGAAGCCGAGCACGAACCACAGCACCAGCGCCGGAATCGCCGTGTAGGTTCCCGGCGGCAGGCCGGAGGGCCGGGTGATCAGGAGCGTGGCCGCGGCCGCGGCCGCCACGGCGACGAACTGGGCGAGCCCGGCCAGCCCGATCCCGGCGATCTTGCCGCCCAGCAGCGACGATGGCGGCACGCGGGACAACAGGACCTCCACCACCCGGCTCGACTTCTCCTCGACGACCCCGGTCAGAACGTAGCCGCCGTACACGCTGATCGCCATGAACATCAAGACGATGCCGACATCGGCGATGATCATCCGGGCTGTCCGCTGGCTCTGGCTGTGCAACTGGGTAACGATGACCCGCACCGGTGCCAGCAGCCGGGTGGTGGCGTCAGCGGACAGGCCCAGGCTGGCCGCCCGCTGGGTGATGATGGCCTGCTGGACCGCCGCGTTCAGCACCGGGCTCAGGGTGGAGTTGGGCTGTGCTTTCCAGATGATCTCGCCGCCGGCCGCCACCGCGGCGGTGACCCTGCCCTGCTCCACCGACCGGACCGCGGCCGCCCGGCCGGCGGCCGTCACGACCATGACCTGAAGCCCGGCCGCGTTGCCGTCAGCGCGCACCGCGGCCGCCACCGCCGGCGGCGCCTGCGCGGTGACCGCGACCGTGAAGCGCTGCGGGTGCCCGGTCAGCGCTGCGGTTATCGCGATGCCTGCCACGGTGACAGCCAGCAAGATGATGGTGGACACGCGGAACGCCGTGCTGCGCACCCGCACGGCCAGTTCGCGCCGCGCGACCAGCATGAGCCCCCGCAAGACCCGCGCCCGGCCGGTGTCCCCGCTCATGACCGCACCGCCTCGCGGAAAATCTCACTCAGCGAGGGTGGCTCGAAGTCGAACCGCACCAGGCCGGCCGTTGATCTCGCTTCGGCCAGCACCTTCCCCAGATCAACCGAACGGTCAACGGTGAGCCGCACCCGCCGCGCATCGCCGTCAACCACGTGAACGCCGGGCAGGGCCGGCGACCACCGCTCCCACCAGCGCTCCCCCGCGTCGTCGGCCAGCGTCACCTCCAGGCGCCGCCGCGGTGCGCGGGCCCGCAGCTCGCTCAGCCGCCCGGCGAGCACGACGCGGCCCTTATCCAGGATCACCACGTCCTCACACAGGTGCTCGACCAGATCCAGCTGATGGCTGGAGAACAGCACCGTCGTGCCCGCCTCGCACAGCTCATGCATCAGCGCGGCGAGCGCATCGACAGCAATCGGGTCCAGCCCGGCGAACGGCTCATCCAGCACCAGCAGGTCGGGGTCGTGCACCAGCGCGACCGCGAGCTGGACTCGCTGCTGGTTGCCGTGCGACAGCCGGTCGATGCGGCTGTCCTCCCGGCCAGCCAGCCCCAGACGGGCCATCCAGCGGCCAGCGGCCGCCGCGGCGTCACGGGTGCTCAGCCCGCTGAGCCGGCCGAAGTAGGCGATCTGCTCCCCCGCCCGCATGGCTGGGTAAAGGCCCCGTTCCTCCGGCATGTACCCGAACCGCCGCCAGGAGCGCGCGTCAACCGGGCGCCCACCCCACCGCACCGTGCCGGCATCTGGCAGCACCAAGCCGAACAGCGTCCGCATCACCGTGGTCTTGCCGGCGCCGTTCGGGCCGAGCAGCCCCACCAGGTGACCGGCCGGGACCTGCAGGCTGCACCCATCCAGCGCCAGCACGCCGCCGTAACGCTTCACCAGATGTGACACTTCAAGCACGGGTGCGCCGGGCGTACGGGACTCTGTGCCGGCCACGCGGTCCTGCAGGTGCCGGCGCGGGGTCCCCGGTGTGATCATGGCGTGCGCCTCGGCCTAACTAGTGTGCCTGCCTGCAGGGTCCGGTCCCTGGCGCCGGCTCTGACAGTGGCGAAGGCCACACGGTGACCGGTCCCTTCAACCTGTCCCCAGCGGACTTCCGTCCCTGCCCGGACGGGCGCACCCTGCGCACGCCAGGCGGGCCCGCAACACCCAGAACGAAGCGGATCCGGCACCCTTGCCCCTCGGAGCATCCACCTCGAGGCGGCTGCGGCGTCGACGCAATTCTGCACGGGTCAATGCGCGGCAGCTTCCGGCTGCGGTCGGCGAGCAAGTCAATCGTGTCCCGGCTGGCGCGGGAGCACCACGGCTGGTCGTGTTGGGCGGCATGTCCGGACTGGCAGGGAAGTGAGGCGTGACCGGCTCACCGGTGGGCGGACACGCTCCAGGTTCGTAACGCAAGGATGGATTGGGGCGATGCCGTCGGCGACAGGGGCTGGCTGCGCCGCCGGCAAGCCGAAAGCCACCGGCCATGATCGGGTGGCGCGGAAGCGCCGAGCGGCTGCGCGGACCGAAGCTTCGCAACCGAATGTTTCGATAACGGAAGGGCATTGAGCTCGACGGTCGGCCGCGCCCCGCACTGTGCATGCCCGTCGGCCCGATAAATTCGGGCGCGTTTTGCGGGCGGATCATCGAACCGGTGCAAGAATTGGGGTCGTGACTGGTCCGTATGCGATGGCGGTCATGGCCGTCGCGCTTCTGCTCGCGGCCTGGGCCTTCGGACTCGTGCTGGCCAACCGGCCGCCCGGCGCCCCCCTGCTGGCGGGCGGCGCGGTGCTCGAGGCGCTGCTTACCGGCTTCCTCATCGGCGGCATCGTGCAGATGATCGGGAGCCACCGGGAGTTCGCCCGGGCCGAGTTCGTGATCTACCTGCTGGCGTGCGTGGCGATCCCGCCGGCCGCCGCCGGGTGGGGGTGGGGGGAGCGGGGCCGGGCGGGCACGGCCGTTCTTGCCGTCGGGTTCCTGATCATGCCTGTC
>Ga0310037_10001718_pt1 | contig 11853 bp, 18 predicted proteins | sample Sb_taG_11_FD_200239 | JGI IMG/M metagenome (GOLD analysis project Ga0310037, IMG submission 200239) | Peat soil microbial communities from Weissenstadt, Germany - Sb_50d_3_AS metaG (v2) (version 2) | ecosystem: Environmental > Terrestrial > Soil > Wetlands > Peat | place: Germany: Weissenstadt...
AGGCGCGGATTGCGATCATCGCGAAGCCGGTTCGCGGGCTGCGTATCAGGTTTTCTGCTTTTCGCCGAGTTCTCCGCCGGGGGACGCACTCACGCCCCACCGGCTATGTCCTGGAACTCCTTGCGCCTGGTACTTCCCATGACACGAACCGGTCGCTTCCTACTTGAGAGGACCGAAGATCCCATCTGATCGCGTCGCCCAAACTCTACCTAACTAGGGCTACGATGATCAAGGGTCCCCTCGATATGATGTCGGCGGAGCGGTTTGGGGTGGCAGCCGGTCGCGGGCTTGGTCTTCTTCACCCGCGGCCGGCTGCGGACCCGTTGCGGCCCGCTCGCCCGACGTCGACGCCGCGATTACTCCGGTCGCGGCTCGGCGGTCGGGGGGAAGGGGACCGATCTAGATCACCGTCGGCGTCGGTCGGTGATGCCATCAACGCCGACCAACGTGCGGCGGTGCGCGACGACGTCGCCGGCCTGATCGCCGCGTGCGGCCGGGGCGATCGGGCTGGCGGCGATCGCGACGACGGCGAGGGCACGATGACGGTCTACTTGACGACAGCACCCGGGCTCATCCAGCTCATGGCGCGCGCCGAATCGTCCGGGATGATCGGCGACTTGGTCCGCGACGTTCGACCGGGCGAGTCGGCGTTCGGAATCGATTTCGAAACGTGGGCCGAGCTCGGTCCCGGGGCGTACGAGATGGTGGTCGAAGACGATGGCACTGACGTGTTTCGATGGCGGCCCGTCGCGCGCACGCCGTGACGACGACCAGGTCGACGTGCGTTAGGACGAGGCGCCCCGCTTGGCGGCGAACGCGACGTCGGCTTCCAGTCCCTCGCGCCATGATGCCGTTCGCCGCCTCGCATCGACCCGGGCGGCGTCGACGTCGGCGAGACGCTGGGCGGCGTCGCCGGCATCGTCGCGGCGGTTGTCGTCGTACCGCATCAGCGTTTCCAATTTGGCGTGTCGGCCGATGCGCTGCGCGATGCGGACGTTTCCATCCGTCGTCTCGAGTATTCGCGTGATGCAACCGTGCCGCAGACCGTGGGGCCTGACCTTCCGTCTGAGGCCAGCCTTGGCGCTCAGTCGATCCATCATCCGGTTGACCGAACCGAGCGAGAGTCGATCGAGCCCGCCCGACGAGCCGGGGTCGAGCCGGACAAACAGGGGTCCAGGACCTCCACCGCGGACAGTGATCCAGTCGCGGAGCGCGTCGCGCGTGGGCCTCGGAATCGATAGCCATTCCGGCTCGGTCTTTCCCTTGCCGATCACCTGGACCTGGCACTCCTCGAGGCGGACGTCCTCGAGATCCAGCGCGATGCACTCGGCACGGCGGAGCGCCGGGTTGTCCATGAGCATGACGAGGGCCAGGTCCCGCTTCCCGCAATCACTCGCTTTGGCTCGTCGCTGCGCCCTGATGACCAGGTCGTCGCGGTCGTTCTCCCCGGGGCCCCGCGTATCGCGATAGGGGGTTACCCTGATTCCCGCGACGTCCAGTGACCAGGTGATGCGAGCGAGTTGCCGGGCGAGGCGTAGCATCGACCTCAGTGCAGCGAGCCGGCGGTTGATGGTCGTCGGTGCCAACTTCCGCTCGACGAGCTCGGCCTTGTACCCGAGCACCGTCTCATTAGCGCGGCCCTGGCCTGCGGCGATGAGCAGCTCGACGGCGGCGCCGGGACCGGACGCTCCGACCCACTTAGCGAAGTCGGTCAGGTCGAATCTGTAGGCGTCCATCGTGTTGGCGTTCCGCCCCTCCATAAACGTCTCGACGACGGTGCGTTCGAAGCCCGGGGCCGGCAGTCCGGCCTTCCGTGCTGGAACCAGCTCGTTGCCCATGGCGACCTCCTGGTAGGGGAATTAAAGGGCCATTATGTGGCCCTCACCATCTTACCCAGATTGAACGGCATGGCAAGGGGCGGCCACGCGCGGGGAGCCGAGCGTGGTGTAGGTTAAATCATGGGCTGGAAGCGGATCGGCGGCCACGACTACTGGTACCAGAGCGAACGCCGAGACGGTCGGGTCGTCACGACCTACATCGGCGGCGGCGACTGCGGGCAGCTCATGGCCATCCTGCAATGGGAGCGTCGGCTCGAGCGGGAAGACGAGAGGGAACGACGCCGGGCCGAGCGAGAGGCATTCCAGGCGGAGGGCCGGGCGTTCTCCGAATGGTTCGACCAGGTCCAGGCCCTGGCCGATGCAGCGATCGCGTCGGCCGGGTTTCACAAGCGCAAGGGCCAGTGGCGGAGGAAGACCATGAGCGAGAAATTCCGGATAGTGGCCACGTCGATCCCAGCGGAGGACGGGCTCCCCGCACTCGACGGCGATCCGCCCGGGGACCTGGCCGGCCAGGTGAGCCAGTCCGAAGTGGATGGCTTCGGCTCGTCGTCGGAATGGCTGCGGTTAGAGCTCATGGAAACGTCGTGGCCAAGAGAGCCATTCGCCCGAGACATGGTCGGCCTGAAACTCGATCAGGTCAAAGCCGAATTGGAGGGTCCCAACCCGACTCCAATAGAGCGGCTACTCGCGGAGCGGGCGTCGTTGTGCTGGTTCATAGTCAATCGGTGCGAGCGGGACTTCGAACTACTCAAGGGCGTGACGATCAAGCAGGCCGAGCACCAGCAGCGGAAGATCGACCGGGCGCACGCTCGATTCCTCTCGGCCGTGCGCACGCTGGCCCAGGTCCGCAAGCTGGCGTTACCCGCGCTGCAGGTCAACATCGGCAGAAACCAAGTCAACGTACAACGGTAAACCTCGGTAGGGTCCGAGCAATCAGAATAAACAGACCGAGAACTTTGATAGGAGTGATAATATTAACGACATGTGATGTTGTATGATTATGGTGTAGAGAACCCGAAATCTCCAGGGAGTCATGGCAATGGCAGAACAGCTAGTTCCGATAGCCCGGGCGGCCCGGGAGACCGGAATCCCGTACCAGACCTTGTGGCGGCTCGTTCACGCCGGTCGAATTCCATCGGTCGAATTCGCAGGGCTTAGGAGAGTTCGACTTTCGCAAGTGCGCGGATCCATCCGAGAGATCGGCGACGCGGCGTGATCGCGCAGGCCTCCGAACGGCCTACACCAGGAGACACACCCCATGCCCGAGATGACAGCGCAAGAACTCCAGGACCTGGCGGCTCACCAGGCTCGAAAAATCAACGAGCTCGAAGCGGCCGAGACTCGCCGCACCCTCGACGCCGACCTCACTGCGGCGATCGCCGCGACCGGTGCTAAGGTCGCGCCGGGAACGGAGGGCCAACTCCTCGACTTACTCCGCCCGACAGTCTCGACGTATTCGGACGCCAGTGGTCGGCGGCAGTTTGGCGGCCCATCATTCACCGATCTCAAAAGCCACGTCGCGGCCCAGCTCGCCGGCTCCCTCCGGCACTTTGTCGGCGGCTCGAGCCCGACGGCGCCGACGTCGTCGCCGGCCAGCGCAGGGTCACTCGAGCGTGGGCCGAACGAGAGCCCCGTTGAGTACATGACGCGCTGGAGTTCGCAGCAAAAGGCGACCAGCACTGACCCGCGGCTCGACCCATCCAAGGGGCTCGCACTTCCGGCAGGGAACCCCTTCAAGCGCCACGGGCACGACGGCGTGCCGCCGTGGGCACGCTGACAGTTGAGCTTCGAATGTCTGATTCGATCACTTCTCACCTCGAGGAACACCGATGGCCACCGAACCAAATCCCCAGCTCGACAAAACGGCCGACGACCACGCAGAGGGCCGGTTCGCGCCGCCGACCGCGGTCGGACGTCCACGCAACGGCGAACAGGGAGGCTTGGACGGCGATCCCGATCCCCTCAAGCTTGGGGCGGCCCGCACAGATTTTATGCCGAACGGGATCAGGACGCCCGCAGTCGCGGGCAATCCGTTCCAAGGAAATCCATTCTCGCGCCAAGCACCTCGCCGACCGGCGGGCTGACACGTCCGGTCGGCCAGGTCGTCGCGTCGTGTCAGCCAGCGCGGCGGCCTGGCGGCCGGCATCCCATGTCCCGCCACCAGCTCGCCGCACGCGGTCGGCCCGTCGACGGGCTGGGGGGCGGGCGCCAAGCTTCTACATTTCACACGGGAGAACTACCATGGCACGCACACCGCCGTTAAACGCGAGCGATGATCTCGCTCGCGCACCGAGCCCGCTTGGCTTGCCGCGGGCAGCCAGCGACGCCGCGCCGCGCAACGGCGCTCAAGGTGATTTTCAAGGAAACGACGACCCGCTTAATCTCGGCGACCATCGCATCGATCAGGAGCCGGAGCGCCACCTACCGCTACGCCGCACGGAATTTCAGAACCCGTTCGGTCGTCGATGACGGCGGGGGGAAAACGCATGTCGTATAACCCAGAGAACACGCCGGTTCACTATCGCTGGACGATCGGGCCGGCTGCGCCGATCCAGACGGGCGAGGTCACAGGCCCAAGCGGCGGGATTTATCAGATCATCGTTACGGAAACCGCCGTCGAGTTTCTTCGGGTCGACATGGTTGCCGGGCCGCCCTACGGCGTCCAGGCACCCGTCGGCGTGAACCCGCAATGTCCGGTCGGCGCCGACCTCGTCGTCGACGTGCTCCGCTCGACGGACGGCGGGAACACGTTCGCGAGTGCGCTTGGCGCCAATCCCTTGCCGCGGCTCGCCGACGGTCGCTGGTCGCAGACGACCGGCGGGCAAGGTCCGTTCTGCCTGTTTCTCGCGAACCAGGGAGACTATCTGAGACTAAACGTCGTGCAATGCGGATCGATCCAGCCGGGCCAGGCTGTCGGGTTCTGCTTGTACGGCCAAGCGCTTGCTGACTGACGGCGCCGGCCATAACCCGCGACTCGGCTTTCGAAGGCGGCGTCGCGAGGGCCCGGGGGCAGCTCGGCGGCGCAGATCTGCGCGGCCGGCGGCCGGTTTTCGACGCGTCTCGCCATCGTCGGCGAGAAGTTGGCCATCGAATCTAGAATTCGAACACCCGCTGACGGTCCGCCTACATCTTCGCGCCCATCAGCCCCCGATCCGGGTCCCAGCCCGGAGAAACGCTGTCGGTCTCGAGGTAGCACCGACCCTCGACGCACCGGTAAACCTCCAGGTGAACAGCACCGACGCCGACCAAATCACCCGCGGAATCACGCGCCCGGACGGTGACCTCGACCCGCGCACGCCAGTCCCCGGGACGACCGCGCAGGTCGACCACGGATAGAAACCAACCCTCGGCCGTGAGGCCCAGCTCACCGAGCCGGCCCGCCCCAAAGGTCAAGTCCCGACCCGGGTTCTCCGGCTGCAACACCTCGAGTCGGCTCTTCGCCTCCCGCGCCAGATCGCGCTCGACCGGCTCAACCAGGTTCAACGTGACCAGACAACGAGCCGACCGCGCCTCCGGCGCACCCGCAGCAAGACCACGCCCAGAACCCACCATCGGCGGCCTCCCCTCATGCCCACGATCAACATCCGAAACCCGGGGCACAACCGACGCCGGCGCCTGGAACAGAACCCCGTCAACCGGCCGCGGCATCCGAACGCTCAACCGAGCAACCACGAGCACGAAGCCCACAACGGCCGGAATCAAAAGCAATCGAAACCAGCGCATGAAAACCCTCTCTAGTTCACTTGCCAGTGCGTCGCGTCTACCTTGGACCAGGCCCACGAGATGCTCGGCAAGGGCGCGGTGAAGCTCGCCGAACCACCCCCAGAGGTAGGCATCGTCCAGGCGAAGCGCAAAGCCTGAGTGAAAGCGCAGATCCGCCCCACCGGGATTGTCCCCCAAACCGACGGCGTCGTGAAGTAATTAAACAGGTCGTGCAAGGAAGAATCGTAGGACGAAAAGTAGAACGTCGACGCCGGCGACGGCGGCCACCAACCAGTCCCAGGCGCAATCAACGTCCCGCTGTACGGACCCCCGCCCGTGTAATAGACGGGCGGGATACTCTCCTGAATGACGCCCGCGAATAACGGACCGATCGCATCACCACCGGCCAGAACCAGGTCCGTCATCCAGATCCCCGTGCCGAAGGCCGTCGGCACACCGACGCCGCCACCCTTCGCCGCCGAGCTCGGCGCGGGAACGACGACCGAACTGGAGAAGGTGGTCGGCGCCGGCGGGGGCACCGTCGGGTTGCTGCTCGAGTAGGAAGTCACCGCGACAATGGTCTCAGTGCCTGGGTAAGGAGTCCCAAAGGACGCCCCGAGCACCCCGCCGGAAGACGCCGTGCCCAAGGGCGAAGTGGCACCCCCGTAACTCACCTGCCACGTCCAAGTCGTAGCGCTCGGCACAAAAGGACCCGGCGAACCTACCTTGAGACTCGCATTGACCATGTTCCCCAGCCGGGGCGGATTGGGGGTCAGGGTCATCCCAGTAACAAGACCAAAGACCATCAGCGACCGTTCCTCAAGCTGATCGAGGACCGGACGAAAACGCGCTCGTTTCATGGTGCGAACTCCCCGTTCTCAATGATGCGATTAACAGTTAGGACGAACAAGTCCTCGCAGCCCGGACGGTAGCATGGAGCGATCGGGTAGTCAAGGCATCACAATGGTTCGGGTTGATTAGGTAGCACGCACTCACTACAATCGCATTCGTGTTGATTCTGCTACCATGATTCCAGGGTATGAGGAGACACGATGCCTGCCACCTTGGAAGTGACCATGACAAGGCGTGATACCATGCCGGTGAGACTAGGGAATGATGCGATTGCAGCCGCGAAAAAGGCCGCGGCGCTCAACGGTCAGACGCTGACCGAATATGCGACTCGTGTGTTGCTCGAACACGCCAACGCTGATATCGCCCGATTCGTACAGGCTCAGGCCAAGAAGATGAAGGCGAAGCCAGCGAAGGGCGAGGGGGGCGGGGAGTGACCTACGTACTTCCTGTTCGAACACCCGCCGCGGCGACGCCGACGGGTAGCCCCGAACGGCGCCGCCCATTCTTGCGGCGGCCGGTGCGTGTCATCAGCGCACGGCGGCCTCTCCCGCTTCGTCCGGTGGCGCGTCGCGCTGGATCACGTCAAAGTAAGGAAGATTCCGGTGCAGGATTTCGCCGGCCAGCTCGCTCATCGTCTTCTTGCGTTTGATCGCCGTCTGACGCAACCGCTCGAACACCGACTCCCGGATCGTCAGCTTGCAGCCGCGGGCCTTCTCGCCGGCCTTCAACCCGCGGACCTTGCGCGGCATCGTCGGACGCAGCCCCCTGCTCCGGCGGGTCGTCTTACCGTCGGCCTGGTCGTCACCCGGCTCGCCGCTTTCGGCGGGCGGGGCGTCGGTGCGGGCGAGTATCCCTTGCAACCCCAGGTTTCGCGCCACGGGTCAGCTCCTTTACCAGTCGATCGATCGCGACCGCCGCCGGGCTCGCCGGTGCGTACTCTCCCACCGTCAAATGCTGGGCGATCGCCAGGGGTACCTTGACCGAGTCAGGTATCGTCGCCTTGCACACCAGCTCGCCGTAATGGGCGCGGAGTTCGCGCTCAAAGTCGGCATGCGCCTTATGTCCCTGCATCCGCACCAGGACCAGGGCGACGATTTGCAGTTCGGGTCGCGACAAGTGACGCTTGACCAGGTCGACGGTTTCATGGAGACGGCCCAAGCCGACGGCTGAATAGACGTCCGGCGCGCACGGAATAATCAGGTCACGCGCCGCAACCAGAACGTTCGTGTTCAGCAAGCTCATCGTCGGAGGGGCGTCAATCACGACGGTGTCGTATCGTCCCGCGACGCTCTCGAGGGCGGACCGCAGCCGATTCTCGCGGCCCATCTGGTCAGCCAAGAGAAGCGTGCAATTCGCCAAGGACGGGTCCGCGGGGAGTAGGTCGACGCCGGGATAGCGACTCGGTCGGATCGCTTCCAAGGCATCACAGTCGGCCATTAAGACCTGGCTGAGAGTCGGGTCGGCCGGCGCGATCCCAGAGAGCAACGTTAAGGTCGCATTGCTCTGAGGGTCGCAATCTACGACGAGTAGTTTTTTCCGCCTGGCCTGTCGCGCCAAGGCGATCGCCGTCGAGACCGCCAGCGTGGTTTTGCCGACGCCCCCCTTCATGCTGACGAACGCCAGCGTTTTCACGTCCGCCCCCCTTCCCTATTGACCCTTCTCTCTCATCGGTCGGAGTCGCCCAGGCACTTGAGCGATTCCGGCCCGAGTTGCCCAGGTGACAAAGAATTCGGCGACGCGCGGACTGGGCGCCAGGTCCCCGAACGGACCAGGTCCCAAAGAGAAAAAGGACCGGTCCGCGCGCGGACTAGGGGACTAGGTAACTCGGTGCGGCCTTCGAATTGGGAGTACGAGCACTCGCCAAAGGCCAGAAAATCCCTTGTTTTCCCGTACTCTCAGGGATCGCCGACCAAAATCGGAATACCCCCCGCAAGCGGGGCAGGGGACTAGTTCCATCAGTAAGTAAAGTTTGCCATCGCCGCTTGGACGTTCTCGATGTCGAACTTTCTGTAGAACTGGGCGTCAACTTGGGGGCTGTGCCGCAAGATGCGGGCGATCATTGCTGGCCCTACTCCGGCGGCCTCGAGGTGCGTCGCGACACTGCGGCGCAATTTCTGTAGCGTCGCCCCCTTCACGCCGGCTCGGCGCGCTACCTCTTGGAAACGACAGAGGGGCCGCGTTCCTTGGCTTCCAAAGACCCAGGGCGTCGGCGTCCGGACGCACGGGAAGACGTACGGCGAGGCGTGGCGGACGGAGAAGGGCGGGGCCTCGCGGTGACTGAGCCAGTCACGGAGTTCGTCGGCGAGGGGCCTGACGATCGGGACGGGTTTTGCGGCCGAGTCCGCCTTGAGTCGGTACGAGGCGCGGGATACCAGGTTGATGACGCCGCCGGCCAGGTCGATATCAGAAACGTGGAGGTGCAGGGCCTCATTTTTGCGCAGCCCCGAAAATCCGATCAATTTCACAAAACAGCGAAGCCGCCGCGAGCACCACTCCGACCGGCCCTTTTTCTCGCGCACGTCCGCGTCCAGAACCTCGAAGATCCGGCGCATCTCGGCCTTGGTAATGTGGCCGGGGTCCCGCAATTGCCCCGCCCGAACCCAGGTTCGAATGGGCCGGGCCTTGAACGGATTTACAGAAAGCCCTCCGAACGCGACCGCATGAGACGCGATCGCCGAGACCTGGCGGAGGAGTCCCTGCACGGTCCGCGGGGAAAGGTCTGGATCCCGGGTGCTGACAATCCGGGCGATCAGGCGCACGTCAAGATCCTGAACCGCGCGGACATTCAGGGCGTCGAGCTCGCGGAAGGCGTGCTCAATCGCATGCCTGGTCGCCTTGGCGCGAAGTTGCGGGCTGTACTGCTCCAGACACGCGCGCTTGAATTCCTCCCAGGACATCGGCGCGGGGGCCGGGCCGGCGGCGAGGAGTGTTGTAACTGCGGCTCTCGCCGCGCCGTCAAATCCACGCTCAGCGAGCCACGCGTCGAGCGCGTCGAGATGGGCGGGGATCGGATCAGTTTGTAGAACGCTCATGGTGATGACCTCTCTCGGAAAATGGGTGTTCGAATAGAGTATTCGACGGCCACAGTGTAATTGCTACGCACACCGTGTGTCAATACATTGCACATACACTATCGCGAGCGACGGTTTGCGTTGCAACCGTCAGGTGGATACTATGACCGTGGTACGCCAGTGCAGATCACTGGCGGTAAAGGGAGGCTTGACGTGGCACCAAGCGCGCCGGCAGCAAAGCCGAAGAAGAAATCGCCCGCACTACGGAAGGGACCCAAGAAGGTCGGCGCGGGCCTCACGATCCGGGCATCGGCCGCATGGCGGGCCTGGCTCGAGAAAGTCGCGAGCAAGAACCGCTCGAGCATCTCCGGGTTGATCGACCAGGCCGTGGCGAAGTATGCCCGGGAAATCGGCATCGTCGACCTACCTCCCGACCGGACGGCCTGACCGCCATAAACGCCCCACGACGCGGCCGGCGGTGCCGACGGCGGATCATACGAGCTCGGCCGCGGCGGCCGTCAGGTGACGGCACGGTGCCGTTTAACGGCGGTTTTTCTCTTTCCTCCGTGAGATGAAATCCGAAAAGCAACAACAGCCGCACCTGTTGTTGTTCTGTTTTCGAAAACATGGAATACCTTAAGGGAAAGGGGTCTGGGGAAAGGGTTCGATCGATTTTGCGCGTCATGTCCAGCAGTCCTTTCGCCTCCCCTCCAACGTTTTTTTCTAGTCGTGAACAAAGGCGCCCATCTGATCAAACGGCGCCATCGAACAGACACCCCGGCGTCGGGGCAACCGTCGGTCGAGCGCGCACAACGACCGGAAGGTGCTGGCCGTCGCACTCACCGGTGGAAGAAACCTCGACGTTGGCGACGATTGGGCGCCGGCTTCACGTTTCGGCTCGGCGCGGGTTGCCGATCTGTCTACTCGAGAGCCGGGAAGGGTCTCTTGAGGTAGGCGAGGATTGATCCTCGATTTTTCTTCATCGCCAGCTTGGCGTCGGAGCCCAGCTCTTCTTGCTCCATGTCCGTGCGCGGGGTCAGCTCAAGCGTGTCATCGCTGTTGACCTGGATACACCATCCCTTTCCTTCGCAGAACTCGACGAGCCGTTGGCCATACTCCAACTCGACTGCGATGGTGTTCCCGGCTGTGTTGACCTCGGTTGCTACAGGCTCCGATTCTACCGCAGGCTTGCTTACGTCGACCGGCAGCGCGCTGCGGACAGGCTTCGTGCTGGTCGTTACCCATACGTCACCGGGCATGCGCTCCCGAGTGATCACTCCCAGGGCTTTGAAGACAGCGAAGTACCAGGTGACGGTGCGAAGACTGGTGATCGCGTCAAGCCCTTGCTTCGCTCGCTCTTCATTGACCAAGCGAAGGAATTCCGTCCGGGAAATGTCCGTTTGGGTCAGCTTGTTCCAAGCGCTCAAGAGCGCTAGGTACGCAAACTGAAGCGCCTTGCTCAGCTTGCCGAACAGATCCAGTGGCAACTGGCAAAAAACCTCTCCAGCGGGGTTGGCGGCGATTTCGCCGAACGAGTTGAAGGCAGGGCGGGCAATCATAGCTGCGCCTCCCCACCACCAGGGCACTCGAACAGTCGAAGCGCAAACGAAGAACGCTCCCCCTGGACAGGGGCTTGACTTTCATCGAGAATACGCACGAGTGGGACCTCCATTCTCTGCAAATGGGGTGTTCCAATGGCCGGGGCTTTTTGGTGGAAAGCCCAAGCTCATTCGGCTCGGCGGCTTCCAAGGGCCGCCGAGCCTTTGTCTTTTTGGTCGGCGACCATTAAAAACTTCCAGCGCTCGGAATTCAAGTCGCTGTCTGTACCGCGGTCGTGCGGCGAACCTTCGAATTAGGGATTCGACGCTTTTTCTCCGTCCATGCCGTATCATGGCTGACGGTCCTCCGTCAGAATCACCGCCCCGAAATCGGGTGAGACACTCCTCTCTCGATGTAGGGGGCATTTTTGGCGGTCGGTCTCAGGAGCGGCGCGCGTCGTTCTCGCAAAGGCAGCGTGCGCCGTTCCTCTTGTCGTCGGGCTTCGCCAGCTCGGCGGCGACCAGGTCGCGGAGCCATGAGCTGAGCTCTCTCCTCTCGGTCTTAAGTCGGCGCTTCATACGCGCCCAATCGGCATGCTCAAGAAGGAAGTGAACGTGTTTCACGTCGTGGAACAACGGGGCGGGCCCGGGCACGGGAAACCTCCTCTCACGGCGATGAAATGGATCGATCGAGCGCGTGCGTGCGCAACGTCGGCGGGTTGACGTGGGGGCATCAACGTTGATGCGATCGCGCCTCGGGCCGGGGATGGCGGTTTGCAACTAGAAGGCGCGGATTGCGATCATCGCGAAGCCGGTTCGCGGGCTGCGTATCAGGTTTTCTGCTTTTCGCCGAGTTCTCCGCCGGGGGACGCACTCACGCCCCACCGGCTATGTCCTGGAACTCCTTGCGCC
>Ga0310037_10001722_pt1 | contig 11822 bp, 9 predicted proteins | sample Sb_taG_11_FD_200239 | JGI IMG/M metagenome (GOLD analysis project Ga0310037, IMG submission 200239) | Peat soil microbial communities from Weissenstadt, Germany - Sb_50d_3_AS metaG (v2) (version 2) | ecosystem: Environmental > Terrestrial > Soil > Wetlands > Peat | place: Germany: Weissenstadt...
TCGGCGGACTGGCCGACGCTGGAGTAGGCCATCTGGGTCAGGTAGAGCTTCTGCTCCCGGCCGCGCTGATCGATCACGAACAGCGCGGGGGTGTGATCGATCTGCCCCTTCTCGATCTGCACGGCGATGCGGTAGGCGGCCCACACGGGCTTCAGCTGGGCCAGCGACCCGGTGAGGAAGTCCCACTGGTTGACCATGCCGTGGGCCCGGGAGTAGTCCAGCACGTCCGAGACGCTGGTGGCAGTCGGGTTGGCGTCGACGCCGAGCAGCTGCACCTGGTCGCCCGCGGCGCCGAGCATCTGCTTGGCCTCCAGCATGCTCTGCGTGGTCAGCGGGCAGACCGTCGTGCACTCGGAATCCTCGAACGACAGCATGACGACCTTGCCGCGGAACTGGCTGAGCGACATCGGCTGCCCGAACTGGTTCACCAGCGTGATGTCCGGTGCGGACTGCGCGCCCAGCGAACTGCCGAGGTCGAGGTTCGGGTTCATCTCGGCGGCGCTCGAGGCCGGGTTGGCCTGCATGCCCGCGGACGAGCCTGTGCCCGCGGACGAGCCTGTGCTGGCGCTGGAGCCGCATCCGGCCAGCGCCGTCAGCACGCTCAGCATGGCCGCGGCCGCCAGCGCGCCGCGAGTGCGGAATGTCTTCATCGCGAAGAAAGCCTACTGCGGTCTACTACAGATCATCGTAGAGGGATGGCTGAGGATTGGCTAAGGACTGCGGGGATCGTCTCCCACGATCACCGCGCCGCCATGGCCCCAGGCGACGTAGCGGTAGGCCAGGTTGATCATCGTCGACACCCGGTTGCGGCCGCCGAGCAGGTAGAACAGGTGCAGGGCGAGCCAGGACAGCCAGGCGAGCGTGCCGCGCAGCCGCAGCCCCTGGGCCAGCTGAACCACGGCGGACCGGCGCCCGATGGTGGCCATCATGCCCTTGTCGTGGTACGTGAACGGCTCGGTCGCGGCCTCACGCTGCAGCCGGACGATCTGCGCGCCGGCGTGGCGCCCCATCTGCAGCGCGGGCTGGGCCAGCTGCGGCGAGGGATCGTCGGGATTGACCGCGATGTCGCCCACGGCGAAGACCCGGTCCTGTCCCCGCACCCGCAGGTCGGGCCCGACCAGGATGCGGCCGCCCTTGCCCTGGGGCAGGCCCCAGCCTTCGACGGCGCCGGACGCGCCGACGCCGGCCGCCCATACGGTGAGGTCGCTCGGCAGGTTCTCGCCGTCGGCCAGCAGTACCTGTTTGCCGGTGATCTCGGCGATGCGCGTGTTCAGCCTGATGTCCACGCCGCGCTTGTCCAGTTGCACCCGGGCGTACTCACGCAGCTTCTGGTGGAACCCGCCGAGCAGCGCGGGCGCCATCTCGATCAGCCGGACATGGACCCGGGCCGGATCGACGTCCGGGAAGGTCGCGGCGAGTACGGTGGCGCTCAGCTCGGCGAGCGTGCCGGCCAGCTCCACACCGGTGGCCCCGCCGCCGGCCACGGTGATATGGAGATCGCCGTCCTCCACGCTTAGCCGCTCGAAGGCGGCCATGAGGTGATCACGCAGCACGATCGCATCGGAGCGCGTGTACAGGCCGAACGTGTGGTCGGCCGCCCCCTTGATGCCGTGGTAGGCGGCCGACACGCCGGTGGCGATCACGAGGTAGTCATAGCCGAGCTCGAGGCCGTTGGTGAGCTTGACCCGGCGGGAGACAGTGTCGATCGCGGCCAGTTCGCCATGGCGGAAGATCGCCCCGTAGCGCCGCGCGAAGCCGCCCGCGGGGTAGGCGACGTCGCCGGGGTTCAGCCCGGCCGTGGCCACCTGATAGAGCAGCGGCTGGAACGTGCTGTACAGGTGGCCGTCCACCAGCGTCACCCGCAGGCCCGCCCGGGTGAGCCGCGAGATGGCGGACAGTCCGGCGAAGCCCGCGCCGCAGATCACCACCTGCGGTGCCCCGGGGTCGGCCTGATGTCTTCTGGCGATCGTCCTCACCTCCGGGCCCGACGCCCCCCTACCACGTTAATCTCCGCTGCATGCCGGGTCATATACGGGCTCAAAGGTTCAGGGCGACCAGTTCGGGACGCAGGCACCCCTGACCGGGCGCGGACGGGCTGACGCCCGGGCTCGGCGTGCTCACGCCCGGGCTCGGCGTGCTGACGCCCGGGCTCGGCGTGCTGACGCCCGGGCTCGGCGTGCTGACGCCCGGGCCCGGCGTGCTGCTCGCCGACCCGGATGCCGCCGGCGGAACCGGCGCCGTGGCCGTCTGCGCCGGAGCCAGGACCCGAGTGCCGCTGGGCGACGCGGACGGGCTCGCCGAGACCGGGGAACTCGGCCCCAGCTGCGCGCACGCCGCGATGACCACTAGGTCACTGGCCAGGCCGGCGCTGCCGCCGACGCCGCTGAGGTCGACGAAATAGTGCGGCCAGCCCAGCCCGGCGGCGGTCAGGATGACCCGCTGCGCGCCGATGTCGTAGCCCCAGGCGTCCCCGCCCGGCCCTTGGTCGAGCCCGAGCGCCACGCCGTCCCGGACGGCGTACAGGCCCGCCGACCCGCTGACCGCCGAGCCTGGTACCGTCGCCGTCACCTGGCCGGTGAGCGGGTTCACTGCGATGAGGCTGGATTCCCGGGTCAGGTAGATCCGCTGCTTCCTCGGGTCGGTACCCTCGGGCACCGCCCCGCCGGCCGACCACAGCCAGGCTCCGGTCGCGCCGCTGTACGCGGTCACCCCGCCCGCGGTGGAGAACAGCACCACGCCGTCGAACGCGGCGCTGAACGTGCCGGCGAAGGAGAGTCCCTCGAGCGGCCGGACCACGACCTGCGCGCCGGTCGCGAGGTCGATCCGGCGCAGCGCGGTGACCGGCGCCGACCCCAGGAACCCGCCGGCCGACTCCGCCACGTACAGCGTCCCGCCGTCGGCCCGCCACGCCTGCGGGACCTGGCCGGTGGCCAGCCGCCAGCGGACGCGTCCGGTGGCGTTGTCGTAACTCGTCACCGCCGTGGGTCCGGCGATCACGGTGTACCGCGAACTGCCCCCCACCGCCCCGCCGAACGGCGCCGCCGGATAGCGCCCGGTCTCCGTGCCGGTCAAACCGGAGATCACCACCTCGGTGCGCTGCGGATGCCCGGCCCTGGTGTAGGAGACGCCCGCGGTGACCTCACCGGGCCAGGTGCGCACGGACATGATGGCCGCGCCCGCCGGGAAGCCGGTCAGCGTCTGGTCCCACAGCGGCGCGCCCGTCTTGTCCGAGTACCCGGACACGGTCAGGCCGACGCCCACCGCGGCGACGCCGTAGCCGACCGACATGTAGGCCAGGCCGGACGCTGGCACGGTACCGGTCAGCCCGGGAATCACCTGCCACGACCCGGGCAGCGGCCGGATCCACTTGATCATGCTCGGCACGGACCCGGCCCGGCAGCCCGACCGGCACGCCGCCGCGGGCACCCCGCTGACCGCGCCGAGCGAGGGGTAAGGCAGCAGGGCCACGCCGAGCAGGACCGCGGCCAGCGCCCAGCGGCGCAGCCGCGGGGAGGCACCCGCCGTGCCCAGGCGGATGCGGCCGGAGACCGTGTGCATCCTCGGCCGCATGGTCCGCCGGCGCATCCGGCCAGCCAAGCGGCCCATGGTCCGCCGGCGCATCCGGCCAGCCAAGCGGCCCACGGTCCGGCGGCGTGCTCGCCTGGAGCGCTTGCGCCCCGGCTGCTGCCTCACAACACCACCGTAGGAGAAACGAGAACTGCGGGGGCCGCCTTCCGGCCTGGCCCCAGCCGCCGCCCGGCTTACCGATAACGTTGGACGCGTCCGCGCTTACCGAAGCGCTCACCGGAGCGAGTCCACCTCGATGAGGAGGTCAGCCATGTCCGACCGTCCGCCGCTGCCTTATGATTTCATGCCGGCCGTGCCGTCGTTCGAGCTGCACAGCGATGACGTCGCCGATGGCCAGATGATGACGGACAACCAGGTCTACAACGCCTTCGGCATGACGGGGAAGAACATATCCCCGGCCTTGTCATGGTCTGGCTTCCCGGCCGAAACCAAGGGCTTCGCGGTGACCTGCTTCGACCCGGATGCGCCGACCGGGTCCGGCTTCTGGCACTGGGTGCTGGTCGACATCCCGGCCTCGGTGACCTCGCTGCCGGCCGGCGCCGGTCACGCCAGCGGATCGGGCTTGCCCGCCGGCGCGATGCACCTGCGGAACGACTACGGAAGCGAGGATTTCGGCGGTGCCGCACCGCCGGCCGGCGACCCGCCGCATCGTTACGTCTTCGCCGTGCACGCGCTCGACGTCCCGAGCCTCGAGCTGGAACCGGGCACCACGCCCGCGGTGGCCGGCTTCAACCTGCGGTTCCGCACCATAGCCCGCGCCGTGCTCATCCCCGTCTACGGACACTGATCAGGCGGAACGTTCACCGCAGCGGCCCGGGTCATAGCCGGGAAGACTGGCCAGCTGGGCCAGCAGCCAAGGTGAGGTGAGCACCCTCAGCAACCCCTGGACCTCGCGGGACGCGGCGTTCTTGGCCGGCAGCACCAGGTCGAACCGTTCCTCGGCCAGCGGGAGGAAGTCAAGCCCGTAGGCCAGCGCGGCCGGCTCGCTCGACACGCCCACGTCGGCGAGACGACCCGCGACGGCCGCGGCGACCTGAAGGTGCCCGGCGGCCTGGCTGTCGTAGCCGGCCAGCTCAACGGGTCCGGCCGGGTCCAGGCCGAGGCGGCCGAGTTCGCGGTCGAGCAGCCTGCGGGCCTGCGCGCCCGGCTCGCGGTTCACCAGCCGCAGCCCTTGCCTGACCGCGTCGTCCAGCCCGGTGATCCGGGTCGCACGACGGGTCACCAGGCCCTCGCGCCAGGAGGTGAACCCGACCACCTCGGCGCCGTCAGGCATCCCGGCCTCGTCGCCGGGCTGGTGCACGCCCGCGGCGTGCACCAGCCCGGCCGCGGCCAGCCGCAGCGCCTCGCCGTTCCCGCACGGCCACCAGGCGAATCCCACCGGCGGGTCGAGCAGGGCTAGCGGCGTCTCGAGCAGCGGCAGCGCCGGATCGCAGCCCGCCACGACGAGCGTGGGCCGCGGCGGCGCGATGGGCCGGACCGCGATCAGGTCTCCGTGGAGCTCCTGGCCGGCCACTAGGCCGCCCGCCGGGCCGAACCCGGCCCGGGACGACGTGTCCGCGCTCAGCGGCAGCGCGACGAACGTGTCGCCGACCGTGGCGAGCGCGACCCGCGAGCCCTCGCCGCCGACCGCGGCCACCGGCTGGGCCAGCACGGGATCGGCGGGATCGCCGGGACCGAACAGCTCCTCGACGGTCAGGCCCAGGGCACGGGCCAGAACCAGCGCCACCCGCAGCGAGGGATCCGAATGGCCGGACTCGACCGCGGATACGGCCTGCCTGGTCACGGCGGCCATCCCGGCGAGTTGCTGCTGGGACAGGCCACGGGCCTGCCGGGCCAGCCGCAGCCGCGTGCCCGCGGCCCACGAAGCTTCAGTCACACCCACACCCACACCCTATGATCCGGGGAATGAAGACGGAGATCATCGAGGTACGCACCGGCGGGCGCGAGGCGATCCGGGACATCACCAGCGAATGCGCCGGGTTCGCGAGGGCGGCGTCGGCCGGGGGTGACGGCCTGCTGCACGTGTTCGTCCCGCACGCCACCGCCGGCCTCGCGCTGATCGAGCTCGGCGCGGGCAGCGACGATGACCTGCTGGCCACCCTCGCGGAACTGCTGCCCGCCGACGACCACTGGCGGCACGCGCACGGGTCCCGCGGGCACGGCCGGTCGCACGTCATGCCCGCGTTCGTGCCGCCGTACGCCACGATCCCGGTGATCGGCGGCCGCCTGGCCCTGGGCACCTGGCAGTCGGTGGCGCTCGTCGACCTCAACGTCGACAATCCGGACCGCCAGGTCCGGCTGTCGTTCCTCGCCTGATGGGGGGACACTGATGCGGGTCCTGGTCGAGGGTTCCGGCGGTGCCGCGGGCTGGCCGGAGCCCGGCTGCCGGTGCGCCTCCTGCCTGCTACAGGAGGGTATACGGGTACGGTCGACCATTCTCATTGATGGCCTGGTGCGGCTGGGGGTCGGGTTGGCGGACGGCGGCGGGGTCGCGGACGGCGGGGTCGCGGACGGTTACCGGGTACGGCGGCTGGCGGATGCGCGGGATCCCTCGGAGTTCGGGGGGTGGGATATCACGGGGCCGGACGGGGGGCGGCTGCTCTATCCGGCGCGGCCGGGGGCGGTGCCGGTGCCGGCCGGGGAGGCGTCCGCCTACGACATCGCGTTCCTCGACCTCCTGGGGGAGCCGGCGCAGCTCGGGCTGCTCCGAGCGCGGGGGCTGATCACCGCGGACACGGTCACGGCAGTGGCGTTCGCGGATCACCGGGTGCCCTCCGAGGGGGAGCTGCGGCGGCGCTGCGGGTTCTGGCGGGCGGAGCTGCCAGGAGACCGGGACGCGGTGACCACGGCCCGTTCGGCAGAAAAAAGATCTGCGGCCCGGCGGGTGCCATGGCGGGTGCTGGTGCTCGGCGGGGCGCGGTCGGGCAAGTCGGAGCAGGCCGAACTGCGGCTGGCGGGCGAGCCGGATGTGACCTACGTGGCGACGGGGCCAGGTGGGGCGGGGGCGGCAGGCTCAGGGGGGATGGCCGGGGAACCGGGAGACCGGGAGTGGGCGGCGCGGGTGGCGGCGCACCGGGCGCGGCGGCCGGCCTGGTGGCGGACGGCGGAGACCACGGACCTGGCCGGGATGCTGGCCGGGGCGCGGGGCGCGCTGCTGATCGACGGGATCGGTACCTGGCTGGCGGGGGCAATGGACGAGTGCGGCGCCTGGGACGGGTCGGCGGATTCGGCGGGGCAGCTGGCGGCCAGGATCGCCGAGCTGGCCGGCACGTGGCGGCAGACCGAAGCGTACGTGGTGGCGGTCAGCGACGAGGCCGGGCTGGGCGTGGTGCCCGAGACGCGGGCCGGGCGGCTGTTCCGGGACGAGCTGGGGCGGCTCAACCAGATGCTGGCCAGCGAGTCGGAGGAAGCCGAGCTGGTCGTGGCGGGCCGGGCGGTGCCGCTGACCGCGGGGTGACGGGGGCGGGCGGTGCCGCTGACCGCGGGGTGACCGCGGCGGGCGGCGCCACGCCGACCGCGGGTGACGGGGCGGGCGGCGCGGTGAGCGCATAACAGTCTGGTGACAATCCGGCGATGACCGCGTGTTCGGCGCCGGTCGGACCGTGATGTCTGCTTGCGCGCTGGTCAGGCACCGCTGCCGGCGGCTACCGTAGTAAGTCCTGCGGCCGGGGCCAGACGGGTCATTCTGGCTCGGAGGGGCTTGGAGGGCATCGGACCCGTCCAGCGGTGAGGTGATGAGCAGTATGGCGCGCGTGGTAGTCATTGGCGACCTGATGACGGACACGGTGGCCCACGCCAGGCTCGCGCTGGCCCGGGGCAGCGACACGCCCGCGTCCGTGACCATGCACGGCGGCGGTTCCGGGGCCAACATCGCGGCCTGGATGGCGGCCGACGGCGGGGACGTGGCGTTCGTCGGGCGGCGGGGCGCGGACATCGCCGGGCGGAACCGCGACATGGAGCTGATGGGCTACGGGGTGGACGCGCGGCTGGTCATGGACCCGGAACGGCCCACCGGCACCTGCGTGGTGATGGTCACGCACAAGGGCGAGCGGACCATGCTGTCCGACCCGGGCGCGAACGCGGCGCTGTCCCCCGACGACCTGCCGCACGACCTGTTCATCCCCGGCGCTCACCTGCACGTGTCCGGGTACACCCTGCTGTCGGAGGGATCGCGGTCGGCCGGGCTGGCCGCGATCGAGTACTCGCGGCGGGCCAGCATGACGGCCTCGGTCGACGCGGCGTCGGCCGCGCCGCTGGAGCGGGCCGGGGCCGAGCCGTTCCTGGAACTGTCCTCCGGGGCCGTGCTGCTGTTCGTCAACGCCGCGCAGGCCCAGGTCCTCACCGGCCGCGAAGACCCCGAACAGGCCGCGCGCGTGCTCACGGCCTGGTACCCGCACGTCGTGGTCAAGCTGGGCCCGGACGGCGCGCTGTTCTACGCCAACGGCCGACCGCCGGTGCGGGTGCCCGCGCCGCCCGTCGACCGGGTGGTGGACGGGACCGGAGCGGGGGACGCGTTCATCGCGGGCTTCATCCCGCCCTGGCTGGACAAGAAGCCGCCGGGCGAGGCGCTGGCCAGCGGCTGCCGGCTGGCCGCGCACGCGCTCAACCTCATCGGCGCGCGGCCGGTTCTGTGAGCTACCTGGAGCAGCTTTTCTCGCTGGATGGCCGGGTGGCGGTGGTGACCGGCGGGAGTTCGGGGATCGGGGCGGAGATGGCGGCCGCGCTGGCGCGGGCGGGGGCCCGGGTGGTGCTGGTCGCGCGGGACAAGGAGCGGCTGGACGTCGCGGCGGCCGGGCTCCGGGACGCCGGAGCCATGGTGGCCTGGGTCAGCGCGGACCTGGCCGACCGGGCCGAGGTGGAGCGGGCCGCGGACGACGCGGCGGCGGCGTTCGGGTCGCCGGACATCCTGGTCAACTGCGCGGGCGTCAACCTCCGCCCGCCGCTGGGTTCGCTGAGTATCGCGGACTGGGATACGACCATGGCGGTCAACCTGACCGGGCCGTTCCTGCTCGGCCAGCGGTTCGGGCCGGAGATGGCCGCGCGCGGCTGGGGGCGGATCGTCAACGTGACCTCGCAGCAGGCCCAGCGGGCGTTCGCGAACAGCGGGGCGTACGGCGCTTCGAAGGGCGGCCTCGCGTCGCTGACCCGGTCCCAGTCCGAGGCCTGGGCCGCCTCCGGGGTGTGCTGCAACTCGGTGTGCCCCGGCTTCGTGGCGACGCGGCTCAACGCGCACGTGGCGTCGGACCCATCGCGGCTGGCGGCCCTGGCCGCGCGGACCATGGTGGGCCGCAACGGGCAGCCCGCGGACTTCGCGGGGGTGGCCGTGTTCCTGGCCTCGCGGGCCAGCGACTACGTGACCGGGCAGACGCTGTACGTGGACGGCGGCTTCTCCGCCACGTAAACGCGGCGTTGGCCCGCTGAGGCCGCCGGAAGCGGCAGAATGTCCGTATGGCAGGACGACGAGGCGGTACCACCGCGCCCCCCGAAGATTTCGAAGAAAATATCGTCGACATCGACGTCGCCGAGGAGATGCGCGCCAGCTATCTCGAATACGCGTACAGCACCATCTACCAGCGCGCGCTCCCCGACGCGCGGGACGGCCTCAAGCCGGTGCAGCGCCGGATCCTGTACCAGATGAACGAGATGGGGCTGCGCCCGGACCGTTCGCATGTGAAATGCGCGCGCGTCGTCGGCGAGGTCATGGGCCGCCTGCACCCGCACGGCGACTCGGCCATCTACGACGCGCTGGCCCGGATGGCCCAGCCGTGGGCGATGCGGCTGCCGCTGGTGGACGGGCACGGGAACTTCGGCTCGATGGGCGGCGACGACGACCCCGCGGCGATGCGGTACACCGAGGCCCGGCTGACCGCCGCCGCGATGGAGATGGTCGCCTCCATCGACGAGGACACGGTCGAGTTCATCCCGAACTACGACGGCAGCGAGACCCAGCCCGAGGTGCTGCCCGCGGGCCTGCCCAACCTGCTGGTGAACGGCGCGTCCGGCATCGCGGTCGGCATGGCCACCAACATGGCCCCGCACAACCTGGGCGAAGTGGTCGCGGCCGCCCGCTACCTGCTGCGCAATCCTTCCGCGTCCCTGGACGCATTGATGCGGTTCGTGCCGGGGCCGGACCTGCCGACCGGCGGGCGGATCGTAGGCCTGGACGGCATCAGGGAGGCCTACGAGACCGGCCGGGGCATCTTCCGGAGCCGGGCCACCGCCAGCATCGAGCAGCTCACCCCCCGGCGCACCGGCATCGTGGTCACCGAACTCCCCTACACCATTGGCCCGGAAAAGGTCATGGCCCGGATCAAGGACCTGGTCCAGGCCAAGAAGCTCAACGGCATCGCCGACCTGAAGGACCTGACCGACCGGACCCGCGGGCTGCACCTGGTGATCGAGGTCCGCAGCGGCTTCAACCCCGACGCGGTGCTGGCCGAGCTGTACCGGCTGACGCCGATGGAGGAGACCTTCGGCATCAACAACGTGGCGCTGGTCGACGGGCAGCCGCGGGTGCTGGGCCTGAAGGAACTGCTCGAGATCTACGTCGCGCACCGCCTAGACGTGGTGCGGCGGCGGACCGAGTACCGCCGCCGCAGGCGTCTGGAGCGGCTGCATCTCGTCGACGGCCTGGTCATCGCGCTGCTCAACATCGACGAGGTGATCCAGGTCATCCGGTCTTCGGACGACGCGGCCTCGGCGCGCGAGCGGCTGATGACGATCTTCGAGCTGTCGGAGATCCAGGCCCAGTACATCCTGGACACGCCGCTGCGCCGGCTGACCCGGTACGACCGGCTGGAACTGGAGCGGGAGCAGGACACCTTGCGGGCCGAGATCGCCGAGCTGACGTCGATCCTGGAGTCGGAGGCGAGGCTGCGCGAGCTGGTCAGCGACGAGCTGGCCGAGGTGGCCAAGAAGTTCGCCACCCCGCGGCGCACGGTGCTGCTGGAGGGCTCGGCCGGGGCCGCCGCGGTCGCCGCGGTCCCGCTCGAGGTGGCCGACGACCCGTGCGTGGTCCTGATGTCGGCCACCGGCCTGGTGGCCCGGGTGGCCGTCGGGGACCAGGACATTTATGCCGAACGCACCGTGGTTCCCCCCGCCGGGGACCTGGCTCGCGCGGCCCACGACGTGCTCGCCGCGGCGGTCCGGACCACGGTCCGGGGCACGATCGGGGTGGTGACGTCGGCCGGGCGGCTGGTCAAGGTCAGCGTGCTGGAGCTGCCCGCGCTACCCCCGGGCGCCGGCGCGGCGTCGCTGGCCGGCGGGCACCCGGCCGGGGAGTTCGCCGCGCTGGAGCGTGGCGAGGCCGTGGTGGGGCTCTGCCCGGTCGACGGTAACGGCGGCGGCCTGGCCCTGGGGACGGCCGCGGGCGTGGTCAAGCGGGTGCTGCCGGACTACCCGCAGAACCGGGACGAGTTCGAGCTGATCGCGCTGCGGCCCGGGGACCGGGTGGTGGGCGCGGTCCAGCTGCCCGGGGAATCTTCCGAGCTCGTGTTCATTACCTCCGACGCGCAGCTGCTGCGCTTCCCGGCGTCCTCGGTGCGGCCGCAGGGCCGGGCCGCCGGCGGCATGGCCGGCGTCCGGCTGTCTCCTGACGCCTCCGTGGTGTGGTTCGGCGCGGTGGACGCGGCCGCTGCTTCCGGGTCCCCGTCCGGGCCTCCGGGGACCTACTCCCCCGCCGTGGTGATCACCGTGGCAGGCAGTACGGCGGCGCTGCCTGGCGCGGTCGGCCTCAGTGTCAAGGTGACGCCGTTGCACGAGTTTCCGGCCAAGGGGCGGGCCACCGGCGGAGTGCGCTGCCACCGGCTCCTCAAGGGCGAGGACGCGCTGGTCATGGCCTGGGCCGGGCCCGCCCCGGCGGTGGGCGCGACCGATTCGGGCAGCCCGGTCATCCTGCCGGACCCGGTGGGCAAGCGGGACGGGTCGGGCATCGCGCTGCGGCGCCAGCTGGCCGTGATCGGCGGGGCGGCCCGGGTCCCGTAGCGGGGAGCGCGGCAGCTACGCCCGGCGGCTGACCGTGGAGGTCGTGGTTACCCTGTGACCGCCGTGGCCCGTGCTGCTGTCGTGGCCGCCGGCCTGCCGTGCCGAGGGCAGGGTCTGGGCGGGCGGCCTGGGTGAGCGGTCCCGGGCTGGCGCAGGACCGCTCACCCAGGCCGGGCGGGCCGGTCCCGCCGGCGCGCCCGGGCACTTCGCCCCCGGCGCTGGCACCTCACCTCCGGCGCTGGCACCTCACC
>Ga0310037_10001723_pt1 | contig 11821 bp, 10 predicted proteins | sample Sb_taG_11_FD_200239 | JGI IMG/M metagenome (GOLD analysis project Ga0310037, IMG submission 200239) | Peat soil microbial communities from Weissenstadt, Germany - Sb_50d_3_AS metaG (v2) (version 2) | ecosystem: Environmental > Terrestrial > Soil > Wetlands > Peat | place: Germany: Weissenstadt...
TGTCCGCGTGGGCGCGGGCGCGAGCGTCGAGGGCGCGATCTTGGGCAACGGCGTCGTCGTCGATCAGGGGGCCGTCGTCAGCGGCGGCGAGTACGGCAAAGCAAGCCGCATCGCGCCTGCATAACATAAGAACATCAAACGCGTATGGCCAGAGCGACGGCGACGATCTCCTGTGTGCCTGCTGAACGCAGCGCGACCGCACACGCGGCGACCGTCTGGCCCGACGTCACCACGTCGTCGACGATCATGACCCGCGCGCCGCGCAGTCGAGCTGCGGCCGGTCCGGGCTCGAATGCATGGCGCACATTCGGTCCCCGCTCGCGCAACGAGAGGGAGCTCTGCGCGGTCGTCTCGCGCCGGCGCACAAGCGCATCGCAGACGAGGGGCGCCGGGAATGTGGATGCGATACCACGCGCGATCGCCTCAGCTTGGTTGTAGCCACGTTGGAGCGACCGCGTATGGTGCAGCGGCACAGGCACGATCGCATCCACCCGGAGGGTCAGCCGCTGGCCGAGCAGCGCGCCCACATCGAACGCCGCCATGCGCCGATTGCGAAATTTCAACGCGAGGACGGCGTTGCGCAGCCTCCCCGCGTACGTCCCAAGCGCCGTCACCCGGGGCACGCCGTCGCGGACTGGGCGATGCAGCAGCGGCGCGCACGCCAAGCGCTCGCGGCAGGAAGCGCAGACGTGCGCTCCATGATCGCCGCAGAGCGCGCAGCGGATAGGCACGATGACGCCGAAGACGGATGCGCAACGCGCGACGGCAGCGGTGAGCATGCCAAACCTTCACGACGCGGGTCCGATCGTCAAGCCTGCGAAGGAGAGCCGCGCCACACAGGTAACATGCCGCAACCATGAACCCCGAACACTACATGAAGCTCGCGCTCGAGCTTGCGGGCGCACGCCGCGGTCAGACGAGTCCGAACCCGATGGTGGGAGCCGTCGTCGTCGACCCGAGCGGCACGATCGTGGGACGCGGCAGCTACGAACGCGTGGGGGCAAATCACGCGGAGCAGGTCGCGCTGAACGAAGCTGGCAGCGCAGCCAAAGGAGCGACGCTGTACGTCACGCTCGAACCATGCTCGCACGCGAGTCCGACCCGCACGTCGCCGTGCGCGGAGCTCGTCATCGCTGCCGGCATCGGGAAAGTCGTGGCGGCCATGGAGGATCCCGACGCGCGGGTCCGTGGGGTGGGTTTTGCGCGTTTGCGCTCCCAAGGGGTTGAGGTCGAGGTCGGCATGCGCATGCCTGAGGCGGCGCAGCTCAACCGCGCGTATATCCATCACCGCACGACCGGCCGGCCGTGCGTCACGCTCAAGATGGCGCAGAGCCTCGACGGCACGGTCGTGTCGCATCGCGGCGAGCGCCGTCAACTGACCGGCAAGCGAGCGGCGAACTACACCCGTCGCGTGCGCTACGAGCACGACGCGGTCATGGTGGGCGTCGGCACGGTGATCGTCGACGATCCGCTCCTCACCGTCCGTCCGCACAAGCCACGTGCCGTTGCGTACACGCGCCTCGTGGTCGACGCCGGCGGACGCATCCCGCTCAAGGCGAAGGTGATGAAGGATCAACAGCGCGCGCGAACGATCGTGGCGACGACCGATCAGATGCCGCCCGCGACCCGTGAGGCCATCGTCAAGCGCGGCGTCAGCGTGCTCACGTGCGCGCGCGATGGACACGATCGCGTCGACCTCGCCGATCTCCTCGACAAGCTCGGTCGAGACGGCATCACCTCGGTGCTCTGCGAAGGTGGGCCCATACTCGGCGCATCGCTCTTGGCCGGACGGCACGTCAACCACATCGACTGGCTCGTCGCGCCGCTGCTCTTGGGAGGCAGCGACGCCGTGCCGGTCATCGCCGACATGACGCGCGACATCCCGCTGCGCCTCGAGCTCGTACGCCGCCTCGGCGAGGACGTGCTCATCACGGGCTCGGTGACGTACTAGATGTTCACCGGCATCGTCCCCGGCATGGCCAAAGTCACGCGCGCGGCGCCCAAGGACGGCGGGCTCGAGCTTGAGATCGAAAAGCCGAGCGGTCTCATCGGCACGCATGAGGGTGACAGCATCGCGATCAACGGCGTCTGCCTCACCGTCACAAAGCACACGGACGCGCTCACGTTTGACGTCATCCCGGAAACGCTCGCGCGCACGGATCTCGGCAGCCTGACCGTGGGTGCGCTTGTCAATGTGGAGCCGAGTCTGCGCTTCGGGGACTTCGTCGGCGGCCACATGGTCTATGGCCACGTCGACGGGACCTGCGAGATCGTGCGTCGCGACTCCGAGGGTCAAGGATACCGCATGTGGTTTGAGACGCCGCCCGAGCTGCGCAGCCTCATCGTCGAGAAAGGGTATGTGAGCCTAGACGGTGTCAGCCTGACCATCGCTCGGGTCGACGGGGACCGGTTCGCGGTCGCGCTCATACCGGAGACGCTAAAACGCACAACCTTGGGGCGGAAAGGCGTGGGCGATTCCGTAAACATAGAAGCAGATCCCGTCGCCCGCTACGTCGCAGCGCAACTGCGGGATCGCGCCAACGCCCAGTCCGGGGAAGCATCCCGAGGTCGATAAATGCCGCTCGCCACAATCGAAGAAGCCATCGCCGAGATCCGCGCCGGGAAGATGGTCATCGTCATGGATGACGAGGATCGCGAGAACGAAGGCGACCTCACCATGGCCGCGCAGATGGTCACGCCCGACGCCATCAACTTCATGACCAAGTATGGACGCGGTCTCATCTGCGTGCCGCTCATCAGCCGCCGGCTCGAAGAACTGCGCATCCCGATGATGGTGACGGACAACACCTCGCGCTTCGAGACCGCGTTCTCGGTGTCGGTCGAGGCCAAAGGCCGGACGACGACCGGCATCTCCGCATACGATCGCGCAGCGACCATCCAAGCGCTGCTCGATCCCAACGCCAAGCCCAGCGATTTCGTGAGCCCTGGCCACACGTTCCCGCTTCGCGTGCGCGATGGCGGCGTGCTCGTGCGCGCAGGGCAAACCGAAGCGGCAGCCGATCTGGCGCGCCTCGCGGGCCTGTATCCCGCTGGGGTCATCTGCGAGATCCTCGCCGAGGACGGTACGATGATGCGCCGCGCGCAGCTCGAAGTCTTCGGTGCAGCACATGATCTCAAGCTCATCACCGTCAAAGACCTCATCGCCTATCGCATGCGGCACGAGAAGCTCGTGCGCCGCATCGCGACCTTCGAGATGCCGACGCGCTTCGGCACTTTCACGGGCTACGGCTACGAGTCCGACGTCGACGGCGCATGTCACGTGGCGCTCGTCATGGGCGAGATCGGTGACGGCAAAGACATCCTCGTGCGCGTCCACTCCGAATGCCTCACCGGCGACGCGCTTGGTTCCAGACGCTGCGACTGCGGCGCTCAGCGCGATGCGGCGCTCGAGATCATCGCCTCGGCAGGCCGCGGGGTGTTCCTCTACCTGCATCAAGAAGGTCGCGGCATTGGTCTGGCCAACAAGCTGCGCGCCTACGAGCTGCAGGACCACGGCGCTGACACGGTCGAGGCTAATGAGAAGCTCGGCTTGCCCGCGGACAAGCGTGATTACGGGATCGGCTCGCAGATCCTCAACGACTTGGGTGTGCGCGAGATGAAGATCATCACGAACAATCCGCGCAAGATCGTCGGCCTCGAGGGCTACGGACTCAAGATGGTCGGCCGCGTGCCGCTCATCGCGCAGAGCGATCAGTACAACGCGGGGTACCTCGAGACCAAGCGTGACAAGCTCGGCCACCTTTTCGATGCTGGCGTTGCACCCGCAGGCGACGGTGTCAAGGCCACGGGCCGAACTCGCGAAGGCGCATAGGCGTGCGCTTCGCCGTCGTCCGTGCGCTCTTCAACGGCGGCATCACCGCAGCACTCGTCGTGGGCGCGCAGCGCGCGCTCAAGGACGCGCGGGTGGCCGCACGCGATGTCGAGATATTCGAAGTCCCCGGTGCGTTTGAACTGCCGGTCACGGCGCAGTGGCTGGCGACATCAGGGCGTTACGACGCGGTCATCTGCCTGGGCTGCGTGATCCGCGGTGAGACCCCGCATTTCGAGTACGTCGCAGGCGAGGCCGCGCGCGGCATCGCCAGCGTGTCGCTGCAGACAGGCGTGCCCGTCATCTTCGGCGTGCTCACGACGGAGAACATCGAGCAGGCGCTCGAACGAGCCGCACCGGTGGCTCGCGGCCAGTCACAGCACAGCGGACGCAGGAAGAAAAGCAACAAGGGCTACGAGGCCGGGCAGAGCGCGCTGCACATGGTGAAGCTCAAGCGCACGATCCGCGCTTGACGCAATGAATCTCTCACGCAACAGAACTTTGATACAGCGGAGCTTTGAAGCAACGGACCTTTAGGTCCGTTAGACGTTCACGACGTGTAGTGCGCCGCGGTTCCCGCGACGTGCCACATGACGAATAGGAACGCCGCCAGGCCCACAGCCTGCGCACCGATGGCTAGCGTCAGCGGCCGCGCCATCGGCGCCTCGCGTGAGAAGAGCGCCTTTGCGACTCGCCCGCCATCGAGCGGATAGATCGGTATCAGATTGAAGAGGTTGATAAAGAAACCGGTTGAGGCGAGCGCGTACCAGATCGGCGCCCCGCTTGATTTCCCGATCGCGTAACAGGCGAGCGCCCCGACGGTCCCGAGCGCCGGCCCGGCCAACGCGATGATGGCGGCCGCCTTGTTATTGGGCGGCATCTCTTTCATGGCGATGAAGGCGCCCAAGAACGGCACGAAGATCGGCACGCTGGCCTTGAGGCCGTACGCCCGGATGGCGATGACGTGGCCCATCTCGTGCACGAGGATCAGCAGCACGAAGCCGGTCGCAAACCACAGCCCGAAAAGCTGCGACCACGCCCAGATGCTGAGCACGAGCGTGCCGAACGATAACAAGAATTTCGCGCCGAGCGCGATCCACTTGAAGTTCAGCAAAAAGAGCAGCACCGTCTTGAACTTCAGGAAAAGCGCGACGAGTACCGCACCGGCTCCCACCGCGCCGGACCGAGAGTTGTTCTGCTGGCGCTGGCGTTGCTGCTCCGCTCGGCGCTGCGCCTGCATCTCGGGCGGGAGAAGATGTGCGATGTCGCTTAAGGGATCGCGCGCCGGATCATTCATACCGCATCATTCGATACGCGCCTCGCAATGCCCTCAAAAAGGGCGGTTCCGGTGACTCACGAAGGTGCTTCACCTTGAGAGAACCGCATATCAGCTACCAGCCCGGCGTCTTGCGTCTTCTCGATCAGACGCAATTACCAGCGGCGACCGTCTTCGTCGAACTGCGCTCGTGGGCCGAGGTTGCCGCAGCGATCCGGCGGCTGCTCGTGCGCGGCGCGCCCGCGATCGGCATCACAGCCGCATATGGACTGGCGCTCGAAGGGCATACCCTCGCCGCCCGGACCCTCGACGACGCGACCTTTATCCAAGGGTTGCGCCGCGCGGGCGAAGGCCTGACGTCAGCGCGGCCTACCGCGGTCAATCTTGGCTGGGCGGTGACGCGCATGCTGGATGTTGCGCAGACGCAGGTAGCCTCAGGAGGCGCACACGGCGCGGTGGCCGACGCACTCGATGCGCAGGCGCGCGCGATCCACGAGGAAGACGTCGCAGCCTGCCACAGGATCGGCGACCACGGCGCAGCGCTCTTCGACAAAGCGGTCTGCATCTTGACCCATTGCAATACGGGTGATCTAGCGACCGGTGGATACGGCACAGCACTTGGTGTGGTGCGCTCGTTGTGGCGCGACGGACGGCTTGCGCACGTCTACGTCGATGAGACGCGTCCCGTGCTCCAGGGCGCGCGCCTCACCGCCTGGGAGCTGCAGCGCGATGCGATCCCCTACACGCTGATCGCCGACGGCATGGCTGCGCATTTCATGCAGCGCCGCGGGATCGACGCGGTCGTCGTCGGCGCCGACCGCATCGCGCGCAACGGCGATACGGCGAACAAGATAGGCACGTACGGCCTGGCGGTCCTCGCTCGAGCTCACGGCTTACCCTTCATCGTGGCCGCGCCACGCTCGACCTTCGATCCGGCGCTTGAGTCAGGTGCGGGAATCGTCATCGAAGAGCGCGATGCCGCGGAGATGACCACATTTGCCGGAGCGCGCAGCGCACCGGTGGGAGCGACCGTCGCCAATCCGGCGTTCGACGTCACCCCCGCCGAATTCATCACTTCGATCGTCACAGAATCAGGCAGTCTGAAGCCGCCCTTGACCTCCGCGATCGCTGCGATGCTGGACGGCGCGAGCTACGCCAAAGCCGCGCGATGAGCACGACCAGGGCGCTGTCGCGTGTCGGCTACCGCCAGTTCATGACGGCGCAGCAGGCGCAACCGACTCGCCTTGTCGTCGTCACCGGCCGCGAGCACATGCTTGCCGATGAGGTCCTCAAGAACCTCATCGAGTCCACCTTGCCCGACGAGTCGTTGCGGCCGCTCAACGTCGACATGCTCGACGCGCTTGCGACCGACGATTTCGGGGTCCTAGCCGAGAAGCTCGGCGCACTGCCGTTCCTCGCGCAACAGCGCATCGTCACCGTCCGCAACGCGATCGAGCTGCGCAACGACGACCGCATCAAATTGCGCGATGCGATTCCCGAACTCGGCGAACAAGCGCTGCTCATCATCGACGACTCCGGTGAGGGGAGGCCGCAGCGCGGCAAGGCGCCGAAGGACAAGGTCAACTCCGCCGACTTCGCGACCGGGACGCCGAATGCGCTCATCGTCGACTGCACCCTCGACGAAACAGAACGCGAGCGCTACATCGAAGAGTATGCGAAGACGATCGGCGTCAGCGTGGATACAGGCGCGCGCCGGTATCTCGCCGCGTTCGAGAGCGTGTACGAGATCCGCAACGCGCTCGACAGGCTGGCACTCATGAGCTCGAAGATCAGCAAAGCGGCCGCAGAGGAATACGTGAAACCGCCCGGCGACCCAAAGCTGTGGGATCTGGGCAACGCCGTCGGCCGGGGCGACCTGCACGGGGCACTGCGACTGGCGCACGAGATGGTGTCGCGCCCAGAGGATGCGACCGGACCACTCATCTGGATCGCGGGCGACGCGCAGATCGCCTGGGAACTGGCGAGCGGCGCCGACCCGCGCAGCTGGGCGGCTGCCACCGGGCAGTCGCCGTTTCGGGCCATGAAACTCTGGGATTTCGCGCGCAAGCGTTCCCCGCAGCAGGCACGCGACAACGTGCGCTTGACGATGCGAGCACTCGAGGATTCGCTCACCGGCAAACGGGTCGCCGACCAAGCACTCGACGAGGTCATCATCCGCCTGTGCGCACCGAGATAGTCCTTTTGTGGCCCCTCAGCCGAAGCTTGACGATACTCAAGATCGCCGCGCTCCGAGAGTGCCGCCTTTGGCCTTTGACCTGGGCGGTTGAGGAAGCGCTGAAGCTCTAGCCGACAAAAGTCGGCTGGCTGCCTCTCATCGCCGCGGCGCGCCCATCATACGATATCTCGTCCACAAGGGCCGCCACAGTGGCGGTTTGAACTGTCAAGGATAGTGTCGGACTCCTATCAATCACCGTTTTCGTGGCGCTACGGCCGGCCCGCCATGCGCGCGCTGTTCTCCGAACAGACCAAGCGCCGCATGTGGCGGCGTCTGTGGCTCGCGCTCGCCCAAGCGCAGGCCAAGGCGGGACTTGTGACCGAGGACGAGGTCGCCGATCTGCGCCGCCACGTCGATGCGGTCGACATCGAGGCTGCTCACGCCATCGAAGCGGAGATCGGCCACGATCTCATGGCCGAGCTTCGCGTCTTCGCCTCGCAAGCGAAGATCGGCGGCGGGAAGCTGCACCTGGGCGCCACGTCGATGGATGTCGAGGACAACGTCGAGACCGCGCGCATCAAAGTCGCCCTCTCGATGCTCGTCGCCGCCATCCGTGAGGTCCTTGGCGCTTTCGCCGTCAAAATCGAAGAGCACGCCGACCTGCCCTGTATGGCGTACACCCACCTCCAAGCCGCAGAGCCGACTACGCTCGGCATGCGCTTCGCGCTCTGGGCGCAGGACATGCTGCTCGACTATGAAGAGCTGCGGCGCATCGCCGCGTCGCTGCCCAGCAAGGGCCTGCGTGGCGCGGTGGGCACGTCGGCATCGTATGTGGCGCTGCTCGAGGGCAGCAAGCGCCACCCCGACGACATCGAACGCGAGGTGCTGGCCGCCTTCGATCTCGAGGCGCTCACCGTCAGCGGCCAGACGTATCCGCGCAAGCTCGATTACCTCGTGCTCAGCGCAGTGGCTGGCTTCGCCGCCTCGTGCTCCAAATTCGCCTTCGACGTGCGCGTGCTGGCGAGCTCCCCGTTCGGCGAGCTCGGCGAGCCGTTCGGACGCAAACAGGTCGGTTCGTCGGCCATGCCCTTCAAGCGCAACCCGACCTTGAGCGAACGCATCTGTTCGCTCGCTCGCATCCCCGCTGCCAACGCGCAGATAGCCTGGCAGAACGCCGCCGATAACCTGCTCGAGCGCACGCTCGACGACTCGGCCAACCGCCGCTCGATCATCCCCGAGTCGTTCCTCGCCGCAGATGAGCTGGCGTCGCTCGTGCACCGGGTGGTGAGCGGCATGCGGGTCGAGCGCGCGGGCATCGCCCGCAATCTCGCCAAGTTCGGACCCTTTGCGGCGACCGAAGCCGTGCTCATGACCGCCGCCAAGCACGGGGCAGACCGCCAGCAGTTGCATGAGAAGCTACGCGAGCTCTCGATGCAGGCCTGGAGTGCGGTCGAAAAAGACGAGGCCAATCCGTTGTCAGAGCTGATCAAGCGCGACGCGCTCATCGGCCGCCATGTCAAGCCCGACGAGGTGGAGCGCCTCATGCGGGCGCAAGATCATATCGGACTCGCGGCCGAGCGAGCACGGGCGCTCGCCAAGAAACTGCGTAGCTTGAGCGAAAGCAAAGCTGCATCCACCGTGCTCGACATCCAGCTCACGTGAACGTAAACGTTTGAAATAGAGGACCTTGCAGCAACGGACCTTGAGATCCGTTACGTCAATAGAAGAAGGAAGGCAGATGAACAAAGGCGCCGAGATCGGACGTGGCAAGACCAAGGTCTTGTATCAGCATCCAGACCGGGCGGACACGCTCGTCGTCGTCTCGCAGGACAGCATCACGGCAGGCGATGGAGCCAAGCGCAACGTCATCGCCGGCAAAGGCCGTCTCGCCGCGCTGACCACGAGTCGCATCTACCGGCTGCTCAACGAAGCAGGCCTGCCCACGCACTACCTGGGCGGCGGCGAGGACCCGGACAATAACGAGATGCTCGTGCACCGTTGCGAGATGATCCCTATCGAGGTCGTGGTCAGGGGCGTCGCCGCCGGATCCTACCTCAAGCGCAACCCCGGCGTGAAATCAGGCACGGTCTTTGCACCGCGACTGGTCGAGTATTTCTTCAAAGACGATGCCCGGCACGACCCGCAATATACCGCAGAGCAGATCGTCGAGGAGAAGATCGCGACGGCCGACGAGGTCGCTGTCATGTCCGATTACGCGCGCATCATCTTCGATATCCTGGCACATGCATGGCGGCGGCAGAACGTTCTGCTGGTGGATCTCAAAGTGGAGTTCGGCCGGGCCAAGGGTGAGAACGGCACCACGCAGATCCTGCTCGCCGACGTCATCGACAACGATTCATGGCGCGTCTGGCCGGCCGGCGAGCAGACCCTCATGCTCGACAAGCAGATCTATCGCAACCTCGCCACGCCGAGCGCCGCCGATCTCGACAACGTCAAGGCCAAGTATGAAGAGGTGGCGGAGCGAGTCGCGCAATTCGCGCAGCGCGCCGGCGGGTTTGTCGGCATCATCATGGGGTCGGCGTCCGACGCGCAGCATGCGGATCGTATCGCCCAGGCGCTCGACGCCTATGGCGTCCCCGTGCGCCGCCATGTGGCGTCCGCGCACAAGACCCCGCTCTACGCGCTGCAGAAGGTGCAGCAGCTCGACAACATGCTGGGCAACGTCGTCTACATCACAATCGCTGGGCGGAGCAACGCGCTCTCGGCATTTGTCGATGCCGCGACCGCCAACCCGGTCATCGCCTGTCCGGTCATCGGCTCGACCTGGGGTGGCATGGAAGTGGTGTCAAGCTTGGCTCTGCCGGGCGGCGTGGCGAGCATGGTCGTCCTCGAGCCCGAGAACGCAGCTCTTGCGGCGGCCAAGATGCTGGCGGTGGACGACAGCGTGATCTACGGACGGGTCGTCATGACGCAATACCGCAACCGCATGCAGATCGTGGAGTCGGACGCCCGCCTGAGCGCGTCGTCCCAAGGCAACGGTAAGACCAAATAGCGATGAGCGTCGCGGCCAACGCCGATCTCATCGCCCTCGCCGCAGCCCCGCTGCGCATCGACGGCAGCGACGACGACCTCAAGCGCCTCGCCAAAAGCGAGGCGCTCGCGCTCACACCCCGCGAGCTGCGCACCATCGCCGAGCGGCTCGGACGCGATCCCACCCGGGCTGAGGCGCACGCCTTTGCGATCCAGTGGAGCGAGCACTGCTCCTACAAGAGCAGCCGCGCACTCCTCGCGCAGCTGCCCACGCGCGGCGTTGACGTGATCGTGGGCGTCGGCGAAGATGCCGGCATCCTGAGCGCCGGCGTTGTCGACGGCACGGAATACGGCGTCGTCGTCGCCCACGAAAGCCATAACCACCCCTCACAGGTCGTGCCGTTCGAGGGCGCGGCAACCGGTGTGGGCGGCATCCTGCGCGACGTGCTCTGCATGGGTGCACGAGTCGTCGCAAGCGCGGATCCATTACGCTTCGGTCCACCGGTCACCGGCTCGCACGCCGCCTACGTGGCCGGCGGGGTGGTCGACGGCATCGCGGCTTACGGCAATGCGGTCGGCGTTCCCAACCTCGCGGGCGACGTGTATTTCCATCCATCATTCAAAGATAACTGTCTCGTCAACGTCGTCGCGCTGGGTATCGTGGAGCGCGACCGCATCATCCATAGCCGCGTGCCAGAGAATGGCGAAGGATACGATCTTGTGCTCGTCGGCAAGGCGACCGATGCATCGGGTTTCGGCGGTGCGGCGTTCGCGTCGCTCGTGCTCGACGAGCAAGAGGCGCAGGCGAACAAGAGCGCGGTGCAAGTCCCCGATCCGTTCCTCAAGAACGTGATCATGCGAGCCAGTTATGCGGTTTTCGACATGATCCACGAGCGCAAGCTGGCGGTGGGCTTCAAGGACCTCGGCGCCGGCGGCATCATGGGGAGCTCGTCGGAGATCTGCAGCGCGGGCGGCTTCGGCGCGATCATCGACATCGACAGCGTGCCGGTCGCCGTCGTGGGCCTGCCGCCGTTCGTCGTCGCGATGGCGGAGACGCAAGAGCGTATGTTGTGGGCGGTGCCGCCGTCATTCACACCCGACCTGCTCGCCGTCTACAACCAGCGGTTCACGCTGCCTGACGTCTCAGCGGGCGCGTGTGCCGCGGTGATCGGGAAGGCCACGCGCGAGAGGCGCTATCTGGTGCGCGCGGGCGGGAGTGCCGTGATCGACGTGCCGATCGAAGTGCTGACGCAGCCCGTTCGTGCGACCTGGAAGCTTGCCGACGCGCCGGCTCAGCCGAAGGTGGTGGAGCCCGCGGTCGTCTCCGATGTCGCATCCGCCCTCATACAAGTGCTCGCGCATCCCGACGTGTGCAGCCGCCGTCCGCTCATCGAGCATTACGATACGGTCGTCCGCGGTGCAACCGTCATCCCATCAGGCTATGCCGATGCCGGCGTGCTCCTCGTCAAGCGCGGCGCGCGCCTCGCGCTGGCGCTTTCGGTGGATGGCAACGCGCGGTATGGTTCGATCTCGAGCAGGATGGCTGCCG
>Ga0310037_10001724_pt1 | contig 11817 bp, 8 predicted proteins | sample Sb_taG_11_FD_200239 | JGI IMG/M metagenome (GOLD analysis project Ga0310037, IMG submission 200239) | Peat soil microbial communities from Weissenstadt, Germany - Sb_50d_3_AS metaG (v2) (version 2) | ecosystem: Environmental > Terrestrial > Soil > Wetlands > Peat | place: Germany: Weissenstadt...
CTGGTTCGGGCCTCCGCCGAGCAGCGCATGTCGCTGGCAACGATCCGGACGCTTCAGGTGCCGCTGCCGAACGGGCGGACCGTTCCCCTGAGCCAGATTGCCTCCGTCGCTTACGGCCAGGAATATCCCATCGTCTGGCGTCGGGACCGGCGGCCCACGGTGACGGTGCAGGCCGACACCGCTCCCGGCATGCAGGCGGCCACGGTCGTGCAGGAGCTAGCGCCGAAGATCGTGACTCTGAATGCGAGCTTGCCCAGCGGATACCATGTCGAGCTTGGCGGCACAGTTGAGGAGAGCAAGAAGGCGCAGGCGTCGGTCGCCGCCGCCCTCCCATTGATGCTCATCCTGACGCTGACGGTGCTGATGATCCAGCTCCAAAGCTTCAGCCGCCTTTTCCTGGTGCTTAGCGTGGCCCCCCTGGGGCTGCTCGGAGTGGTCGCTGCCCTCCTGCTCTCGGGCAAGCCCTTAGGCTTTGTGGCACTCCTTGGCGTGCTCGCCCTGACCGGCATGATCGCCCGTAATTCGGTCATCCTGATCGATCAAGTCGAGAGGGAGAAAGCACAGGGGCGCAACGCTTGGGATTCCGTCGTCGAGGCCACCGCGCACCGGTTCCGACCGATCCTGCTCACGGCTTCGGCCGCAATTCTCGGCATGATCCCGATTGCACCGACGATTTTTTGGGGTCCGATGGCCTATGCGATCATGGGAGGATTGGCGGTCGCGACGCTTCTGACCCTTGTCTTCCTTCCGGCGCTCTATGTGACCTGGTTCCAGATCAAGCAGCCGCTCCCAGGGGAAGATGAACCGCTCGCCCGCGCGCGCCTTGTGCAGCCAAGCGAGGATGTCGGCGCCCCTGGCGAAAGTCTGCAGGCCGATGACTGAACGAGCGCGCGTGGATCTCCTACGAGATCTCATATCCCTCGGTTACGATCCCTTGCGCCCGCGCCTGGAGTCCCTTTGACCCCGGAGCAGCTTCGTAGATCACAAATCCAGCGGGCGGCAGCGTAAGTCGGACGGCGAGAACACTGCCGTGTCGCTCCACTCTGAGCTCTGATGGCGGAGGCGGTGATGCAGCCGGCGCGTGCCAGAATATCAGTTTTAGAAGATCGCCTTCGGCCCGAAAGAGCGGCGCAACCGTCGAGTATGCCGTCGTCGGTTGCCCCTGATCCGTACTAAATGCCACCAAGACCTCCTGATCCACGAAGAGCCGCGACCAGGAGACGATCGAACACATCTTCTCGCCCAGGAGGCGGGGCAGGCCGAAGCTGATTCCATCCCCCGAGATCTCATGTAGCATCTGGCGTCCGCGCCGGAGCGGGAGGAGCCTCTTCCGCAGATCCGCCAGGCTGGCGAGAGCCTTGTAGAGCGGCCAGTCCTCGTTGAAGAAATGGCGACCTCGCGTGCACTTTCCTCCGAAAGTGCCGCCAAACATGTTCTCACGGAGCACCACGTCGGAGTCGCTGGAACGGCCGCCGCTGTCGAACTCTTGCTCGGTGCCGTAATAGATACAGGGGATTCCCGTCGTCGTCAGCTGAATCGCCACCGAGCGCGCCATCCGCTGTCGCCGCAGAATCTACATTTGCTGTTCCCCTTCCGGACCTGATCGTGATCATCCACCAGTGTTACCACTTTGTTCCGGTACCAGCGATGCAGTGCCTGATCGTCAAGGATCCAGTTGCGGAACACCGAAAAGTACTCCGCAGGCTCGGCGGCACCGCTCGTCATCCGTTCAAGCTTTCCCGGAACGTCCTCGATGCCGAGCGCCGCGTCGAGACCGGCCTTCTCCACCACCTCCCAAGCGTTAATCCGGCCGCCGCTGACTTCTCCCACGAGCAGGAAGCGTTCTTTTCCAATGCTCTGGGTAAATTCCCGGATCGCATCACAGAAGTTACGCAAGGCTTCGATTCCCATGTGCTTGGCGGCGTCGATGCGGAAGCCGTCAAGGTCGGCGTAGGCAATCCAGAAACAATACGTGAGCCCAAGACAAGCCAATGCCGAAGAGACCTTTCGCCGTTGCCCCTCCTGCTGCGCCCAGAGGTCGAGTGTTCGGAATTGGAACATGTCGCCCTCGAGATACTCTGGCTCGCAATCCCAGTTTGTGATACGTCCCCTTCGCCGGAACATTTCAAGGTTTTGAAACTCTTGAGGCCAGATTGCGCCGTCGGGCCACGAGGCTTCGAGCAGCGCCCAGTCCGGCGGATCCGCCGGAATGGTCGGCCTCCCCTTGCGGTCATTGAAAACATGTACGGAATAAGGTCTCCCGTCCCAGCGAGCGTCGTTGTATTGCTGTCCAGTGTTTGGATCCTGGGCCGGATATCGATCTGCAGCGTACGTGAAGACGTTTCCGGTGTGGTGGGCGATAATGTCAAGAATCACGTAGATCCCATGCTCGTGAGCGGCTTTGACAAAATCGCGAAAATCTTCCCGCGTCCCGAAATGCGGATCGACATCGAGAAAATTCTGGATACCGTAGCCGTGGTATGTCGGCTCGAATGCGACCTGACGGAAGACGGGGCTCACCCAGAGCGCGGTCACGCCCAGGCGCTTTAGGTAACCGAGCTTACTCTTCAGACCCTTGAGGTTGCCACCCTGCCAGGAACTGCCGGCCTTCAGCCACTCATCGTAGTCAATGCGTGCGGATCCGTCGCCCGTAAAAAGGGGCGTCGTGCCCGCCGTTGCTGGACGACCTTCATTGTCTCGATAGCCCCCGGCCTCGTTACCGTCTGAGAAACGGTCGACCAGCAGGAAATACAGAAGTTGGTCCTCCCAGGCAGCAGGCGAAGGTGTAAACGTCCGCCGGGTCAGTTCGGCGAAATCGATCTCCAGCAGGCTCTTCTCGATCTCCTCGGCCATGGAACTCCTTCCCGCGGACCGTCGGTGCTTCTCATCCCGCGGCCCCGCTGCCGAAATGAATGGCTCGTCCTTGAGCAAGGCCCCGCGCAACCGGGCTCTCTAACCCGGGACAACCCGGAAGTGGACACCAGGCGTCGCCTTACTCCACCGGGCAGGGCTTCAGCTTCCAGATTTCGCTTGCATACTCCGCGATGGTGCGGTCACTCGAGAACTTGCCCGAGCTTCCTACATTCAAGATGGCCTTTCGTACCCACCCCTCGCGGTCGCGATAGAGAGCCGAAAGCCGCGCGTCCGCTTCGAGGTAGGAGCGAAGGTCGGCGAGGTGCATGTAGTAGTCCCCGTGCGTGAGCAGCGCTTCCCGCAACGGGGAGAAGACCCCCGGCTCATTGCGGCTAACCTGGTCGGAGAACACGAGATCAAGGGCCGCCCGGGTCTCCGGCTCGTGGTCATAGTGCCAGTGCGGGTTGTACCAGCCGCGACTTTCGGCCACCTGTTGTGCGGTCAGCCCGAACAGGAAGAAATTCTCCTCGCCCCCTTCCTTCGCCATCTCGATCGTCGCGCCGTCGCGGGTCCCGAGAGTGAGGGCACCATTCATCATGAACTTCATGTTGCTCGTGCCGCTCGCCTCATAGCCGGCCGTCGAAATTTGGTTGGAGACATCACTGGCGGGGATCACATGCTCGGCGAGGGACACGCAATATTCGGGGAGGAAGAGGACCTTGAGGCGGCCGCGGACCGCCGGGTCTGCATCGAGAGTAGCCGCGAGATTGTTGACGAGCTTGATGATGAGCTTGGCCATCCGATAGGCGGGGGCAGCCTTTCCCGCAAAGAGGAAGGTCCGCGGCACGACCTCAAGGCCTGGACTTTCTCGCAGCCGGTTGTAGAGCACCGCAATCCGGAGCACGTTCAGGAGCTGCCGCTTGTACTCGTGGATCCGCTTGACCTGCGAGTCGAATAGACTGTCCGGGTCGATTGCCTCTCCGCACCTCGCCTTGAGCCACTGGGCAAACCCAGACTTGGTCTCGCGCGTGGACTTCCAAAACCTTTCACGGAAGGCGCTGTCCTCGGCCAGAGGCTTTAGTCTTGCGAGCTCTCCGAGATCGCAAATCCAATCGTCGCCAATCGCCTCTGTAATCGTTCCCGCGAGAGCGGGATTCGCAAGGAGGAGCCAGCGCCGCGGCGTTACCCCATTCGTCTTGTTGCTAAAGCGCTCGGGAAACATCTCCGCAAGATCCCGGACCGTCCTTGTGCGCAAGAGCTCCGAGTGGATCGCTGCCACGCCATTCGTGCTATGCGATCCGACAATGGCGAGATTCGCCATCCGCACTCTTCGTTCTGGTCCCTCCTCCACAAGGCTCGTGCGCTCGATACGCCCTTCGTCCCCTGGAAAGCGGGCTCGCACAGCGTCGAGGAACCTTCGGTTGATCTCAAAGATGATCTCGAGGTGACGCGGGAGGAAATCCTCGAACCATGCGACAGGCCATGCCTCGAGGGCTTCGGGAAGGAGCGTATGGTTTGTATAGGCAAGGGTTGTCTGCGTGAGGTCCCAGGCTTCGTCCCAACCCAGGTGGACTTCGTCGAGAAGCACCCGCATGAGCTCGGAGACAACGAGTGTCGGGTGCGTGTCGTTGAGCTGGATTGCGACTTTTTCGGGGAGTGTGTTCCAGTCCGTGTTGCTGCGCCGGAAGCGCCTCAAGAGATCGGCGAGCGAGGCAGCGGCCAGGAAGTACTCCTGTAGGAAGCGCAGTCCCTTTCCCATGCTGGTCGAGTCATCGGGGTACAGAACCCGTGTTAGGGACTCGGCTGTGAGCGTCTCGGCCAGGGCACCGATGAAGTCCCCGCTGCTGAACTCCTGGAAGTCGAAGGCATCCGGCGCAGCCGCCGCCCAGAGCCGGAGGGTGTTGATGGTCTTACCGCCGTAGCCTACGACGGGCCGGTCGAAGGGAATCGCAATCAGGTGAGAGGGTCTGCCGATCACCGGATGCAAGATCCCGCCCCGGACCTCGAAGGAGCAGTTGAGCTTCACTTCCACCTTCTCTTGCGGCCGAGCCACTTCCCACGGATCCGGCCGCCGGAGCCAGTTGTCGCCCTTCTCCCGCTGCCAGCCATTTTGGATCGACTGGCGGAACATTCCGTACTCGTAACGCAGGCCATACCCCATGGCGGGGAACTGCATGGTGGAAAGCGAGTCGAGGAAACAAGCGGCGAGGCGCCCAAGACCTCCGTTGCCAAGACCTGCATCGGGCTCCTGTTCGAGCGCGCCGAGCCAATCGAGCTTCTCCTTGTCGACGGCTTGCTTCACGACATCATCGAGGAGGAGGTTTGTGATGTTGTTGGCCAGGGAGCGGCCGATCAGGAACTCGATCGAGAGGTAGTAGACGCGCTTGGGATTCTGCCGCTCGTAGGTGTTCTCTGTGAGAAGCCATCGCTGGGAAAGGACGTCGCGCACGGACCGGGCCACGGCCTCGAAACGCTCGCGTGCGCCTGCGGCGTTGAGATCGACGACGTTGTCGAACAGGAGATGCCGCTCGTACAGCACGTCGGGTGTCCCTGTGAACTGGATGGGGCCGCAGCCGTATTGCGCGATCAGCTTCGAGAGCTCTTTCGATCCGGTCACCGTCGAGGAATCGGCCCCACTCCGATTCTTGACTGCCATTCTGGCTCTCCTATTTGCCTTTCGAGGGATCGTGTCCCTCCGGCTTCGATCATGTGCCCACGTGACGTGGGTCGTTCCACAGCTGGAGTACCGGCTGGAAGAGATTGTGCTCGTAGCCCAACGCACTGAGCGTCGCCGTGCTCAGGAGGAAGTACCTGCCGGCGGCCGGCTCGAGCCCAAGCCAGCGGGCAGCCAGTGTCCGCAGGAAGTGTCCGCTCGAAAAGAGCAGCACATCCCCCCGGACCGCGCGCACACGCTTCACCACGCGATCCGCTCGGGCTCCGACCTGCTCGGGCGATTCGCCTCCCGGGCAACCATCGCGAAAGAGCTCCCAGTCGGGACGCTCTGCGTGGATCTCAGCACTGGTCCGTCCCTCGTATTTGCCGTAGTCCCATTCCACAAGATCCGGGTCCACCTCGGCTTTGGAGCCGAAGCCAGCCAGCTCGCAGGTTCGCCTCACCCGCTGCAAAGGGCTCGTGTACACCCGGACCGGCTTGAGTTCCTGGAGTCGCTCTCCAAGACGCTGCGCGTTGCGCTCCCCGCGCTCTGTCAACGGGAGATCGGTAAGGCCCGTGTGCTGGCCCGAGACGGTCCATGCGGTCTCCCCATGCCTTGCTAGATAAGCAACCGGTAGCGTCTCACTCATGGCTTCGTCCCCGGAATCACTTCGTTCCCTTCGATCGCTTCGCTCTCAGAACGGCCACTGCCAGTTCATGGCATCCGGACGATCCACACCGAACTCGTAGGCGTAGTTTTCGCAGGCGATCTGCTCGTTGAGCAGGGCCTCGCGAGCGCCGGCTCCCGTCACGCGGAATCGAGGCATCCTGTCGATGGCATCGATGGCTAGGCTGAAGCGGTCTGTCTGATTTCGGATGGCCAGCTCAAGGGGCGTATTGATATTGCCTTTCTCCTTGTAGCCGCGCACGTGAATGTGGTGCTGGCCGGGCCGGCGGTAGGTGAGGCGGTGGATCAACCAGGGGTAGGAGTGGAAGTTGAAAACGACCGGTTTTTCGGAGGTGAAGAGCGCTTCGAACTCTCGGTCAGTCATCCCATGCGGGTGCTCCGTATTCGGCAAGAGCTTGAACAGGTCCACCACATTCACGAACCGCACCTTCACGTCGGGCAAGTGCTGACGAAGGAGAGCCGTGGCGGCCAAGGACTCCATCGTCGGTAAATCGCCGCAACTCGCCATGATGACGTCAGGCTCGGCGCCTTGGTCGTTGCTAGCCCAGTCCCAGATGCCGGCGCCCTTCTTGCAGTGCGCGATCGCCGCCTCCATGTTCAGGTACTGCAGATGCACCTGCTTGTCCGCCACAATCACGTTGACGTAGTTGATGCTCCGCAGGCAGTGATCGCCGACCGAAAGTAGGCAGTTGGCATCCGGCGGGAGGTAAATGCGGACTACGTTCGGGCTCTTGTTGACGGCCACGTCGAGGAACCCGGGGTCCTGATGCGTGAACCCATTGTGGTCTTGCCGCCAGACGAGTGCGGTGATCAGCAGGTTGAGGGACGATACTTTGGCACGCCAGGGCAGCTCATTGCACTTTTCGAGCCACTTCGCGTGCTGGTTAAACATCGAGTCGATGACATGGACGAAGGGCTCATAACTGTTCAGGAGGCCATGCCGGCCGCTGAGAAGGTACCCCTCGAGCCACCCTTCGACGGTGTGCTCGCTCAATATCTCCATCACGCGGCCGTTTGGCATAAGCTCACCGCCGTCGGAGTCTTCTTGGAAGTACTCCCCCATCCAGACCTTCTTAGCGACCTCATAGAGCGCCTCGAGTCGGTTGGATTGCGTCTCGTCTGGCCCAAAAACGCGGAACTTTTCCATGTTCCGTCGCATGACTTCCCGCAGAAAATTGCCAAGGGTGGGGACGTTCCCCGCAAGCGTCGCTCCGGGTTTCTTGACCTCGACCGCAGATTTGCGGAAGTCGGGCATGTCGAGGGGCTTGCGTAGGAGGCCGCCGTTGGCGATTGGGTTCGCGCTCATCCGCCGCGATCCCTTGGGGGCCAGCGCCCTTAGCTCGGGGGTTAGCCGACCGGTTTCATCGAAGAGTTCTTCGGGCTTGTAGCTGCGCATCCAGGTTTCAAGCAGTTTCAGGTGCGTCGGGTTGCTGGCAATGTCTGTGAGCGGGATCTGGTGCGCCCGCCAGAAGCCTTCCAGGTAGTGCCCGTCGACGTGTCGCGGAGCCGTCCAACCCTTGGGGCTTCGCAGGACGACCATCGGCCAACGCGGCCGGACCGCGTTACCGGTCTCGCGCGCCTCTTCCTGGATCTTGCGGATTGCCAGGACGCAATGCTCCAGGGTCTCAGCCATCGCCTGGTGCATGGTTTGCGGATCACTGCCCTCCACGAAGTACGGGGTGTATCCGTAACCGACGAACAGGGCCTCGAGCTCCTCGTGACTAATGCGGGCTAGAACGGTCGGGTTGTTGATCTTGTAGCCGTTGAGATGCAAGACCGGCAGCACGGCCCCATCAATAATAGGATTGAGGAACTTGTTGCTATGCCAACTGGTGGCCAGAGGACCTGTCTCGGCCTCGCCGTCGCCTACCATGACAAGCGTGATCAGGTCTGGATTGTCATAGACCGTCCCGTAGGCGTGCGAGATGGAGTAGCCGAGCTCGCCGCCTTCGTGGATGCTGCCCGGCGTTTCCGGAGTGGCGTGGCTGCCGATGCCACCGGGGAAGGAGAACTGCTTGAAGAAGCGCTGCATCCCCGCCACGTCTTCACTCTTGTCCGGGTAGATCTCTGAGTAGGTACCCTCGAGATAGGCTTGGGAGAGGACCGCGGGTGCGCCGTGGCCGGGCCCCGAGATAAAGATCGCATTCAGGTCGTACTTTTGGATCAGGCGGTTGAAGTGGGTGTAGGTAAAGGACTGGCCGGCGTCCGAGCCCCAGTGGCCGAGCAGCCGCGCCTTGATGTGTTCTAGTTTCAGCGGTTCCCGGAGCAAGGGATTTTCTTTGAGATAGAGCATCCCGAGGCACAGGTAGAGGCTGGCACGCCAATAGGCGTCGAGCTTGCGGAGCTCGTCAGGGCTGAGCGGGGTCCCCTTAAGCGTCGAGCGAGCCGCACCGTATGCAGAGATCCGTTCGTTGGAGCGAACGGCCTCGGATGTTCTCGCGAGCGTACTCATGGCGTTGAACCCCTCTCCTGGGTCACTGACCCGTGATCGTTGCCTTCGATCTGCTTCCGCATGACTTTCCACCACCCCGTCGAAACGTCATTCCGCGCAGAAGCGCAAGAGATCGAGCCGGGGCAAGAAGAGGCGCTCGATAATCTCGCGCCAAGCGTATTGCTTGGCAGTCGCGCGACCCGCGCGGCGAATGGACTCTGCCTGCGCGGGGCGGGCCTTGAGTCGCTGGAAAAGGCCGACGAACTCGCGTGGATCCGGCGTCTGGAGCACAAGAGCGTTGCGGCCGGGGACCGCGTAGTCCTCACCCGAGATCCCAGTGCACGCAATCCCGCCCGCGGCCATCGTCTCAAGGCCCACCAAGCCGAAAGGCTCGTGGCCGCTGTTCGCGAGCACGCTGTCGGCACCGCGAAACAGCAGTCGGCGGCTCTCGGGATCGAGCGGGGCCTTCAAGGCCACGATGTCCGCGCCCTCGGTGCCCTCGAGCCTCGCGAGCAGCCCGCTCACACCCGTGTCCTTGCCGTTTCGGTCCTCGACCCGCAGTCCCATTGCGCGCGCCGCCGTGAGTACCTCGTGCCCGTGCGCTTCGATGCCGCCGCGGGCGATCAGCAACGGCCGGTGCCCCTGCCGCTTGAGCTCCCTCACGATCTCGAGGGCGCCGAGACAGCGCTTGTCGGGATCGAAACGGGCCACCTTCGCAATCACCGTCCGCCCCCGCATGCGGCGCTGCATCTCGGTGACCCCCGCCCGATCCGGCGGCAGGAAAGCGTCTGCGGAGAGGCCATTCGGAATGACGATGGGATCGACGCCGACATTCCACATCGAGTGCTTCATGTAGCGGCTCACGGTCGTAATGATCGAGGCCTGGGCGAGCCGGGCCCAATCGATTCGCTCAAACCCGAACACGTTGTTGGCATTCCAAAGGAGGCTCGCCCGCTCACGGAGCCCTTCTTGGCGCAGGAGCCGATCGAGGTGAAGAACCGCATTCGCCGTTTGCCACTCCTCGGCGAGGATCACAGCGTGGCGGTCTTGGAGGTGAGGTTTCAGTACCTCGTTCACCAGGTAGCCGGGGAGCGACGAGGAGAAGTCGCTCTCTTTGCCTTCCTCGCCGTCATAGACGCCCCCGGGGTGGTAGTGGCTGATCCACTGGCACCAGCGGTGGAGGTGCAGCTGACCGTGGGATTCGTGCCCGGGGAGCGACGGATCACCGACAAACCAGAGGTGGGTCTCAAATCCGAGCTCGGCCAGCGCCTGCGTCAGACCCTCGATGCGGCTTGCGATTCCTCCGGCCCGGGAGTACCCATCCGGCCCTTCGAAAGAGAGTACGTGGAACTGCATCGGGGGATTCCTTCCGAAGAGAATTGCCTGCAGACTTTGTGCCAGCGTCCGGGTGAGATCTTGGCTAGCTTGCGGCGAGGCGAGTGTGGCTCAGCGACCCACCGCACAGATGAGCAATTGCGCTGAGAAGACACTTCTGACGACGTCTGGACTCAGTCTCGCCACGAGGTTTCCGCCTCGTCAACCAAGGGACAAGCGCTGCCGGCCATGCGGATGCCGCCCTTAGTTTGAACTGGGCCTCCATCGTGTCTGGGTCGTCCAGCTTGCCTTCGCGATCGAGCAGCTCGGCGCGGACGCGTCGCCGACAGAGGTCGAGCAGGCCGTGATCAGCGCGCTTCTGGCGCGCGTGCAGGCCTACCGGGCCAAGGGGCTCGCGGGAATCGCGCCCTACGCCCGCAACGACGGCGAGACGCGATCACCCGGCAACGAGCTGCGCTCGGCCAGCCAGGCGATGCAGATCCTCCAGAAGTACGCGCCACACGCCTACTCGATGCTGCTCGAATATCCGAACGCGAAGGCGCTTGGCACCGAGGAGACGTTCCCCTGGACCCACTTCATCGCCCAGGACGTGCCGACGATTGCGCTCACGCACAGTTGCTTTATCCCGGAGGGCGCCGCCTGGATCGTTGTCCAGCGGCAGTTCTACGTGAGCGCGGGCTACAACTCCGAGCAGGCGGTCGCCGCCTTCTTCCCGACGCAATCCGGCACAGTCGTGGTGTACGCCAACCGAACGTCCACAGACCAGATCGAGGGCTTCGGCGGCGGCACCAAGCGATCGATTGGCAGCAGGGTCATGGCATCTCAGCTTCAGTCGCTCTTTGAGAAGGTGCGCCGCGCAGTGAAGTAGGGTGGTCGCACGACCGGGAGAGTGGGAGGCCTTAGGCGTTGAAGTTCTGGCGTGGGGCTGTGCGTTCAACCCGTCGCACGGACGGCTGCGCCTTCCGAATTCCCGTCCGCTTTGAAATGATTGATGTTTTCGTCGCGCTGGATAAACGTGCTTTCGATGTCGCGCCTGCCCTTCTGGCTCTCCTGGCTGCGATTCGATCTCTGCTGTGGTCTCGCGCGCAGCTCCAAACCGAGGTTCTCGCGCTTCGCGACCAGCTTCTCGTCCTCAAGCGCCAGTGCGCCGGAAGGCGCATCCACTTTCAGACCTCCGACCGAGTGCTCTGGTCCGGGCTTTCACGGCTTTGGCCGGGACGGCGTCAAGGACTCCTCCTCGTCCGCCCAGAGACCGTGGTCCGCTGGCACCGACAAGGCTTCCGGCTCTACTGGCGCTGGAAAAGCCGCTCGCGGTCGCCTGGACGACCGCCCATTGAGCCAGAGATTCGTGATCTCATCCTGGAAATGGATCGCGCGAATCCCACCTGGGGCGCTCCCCGCATCCATGGCGAACTGCTCAAGCTCGGCTTAAGCCTCGCGCAGTCGACGGTCTCCAAGTACCTCCCGAGGAATCTGAAACCGCCTTCCCAGAGCTGGCGGACCTTCTTGCGAAATCATCTCCGCAAGGCGATCGCCATCGACTTCGCCGTGGTGTCTACGGTCCGCTTCGGGTTGCTCTAGGTGTTCGTCGTGCTGGGCCTCGAGCGACGCCGGCTTCTCCATGTTCACTCGACTTCCCATCCGACGGCAGTCTGGACTGCGCAGCAGATGATCGAGGCGCTTCCCGAGGAGACCCGTCTTCGGTACGTGATCCGCGATCGCGATGCGATATACGGAACGGAGTTCCAGCGGCGGGTTGCAGGCATGGGTCTGGTCGAGGTTCCGATCGCTCCGCGCTCGCCCTCGCAAAATGCCTATGTGGAGCGGTTCGTGGGGTCCTTGCGCCGCGAGTGCTTGG
>Ga0310037_10001734_pt1 | contig 11750 bp, 7 predicted proteins | sample Sb_taG_11_FD_200239 | JGI IMG/M metagenome (GOLD analysis project Ga0310037, IMG submission 200239) | Peat soil microbial communities from Weissenstadt, Germany - Sb_50d_3_AS metaG (v2) (version 2) | ecosystem: Environmental > Terrestrial > Soil > Wetlands > Peat | place: Germany: Weissenstadt...
ACGACGCCCGCTCATGGGCGGCGTCGCAGAAGGGCTATTGGCGCGTCGCCGGATCCTGGCCACTCCAACGGGCCCTGCCGAACGCCTACTGGCACACGACCGCTGGCCTGAAAGGGTTCACCGACCCGTACCGCCGTTTCCGGGAATGCTGAGCGAACCGCCCGGTGCGGACCCGCATGCCGGGTGGTGTGGGAGGGGCCAGGGTGAGCCTGGCCTCTACCCGATTCGATGCGGCGGGAGGCAACCACGGCCAGTCGGGCCAGCACGCGCCGTGCGGCCGAGCAAGCCTCCCGCCGACCCTACAACCGACGGCTGCTGACAGACGACCGCGGGCTCGCGGCGTGGCGCCTCCCCTGGGGACGATTGGCAGAAGCGCGCGACGACCTTCGGCGCTCCTGTTCACTGTGCGCGCCCCAGCCGGCGACTGATCTCGGCGATCGCCAGGCCCTCCTGGTCTGAGAATCAGCCATATCGGCCGATGCCTCCGCGCGAACCGCCCACTACGTTGGTGTGAGAGTCGGAGGACTCGTCTCTGGCGTTGCGGATCCCACCCAAAGGAGTACCCAAATGAGTACGTCGAAACAGACGTCGAAATCGTCAGCGCAGATGTCGAAGTTGTCCGATCGAGCTGCGCAGGCCAAGAAGAACATCGACGCGGCGCAGACCAAGAAACAAGCAGCCCTGAAGGCGCAGGCTGAGGCGGCCCGCAAGTCGGCCGACGCCCATGCGGCCAAACTCAAGAAAGGTGCCGACGCCGCCGCCGCGAAGGCAAAGGCACAAGGCGCTGACGCGAAGGCAAAGGCCGCGGATTCGTGGAGTGACGTGAAGAGCCAGTGGAGCGAGCACGTCGCCAACGTCCACAAGAAGCGCGATCAGTCCAAGGCAGCCTTCGACGCCAAGCGTGCTGAGCACGACGCGGAGATCGCTGAGCGCGACGCCGAAGACGCCGTCGATTTCGCCTACTCCGCCATCGAAGAGGCTGAGGCTGCTGTCCTCGACGCTATCCAGGCGCGCGCCGCGGCAGACGACCCGGAGACCGCAAAAAGCCTGGCCAATGCTTAGCCGCGAGCGACCGATCGCGTCGAACTCGGCTTGAGTGATGACACCGCTGTCGAGCAGCTGCTTGGGGTTCTCGATCTCACTGGCCGCGCCGCCCGTTACCCCTCAGAGCGCACCCGCGTGGCCGTCGCCGTGCGTTTCGATGACGTAGCCATCGGATCATCTCCTTCTCCGGTGATGAAACCAGCGCCCCACCAGAGACCCGCTGCTGGACAAAAATGCGTTCCCAAAACGGGGGAACGTCAGCCGGATAGCGGGCTACCGAGAGCGTCAGCAGGCGGCTGTATCAGCAGCCACCCCCTCGACCTGGCTGCGGGAACTACACAACGAGCGCCGGATAGCGTCGAACCCGTTGCAGTGGTCGAGAACTCCTGACACTCGTGATTCTGTCACGCAGCAATCGCCCGAGTGGGTCGGAAACGCACCGCTGCTCCAGCGCGCATACGCCCTCGCCACTGAGGCGCATGGCTCGCAGACCAGAGCTACCGACCAGACGCTGTTTGTCGAGCATGTCCTGGAGGTCGCGACCCTGCTTCACGATGCCGGCTTCGACGAGGAGTTGATCGCTGCCGGGCTGTTGCACGACGCTGTCGAGCGGGGCACCGCGACCGAGCGCGACGTACGCGCCGAGATGGGTGACGCAATCGCCTCGCTCGTGATGGCGCTCACCGAGGACCGCTCGCTCGAGTCGTTCGCCGAACGCAAGACGAAACTGAGAACCCAGGTCATGGCGGCAGGCCCGCGAGCGACCGCGATCTTCGCTGCTGACAAGCTCTCGGATATCCGCGGCCTCCAACGAGGGATCGACGCCTCCCGGGGCTCGATCGAAGCTCGGATGGGGACCTCCATCGCCGCCATGGTCGGCCACTACCGCGAATCGGTCGAGATGATCGAATCGAGCGACCCAAACTCGTGCTTCGTCCCGGCGCTGCGCCACGCACTCGAAATCCTGACCACACCGGACAAATTGGAATAGCTGCGGCCTCGTCGCGTCCGACGCGCATGGGCTCGGCAAACCTGACCGTGAACTACCCGCTCGGTCCTGGAAATAGCCTCGATTCGATTCCATCAAAGCCGCTCGTGCCTCGCGCAAGTCGAGTTCGCGCTCGACCAGGTTTGTCGTTTTGATTGTTGTTGTTCCAGCGATTGATCTCAACCATCAGCGTGCCGCTGAAGAACTGGCGGCGGCGGAACACCGGGTGCGCTTCGCTAAGGCGGCAAAGGCGGGCGGTGAAGTCCACCAGGTCGGTGTGCTGTGCGGCTGCGCTCCAGTCAAGCCAGGTGAGCTCGTTGTCCTGGCAGTAGGCGTTGTGGTTGCCGCCCTGACTGCGCCCGAACTCGTCGCCGCCGAGCAGCAGCGGCACGCCTTCGGACAGCAGCAGCGTGGCGATGAAGTTGCGTTGCTGGCGAGTCGCGGGCCTGGGGCGGAGGGTGTCTGGCACCGGAAACGGCGGGCGCGAAGGTCGGAGGCCTCGCTAATTCTCCTGCTCGCTCTCCGGAGCCAGTCGTCTCGCTCGGTCAGTCGGGCGGTGCTTCGCCGAAGACGCGCATCCAGATCAAGCCGGCGACGCGGGGTTCGCGAGCGCACCGATCCCGGCTTGCGGTCCGGACCACAGCAGTCGCTTGACCAGTGGGCTCTCCGTCAATCGCTTGACCGCTGGGTGCTGCGTCATCGACGCCGGGATTCAATCAGAGCTTGCGCGGCTGCCCAGGTAGGGGGAGCCGTGGATCGCGATGCGGAGGACGGCGCGTATCGCGTCCGACGGACCTTCCGGCATCGCGGCTGATGGCGAGGCGCCAGAATGCTGCGGAGCGATCCGCACACGGAGAGTCTGTGGTCTGGATCGAAACCGGAGCGGGGGGGTCGAGCTTCGCCGCCTCGCCGTCAATTCCGGCCGCGACCGGGCCATCGGAGCCGACCTCAACGACGGTGCGGACCACTCCTCAACGGGCTTGTGAGCGCCGCCCGCGGCGTCTTCCCCGGCCACTGTGATGCCGAGCATTCCGGCGTCCAGGCGTGGGCGTGTGCCGGACCCGAGCACACGTCCGAGCCGGTAGGGGTCGTTGGAGACGAGCACCACCGCGCCGGTCTTGTGCTCGCGGCCATCGGCGCCAATCCACCCCAGGTCGAGTTCCTCGCCACCCCGCCCGAGCACCGTAGGTACCTATCGGCGAGCGTTCGGAGCTTCGCGTCGCGGTAACCGGCGCTCTGGACCGCTTCGGCGTACAGGCCTCGCGACCCTTTGTGAACGCGTCGAGAGCTCCGACGACGTCGTCACGGTCGACACCGAGATCAAGCGCGAAATGGTTACGCGTCCCCGCCGGCACACACACGTACGGCAGTCCACGCTCCGCAGCGATCGCGGCGACGATCGCCTGTGCGCCGTCGCCGCCGGCCACGCCGACCGAGTCAGCGTCGTTCTCGATCGCATCGCGTACCAGTTTCCCGAGGTCGTCACCGAGATGAAGCTCGACCGGCTCCACGCCGCGAGCGCGCGCCTCGCGCGCGACATGGAACTGCTCCGCCTTGCCGCCGCCCGACTTCGGGTTAAAGAACAACACCGGCCGCCTCGGTGGCGACGCAGCCGGGAGCTGCGCACGCAGGGCGAACGCCCTGCTCGCCGCCGCGACCGAAAGCACCAGCCCCGCCAACACCAGCGCGTCCGCCAGCACCCAGCCCTCGAGCACGACGAGGACCACCGCCCCAACGAGCAAAACGCCGGCGGCTGCGGCACCGACGACGCGCGCGGCGCCACGATGAACCAACGCCCACCACGCAGCCACCATCGCAACCACCACGCACGCAAGCACCGACAGCCCACGCGGCAATCCCTGCACACCCAGGACCACCGCCAACACAACAGATGCCACGAGCAACACCAGCGAGACGACCGCCGCCAACCGCGGACTCAACACGTCAAGACGCCCCTTTTAGCCACGCCGCCTCAGGGCACCGACGATCCATAACGGCGGGACGAGAATCTCAGCCGAGACCGGCATGTAGCGTCCCGCTCAGCGAGCCGGCCGCGCGAGCGTCACCAACAACGCGCTGGGCGCAAAAGCAAGCGAACCAACGAAGAGTTGCGATTTGAGGAGTTGCCATTCAGCGGCCCAGCTCGATTTGACGCGCCCGACAGGCGAAACCCGTCGCCACGCTTCTTCGGTCAGATCAAACCTTCTGTCCCACGAGGTGTCGTCACCCGAATCGCATGAAGGCGCAGGACCACGGGCCCATCCGAGGACACCGATCGATCTCGTCCGGGACCAGGTCAGCTCAGCCAACATCGACCACTCCTCAAGCCCCCGGCGAGCCCTTAATCCAGGACACGCGGCTGTCGTCCAGTTCCGGGTTCGGATCCACTGCCGCACGGGGTTGGCGGCGGTGAGGTGGTGCAATGGAGAGCCGTATTCGCCCTAACTTGGTCCGCGTACTTTTCCCGGATGATCGCGGGGGCGGCGGAGGCGATCATCGGGTGGAATTGTTCCCGCAGGTGCAGAAGTTCCCCGTGCCCAGGAGGTTGTAGGGCCATATCACATGCACCCATGTCACGCGCGGAGGCGCGCTAGGCGACCGGCCTCTGGTGGCTGTTTGTTTTTGCTCGGTGTGCTCAGCCTGATCGCCGGCGTGATCGTCCTGGCAAAGCCGAGCAACAGCCTCGCGACCTTGGCGGTCGTGGCCGGCATCTTCGTGCTCATCGACGGCATCGTCGAGCTGTGCGCGTCGCTCGTCGGCGACACCGAGAACAGAGGATTGGCGGCGTTGCGGGGCGTGCTGAACCTGATCGTCGGAGTGGTGCTGATCCGCCATCCCGTCGGTGGCGTCACGTTCGTCGTCGTCATGATCGGAATATGGCTGATCGCGATGGGAGCGGTCCGCTTCCGTTCTTCCTTCGAGACCGAAGGACATCGGGTGTGGAGGCTCGTGGTCGCCGTGGTCGCCGTGGTCGAGATGATCGCGGGGATCGTGATCATCTCCAGCCCTCACATCGGCTTCGCCACCCTTGCGCTGCTGATCGGCTTCGCGTTCATCGTCAATGGCGTGAGCGTGTTCCTGCTCGGGATCGCGATGCACTGCTCAGCACGACAGCGTCGAGCCGCCCCCTCAGCCAGTCGCCGCTGGCGCTTAGTACTCGTGAGCGTACGCTCGGTGCGCTCACATGCGGACCGTGAGCGATCGCGCCCACAGGAGCAGGCAGGCCTCTGATGAGGCCAGCTGTGCAGCAGCCGGGGCTGGCGCCGGCGAGTCCGGACACCCCGGGGCAAACCTCATCCCCTACCCCACATCAGCCAAGAAGGACGATCCGTGTCTGATCCTGATCTTCGGCGGCTTCATGTCGGCTCCCAGCGGAAAGCCGAGGAAGAATGGGCTCGCCTATTGGCTGCCGACGACGCTGACCCTTGTGATCGGTCTCGCAGTCTTGCGGGATCCCCGCGAGCGCTCCCAACCGGAGCGGACGAGGCTTCGCACATCAGGATCCTCGAGGGCCAGGAGCCGTTTGCTCACGCTGGTGAGTTGCTTACCGAATTCTGAGGCGTCGTCACGCGCCCGGACCTGGCCGGCGCCGACGGGCTCGGCTACATCCGGTTCACATCATCTCACCCGATTTGGTCGATGTCGGCAGCACCCACCGGCAGTGAAAATGGAGCGAGGCGTATCCGCGTCTCCATTCACATAACTGCCAAGCGAAAGTCATGAGCTCATGAGCGATCCACGAAGCGCCAACGGCGCGCACATGCAGACCCCTGAGCACAAGCGGCTGGAGGACGCGCGGACCGGCGCAGCTCCGTGGAAGGCGTGGGGACCCTATTTGAGCGAGCGCCAGTGGGGGACGGTGCGCGAGGATTACAGCGGCGGTGGAGATGCGTGGGACTACTTTCCGCACGACCAGGCACGGTCGCGCGCTTATCGCTGGGGCGAGGATGGGATCGCCGGCATCTGTGACGATCGCCAGCGGCTGTGCCTGGCGCTGGCTTTGTGGAACGGCGCCGACCCGATCCTCAAGGAGCGGATGTTCGGGCTGACCAATAGCGAGGGGAACCACGGCGAGGACGTCAAGGAGTACTGGTTCTACCTGGACAGCACCCCGACGCACTCGTACATGAGGTGCCAGTACAAGTGCCCGCAGCGGGCGTTCCCCTACGACGACCTCCTGTCCACGAACGGCCGCCGGAGCAAGGAGGAGATGGAGTACGAGCTGCTGGACACTGGGATCTTTGACGACGACCGATATTTCGACGTGGTCGTCGAGTACGCCAAGGCCGGTCCCGATGACATCCTGATGCTCGTCACGGCGTACAATCGCGGACCGGACGCGGCGACGTTGCATCTGCTGCCGACGCTGTGGTTCCGTAACACCTGGTCGTGGGGCGACGAGGTGACCAAGCCGTCGCTGGCGGCCGACGAGCAGCCGGGAATCGCGGCCGTTCGTGGTTCTCACCCGGAGCTGGGTGAGTGGGTGCTGAGCGCTGACGCGTCGGCGCAGCTGCTGTTCTGCGAGAACGAGACCAATAACGAGCGCTTGTTCGGGGTTGCCAATCCATCGCCTTATGTCAAGGACGGCATCAACGAGTTCGTCGTGAACGGCAGGGCCGCTGCGGTCAACCCGGAACGGACGGGGACCAAGGTCGCGGCCGACCACGTGCTGGAGGTGCCGGCGGGCGACAGCGCCTCGATTCGTGTGCGCTTGACGGCGTCGGGCGGCCCGCAGTCGGACGCCCCGGGCAAGGGAAAGCAGCTGGGCGCGGACTTCGATCGCACGTTCAAGGCCCGGCGCAAGGAGGCGGACGATTTCTACGCCAAGGTAATCCCCTCGACGCTGCACGCGGACGGGGCGATGGTGATGCGCCAGGCGCTGGCGGGGCTATTGTGGGGCAAGCAGTACTACGAGTACAACGTGCACCGGTGGCTGCGCGAGCACGGCGTCGACCCGTGGGACCCAAACGCCCCTGCCAGCTCGGTGCGCAACGTGCCCTGGTTTCACATGGTCGCCGGCGATGTGATCTCGATGCCGGACAAGTGGGAGTACCCGTGGTTCGCGGCGTGGGATCTCGCGTTTCACTGCGCGCCGCTGTCGCTGGTCGACGTCGACTTCGCCAAGGCGCAGGTCGAGCTCCTGCTCGGCACCCGGTATCTGCACCCCAACGGCCAGATCCCGGCGTACGAATGGAACTTCAGCGACGTCAACCCGCCGGTGACCGCGTGGGCGGCCCTGTACGTCTACGAGCGCGAGGCCGAGATCCGGGGCGAAGGCGACCGCGAGTTCCTGGCGCGGGTGTTCGACCGTCTGTTGACGAACTTCACCTGGTGGGTCAACCGCAAGGACGCCGACGACCGCAACCTGTTCCAAGGAGGGTTCCTCGGCCTGGACAACATCGGGATCTTCGACCGCTCGGCGCCCCTACCCGGGGGTGGCACGCTCGAGCAGGCGGACGGCACCTCGTGGATGGCGCTCTACTGCCAGTGGATGCTCCAGATCGCGGCCGAGCTCGCCAAGCAGGAACCCGCCTACGGCGACATGGCGCTCAAGTTCGCGACCCATTTCGAGTGGATCTCGATCGCGATGAACCCGCCGGATGCCGACACCGTCAACTGGGACGATCACGATGGCTTCTACTACGACGTGATGCGGATGCCCGACGGCACCGCGATCCAGCTCAAAACGCGCTCGCTCGTCGGGCTTCTGCCGATGTGCGCCGCGACCGTGTTCGAAGGTGAGCTGTTGGAGCGCTACCCGATGTTGTTGGAGCGCGCCCAGGAGTTCGTTCGCGACTTCTCCGACGCGTTGCCGTCGTTGGCGCACCTGCCCGGTCCCAACCCGGAGGGCCGGCGGATCCTGTCGCTCGTCGACGAGTTGCGGCTGCGGCGGATCCTCGAAACCATGCTCGACGAGGAGGAGTTCCTCGGCCCACACGGAATCCGCGCGATCTCGCGCCGCCATCTCGACCAACCGTGCATCTTCGACTGGGGCGGGCAGGAGTACAACGTCCACTATCTCCCGGCCGAGTCGGACACCGGCATGTTCGGCGGCAACTCCAACTGGCGCGGCCCGGTGTGGTTCCCGATGAACGTCGTCATCCTGCGCGGGCTGGCTCAGCTGCACCGCTACTACGGCGACGAGCTCAAAGTCGAGTGCCCCACCGGCTCGGGGCAGGAGATGAACCTGCTCGAGGTCGCCACCGAAATCGCCACGCGCCTGGCGACGACGTTCACCAACGACGAGAACGGACGCCGGCCCGTGTACGGCGGAATCGAGAAGTTCCAGACCGACCCGCACTGGCACGACCTGATCCCGTTCCACGAATACTTCCACGGCGACAACGGCGCCGGCATCGGCGCCAGCCACCAGACCGGCTGGACCGGCACCGTCGCGCTGCTGTTCCTGCTCGGCGGCTCGCTGCACTCCCAACCGCAAGCGGCCGCCGCGGTGCGCCATTGAAGGCCGCACGAATCCGGTGCGTCATGACCTCGTCCAATTCACATTGAAGGAGCGACCAGATGTCTGTGAAGACCGAAAGCCGAACGCTCGAATCTCCGACGACGACGCGGCTGGGCGCCCATCACGACGGCAGCGGCGCGAGCTTCGGGTTGTTCAGCAGCGTGGCCGAAGCGGTCGAGCTGTGCCTGTTTGATGATGCCGGCCAGGAGACGCGGTGGGGTCTTGAGCAGGGCGAGGGGTTTGTCTGGCAGGGGTATCTCCCCGACGCACAGCCCGGACAGCACTACGGCTTTCGTGTGCACGGCCCGTGGGACCCGTCGCAGGGCGTGCGCTGCAACCCGGCCAAGCTGCTGTTGGACCCGTATGCCCGTGCGGTTGCCGGTGAGGTGCGCTGGGATCCCGCCGTCTACGGCCACGCCGCGGATGACCCGAATCGCGCGGACGACAGTGACTCAGCGCCGTACGTACCGCGCTCGGTGTTGGTGGATGAGGACTTCGATTGGGGTGGGGACCGCTCCCCGGGCCGAGCGATCGCCGACTCGATCTTCTACGAGGTGCACGTCAAGGGCTTTACGGCGGTCCATCCAGATGTGCCCGAGCCGCTGCGCGGCACCTATGCCGGGGTGGCGCATCCGGCGGCCGTGGCCCACCTCAAGCAGCTCGGCGTGACCTCGGTGGAGCTGCTGCCGGTGCACCAGTTCGTGCATGACGACCAACTCATGGCGCGTGGCCTGCGCAACTACTGGGGCTATCAGTCGATCGGCTACTTCGCGCCCCATAACGCGTACTCGTCCGCCGGCGACGGCGGTGGCCAGGTCGACGAGTTTCGCCAGATGGTCCGCGCGCTGCACGCCGCCGGCCTGGAGGTGATCATCGACGTGGTGTTCAACCACACCGCCGAGGGCAGCGAGTGGGGCCCGACGCTGTGCTTCCGCGGGATCGACAACGGCGCCTACTACCGGCTCCAGGACGACCGCTCGCACTATGTCGACGACACCGGATGCGGCAACACCGTGGACCTGTATCTCCCCCAGCCCCTGCGCCTGGTGATGGACTCACTGCGCTACTGGGTGACGGACATGCACGTCGACGGGTTCCGGTTCGACCTCGCGGCCAGCCTTGGCCGCGAGGCGAACGATTTCTCGCCCTATTCCTCTTTCTTGGAGGCGGTGGGTCAGGATCCGGTGATCTCGCAGGCGAAGCTGATCGCCGAGCCGTGGGACATCGGCGCCTACGATGTCGGCCAGTTCCCTGCCGGCTGGAGTGAATGGAACGGCAAGTATCGCGACACGGTCCGCGACTTCTGGCGCTCGACCCCGGGCACGCTGCCCGATTTCGCCACTCGCGTCAGCGGCTCGCGGGACCTGTACGGCCATGGCGGGCGTCGTCCGAGCGCCTCGGTGAACATCGTGACGGTGCACGATGGGTTCACGCTGGCCGATCTCGTCAGCTACAACACCAAGCACAACGAGGCCAATGGCGAGGACAACCGGGACGGCACCGACGATAACCGCAGCTGGAACTGCGGCGTTGAGGGGCCGACCGATGACCCTGCCGTGCTCGAGCTGCGCGCGCGCCAGCAGCGCAACTTCATCGCGACGCTGATGCTGTCGGAAGGCGTGCCGCTGCTGCTCGGCGGCGATGAGTTCGGGCGCAGCCAGGGGGGTAACAACAACGCCTACTGCCAGGACAATGAGCTCACCTGGTTTGACTGGAAAGCCGCCGGGCAGCAGGCCGATCTGATCGCCTTCACCGCCTCGCTCTGCCGTCTGCGCGAGCAGCATCCGGTGTTCCGTCGCCACCAGTTCTTCAGCGGCACACCGGCACACGAGAGCGGTCGCGACGATCTTGATTGGTACTGCCCCGACGGTACGCTGATGTCGCCGACCGACTGGCAGGCGTCCTACTCCCGGGCCGTCACGATGGCTTTCGGTGGCGCCACCGGCGACGACGCCCACGCCGACGATCCGTTTCTGGCGATGTTCAACGCCTGGTGGGAGCAGCTGGACTTCACCGTTCCCGAATCGCTGCGGAACCTCGGCTGGCAGATCGAGATCGACACGGCCGATCCAGCGACGAGCGGTCGCGCCGTCGACCCGTCATCCGCCATCACGCGGCCAGGACGGTCCCTGATGCTACTGCGCGGCACGCAATCCGCGCACTGACGGGTCGACCATTGCGTCCAACCTCGAGGATGCGCACAGGTCTCCCGGGGCGATGACGGCAATGTGCATGTGACCGCGCACGAGAAGGTCACTCAGCACGCCGCGCCGCAACCGTGCAGACACCGCACAAGCCGCGACGCCACAGGACTTGGTCGCCGTCGTTCCGGGCGCGGTATGCGTGAGCAAGACTGATGGCACGTACCCAACCCCGTCAGACGAGGGCGCCGAACTCAAGTCGCACCGCGCCAACCTACTTGAACTGCCCTCGCTGCGGTTTGACGGTCAGGCCGAGGAAAGGATTGCTGGTCGTCGAGCACCGTCGAAGGTGCATGGCCCGCGGGCGCACGATCGTTACGTTGTTCGCGTCACCGCTGCCGGCAGAAACGCTGTACGACGATGGGGCCAGACCGGAGCTCGATGGCGCAGGACGTGGCCGCGCATGACGGGCCCGGGGCGCTGTAGGTGAGCAGGTTGGGTCGTGTTCGTCGTAATGGTGGCCGCTGAGTGTGCGCCAGTCGCGCAGGCCGGCGGGCTCGACCTCCTGATGAGCGAACCGGCTCGTTTGTTCGGAGAGCTGCTTGATCAGCTCGCTCAACGATGCGTCGGTCGGCGGTCCATTGTCGGTCCGGCACTATTGGCCATAGTCAGACCGCCTATCGGTCAGCTGATCTCTGCGAGTCGCTCGGCCAACACGATCCGCGACGCGGCTTCGACGAGCGCGAGATGCGAGAAGGCCTGCGGGAAGTTGCCGAGGTCCCGGGCTGTGTCGACGTCGAACTCCTCGGCATACAGTCCTAGGGGGGATGCGATATGAACGAGCTTCTCCATCAGGTCCCGCGCTCGCTGCATCTCGCCGATGATCGCCAGCGCCGAGACGAGCCAGAAGGAGCAGATCACGAAGGTGCCCTCTTTGCCGGACATCCCGTCATCCGTCTCGCCTGTCCGATAGCGCAGCACGAACCCGTTCTCGGTCAGCTCATCGGAGACGGCCATCACGGTGTTGCGCAGGCGCTCGTCCGTTCCGGGGAGGAAGCCGAAGACGGCGGCCAGCAGCGTGGAGGCGTCGAGCGCGTCGGTGGCGTAGTGCTGG
>Ga0310037_10001748_pt1 | contig 11712 bp, 9 predicted proteins | sample Sb_taG_11_FD_200239 | JGI IMG/M metagenome (GOLD analysis project Ga0310037, IMG submission 200239) | Peat soil microbial communities from Weissenstadt, Germany - Sb_50d_3_AS metaG (v2) (version 2) | ecosystem: Environmental > Terrestrial > Soil > Wetlands > Peat | place: Germany: Weissenstadt...
TGCGCACCTGCTCAACACCGCCGGGGGACGTCCCGCCATGCTGCAGCGCTTCCCCGACGGCGCCAGCGGCAAGTCCTTCTACCAGAAGCGCATCCCGAACGGCGCCCCCGACTGGCTGCAGTCGACTGTCGTGTCGACGCCCAACGGCACCACGTCCAACGCGCTCGTGGTGGCCGACATGGCGCACGTGGTGTGGGCCGTCAACATCGGCTGCCTCGGGCTGCACCTGTGGCCGTACCTCGCCGCCGATCCCGAGCATGCCGACGAGCTGCGCATCGACCTCGACCCGACGAAGGGCATCGGCTTCGACGAGGTGCGCGCCGCCGCGTTGCTGTGTCGCGACCTGCTCGCCGAGCTCGGCCTGCAGGGGTACCCCAAGACGACGGGCAGCAACGGCCTGCACGTCTACCTCCGGCTCCAGCCTCGTTGGGACTCGGTGGAGGTGCGCGCCGCCGCGGTGGCGCTGGCGCGCGAGCTCGAGCGGCGGCACCCCGAGCAGATCACGGCCAACTGGTGGAAGGAGGAGCGAGGCGCCCGCGTCTTCATCGACTTCAACCAGAACGCGCCGCACAAGACGGTGTTCGGCGCGTGGTTCGCCCGGCCCCGTACGGGAGGGCAGGTGTCGACACCGCTCACGTGGGAGGAGGTCGAGACGGTGGTCTCCGACGAGCTGACCATCTTCACCGTGCCCGACCTGGTGCGCCGGCGGGGCGACCCGTGGGCCGGCATCGCGGCACAGCCTCAGTCGATCGAGCCACTGCTCGCGCTGGCCGGACGTGACAAGGCGGCCGGGCTGCACGACGCCCCGTGGCCGCCGCAGTACCCGAAGATGCCCGACGAGCCGCCCCGGGTGGCGCCGAGCCGGGCCAAGAAGGCCTGAGCCGGGTGGACGCGCTCGAGGCGCTGCAGCGGATCGCGTTCCTGCTCGAGCGCGGGGGTGCCGACACCTACAAGGTGCGGGCCTTCCGCAACGCAGCGAAGGCCCTCGACGGGATGCGTGCGGGCGAGCTGGCGGCGCTGGCCGGGGCGGGACGCCTCCAGGGTATCCCGGGCGTGGGCAAGTCGACGGCCCAGGTCATCGAGCAGGCGCTCGAGGGCCGCGTCCCCGACTACCTGGCCAAGCTGGAAGGTGAGGGTGGGCCCGACGACCTGCAGATCGACGGCGCCGCGCGTGAGCTGCTGGAGTCGCTGCGGGGCGACTGCCACTCGCATTCGGACTGGTCCGACGGGGGCAGCCCGATCCCCGAGATGGCCGAGGCGGCCCGTGCGCTGGGCCACGAGTACCTCGTCCTGACCGACCACAGCGCGCGTCTCACGGTCGCCCACGGGCTGAACGCCGAGCGGCTCCGCCAACAGCTCGACGTGCTCGCCGGGCTCAACGAGCAGCTGGCGCCGTTCCGGATCCTGACCGGAATTGAGGTGGACATCCTCGAAGACGGGTCGCTCGACCAGGAGCCCGACCTCCTGGCCGAGCTGGACGTCGTGGTGGCCAGCGTCCACTCCAAGCTGCGCATGGACTCGGCCCAGATGACCGCACGTATGCTCGCCGCCATCGAGAGCCCCCACACCGACATCCTGGGCCACTGCACCGGCCGCCTCATCACGGGACGGGGCCGGCCCCAGTCGACGTTCGACGCCGAGGCGGTGTTCTCTGCCTGCGCCCGCACCGGGACGGCGGTGGAGATCAATTCGCGCCCCGAGCGCCAGGACCCGCCCCAGGACCTGCTGCGCCAGGCGGCCGGGCTGGGCTGTTCGTTCAGCATCGACACCGACGCCCACGCGCCCGGGCAACTCGAATGGCTCGGCCGTGGCTGCAAGAAGGCCGTCGACGCCGGGCTCGATCCGGAGCGCATCGTCAACCGCGGCACCATGGACGACCTGCTGGCCTGGGCGGCGTCGCACGATGGCTGATCGCCCGTGACGCTCGCCGTCCGCCCCCCCGTGTCGCCCATGCTGGCCAAGCTGGCGCGCGAGCTGCCGCGCGAGACCGGCCTCTTCTACGAGCCCAAGTGGGACGGCTTCCGCTGCATCGTCTTCCGGGACGGGGGCGAGGTCGAGCTGGGCAGCCGCAACGAGAAGCCGCTGACCCGCTATTTCCCCGAGCTGGTCGAGGCGCTCCTCCGCGAGCTCCCCGACCGCTGCGTGCTCGACGGCGAGATCGTCATCGCCGGTCCGAAGGGTCTCGACTTCGACGCGCTCTCCCAGCGCATCCACCCGGCCGAGAAGCGCATCCGCCAGCTGGCCGAGTCGACGCCGGCTTCGTTCGTCGCCTTCGACCTGCTGGCCCACGGCGACCGCTCCTACATGGAGACGCCCTACGCCAAGCGCCGCGCCGCGCTCGAGAAGCTGCTGGCGAAGGCCCGCCCGCCCGTCCACCTGACGCCGGCCACCGACGACCCCGACCTGGCCAACGACTGGTTCTCCCGCTTCGAGGGCGCCGGGCTGGACGGGGTGGTCGCCAAACCGGGGGACCTGCACTACCTGCCCGACAAGCGGGCCATGGTCAAGGTGAAGCACCAACGCACGGCCGACTGCGTGGTGGCCGGGTTCCGCACGCACAAGGACGGCGCCGGCGTAGGGTCGCTGCTCCTCGGGCTCTTCGACGGGGAGGGGACCCTGCACCACGTCGGTGTGGCCTCCGGGTTCAGCGTGGCGCGCCGCCGCGAGCTGGTGTACGAGCTCGAACCGTTGCGGGCCGGAGGGCTCGAGGGCCACCCGTGGGCGGGCTGGGCCCCGGAGGGCGAGGGTGGACGGATGCCCGGTGGTCCGAACCGCTGGAACGCGGGCAAGGACATGACCTGGGAGCCGGTGCGCGCCGAGCGGGTCTGCGAGGTGTCCTACGACCACCTGCAACAGGACCGCTTCCGCCACGCCACGTCCTTCGTGCGCTGGCGCCCCGACCGCGACCCGGCGTCGTGCACCTACGACCAGCTGGACACGCCGGTCCCCTACGAGCTGGCGAAGGTCTTCGGGACCGCCTGACCACTGCGGCTGCGTGGGGGCTTGGCCGCGGGGTGGCCGGGGCGGCGGGGGCGGTGCGCGTGCAGCACGCGCCGCGTCTCGGCCCGACCCGAGCGCATGAAGTCCGGCCATTCCGAGGGGTTGAGGAACTGGCGGTAGAAGCCGACCCCCTGCACCTTCTCGTAGGACACGGGCTCAATCATCATGACGTCGGTGGCGGCGCGCAGCCTGCTCAGGTTGACCCGGGCCAGCTCGCTCTGCTGGCTGGTCCGCACCTGGCTCGCCACGTAGAGGATGCTGGCCCGCCGGTCCTGCCAGCCCGACGCGTCCTCACCGGCGAACTCGGGCGGGTAGAACCCGTTGATGGCGAGCGCGGCGTCGCAGGGCTCCTCCAGCTCGAGCACCGGACGCACGGGGAAGATGTCGACCAGGCCGCCGTCACACCACGACTGCCCGTCGAGCTGCACCGGCGCGACGAACAGCGGGAGGGCGATCGCCATGCGGATGGCCCGGGCCACGCGGAGGTCCGGGTGGGTGCGCGGGCCGATGTATTCCAGCCGGTTCCGCTCCACGCTCCACACGGGCGCGTAGGCCGGGATCGGCAGCTCACCGAGCGTCATGTTCCCCAGCAGGCGTCGGTAGGTCGACTCGATGCGCTCCCCCCTGATGACGCCCGCGAAGCCGCGCCCGGCCGTGGGCATCAGTGAACCCAGTTTGCGCCAGTCGATGTCGACGTAGTCCTCGGGCCCGAAGGCGAGGACGAACTCGGCCACCTCGGCGGCCGGGACGCCGGCGGCCACTGGGAACCCGAACAGGGCCGACCCCGAGCACAGGGAGATCACGGCAGGCCGGACCCCTGCCTCCTCGAGGGCGCGCGCCGCTCCCACGAGCGAGGCGAGGGCACCGCTGCCCCCGGTCGCCATGAGGGCGAGGCGCTTGCCGTCGAGCCAGTCGGCCCGGAAGGACTGCAGGGCCGGGAACGGCCGCAGTTCGACCGGCCGGGGCCGCTCGCCCGGCAGGGTGAACGTGGCGCGGCGCGCGTCACCCAGCAGGCCCGCGTCCTCGCGGATGCCGCCGACCCACTCGCGGGCGGCGGTGATCACGTTGAAGTACTGGCGGAGCCGGAACACGTCGAGGCCGGCGCTCAGCATGGGACCACCTCCTTCTGGTGACGGGCCGCGCCGATGACCTCGGCGAAGCCTTCCGACAGGCACTCGACCAGCAGCTCGTGGTCCGGCACCGCCGTCGTGTCCACGTTGATGCCGATGCAGCAGGTGCCGGCGTAGGAGAAGAGGGTGGCGTTCATCGCGGCGCCGATGGTGGGGCCGAAGGCGTAGTAGCCGGTGACGCGGGCCCCGCAGAGGTAGATCGGCTGCGGGAACCCGGTGACATCGCTGGCCAGGAAGTCCACGTGCTTGAGCATGTTGCCGACGACTGTGTTGGGCACGAAGTTCAGTGCGCCGGCGATGGCGTCCGTGAACGGGAGCGACCGCTCGGCACGGGCGGCCCGGCAGCGCTCTCCGATGGCACGCATGCGGTCGACCGGATCCGCCATGCGCAGCGGTACCCGCAGACGCTGCAGGGTGATCCTGTTCCCACCCGGGGCGTCGTCGGCCTTGCGGATGCTGATGGGCAGGGTCACGGTCAGCTCGTCGACGACGGAGTCGTGGCGCTCATGGTAGCGGCGCAGGCCACCGGTGACGCCGGCCATGAAGCTGTCGTTCAGCGTCCCGCCGGCGGCCGCGGCCGCCTGCTTCAGCTCGTCCAGACCCACGGTGATCGTGTGCAGGACCCGTCCCGGCCCACGTTGGGTCATGACCGGCGAGAGCACGGCCGGGAGCGGGCGCACCGTGCGCCCGATGGAGCGAGCCGTCTCGACCACGTCGCCGCCGGTGCTCAGCGGATGGCGCACGGCATGGACGGTGGCGCCCGGCGCGCGCTGCGCGGCCTGGACGATCCCGTCGCGCAGGCGGGCGGCGCGGTCGGCCAGCACCTGGGCGGCGAGGCGGCGACCCGCGACCTGCTCACCGGGCGGCGCCGCGGGCAGTGGGTCGCTGACCGTGTGGTCGGCCTCGGTGTCGAAGAGCGCCAGCGCGAGTTGCACGCCACCGACACCGTCGGTCAGGGAGTGGTGCATCTTCATGATGACGGCGGCGGCGCCGTCCTCCAACCCGCCCACCAAAGTGAATTCCCACAGCGGGCGGGTGTGGTCGAAACCGCTCATGGCCGCGAGCGCGGCAAGCGCCAGCACCTCGTCCCGGCCGTGCGGGGCCGGCGCGTCGACCCGGCGCAGGTGCCAGGCGACGTCGAAGTGCGCGTCGGTGGTCCAGCGCGGCGTGGCCAGGCGGGCGGGGACCTCGACCAGGCGCTGCCGGAAGCCGGGGATCTGGCGGGTGGCCCGCTCGAGCCGCTGGACGAGGTCCTCCCAGTTGGGGGGCTCGCTGAGCCAGGCGATGCCGACCACGGTCGAACGCAGCAGCGGGTCGTTCTCCATGTACCAGGTGAAGGCATCGTTCTGGCGCATGAACGACGAGGTGGTCATACCTCCAGCTAGTCACGCCCTCCGCGGCGCGTCTAGAGAACAAGGTCCCCAGAGACCTGGGTTGCGGCAGATCCCTCAGTCGAGCAGATCCGGGTCGACTGCCAGCTCGGCCCGCACCGCCGCCTCCCAGAAACCGAGGAAGCCCTCGCCGTCGCTCCTGGCCACCAGGTCGATGAAGGCCTGCGGGACCCGTGACCGGTCCGAGCCCCCGGCGGCGCGGGCGTACCAGGCGTGCTGGCAGCGCTGCTCGAGCGCCACCGCGCGCTGGTGCACGGCGCGGGCCGAGCCCCCGAGGACGAAGACGCCGTGGCCGGCGAGCAGCGCCATCGCCGCGTCGCCCATCTGCTCGACGGCGCGGCGCGCACTCGAGGGGTCGTTGACCGGCCCTTCGTACTCGTCGACCAGCACGAGGGTGCCGCCGCCGAGGGCCGAGCTCTGATCGAGGATCGGCGGCACCTCGGCCAGGTCGGCCCACACCGTGCCGAAGAGCGGGTGGTTGTGCACCGCCCAGCCGACGTCGGCCCGCAGCTTGTGCAGCTCGAGGTGGAGCGGGATGCCGAGAGGGACGGGCCAGTCCCCCTCCACGACCCGGCCCTCGAGGTCGATGCGCAGCACCTGTGACGGCCGCAGCTCGGCCCAGGTGAGGAGCCATGGGTTGCACAGCAGCGTCCCGTCGCCGAGATTGACCGTGATGTGCCCGGCCAGGTGGTCGTTGTAACCCTCCCGCCACAGGGCACGCGCCAGGACCACGAGCTCCTCGCGCGGCGTGAGGCCGGGCATCAGCTTGTCGGCGGTCGGAGTGAACACGGTCCCTCCTCTCAGTCTCCGGCCGGCAGCACCGTGTCGGGCAGCGGGTGCCGGTACAGGGCTGCCGCGTTCTCGCAGCACATGGCGCGCAGCTCGTCCGCGGGGATGTGGCCCCAGCACTTCTCGATCACGTCCTGGGTGTCGGGCCACGTGCTGTCGCCGTGCGGGTAGTCGACCTCGACCATGATGTGACCGACGCCGATGGCGTGGCGGGTGTCGATGGTCGAGGGGTCGTCGATCGTGCAGAACCAGAAGTTGCGCCGCAACACCTCGGCGGGCCGCACGTTCCAGGCCTGCCCGTAGCCGGAGCGGTCCACGATGTTGTTCAAGCGGTCGACCAGCATGGCCACCCAGCCGATGCCTCCCTCGCTCATGGCGATCTTGAGCGTCGGGTGGCGCAGCGCGTAGCCGGACCAGAGCCACTCGGCGCAGGCCGTGAGCGACAGCTGGCCGAAGAGCGTGGCCCCGAGATGCAGGGCGTCCAGCCCGGCCCCGGGCGGCGCCGGGGTCAGGCCCGAGCTGCCGACGTGCAGCGAGACGACGGAGCCCGTCTCGACCACGGCCGCCATGATCGGGTCCCAATGCGCCCGGTCCCACAGAGAGGGCAGCCCGATCTCGTGCGGGCGCTCGGGGAACGTGACCGACGTGAAACCGCGGTCGGCGTTGCGGCGGATCTCGGCCACGGCGAGGTCGGGGTCGGCCAGATACGTGATCCCGAGCGGGACGATGCGATCAGGGTGGCGCGAGTACCACTCCTCGAAGAGCCAGTCGTTCCAGGCCCGGACGCAGGCCAGGCCCAGCTCCCGGTCCTTGGCGTCGAAGAAGACGCGACCGCAGAAGCCCGTGATCATGGACGGGAAGTTGACCGAGGCCCAGACGCCGTTGATGTCCATGTCGCGCACGCGGGCGTCGACGTCGTAGCAGCCCGGCCGCATCTGGTCGAAGCGGAAGGGCTCCAGGCGCACCGTCTCGGGCCGGCGCCCGGCCACCGCGTTCATGCCCACTTGGGTGTAGCGCGCGCCCTCGAACTCCCACACCTGGTGCCCCTCCGGCGTCTCGACGATGCGCGGGGCCTGGTCCTGCAGCGCCGCAGGCAGCCGCCCCTCGAAGGTGTGCGCGGGCTCGACCACGTGGTCGTCGACCGAGATCACCGTGTACCGCACCGACCGGGGTTCGGGCTCGGGGAGGAAGAGGTCGTCGGCGGGCGCGCTCTGCACGTCCGGAGTATGCCCGAGGTCGTGCCCGGCTGCTACTCGTCAGCGCTGGTCGAGGAGCCTGGCCAGCTGCGCGACGCTGAGCGGCGGGTGGGCCGGCGGCTCGTGGCCCGGGCGCAGCCCGTCGAGCGCGAGCTCCAGGAAGCGGAGCGACGGCTTCGATCCCGGTGTGTCGCACAGGTCGGCGATGGATCGCACGGCCTTCAGCACGAAGACGACGTCGGTCACCTCGACGTCGGGGCGCAGCGTTCCCGCCTCCTTGGTCCGCTCCACGATCTCGGCCAGGAGTGGTGCGATCTGCGAGAGCCCCGCCCCGCGCTTCGATCCCCAGGGTGGCGCGGACACGGTGGCCCGCCACACGCTCGGCACGTCGATGCACCGCCGCACGAATTCGAAGACCGCCTCGCCGGGCGCCGCGTCGGTCAACACCGCCTCGGCCATCTCGCGGTTGCGCCGCCGCGCCGCCTCCACCACGGCATTGAAGAGATCCGCCTTGTTGGGGAAGCGCCGGTAGAGGGTGCCCACGCCCACATCGGCCCGGGTGGCGATGGCCTCCATGGACGCGTCGTACCCCTGCTCGGCGAAGACATCACGCGCTGCGGCCAGGATTCGCCCCAGGTTCAGCTCGGCATCGCGCCGGAGCGGTCGCGCTGCTTCGACGTCGTTGGTGTGCGTGCGGGCCATGACGTGATCGGTCCCCGAGACGGAATGGTTGGTTCCGGTTATCCTACCAAGGCGGGTTGGGCCCTTCGTGCTGCGGGCCCCGTCGGAAGGGAGGACGAGCTGACGGCAACGGACGCGCACCGCCGGAACGGCGCGCAGACATGACCGATCTCATCAGCCCCGACACCGCGCGAGCCGCAGCGCCGGCCGGCGTTGCGCCCACCCACGCAAACGACACCCATCGCTGGGCGGCGTTGTTCATCACGACGCTCGGCATGCTCATGGCGACGATCGACGCCTCCATCGTCCTCATCGCCCTGCCCGACGTCTTCCGCGGCATCCACCTCGACCCGCTCCTGCCGTCGAACACCTTCTTCCTGCTCTGGATGATCCTCGGCTTCCTCATCGTCACCAGCGTGCTGGTGGTGAGCCTCGGGCGCCTGGGCGACCTCTACGGGCGCGTCCGCATGTACAACCTCGGCTTCGCCGTCTTCACCTTCTTCTCGCTGCTGCTGAGCATCACCTGGATGACCGGCACCGCCGGCGGCATCTGGCTCATCGTCATGCGCATCTTCCAGGGCGTGGGGGCGGCCATGCTCATGGCCAACTCGGCCGCGATCCTGACCGACGCCTTCCCGCCCGACCGCCGCGGCTTCGCCCTCGGCATCAACCAGGCCGCCGCCATCAGCGGCTCGTTCATCGGCTTGCTGCTCGGCGGCCTCCTCGCCCCCATCAACTGGCGTCTGATCTTCCTCGTCTCCGTGCCGATCGGGCTCTTCGCCACCGTGTGGGGCTACCTCTCGCTGCACGAGGTGACGCGCGGCTCGCGGGCCCGCATCGACTGGTGGGGCAACGTCACCTTCGCCATCGGGCTGGTCCTCGTCATGGTCGGGATCACCTACGGGATCGAGCCCTACGGGGGCTCGCCCATGGGTTGGAGCAACCCGACCGTCCTGGCCGAGCTCGCGACCGGCGTGGCCTTCCTCGTGCTCTTCTGCTTCATCGAGCTCCATACCGACGAGCCCATGTTCCGACTGCAGCTCTTCAAGATCCGCGCCTTTTCGGCCGGCGTCTTCGCCAGCTTCCTCGGGGCGCTCGGCCGCGGCGGCCTGATGTTCATGCTCATCATCTGGCTGCAGGGCATCTGGCTCCCCCGGCACGGCTACACCTTCGCGGTGACGCCCCTGTGGGCCGGGATTTTCCTGATCCCTCTCACCGCCGGCTTCATGATCGGCGGCCCGATCTCGGGCATCCTCTCGGACCGCTTCGGCTCACGGCCCTTCGCCACCGGCGGCATGCTCGGGAGCGCGCTCGCGTTCTTCCTCCTCGAGCAGATGCCCGTGGACTTCTCCTACAGCGGCTTCGCCGTCCTGCTCTTCTTCACCGGGATCGTGATGTCGGCGTTCGGTGCGTCGAACCGCACCGGCGTGATGAACAGCCTGCCGGCGGCCGACCGCGGTGCGGGGTCGGGCATGAACACGACCTTCCAGAACTCGGCCCAGGTCCTCTCCATCGGCATCTTCTTCACCCTCATCATCGTGGGCCTCTCCGACAACCTGCCGGCGGCGCTGGTCAGCGGCCTGACTGCGCACGGGGTCCCGCTGCCCACGGCGGAGTCGGTCTCGCACCTCCCGCCGGTCTCGACGCTCTTCGCCGCGTTCCTCGGCTACAACCCCGCCGGGCACCTCCTCGGGCCCCACGTGCTCGCCCAGCTCACACCGGGCCAGCGCGCCACCGTCACCGGCGAGAGCTTCTTCCCCGGCCTCATCACGAACTCGTTCAAGGATGGCCTGCACACCGCCTTCGACTTCGCCATCGTCATGTGCCTGCTCGGGGCCGTCTGCTCGTGGACCCGGGGTGGCAAGCGTCCCGCCCACGCCGACGCGGTGTGACGCGACTGGCGCTCGGCTACACGCCCCGGTGGTTCTCGAAGCGCGCGTACTGCTTGAGGAAGAGCAGGTTCGCCTTCCCGGTGGGCCCGTTCCGGTGCTTGGCCACCTCGATGAGCGCGTCGTCGGCCCGGTCGATGGGCACCTCGTCGTTGTACTCCGACTCGCGGTAGATGAAGAGGACGACGTCGGCGTCCTGCTCGAGCGACCCCGACTCGCGCAGGTCGGACAGCTGGGGCGTCTTGTCCTGGCGGGACTCGAGGTTGCGGGAGAGCTGGGAGAGGGCGACGACGGGCACCTCGAGCTCGCGGGCCAGGATCTTGAGGCCGCGGCTGATCTCGGCCACCTCGGTCTGGCGGTTCTCCGCCCTGCCGCGGCCCGTCATCAGCTGCAGGTAGTCGACGACGACGAGCCCGAGGTCGCCCTCGGACTTCTTGAGCCGCCGCGCCCGGGCCCGGATGTCCATGACCGTGACGTTCGGGTTGTCGTCGATGAAGATCGGCGCGCTGGAGAGCCGGGTGACCGCCATCCCGATCTTGCTCCAGTCCTGGGTGCGGATCCGCCCCGTCTGCAGGCTCTGCCCGTTCACCTCCGCCTCCGAGGCGAGGAGGCGCTGAGTCAGCTCGAGGTGGCCCATCTCGAGCGAGAAGAGGAGGGCCGGGCGCCCCACCTGCAGCCCCACGTTGGCCAGCACCCCGAGCGCGAAGCTCGTCTTGCCCATACCCGGGCGGGCGCCCACGATGTTGAGCGAGGAGGGCTGGAACCCGAGCAGGATCCGGTCCAGCTCGTGGTAGCCGGTGGCCACGCCGGTGATGTGGGAGCCCCGCTGGCCCAGCTCCTCTATCCGGTCCAGCCCCGCACCCAGCAGCTCGTGCAAGGGGCGCATGGTGTCGGCCGTGCGGCGCTCGCCCACGTTGAACACCATCTGCTCCGCCTCGTCGACCGCCGCCTTCACGTCCTCGGGGACCGAGTAGCCGATGTCGGCGATCTCGCCCGCCACGCCGATCAGCTTGCGCAGCAGGGCGTGCTCCTCGACGATCGCCGCGTAGTGCCGCGCGTTGGCGATCGAGGGCGTGTTGGCCTGCAGCGAGATGAAGATCGAGGGGTCGCTGACGACGTCGAGCAGGCCCGAACGCTTGAGCTCGTCCATCACCGTCACCGCGTCGATGGCCTCGCCCCGCTCCATCAGGGCCCGGATGGCCCCGAAGATGTGCCCGTGGATCGGCTTGTAGAAGTCGCCCGCGCCGCACAGCTCGATGCCGACCGACGCCGCGTCGTTGGACATGAGCATGGCCCCGAGCAGCGACTCCTCGGCCTCGAGGTCGTGGGGCGGCACGCGCGCGCCGCTCGGCACGGCGTGGGGGGCCGCTCGCAGCGTCCGGGGGCGGGTGTCGTCGAAGGCTTGGACCACGGCTCCCCTACTGTGCCCGCTGCAGCCTGGGGACCATAAGGCCCCAATAGGTGTGGGTAAGGCACGCGGCCCTGTGCATAAGCCGTGTACGACCGCCCTTGCACTGTGGACCCTGCGAGACACCGGCCGGCATCCCACCATGATGGGCAGCCGGGTGTGACAGGGCGCGGATGACGCGCCTCAGCCGGCGGCGCTGACCTCCACCTTCACCACCGCGGTGACGTC
>Ga0310037_10001751_pt1 | contig 11706 bp, 10 predicted proteins | sample Sb_taG_11_FD_200239 | JGI IMG/M metagenome (GOLD analysis project Ga0310037, IMG submission 200239) | Peat soil microbial communities from Weissenstadt, Germany - Sb_50d_3_AS metaG (v2) (version 2) | ecosystem: Environmental > Terrestrial > Soil > Wetlands > Peat | place: Germany: Weissenstadt...
TGTGACCCAGCGGGCGCGCTGATCGAGCGTGATGCCCTTGGCGAGGTGCTGGCTGATCATGCGGTCGTATCCGCCGTAGCGGTCGCTGTAGGCCGGCGGGCCGCCGAACACCTGCCCGAGCCAGGCGGCTACGCGCTCGGGGTGGTCCGGCGACATCTGCGAGAAGAGACCGGCCAGCAGTGGATCCTCGGGGACGTAGCGCTCGTAGAAGCGCCGGGTGAGGCGCAGCAGCGCGGGGAAACCGCCGGCCCATTGGAAGAGCGTCGCCTGGGCGGGGATCGGCGGGTCGTGGAAGTCCGCGTACCAGTGCATGCCGCTGCAGAACGGCTTGTTCTGCGACTTGCCGCAGCGACACAGGCTGTAATGCTCGATTGACGCGCCCTCGTTGCGCGGTTCGGGGTTACCGTCGCCGTCGAGAAGTGTCACCCCGCCGGTGACGCGATACGGGCCGTCGCCGGAGACTTCGATCGCCGGCGCCCGCTGCTGGTCGGAGCGCCCCACCGGGTCCTCGCCGTCGATCGTGGCGCTCAACGCGCCGGAGGGACACTCACGCGCCGCTCGGATGATCTCGTCGACGCGTCCGCCCGCCGGCGCGACGAACGGCTCCCGGTCAGATCTAAACGCTGAAGGCAGGCGGTCGGTGCAGAAGCCCGAGTGCGCGCACGTACCACGGTTGTCGCCGACGGTGATGCCGATGCCCTGATATCGGTCCCGCCGGTCGGCGACGCGGTCCTCAGCCTTGACGGCGTGGAAGCCGATCTGCGCGTGCGAGCCGTCGCACCACGGTTTGAGCTCCGAGGCGCCGCAGCGGCACAGCGCTGCCTGCGGTGTCGCAGCCAGCGGCACGCCGAGGTAGTCGGTGAGCCCGGCGACGTTGGTGATCAAGTAGGGACCGTCGGGAGCTGACTGGATCGTTGGCGGCAGCGTCTCGAGCAGCGCGGCCAGTTCGGCTTGGCGTGCCTGCAGACGCTCGTCGTCGCCGGCGACCGCCTGGCAGGCGAGGTCCTGGAGTGCAGCCGTTGCCTCCTGCAGCGACGGTGCGCCGGCCCGTACGCGCAGGCGAGTGGCGTCGAGCGTGAGCTCGAGTAAGGCGTCGGCGAGGTCCGCCTCGCCGACCGGCGCCGGACTCTCGACGACGTCCGGCACGCCTACCACCGAGGTGCTCAGCGGACGTACGACGGACGTGTTCAGCCGGCCGGACGTGCGCGCGAGGGTCGCCCGGGTCGCCTCGTCCTGCGCGAGGCCGGCCAGCGTCTCGCACTGGCGCCCAAGCGCGTCCGCGCGCGCCGTCAGGCGACGCACAGCGGCGGCGATTCCCGAGATCGTGCTCATCCTCGTCTGTCCTCGCTTCTCAACGATCGACGCAGTCCGTGCTCGAGCTCTCGTAGTTTGGGGGCCGGGGGATAGGCCGGCCCATACGTACGGCTTCCACGACCGCTTCCGCGGCGGCCCGGTGATACTCCTCTCCGTACACCGCTCCGTCGCGCCGCGGTGCCTCCATCGCGGCCGCCTCGGCGGTGCCGCCGAGGTCGACGGCGGAGAACCCGGCGTCCTCGATCAGTCCTGCCACGAGATGTCCTTTGCCTCCGCGTCGTCGCCGCAGAGGAACAGGACGACACGACCTTCGCCGGTGCGGCCGGCGGCCGCGGCCTGAAACCCTGACGTGAGGGTGTTGAAGGCCTTCGTGTAGCGCGCGCCAGTCATCCGGGCGGCGTTGAACGCCGCGGCGGTCTGGCCTTCGGCCGGCATCTCGCCGGAGCCGAACTGGTTTGTTGTGTCGATGATGATCCTGCCGTCCAGCGATCCGGCCGATGCCAGCGCCTCCGGAATCGCGCCCCACGCCACCGAGAGCAGCACCACCGAGCCGAACGCCGCCGCCTCGGCCGGCGACCCGGTCGAGGCGCGAGCTCCGATCTCCCGTGAGAGGGTCTCCAGCTTCGCCGGGTCACGCGAGAAGGAAAGCTTCACCTCGTGACCTGCGTTGGCAAACAGGCGGGCGGTGTTCCCGCCCATTCGGCCAGCTCCGATGATCCCGATGCGCATCCTCAAACGCCTAGGGCTTGCACGACGAGCTCGGCCACCTTGGCGCCCGAGTACTGCTGCTGGCCGGTAATCAGGTTTCCGTCGCGGACGGCAAAGGCGCGGAACAGCCCCCCGGCGATGAAGTTGGCGCCGCGCTGGCACGCCTCATCCTCGATCCGGAACGGCATCACCGTTTGCCCGACAGCTTGGTCGGAGTAGTCCTCCTCGACGTTCGCGAACCCGGTCATCGTCTTGCCCTCGATCAAGGACTTGCCATCGGAGGTCCTGATGTCGAGCAATGCGCACGTGCCGTGGCAGAGCGCGGCGGTCGGTTTCTCGGCCTCGTAGAACGTCAGGATCGCTGCTTTCACGTCGTCGCGGCCGGGGTAGGTGAACATCGGCGATTGACCGCCACACACGACGATCGCGTCGAACCCGCCGAGATCGAGGTCGGCGAGCTTCGGCGTGTCATCGAGTCGCGCCATCAGCTCGGGCGTGTTGATGAACCCCATCGAGATCAGATCGTCAGCTGACCACTTGCTCTCGTCCCGCGGGTCTGAGAACGCGTCCATCTGTACCTTGCCCCCGTCAGGACTGGCGATCGTCATGTCGTAGCGGGCCTTGACGAACTCGTAATACGGGTGCGTCAGCTCAGCCGCCCAGAACCCAACCGGCCAGCCGGTCGTACTCGCGGTCGACGGATTCGCGACGACGAGCAAGACATGCGGCCGCGCGGTCGACGTGACATCGACAATCTCGTGGTGCTCTTGCGAGCCGGTAATTTCCATGCCGTCTCCTCCGGGGAATTGCTCAAAGCCGATTCGTCACCGTAGACGGACGGTCTGCAACCAACAAGCGCAGCTTGTTGTCGGTCGACAAGCAGCCGTTGTGGACCTGCGTGGCCGCATGCATAGACTGCGTGAACCGTGATCGCGGACTCCGGACTCAACTTGCGCCAGCTGCGCGCCTTCGCCACCGTCGCCGAGCGGCGCAGCTTCACCAGCGCCGCCGACGACCTCCAGATCGCTCAACAGGCCGTCAGCCAACAGGTCAAAGCGCTCGAACGATCGCTCGGCGTCACCCTCCTGAAACGAAGCTCACGGCGCGTCGAGCTCACGCCCGAGGGAACGGTGTTTCTGACCGACTGCCGTCGGGTCCTGTCCGCTGCCGACCGCGCCGCGCGCAGAGTCAAAGCCGCGGCCCGTGGTGAGGCCGGAATGTTGCGTCTGGCCTACACGCTGACGAACGTGTGGGACACGATCCCGGTGCTGCTCGCCTATCTCGGAGACGTCTATCCGCAGCTGACCGTCGATGCCCGCGAAGTGTTCGGCGGTGACATTCCCGAGCTTCTGCAGCACGAACGCTACGACCTGGCGATCGCCCCGATGACGTCCTACCCGCGAGGGTTCAGACAGCGGACCGTCCGACGCGAACGCCTGCGCCTCGCGCTGGGCGACGGTCACCCGCTCGCGGGCGCCAGCAGCATCGAGCTGTCCGAGCTACGCGACCAGCGCTTCGAGATCTGGCCGCGCGAGATGGCTCCCGGCTTCTACGACGCGGTCGTCGGAGCCTGCCGAGCCGCGGGATTTGAACCGGACCTCGATGAGCGCGCGGCCGGCAACACCGTCTGGGGTTACATCGCTCGCCGACGCGGGGTGGGACTGATCAACGCCTCGCTCGCCGAGCAACTACCACGCGGCATCACACTCGTCGACGTGATCGCCCCGCAAGCGACGCTCACGGTCGATGCCGTCTGGAACGCGAACCACCTGCCAATCGTCGGCCGGACTCTGGATGCTGCTGCCGCGCTGGCATCAGCGCGCGACTGGCTCTAGCGACTCGCTCTAGCGGAAACGGCCAGATCAGAGAGCTCGAGCCGCCGCGTCGATGATTTTGGTCGGCGATGTCCTTTCTCCGATGTTCGCGTTCGTCTTAGAGACGAACGGCAGTTCAACCGCTACCGATAGGAGTCGCAATGTCGCCTCAGCAGGAATCAGCAGCTGTTGCAGTTGCCCGCGCGCATGTCGTTGCGTGGGGCGGTCATGACTACAACCAGGCCCGGGGCGCCCTCGCGCCGGAGGTGCACGTGGTCGTGACGAGCGTCGACCCTCACACGCCGAGCGTTGATACGACCGGCATCGAGGACTACATGGACGGTCTGGTTCAGTTCGGCCAGGCCGTGCTGCCAGGCACTAGCCGCGTGATCTCGGCGTCCGGCGATGACGCGCGCGCGATGTTGCAGGTCACCTCGCGCGTGAAGTTCGGTCCGGATGCGCCGGAGATGTCGCTGCACGGCGCGCGTCTATACCGGCTCGATGAGAGCCAGAAGATTGTCGAGGAGCGGGTGATCTTCTTCGTCTCACCGGAGTGAGGTCGCGACCAGAGACCTGGGATCTATCAGAAGCTCCCGGGCCTCCCGCGGCCCACCGACGACTTGCAAATGAACCACAACTATGAAGGAGTCAGGAAATGGCGAATTACATGTTCGCGTACAGCGGCGGAAAAGGTGTGGCCGCCGACGAGGCCGAGCGCAATGAGCAGTATGCCAAGTGGAGTCAGTGGTTCGGAGAGCTCGGTTCGGCCGTCGTCGAGGGCGGCGCCGCGATGGGGACCGCGAAGACGGTCGGCCCCGGCGGCTCGGTCAGCGATGGCGGCTCGCGTGGCCTGACCGGCTACTCGATCGTGTCAGCCGACAGCCTCGATTCGGCGGTCGAGCTCGCGAAGGGATGCCCGGTCCTCGAGATCGGCGGCGCGGTCGACGTCTACGAAGCGATCGCGATGTAGCAGTCGCACGGGGCGCCGGGTCAGCGAGGACCTCAGGTCCCGAACCCGACCCAGTGCTCCCCGTGATCGACCAGCACATAGAACGAACGAACGAACGAGGAGACGGGCTGATGCGCTACGCGCTGCTGGTCTGCGTCGAAGAGGGCGGAGAACTAAACGAGGCCGATGCCGGGCGGCAATACGGCGAGTTCATGGCCTTTCAGGACGAGATGGAAGCGCGCGGCGTCTTGGTCGCCCGTGAGCGACTGCGGCCGACGGCGCTGGCGACGACGGTCCGGGTCCGTGACGAGGGCCTGGTGGTGGCGGATGGACCGTTCGCCGAGACCAAGGAGCAAATCGCTGGCTTCTACATCATCGAGTGCGCCGATCTGGACGAGGCGATCGAGATCGCCTCGCGCAATCCTGGCGCCAGGCACGGGACGATCGAGGTCAGGCCGGTGTGGGAGATCTAGCTGCCGCACAAGCAGCCGTCGCCGAAGCGTTCCGCTCGGACTGGGGCCGCGTCGTTGCGTACCTGATCCGGGTCACGGGCAACTGGGACCTGGCCGAGGAGTGCACCCAGGCCGCGTTCGAGCGCGCGCTCGAGCGCTGGCCGCGCGACGGGATCCCATCGAGCCCAGCCGCCTGGCTGAAGACAACCGCACGAAACGGCGCGCTCGACCGACTACGCCGCGCGACGGTGGGCGACGCAAAGCTCAAGGAACTGATGATGCTGCAACCGAGCGACGAAGCGACCGACGGCGATGACAGCGGGATCGAGGACGACCGGCTCCGGCTGATGTTCACATGCTGCCACCCGGCCCTCCCCGTCGAGGCACAGGTGGCGCTGACACTGCGCACGCTCGCCGGGCTGACCACACCAGAGATAGCCCGGGCGTTCCTGGTTCCCCACGAGACGATGGCGAAGCGGCTGACCCGCGCGAAGCGCAAGATCACCGAGGCGCGAATCCCATACCGGGTGCCCGCCGCACACCGTCTCGGCGAGCGGCTCCGCGCCGTGCTCGCGGTGATCTACGCCCTGTTCAACGAGGGCTACGGCGCCAGCGCGGGAGCCGAGCTGATCCGCAAGGACCTGTGCGCCGAGGCGATCCGGCTCGGACGACTATTGGCCGAGCTGATGCCCGACGAGCCAGAGGCCCTCGGGCTGCTCAGCCTCATGCTCCTACAGGACTCACGACGAGCCGCCCGCGTCGAGACCACCGGCGAGCTCGTGACGCTCGAGGACCAGGACCGGGGCCTGTGGGACAGGGCCGCAATCGAGGACGCATGCACAGTGCTCGACCGCGCCGTACGACTTCGACGGCCTGGGCCCTACCAGTTGCAGGCCGCGATCGCTGCCTGCCATGCGCAGGCTCTGAGCGCCGGTGAAACCGACTGGCAGGAGATCGCCGTTCTGTACAACCGGCTCAGCGAGATCGTGCCGACGCCGGTGGTGCTGCTCAACCGGGCGGTCGCTGTCGCCATGGCCGACGGGCCAGCCTCAGGGCTGGTACTCGTCGACGAACTGGACAGAGCCGGAGCACTCGCCGGCTACTACCTCCTGCCGGCGACCCGCGCCGATCTGCTCAGACGCCTCAACCGACATGGCGAGGCCGCGAAGGCGTACCGCCGCGCGCTCGAGCTCGCGCCGACCGATACCGAGCGGCGGTTCCTACGGCGACGACTGGCCGAAGCGTCGGGACAGCTTCACGACTGAGGTGTCCATCTGAGCCTGCGCCCGTTCGTCTAAGCGAAAACGCCGCGATGAACGTGGCCGAACCAGGAGACTCACATGCAAACCCCAACCAACCACGCCGCGTTTCTCTCCACCCGCCGTGGCAAGCTCACGCTCGCGCTGGTCTGCCTCGCCGGGTTCCTCGATTTCGTCGACACGACGATCGTCAACGTCGCACTGCCGTCCATCCGCCACGGCCTCGGGTTCTCCGTACAGAACCTGCAATGGGTCATCAGCGGATACCTGCTGACCTACGGCGGACTGCTGCTCCTCGGCGGCCGCGCCGCCGACCTGCTCGGCCGCCGCCGGCTGCTTGTCACGGGAACCTCGCTGTTCGCCCTGTCCTCCCTGACCGCCGGACTGGCCGACACCGACGCCGTGATGATCGCCGCGCGACTCGCCCAAGGACTCGGCGCCGCGATGATGACCCCCGCCGCACTCTCGATCCTGACCACCTCATTCACCGACGGCAGCGACCGCGTCAAGGCGCTCGGCGTCTGGAGCGCCACCGTCCCACTCGCGTCCGCCCTCGGAGTCACACTTGGCGGAGTCCTCTCCCAGGGACCCGGCTGGCGCGCCGTGTTCCTCGTCAACGTGCCCATCGCCGTCCTAGTCGTCGTCGGCGCGATGCGCCTGCTCGACAACGATCGTAACCACGCCGTAGGTCGCGAGTTCGACCTCCCCGGCGCGGCGCTCGGCACCGGCGGCCTGCTGCTCCTCGTCTACGCGCTGGTCAACGCACCGCACGCCGGCTGGGGAGCACCGCGGACGATCGCGGAACTCGCCGCGGCTGCCGTACTACTGATCGCCTTCATCGTCGTCGAGCAGCGCCAGCGCAACCCGCTCGTGCCGTTCTCGATCTTCCGGATCGAAGGCCTCGCAGCCGCCGACACGACCCAAGTCATCGCCCAGGCCGGCTTCCTCTCGATGTTCTTCTTCATCACCCTCTACATGCAGAACGTCCTCGGGTACTCCCCGATCGCCGCCGGCACCGCCTATCTACCCGTCACGGTCGGCGTCGGCATCGCAGCCGGAATCTCCACCGGCCTGGTGGCCCGGATAGGCACCCGCCCGATCATCGTCGCCGGGGCCGTCATCGGTGCGGGCGGCGTCTACTGGCTCTCACGAATCCCCGTTCACGGGTCCTACCTGACCGACCTGCTCCCCGGGCTCGTCGTCATGGCGCTCGGACTCGGCGCCGTCATGGTCGGCGTCCAGAACGCCGCCAACGCCGGCGTCCCAGCAGACAAAGCCGGCCTTGCCGCCGCGCTGATCACGACCTCCGCAACCGTGGGGGCCGCGCTCGGCCTGGCGATCCTGACCGCAATCGCGACCAGCCGCACCAACCACCTGATCGCCGCCCACGCAAGCACCGCGCACGCCCTCACCGGCGGGTTCCACGCAGCACTCGTCGCCTGCAGCGCCTTCCTCCTCGGCGCAGCCGTGATCGCCGCCCGGGCCACCAACACCCGCGGGGAGCAAGCGACAGGCGACGCACTCGCAGAAGCGCGCGTGCCGATTCCCGAAGCCGCGTAACGGCTCACCCGCGCGTCGTCGCTGCCTGACACGACGTCCACCGGCGCACATCGCCGGTGGACGGCACCCGAGCCGCCGCATCACGGTGCGACGAACCAGCCGAAGTCTTCGCGGCCGACGACGAGACTCAGCACTGTCACTCACAACCGACCCATCAAAGCGCGCCGGTCCGGAGCCTTGCGACGGCCGCGCTTCGCCGAGACCGGGCGGTGGACCCCGCCGGCGAACTCACTGAGGTACGGAGCACCCACGCGCTCGTGCCTGGGAAGACCTGCAATTCTCCCGCGGCGAGTCTCCAAGGTCATCGCTCGGAAGACCTGCTTCGCGCGGAAAGCTCGACCGTGGACGCGAGCCTCCTTCGCACGTACGTGCCTAGGCAAGCCCGACGTAGGCTCGCCCAATGGCCTTTCCGATCCCGTCGATCCGAGTACCGAGAGCTTGCTGTGGCCGGGTCCGTCGATGCTGCTTTGTCGCCGAGGGAGCTCTGCTGGTCTGACCGCTCACACGCGACCATCACCGCGCTCGCTCTCGTGATGACTGGGCGGTTCCCCCGCGAGCGGCATCGGACGAGCTGTCAATCGCTATCGGTTTCTCGCTACTGGCGGCCACGAAATTCCCCACTGGTAGCCATCGTTTCTCCCCATGGTGACCATCAAATCTCCCCCGCTCGTGGCCATCGAATCTCCCCACCGGGGGTTGGCTGGGGTGAGGTCGGCGGCGTCACCCCGTTGAAGGGCGAGCGGGACATCTGGGCACTGCGGCTTGGTGAGGACCGCCAGCTCCGGACACGCGCGCTGGAGGGACACAAACGAGCTCGCGGTCGGCCGCACGAGCACGACGTCGGCGTCTCGGCTTCCGTAGGGGCCGCGTAGGTGATCGCGGCCTGACCGGCACGCTCCTGGCCCGTGAGCTCAGCGACATCGTCGCCCAGCTCGCGCGGTCGCTGGCCGCCGCCGCGGCGGTCAGCGACTATGCCTATCCCGACGTCCGGGAGGACTTTCGCGCAGGCCTGATCCCGGTCAGGCGGGCAGTTGGTTGAGCTTGCGGATCTGCTTGTCGAAGACGGTGGTGGGCGCGTAGCGGCGCGCCTTGCTCACGCGGCGGGCGGCCTTACCGGCCGGGTACCTGAGCTTCGGGCGTTCGTCGGTGGCCGCGGCGACGATGGCGTGGGCGACGATCGATGGCTCGTCGCCTGCCTTCAGGGCGTCGGCAAGCCCGGCGTCGACGATCTTGCGTTGTTGGGCGTAGACCGAAAGCGGTGTGTCCGCGGCCGCGAGATTCGCGTCGAACGAGGTCTTGGTGAACCCGGGCTCGACCAGCAGGACGCGGACTCCTTGCTCGCGCACCTCGTGGTCGATCGACTCGGAGTAGCCCTCGAGAGCGTGCTTGCTCGACGCGTACAACGCCATGTAGGGGACGGGAATGAGACCGACAATCGAGCTGACGTTGATGATCCTTCCGCTGCGCTGCTCTCGCATGTGCGGCAGTACGGCGCGGGTCATGCGGATAGAGCCGAAGAGGTTGGTCTCAAACAGCGCGCGGGCCTGCTCTACGGAGCTCTCCTCGGCAGCGCCGGCGACACCGAGACCGGCGTTGTTGACCAGCACGTCGATGCGGCCGGAGCGGTCGAGCACCTCGCGCACCGCGTCGGCCACCGACTCATCGTCGGTGACGTCGAGTGGCAGGAACACCACTTCCCCACGCTTCTCGCCCGGGGTCGCTCTGCGGCTCGTCCCGTACACCGTGAACCCAGCGCCGACGAGGGCGCGTGCGGCGGCCTCTCCGATCCCGGACGATGCTCCCGTCACCAGCGCTACTCGGTCTGTCTTGGCTTCCATGGTCAGCTCCTCGCCGTGGTTGAATTACGGTCATAATATCATAGTACGGCTATAATGCAATAGCGAGTTGTGTGCGAGCCCACCGGTCGACGGCCGACGGGTCAGACCCCCGGGTGGCAGGGCCCACGGCATGATCGAGACCAGTTCGACGAGAGAGGTTCGCGATGCGATACGGCAAGGACCAGAAGCAGGCCACCAGACAGCGCATCCTCGAAGCGGCCGGGCGGCGCTTCAAGCAGGACGGCATCGATGGCGCCGGCGTGGCGGCCGTTATGTCCGACGCCGGCCTGACCAACGGCGCCTTCTACGCGCACTTCGCCTCCAAGGAGGACCTCGTCGCTGACGTCCTCGCCGACCAGCTGCGCGCCCAACGCCAAAGCCTCGACGCCCAGCCCGCAGATCGGGCGGGACTCGAAGCGTTCATCCGCTCCTACCTCTCCCCCGAGCACCGCGACCAGTGCGCCGACGGCTGCCCCTCGGCTGCGCTGCTCGACGAGATCGCCCGCCGCCCCGCCACCACCAGACAAGTCTTCACCGACGAACTGATGGTCGAGATCGACGACATCGCCTTGCGCCTGGACCCGACAGACATCGATGCCGCCCGGACGGACGCGCTCACGGTCTTCGGCCTGATGGTCGGCACCCTGCAGCTCGCCAGGGCACTGACCGACCGCGACCTCTCCGATCGGCTTCTCGACCAGGGCGTGGAGACGGCGTTGAAGATGCTCGACGACTTCGCTCGTTAGCCGCGCGAACTCGACGCAAAGCTTCCCGCCTCCAGCACTCGGTGCCGGGATCAGTATCGAAGGGGAACACGAGGAGGAACGGGCCTGACCCGCGTACTGTCACGGTCACGTTCGCGACCGCGAAGCCCTTCGCGCTCCCGCCCACGCGCGGCGACCATCGCCGCGTCGACCGGCCGGGCGAGAATGCTCTCGCCGCGGTCTTCGGAGGCCTCGTCACTCTGCGTCTAGTCGGACGATCGGAACGGTGTTCTATGCGTTCCGCTCGTTCCGCTCCCGACGCCATCCACACACCCGGGCCGAACCGCGCGGTACCGCGGTTGACATCGGTCGGAACCCCAGACCCCAAGGCGCTCCGGAACCCCTTCGATAGCACGACGAGCATCTCGGCGTCGCCCGCCATGCGCCTCCAACGCGCGGAAACCGAGCACGCGTCGGTCCCCCCTTGCTGGCAGGTCGCCCGCTAACGATTAGCCCGAAGCAGAACTCTGCGGCGCTCAGTCCTGGCTTCTGCTCCGTCGCCGGTAGGGCAGCCGCGGAACGACTGCCGCTCAGGGTCACGGCGAAGCCGAAGGAGCAGCCCGACCGCCGGGTACGGGCGCCTGGCACGGCGCCGAGCGCTCGTGGTGCCCGCAGCAGTCCAGGGCCGACCTAACCTGTCTGAGCGTGGGTCGGACGAGTCTTGATCCCGGGGTTCTCTTGACTGGGCCGCGTGGTCGTCGGGTCTGCTGGGAGTTGTTGACGCGCACGGGCGGGTGGACGTTTGAAGAGCCACCTGAGTCAGCAGGCGCTTCGACCCTAGCGGCGGCGCTCTCGGACGCGGTCGCCGGCAGCGACGTGGACGCGCTGGCCGCCGCGCGCGAACCGACCTCGTTTCTCGCGGGGCTCGCGGACGCGGTTTCGTGGGCGATGTACTGGCAGGAGCCCGACGACCGCGATCGACGACTCGCCGACGAGCGCGTCACCGACGCGCTGGGGCCGGTGGCCGAGGCAGTGAGCCGGGCGTCGGCGGCGGCGTGGTGGTCAACCACGATCGACCGTGCCACTCAGCACGAGGTCGTGTTCGACG
>Ga0310037_10001758_pt1 | contig 11674 bp, 10 predicted proteins | sample Sb_taG_11_FD_200239 | JGI IMG/M metagenome (GOLD analysis project Ga0310037, IMG submission 200239) | Peat soil microbial communities from Weissenstadt, Germany - Sb_50d_3_AS metaG (v2) (version 2) | ecosystem: Environmental > Terrestrial > Soil > Wetlands > Peat | place: Germany: Weissenstadt...
TGTCCCCGCGTCCCTCTTCCAGGTTGCGGTCCGCCAGCCAGGCGGCTACGTTGAATGGTTCGGGCAGAACCATGCTCTTTTCTCGGCCATTACGGGATGGCTGCGTATTGTCTCATACCCGGTTTGACCGGCGCGGGGCCATCCGGCCGTAACCACGTCTGGTAGCGAAAGTAATGGGTGCAGCCTGGCTCAGCCGTATTAAAATGTAAGCCTCCCCTGCGTCTCAGATCCCCACTGAGAGCCAAGTAATGGCGCCGCGCTTTCCGCGTGGGCTCCGTCCTCTGCTTCTAGAACGGAATGCTCGACAACAACAACCCGGCACAACCCGAGGCGCCGGCCTCGACCACCGAGCAGTTGCTGCGCCTTCTCGGCCAACTGCCTAAGGCGCCCAATGGCGACGACGACGACGCCCTTAACAACCCTGAGTTGGAGCAGTTGTTCGGGAGCCTTGCCAAGGGACTGGAGCAGGGCGTCGCCGACAGCGCGCTAGCAACCCCGACGGGAGAGCCGCTGACGCTGGAAGCCCTCGCGGCCAGCCTGGGGCAGCCGCTTACGTTGGGGGAAATCCCAGCCGCGCAGACCGCCCGCGAGGCGGCCGTTGCCTGCCCCAAGTGCGGCTCGGCGAATCCGGCTGCCACCCGCTTCTGCGGCATGTGCGGCCAGGGGTTGGGAACCGAGGTTCCCAAGGCTTCCGGGAACGGGGCCAAACCCGCGGTCGCCGCATCCGACCTGCCGACGCTGGCCGAGTTCGGTGGCAGAACCAGCTCCAGCACGGGACTTAAGATGGCGCTCCTGGGAGCGCTGATTCTGGTATTGGGTCTGGTGGTGTATCAGCAGTTGTGGCGCCTGCCGCTCCTGACGGGCGCGGCCGCAAACTCTTCGGCTATACGGACCTCATCCAAGGCAGCAGAACCGCCTGCCGAAGCGGCGCCCGCTCCAGCCAAGCAGCCAGCTTCGGTGACCCGCGCGCCGGACAGCGTCGCCAAGACGCCCAGCCCGGTGGTGAAACCGTCGAAGGCGGCGCCGCCGACCGTCATCAGGCGCAACCTGCCGCAGCCCAGGCCGCCCTTGCCTTCCGCTCCTGTACCGCTCCAGATACCTCTTCCGGTCATGCCGCTTGCCGCGGCAGCGGAACCGGTAAGGCCACCGCCGGTTGAGAAAGCGCCCGCGGCGGCTCCCGTGGCCGCCGCTCCGGAGCCCAAGCCCGCCAGGATTTCCCAGGTATCCCCGGGCGTGCTGATCTCCAAGGTTAATCCGCAGTATCCGCCGGCAGCGCGCGCCGCCCGCGTCCAGGGTGCGGTAGTGATGCACGCCATCATTGGAACGGACGGGACGATCCAGCAGCTCCGCGTCATCAGCGGCAATCCGCTGCTGGTGAATGCGGCCATGGCGGCGGTCAAGCAGTGGCGCTACCGGCCTTACCTGCTCGGCGGCACACCGGTTGAGGGCGAGACCGACATCACCGTCAACTTCAAGGGCGAATAGCCGCAGCGCGGCTGCGTGCGCGTCAGGCGACGTGCTTTGCCGGGTGCGTCGGTTCGGTCTCCGGGAGGTCCCTCGCTTTGCTCGGGATTTCGGCAGCGGGCTCCCGCTCCCCCTCGCGGTGCTCAGGGTCGCTCACGCCCGCTAAGCGCCTCAACTTGGTGTAGGCGGTGTTGCGCTCGGCGGGGATTCTTCCCAGTTCGCGGATGCGCTGGTGGAATTCCTCCGGACTCAAGTACTGGCCCGCGGTCGCACCTGCCAGCCGCGAGATGTTTTCTTCCATTAGAGTGCCGCCGTAATCGTTGGCCCCCGCGCGCAGGCAGAGTTGTGCCACACTGCGATCCAGCTTGACCCACGAGACCTGAATATTCCGGATGGAGCCGGCCAGCAGCAGCCGCGCCAGCGCATGGATCTTCAGGTGTTCTGCGAGCGTCGGCCCAGGCCGCGCGATGCCCTGCTGGTAAAGCAGCGTGTTCTGGTGCACGAATCCCAGGGGCACGAACTCGGTGAAGCCTCCGGTTTCGCTCTGGATCTCGCGCAGCAGCCGCAACTGCGCCAGCCAGTGGTCCGGCGTCTCGACGTGCCCGTACATGAGGGTGGAGGTGGTGCGAATGCCGCATCGGTGCGCCGTGGTAATCACCTCGCGCCATTGCTCGGTGCGCAGCTTGTTGCGCGAGAGGACGAAGCGCACGTCGTCGTCCAGGATCTCGGCGGCGGTGCCGGGCAGCGTGTCCAGGCCGGCATCCTTGAGCATGAGGAGGTAGTCGCGCACGGGCATGCCCGTCAGCTCCATGCCGTAGACGATCTCCATCGGCGAGAAGGCGTGGGTGTGCATGTCGGGAACGGCGGTTTTGACGGCGCGCAGGATGTCGCGGTAATAGAACTTCGAGAGGCCGTGCGGCAGTCCGCCTTGGATGCAGACCTCGGTGGCGCCGCGCTCCCGCGCCTCCAGCGTGCGCCGCCCGACTTCCTCCAGCGAGAGGAAATATGCGTCCGCTTCGCGCGGGCCGCGGCTGAAGGCGCAGAACTTGCAGCCCACGAAGCAGACGTTGGTGAAGTTGATGTTGCGATTCACCACGTAGGTGACCGTGTCGCCCACGAGCTGCTTGCGCAGCCGGTCGGCCGCGCACAGCACTCCCAGCAGGTCGTCGCCTTCGGCATGCGCCAGCAGGCGCTGCTGCTCCGGGGAGAGCGCGCCGCCATCCGCGGCTTCCAGCACCTTCTCGAGCGCCCTGCGCACGCTTGCACTGAGGCGTGGCTCCAACTCGTGCCAGTCCAGCTTGTGGAAGCTTTCCAGTTCTGCGGTCGTGAGTCGCCGGGTCATGGTCATCGGAACAGATCGCGTGATTTCGGCCGGATGAGTTGGCGTGCGCTCCCGGGTCCAGCCTGGTAGTAGAAACCGCGGATGATGCACGCCGGGCTTCGCGAAAGCTTACCGCACACCAGGCCGGCCATGCACGCCAGCTCGTCGGCTACCGCCTCCAGGGACGCTCGCAGCCGGTATCCGTGCGAATCGCGCCGCTGGCGAAAGTCGCGGAAAGGCTTCATGCCGGCCACGCCGATCGCCGCTTCGCACAATCCTTCGCGCCAGGGCCGCCCGAAACTGTCGGTGATCAGCACCGGCGCCGCGACGCCCAACTTTTTCTTGATGGCGCGGTGAATCTGGCGGGCGGCGCGGTCGGGATCGGCAGGCAGCAGTGCCGCGCAGCGGCCGCCATCCACGTTGGACACATCGACGCCGCTATTCGCGCACACCAACCCGTGCGACGTCTCCGTGATGATGACTCCGCGTTTGCGCCGCACCACGCGCCTGGCTTGCTCGAGCGCCAACTGCACCACGCGCGCATCGAGCTTGTACCGCGCTGCCCAGCGTCGCGCCGCGGGCGAAGGCCGCGCACGGTCGAGGACAACCATCTGGGCTTCCGCCTTGGAAACGATCTTGTGCTTCACCACCAGGATATCTCCCGGCACGAGCTTCAGCCTCTGCCGCCGGAGAGCCGCCATGATCGCGTCCGCAACCGAATCGCCGGGCAGGACCTCGGCTATCCCGGTGATCGGAATAGCCCGCAACTCCGTGGCTTCATCGCTACGCCGCGGCATCAGGAAACAGCGGCCTCCACCGTCAGCTCGCGCTGGAAGCCAAGCACCGTCCGCGCCAGAGCCGTCTTGTCAGCCTCCGACTTCATCACAGTGCTGGTGTATCGCGCTGCAATGCCCTCGACTAGTGTGCCGAACGTCGAATCGCGCTGGTCGGCGATCAGCAGGTCGAGGAAATCCGCGTAGCCGCGGGCCACTCCGGCGATCGAGACCGGCAGACCCTGCGTTTGCATCAGTTCGCCGGCAGGACCGGAAACCGCCGCGCCTCCGATGATCGGGCTGATGGCAGCCACCGGCGCCCTGGTTTGCTTGAGCGCCTGCCGGATGCCCGGCACGGCCAGGATCGGTCCAATGCTGGTGATGGGATTGCTGGGCGCAATCACCACCGCCTCCGCCTGCGCGATAGCCTCCAGCACCGCCGGCGCAGGCCGCGCCCTCTCTGCTCCCTCAAAGCGCGCCCCGCGCGCCGCCACCTGGTAGCGCTCGCGCACGAAGTACTCCTGAAAGCTCAGCTCGCCATCAGCGGTTATCACACGTGTTTCGACGCGATCATCGGACATCGGCAGGACGCGCGTTTCAACGCCGAGCGAGCGCGCGATCTCGGCGGTCGCTTCGCTAAGCGTCTTGTCCTTGGAAAGCAGTTCGGTCCGGCGGAGATGCGTTGCCAGGTCGCGGTCGCCGAGCTGGAACCACGCGGGCGCGCCCATCCGGCGCATGGCTTCCAGGCACTGAAAGGTGTCTCCCTCGACGCCCCACCCGCGCTCCCGGCTCAACATTCCGGCCAGCGCGTAGGTGATCGAATCGAGGTCGGGGGAAACGTGCAGTCCCCACCAGGTGAGGTCGTCGCCGGTGTTCACGATCACCGTCAGCTCGCGTGCGGGGAGCACTGCCGCCAGCCCGGCGACGAACTTCGCGCCGCCCGTTCCGCCGGTGAGCACGACGATCATGCCGCCCTCGCCAGCCCCTGCTGATCGGCGGCCGCGCGCAATCTGTCGGGCATTAGTCCGCGTCGTGCCGCTACCGCAGGAACAAACTCCGGATACACACACAGCCGATGTCGCAACCGCTGCCCCGCGGCCTCGGTGCGGCGCTCGAGTTCAGCCAAGTGCGGCCACGGCGCTTCCGGGTTGATGAAGTCCGGCGTGAGCGGCGAAACTCCGCCCCAGTCGTTGATGCCGGCCGCGAGCAGCACGTCGTAGCCGGGCGACGTCAAGTTCGGCGGCGCTTGTATGTTCATCTCTCGCAGCACAAGCCGCGCTACCGCAGCCGTCCGCAGTATTTCGCTGCGCGAGGGCTCGGGCCACGACGCCATGGGGATCGCCGGCTTCACACGGAAGTTCTGCACGATCACCTCCTGGATGTGGCCGTAACGGCGATCGAGGTCGCGGATGGCCAGCAGCGTGTCCACGCGGTCGTCCGGCGCCTCGCCGATGCCGATCAGCAACCCGGTGGTGAAGGGGATCTGATGCTTGCCTGCTTCTTCGATGGTCTGCAATCGCCGTGCCGGGACTTTGTCTGGTGCGCGGTCGTGCGCCGCCCCCGGACTCAGCAGGGCGCGGCTGGTCGACTCCAGCATCAGCCCCAGGCTCGGGCACACCGCGCTCAGACGCCGCACCCATTCCGCGCTCAGCAGGCCGGGATTGGCGTGAGGCAAGAGCGAGGTTTCGCGCAACACCAGCTCGCACATGGCTTCGAGGTAATGCAGCGTGGATTTGTATCCCAGCTTGCGCAGCGTGTCGCGCATCTCGGGGAATGCCAACTCCGGCTTGTCGCCCAGGCTAAACAGGGCCTCGCGACATCCCAGCTTCTCGCCCGCCTTGGCCACCTCCAGCACTTCCTCGGGCGTCATGGTGCGCGCGCCCGCGTCCGAGGGATCGCGGCGGAAGATGCAATAGCCGCAGTAATCGCGGCACAGGTTGGTCAGCGGCAGAAAGACTTTGCGCGAGTAAGTGATGACGCCAGGGTGGAAACGCTCTTTGACAGCAACTGCGGCCGCCAGCAGCGCCGGCAGCTCTTCATCGGTCGCGCGGATGAGCCGGCAGGCCAGTTCGCGTTCGATGGGCAGGCCGTCGCGCAGTTCGTCCCACAGCGATCCCGGATTGAGCCATTGGTTCATTGATTCATTGAGCCGCTTTTCAATGATCTGAATCAATCACGCAAGGATACATGAGACGGCGGCCAGCGTGGGCTGGGCTGATTTTTTTCTCGTTATCGAGGAGTAGAATGCTTTCCCGTCCCTCGGCTGACCCATGTATCCGTGCTCGTTCCACTACCACCGCGCGACATCGCTCGAGGAGGCCAGCTCCCTGATCTCCGAGCTCGGACCGGAGGCCAAGCTGCTCGCGGGAGGCCAGAGCCTTATCCCGCTGATGAAGCTGCGCTTCGCCAATCCCGCGCATTTGGTGGACTTGAATTTCATTCCCGCGAGCTCCTACATCAAGCAGGAAGGCGATACTTTGCGCTTCGGGCCGCTCACCCGCCACGCCGAGATCGAGCACTCCGACATCGCCGCGCAGATCCCCATCGTGCACGACTGCGCCGCCGGCATCGCCGACGTGCAGGTCCGCAATCGCGGGACCATGGCGGGTTCTCTGGCCGAAGCCGATCCCTCCGGTGACTGGGCGCCGGCGCTGCTTACGCTCGATACGATGGTCCACTGCCTGGGTCCCAAGGGCCGGCGCGAGGTCGCGCTCGCCGACTTCATCCAGGATGCTTACACCACGGTGCTCGAGCACGACGAATTGATCAGCGAGATCTCGGTGCGAGTCCCGCCCGCAAACAGCGGCGGCGCTTACTTGGCGTTCAAGCGCTGCGCGCCGGTGTACGCCTCCGCCGCCGTGGCGGTGCAGCTCACGCTGGATGACGGTGATTGCGGCGGTGCACGCATTTGTCTGGCTGCCGTCGGGCTCACGCCCATTCGTGCCGTTGAAGCCGAAGCTGTGCTCCGCGGCCAGTCCATTAATCCTGAGACCATCGCCGCCGCCGCCGAGGCTGCTCGCGCCGCTGCTGATCCCCAGCCCGACATGCGCGGTTCGGCGCAGTTCAAACGCCAGCTCGTGTTCGCACTCACCAAGCGCGCCATCGGCCTCGCCGCGCGCCGCGCCCGTGGAGAGCGTGTGGAGGCCAGCCACATCTATGCCTGAGCCGCAGCCGGTCCGCATCAAGCTCAAGGTCAACGGCAAGCCGTGCGAGCTGGCGGTCGAGCCGCGCATGCTGCTGGTCGAGATGATCCGCGAGACGCTCGACCTGACCGGCACGCACGTGGGTTGCGATACCACCTACTGCGGCGCTTGCACGGTCCTGCTGAACGGGCTGCCGGTGAAGTCGTGCACAGTGCTGGCGGTGCAGGCCGACCAGGGAGAGGTGCTCACGGTGGAAGGTCTGGCGGCGAACGGCGAGCTCCACCCCGTCCAGAAGGCCTTCATTGAGCGGCACGGGCTGCAGTGCGGCTATTGCACGCCGGGCATGCAGCTCGCGGCGTATCACCTGCTCGCGCACAACCCGCACCCAAGCGAGCGCGACATCCGCAAGGCCATCGCCGGGAACACCTGCCGCTGCACCGGATACCAGAACATCTTTCGCGCGATCGAATCCGCCGCCGAGCTGATGAGGAGATGAGCCGATGGCCATGAAATTCACCGGCGACTTCGTGGTGAAGAAGAGTCGGGAAGAGGTGTATGCCTTCCTGACTAATCCCAGCCGGTTCGCGCCGCTGCTCCCCGAGTATCAGGGGATGACCGTCGAGGACCCGCGCAACTTCACGGTGAAGGTGAATGTGGGTGTCTCTTATATAAAAGGGACGGCGGAAGTGAAGCTGAGTCTCGACCAGGCGAACCCTTCCAGCTTCGCGCTCTATAAAGGGCAGGGAAAACTCCCCGGAGGCGGCGCGAGGGTTAGTGCAGGCTTCGATCTGGCCGAGGCCCCGGAGGGAACGAAAGTCTCGTGGACGGGGGAAGCGCAGGTCTCCGGCAAGCTCACCTCATTGGCCGGCGGCCTGCTCGAGCCGCTCGCCAAGAAGAATATCCAAAAGCTGATCGACGGCCTGAAGGCCGCTCTGAGCTAGCAATGTCCAGCGAAGTCGCTGACGGCAAGCTCCCCTGGGTCGGCCAGCCCGTTCGCCGCAAGGAAGAGCGCCGGCTGGTCGCCGGGCGCGGCAAGTTCGTGGACGACTTCAAACCCGACCGCTGCCTTCACATGTGGCTGGTGCGCTCGCCCCAGGCTCACGCGCGCATCGACCGGGTCGATGTCTCTGCGGCTCAGGCGCTGCCCGGTGTCGTCTGCACGCTAACCGGGGATGAACTCGCGAAGCTCTGCCAGCCATTCTTCCCCATCGGCCCTGACCCGTGCACGAAGATCATCGACCTCCCTATGGCGCACCAGAAGGCGCGCTACCAGGGCGAGCCCGTGGTCGCTATTGCGGCCGAGTCTGCCCGCATCGCCGAAGACGCCGCCGAACTCGTCGAGGTGGACTACACGCCGCTCGATCCGGTGCTGGACGCCGAATCCGGCGCCGCCAGCCAGAGTCTCGTCCACGAAGGCTGCGGCACCAACCGCATCTGGCAGGGCGTCTGGGAATTTGGCGATGTGGACAAGGCTTTCCGTGAAGCCGCGCATGTGGTCCACATCGACCGCCTACACTTCCACCGCTTCTCTTCGACGCCGCTCGAGAACAACGCCATCATCGCCTCCTGGGATCTGAAAGACGACCACATCGATTTCATCTGCAACAATTCGTTCCCCACCATCGGCCTGCAGATGCTGGCACCCGCTATCGGCGTGCACATGGACCAGATCCGCTGCCAGACCCACGACATCGGCGGCAGCTTCGGCATTAAGATCAACAATTATGTGTACATGGCCGTCGTGGCCCTGGTCTCGCGCAAGGCTGGCGGCCGTCCCGTAAAGTGGGTGGAGACGCGCTCCGACCACATGACCGCGAGCGCTCACGGCAACGAACGCACCTTCCGCGAGACGCGCGTGGCCCTCGATGCCGAAGGCGTTATTACCGCCATAGCCTCCCGCCACATCGACGACTGCGGCGCCTATCCGCGCTACGAGCCGCTGGGCTGTGTGATCTGGTCGCAGGTCTTTCCCGGCGTGTACCGCTTCAAGAACGCGCGCATCGACTTCTCGCAAGTCGTGACCAACAAGTGTCCGGTCGGACCCAACCGCGGATACTCGCGCATGCAGCACCTCTGGTTCCTGGAGCGCGTGATCGATATCTGCGCCCACGAGCTCCGCATTCCTGCCGACGAGATGCGCCTGCGCAACTACATCCGCCCGGAGGAATTCCCCTACACCACGCCCAACGGCTGCGTGTACGACTCCGGCAACTACCCGGCGATGCTGGCGCTGGCGAAGAAGCTGGTCGACTACGACGGCTGGCGCGGCAAACAGGCCATCGCGCGCCGGGATGGCCGCACCATCGGCATTGGCATCGGCACTACGCTCGATTCCGGCACCAACAACTTCGGCCAGTCGCGCATCGTCAATCCCAACGCGCCGTTCTCCGGCAACTCGCAGGCCGCAAACGCCAAGCTCGACATGTACGGCGAGATCGTTATTGCCATCGGTTCGGTGCCGCAGGGCCAGGGACACGAGACCGTGGTCTCGCAGGTAGTGGCCGACATCCTGGGTGTCCATCCGGACATGGTCAGCGTGCGCGTGGGTTTCGATACCGACCGCAACGTGCACACCGGCTTCACTGGCACCTACGCCAGCCAGTTCGCGGTGTCGGGCTTGTCGGCGGTCAACGGCGCAACCCAGAAGCTAAAGGCGGAGATCCTGCGCCTGGCGGCCTTCGCGCTCGAGGCCAAGCAGGAAGATCTGGAATTCGGCGTCGGCCAGCAAGGGCCGGAGGTGCGCGTCCGCGGCACGGCGAAAGCGATCCCGTTTATGGGCCTCGCCAACATCGCCAACGTGAACAGCGCGATTCTTCCGGAAGACCTCTACGACATCACGCTGAATTGCCGCTACACCTGGCGCGCGCCCTTCAAGCTGCCCGACGTCCAGCGCAAGTTCGGCAACCTGACGCTCACCTATTCGGCGCAACTGCACATCGCGGTGATCGAGATCGACCGCGACACCTTCGATCCCGTGATCCTCGACTATGTCGCCGTGGACGACTGCGGCCGCGTGATCAATCCGCTGATCGTCGAAGGCCAGGTGCACGGCGCGACTGCGCACGGCATTGGCGCGGCGCTGATGGAGACGTGCAAGTACGACGATGCCGGCAACCTGCTCACCGGCACCTTCAGCGATTACACGCCCATCACCGCCGTCAATATGCCGCGCATCAAGTACGGCCACATCGAGACGCCGTCGCCGCACAGCTACAGTGGCGCCAAAGGGATGGGCGAAGGCGGCGCCGCGCCGGTGCACGCCATCTCGGCCGCGCTCCAGGACGCGCTGTTCGACAAGGGCATCATCATCGACGATTCACACAACAACGCGGACAGCATCTTCCGCGCGATGCAGCCGACCAGCGGCAAACCGGCGAATGTGACGGTCGAGCGCCGCGCCAATGCGGCCAGGTGAGAACGTCTTGCCGATGACCCGCATCTGCATCATCGGCTGCGGCGCCATCGGCAGCCTCTATGCCGCGCACCTGGCGCGCGTGGCCGAAGTGTGGGCATTCGTCCGCCGCGAGGATCACGCCCGTGCGCTAAACGAGCAGGGTCTGCGCGTCAGCGGCACGCACAATTTCGTCGCCCAACTTCATGCGGCGGGCGACCCCCGCGGTTTGCCCGACTTCGACCTTGGCATTGTCTGCACCAAGGCCACGCAGACCGCCGAGGCTTTTGCGCCCGTGGCACGCCATTTCGATGGCGGCGCGGTGATCTCGGCGCAGAATGGCTTGGGCAGCGAGGAGATCCTTGCGGAGCACACCCGCGGATACGTCATCCGCGCTACCACGTTCATGAGCGGCACCCGCCACAGCGACACGCACGTGCAGTATGAACTGGACACCGCCACCTGGCTCGGCCCGTTCGAGCCCACGCAGACGCCGATGGACGTGGTGCGCCGCGCCGCCGATCTCATCGTCGCCAGCGGCCTCAAAGCTGAAGCGCTCGCCGACGCGCGCCCCGCGCAGTGGTCCAAGCTCATCTTCAATGCTTCGGTGAACGCCGTCGCCGCGCTCACCGAGCTGCCGCACTGCCGTGAATTCGCCGAGCAGAACAGTTCTTCCGATCTCGGCCACCTGATGCGTGCTTTGATCGACGAGGGCAAGCGCGTGGCCGCGGCCGCCGGCATCGGGCTGCACGAAGACCCGTGGGAGATGAACCGCATCGGCTGCCAGACCGACCATCCGCCCTCGATGCTGTACGATATTCGTCACCGGCTCCCGACGGAGATAGACTTTCTGTGCGGTGCGATCGCGCGCGAGGCCGAGCGTACCGGCGTTCCGGCGCCGCTGCACACGGCGCTGCATCGGCTGATCAAGGGCAAGGAATTATCCTGGAAAGCGTACCGCCCACAATGAACCGTTTGACGATTGTCATTCCGAGCGTAGCGAGGAATCCTCGTTCTTCTGACAACCGACAACTGACAACTGGTAACTAAAATGCCGTACCCCATCGACACCGCCAAGCTCACTCGCGTCCGCGCCATGATGAAGGAGCAGGGCCTCACCGCGCTGGTCTGCCGCGCGCCCGATAACATCGTCTATCTGGCGAACTACTGGTGCATGAAGGGCTACGATGCGGTCGTCTTCCCGGCCGAGGGCGAGCCCACGCTGTGCGTGATCGAGCCGCAACAGGCCGACGCCGAACGCACGGCCTGGACGAAGGACATCCGCCTGTTCAAGGGTTACGACGAGCACGATCCGCGCCCGCCGCAGATGCGTTGCCTCGACTTGGCGCTGGGCATGCTCCGAGAGCGTGGCCTCGGGGACAAGGTCGGCATCGAACTCGGCATGGGCACGCAGTCCTGCGACCGCATGGTCGGCGAGCCGACCACGTACACGCAGGGATACTTCGACGCCTTCAAGCCCGTTGCCGGGCAGGTGGTAGACGCGACGCCGCTGCTGGCCGAGGCCCGCGCCATCAAGACCGCGCAGGAAATCGAGCGCATGCGTCTGGCCAACGAACTGGCC
>Ga0310037_10001763_pt1 | contig 11653 bp, 10 predicted proteins | sample Sb_taG_11_FD_200239 | JGI IMG/M metagenome (GOLD analysis project Ga0310037, IMG submission 200239) | Peat soil microbial communities from Weissenstadt, Germany - Sb_50d_3_AS metaG (v2) (version 2) | ecosystem: Environmental > Terrestrial > Soil > Wetlands > Peat | place: Germany: Weissenstadt...
CGATGCTCCAAATAGCGGGGACGGAACGCCTCTAATGCGTTTGAGGCGGTGGCCAGGATCCACAATGGCCTTCTCCCTTTCACGCCTGCATGGCTGGTTGGGCCGATTCAGGGACGCTTACCACTTTGAGGCTACGCTTCCCATCCAACCAATCAGCTAGCAGTGCTGACACGAGATACACTGTCGGCAGAAACAGAGCGACTTCCTGGATATTTTGCGGGTTTGGCCCCCAATAGGAGAAGGCGTTGATCAGCAAAAGCAAGAGAGCCAGGAGGATCATGCCGTACTTCCCCAGGAACGTTGTACCCGTTGTTGACCGCAGGTAGAGCCAGAGACCACCGAGCAGGCACACCGCTTCGAGCAGAAACGCCGGGAGCGGATAGTTATAGAGCCCAAGACCGATCTTATACATATTGCCGATCAACCCCAGATCCCCTCGATGGACTGGAATGTCGAGCACAAAATGAGAAAACACGGCCACCGCCATCACCAGGGCGATCGCACTTTTGCGTGCCCCTTGTGGGACAGGGAGAAAACGAAACAGAACATAGATGACGATCGACCAGAACAGGATACCCACCAGGCTATGGTCAATTGGCATATAGGACAGATTAAGTCGGCTTGATGGTAAAGTCGGGGCGAGCTGTGCCTGTTCTCGACCGAGGAGAATAAACAGACTCCAGAGGAGGTCTGCAAAACCAACTGCTAAGAAGAGGAGGCCTAAAGAAGCATGTTTCTCTTTGGCCTTAAGAGTGTAACTGACGCCGAAATGTCCAGCTAACATAGTGATCGTTCTCCTTTATATAATGTTTGAATGTCGTACTAAGCAAACTAATCTATAGAGACGGTGGTAGGAATAAGACACTACTCATGGATTATTGCTTTGTTCCATTTCATGGCCAAAGTTCGCTTGCTTATCGTCACTTGCAGAACTACTACGCCTCACTTCAAGCAAGGACAGACCCAGATCTCGTATTTTGGCAAGCACGCCGTGTAATGCAGCCTGATCAACAATCGATCCAGAGAGAATCGTCTCACCATCGTTGGTATGGGTGATAGTCAGCCCATCGAACCAGCTTGATCGCTCTTGATCAAGATGACCCTTTACCCGGATCGAATAGTTCTCATTCGTCATTTCTGCATGTTGCCTCCGTTTCTGTTCAACTTGCTTTGCACATCTTCGTCGGTGATCTGACCACGTATCACCACAGTGAAATGCTGGACAGATAGACCGAGTCCCCACACCAGCAGCGGGTAAATGGGCCAGAAAAACCCTCTACCCTGCACTGCCCAGATGATGATGAACACAATGCTCCCAATCACATAGGCCAACACTTGACTGCCAAAGTCGCGCCATCGCTGGATTTGTAGAGCAGCTTGCACGTAATGAGTCTGTGAATACATCGTTGCCTCCTTCGTAAATCAGTGAGCTTTTCTTCATCTGCTCACAGTTCTTATGCACAAACCTAGTGTATTGTGTAAAGCATAAAAGCGCTTCTCCCAAAAGTGAGGTTTTTACGAAAGGCAGTGTAATAGGTTCTCTCTCCCAAAAAGGGGAGATAAAAGGGCAACAGCTCCTTACAGCAGTCCTATTTCTCGTGCGCGGACAATCGCCTGGGTACGGCTATGCACCCCGAGCTTGCTGTAGATGCCCTTGATATGGGTCTTCACGGTGCCGACCGTGACAATCAGCCGCGCTGCAATCTCTGCATTCGATAGGCCTGCGGCTAACAACACGAGTACATCCTGTTCTCGTGTCGTGAGTGGTTCGATCAGAGGAGATTGGGAAGGACCTGTTTCTCTGCGTCTGGCGTCCTCATTGCTTCTGACTGGATGTATCTCTGTCGAAGGAAAGGCAGCAAGCAACTTCCATACGTATGCTGCTGAAGGTCTTGTTTCCATAGCTCCCTGTTGTTGTGCAGGTGACGAGAGCCATGTTGTGAGTAACGCTTGCATAGGAGGACCTTCATCGACAAAAACGCGTACGTACCCCTCCGGTTCAGCCAGTACCAGCAAACGGCTTAAGACGCTCACAGCTTGTTCCACGTTATCTAGCTGCCAATAAGCGTGAGCTTGCAGTGCCATGACGGAGATGGTATTCCCTGTCCGTCCCGCTTCTTCATCTGCAGCGAGCAAGCGGTCAAGCAATCTCACAGCTTCCCTGGCTCTATGCTGGGCGATACGTAGCCTGGCGAGCATGAGAGAGTCTATTTCATGTTCATATACAGGTTCATCACTCGCATCGATACCGACCTCCTCGCTCCATCGCTCAGCCAGCGCGAGATTGCCTTGAGCCAGCTCTAACTGGGCCTGGAATGCCCGCGCCTGCTTGGTAGCACGATGGTTTCCCAGTCGCTGCGCTACCTGCTCAGCCTTGTCGAGGAGGGCAAGCGCTTCCCTCATCTCTCCTCGTGCCCAGCGTACCTGCGCGCTGGCCAAGTAGACAGGGGACATGTAGATGTCTTGCCCAGCTTGCTCTCCAAGTGCTAGAGCCTGCTGCATATAAGTCGCAGACTGGTCTAGCTCATTCCATTCACGAGAGAGACATCCCAATCGGCTATATGCGCGGCTACTATGGATACTTGCACGTCCTGCCAATGTGCTGATCACTTCCTGACTGGTTGCTGCCGCCTGGTGCAATTTGCCTTGCACCAACTGCATCTCTGCGACAAAATTCATGGTGTAGAGTGTGCTATACAGGTGGACAGGCTGGCACTGTATCAATGCCTCGTTGAGCACGTGAGAGGCTTCGCGTATATTTCCCAACAGGAGATGGCTGGCACCTGTATAGGTGGCGTAGTTACAACGGTTGATCAGGTCGTTCTCAGAAAGGAGGGGAATTGCTTGCTGAGCGCAGTCGCGAGCACGGATCGCATCACCCTGAATCAGGGCAATACTCGACTGGAAGATATAGACCTCGCCGAGCCTGCTCAGATTTCCTTCTGCCTGCCAGGCTCGCTCGGCAACTTCGAGTGGTCGCTTACAAGCCGCTATTTCACCAACATACATGAACGCCCAGGCGTACTGAATGCAGAGGGATGGTCGTGCGAAGAGGACCTCCTCAGGCAGGGCCTGTAACCAGTGCCGCACGGTAGCATGCGTCCCCTGGCTAAACAGCTGGTACAGGATCGGCTCAATGAGGTTCGCCGCCCGCTCGAAATCGTGTGCTGCCAGGGCGTGGTTGACTGCTTCGGGAATGAAGCCATGGTGCTCGAACCAGGCGCTTGCCCGCTGATGGAGGATGGGGAGCAGGTCAGGATGCGCCTGGGTGAGGCGAAAGCGTAGCGCCTCTGCGAAGAGGTGATGGTAGCGATACCAGGAGCGCTCATCGTCGAGCGGCAGCAGGAAGAGATTGGCCTGTTCGAGCTGTTCCAGCATGGTCTGGCTGCCGCTTTGGCCTGTGACGACATCACAGAGCGAGCCCGTCATTCGTTCGAGCAGGGAGGTCTGCAACAGGAAGGTGCGAACCTGCTCCGACTGTTGGTGGAGGACTTCTTCCGTCAAGTAATCCACGATGTAGCGATGACTGCCAGCAAAGGCGGAGATGAACCCGGCGATATCCTTTCTCCCCTGCATCGAGAGGGCCGCCAGTTGCAATCCGGCAATCCAGCCCTCAGTTCGGGTCTCCAAGGCCGCAATATCATGCTCAGCAAGCTGGAAACCCATGATCTCGTTGAGAAAGGCAGCCGCCTCAGCGAAGGTAAAGCGGAGGTCGTCCGCGCGCAGTTCCACCAATTGATGGCGTGCCCGCAGGCGCGAGAGAGGTAGCGGCGGGTCAACCCGGCTGGCAAGCACCAGGTGAAACTGCGGCGGCAGGTGCTCGAGCAGGAAGGTCATGGCGCGATGAATGGAAAGCTCCTCGATGATGTGATAATCGTCGAGAATCAAGGCGATGTGTTGCTGCAATACACCTAGAGCGTTGATGAGCGCAGCCAGGACCGTTTCAATGGGTGGGGGCTGGGAGGACTGCAGGAGGGACAACGGTGTTGCACCTATACCCGGATGGAGTGCGTCCAGCGCAGCGAAAACGTAGGTCCAAAACTGCACCGGATCAGTATCGCTGCTATCAAGGGAGACCCAGGCAACTGATCGCTGCTGTTGTCGCGCCCAGGCACTTAATAACACGGTCTTCCCAAATCCAGCAGGGGCGGCGAGCAGTGTGAGGGGATGCTCCAGGCAGGCTTCCAGCTTCTGGAAGAGTTGTGGACGAGGAACCAGGTCTAGCCGCACGGGTGGTATGGCTAGCTTGGTAGTCACGAGCAAGTGATTGCTGCTGTGTTGTCCCATGTCTCTGCTCCCCAAGTCGCAATGCCTTCCTACGGTAGCTCTACTACGTCATCGTTCTTACCGTAATAAGGATATCATATGTCACTTCTGTAGGGATATATCGAGTAGAAGGCAACGCAAGAACATGGTAATGCCGCTCCTCCCGGTCGTTCAGGTTACACAATCGAGCACACCTTGAAAAGAATCTGCTGTAGGAGGGAATATCCAGGCTGAAGATGGGAGAGATTCTCGCGTTGCATGTTCAGTATCAAAGTCAAGGTGCATTCCAGGGAACTACCATTTCTGACAATCCTCAATCAGGGCCATTGGCAACTCCCAATGGTGCCCATCAAGACTGAGACAAGAAGCAATGATGTGCGCTCAAACAGGGTGTGAGCCTTTTTGATGTTTGCACAAGTAGAATGAGACGCAAACGTATTGTGTTGATCGCGGCTAAAATGAGCACGAAGCTGCTCCAAGACTGCCATTACCAGGCATCTTTCGTTTGACGATAACACCTGAGCTTATGCCATTCTAGATGTGCAATGCTGAAAAAGGCTCACACCCTGTTCACTCCTTGAACGAGTGCCAACCATATCAGTCTTGATGGGCAAGAGTGAAGAACGCCTAACATCCTGTCAATGGGTTCGAGCATACTCCTCTAACTCCTCTCTTTCGTGGAATTTGATCTACATCAGCTTGTTGCTTTGCCTCACTCATTGTTTTGTATTTATGATATACATCGGAATACAGTTCTTTTGACAGTTTATTCATTTTCCTTCATCTCTGAAAGTAGAACAACATTTTGCCAATATTATCTGAAAGGGTTAGAACAGTGATCAGCAGCTTGAGATACAAGGAGGGGCCGAGAATACATCATTCTGGGTAGTAAGGGTCGCTTCAGTTCAGCACTTCTTAAGCAAGCACTCGACCGACCATTAGCTTGAGAAGATACTCTCAATACGCTGTCATTCATTTGTTTTATTTGTTGTCAGATAGAGAGGCTCCTGGACAGTAATGCGTGTATATCCACGTTCGGCGAGCAGGGAGCTTCAGTGAACAGTTCGCGCTCCTTTTTCGCGTTCATGTGCGGACGCACTTGGATGTTGCATCTGACTATGCTCAGTCGAAGACCGGACTGGCACAAGAGTATCCTCGAGCCGAGGATCAAGTTTCCTCCACCGAGGCGAAAAACCACTTTATCGGGAAGGTCATGGCTTAAGTTTCCGAATGGGCTCAACAGAGAGGGTGGATTCCTGGTCCTTCTGAAGCCTGATTGCTGTGTAGATACACACTACCATGTTGTAGAGGCATGCCTGAAACCGTGGCTTCTACAATCCGCTCCTGTGCTATGGTTAAAACACCTCTACCATTCATCGAATGACCGTCTCAAGTCACACAGGATAGGCGCCATTGCTTGTCGTGAGGAGGAATAAGTGCTGAGGCCAACAATGGCCGAAACCCTTGTCTGTAAGGGGATGCAGACGTAATAAGAATGAATTATGAATGCGCCTAGCGCCATTCCCGTCCTTATTTTCTGAGTGTATCCTCGCTCGTATCCTGGTCGAGGGGTAGTGAAAGCTGATGCCGCGGCTTCGGCAGAATCCGCTCGTCGATACGCACCGCACCGCGCTCGGCTAACGCTTCGTAGCCTATTCGTACGGCTCTTGGACGCAATCCCAAGCGTTCGCTGATAGTTTTGATATCGGCAACTACTTCCTCGGGTTGATCAGATGATGGTTCTGTAGCCATGTGCATCGCCTGGGTATAGACCAAGTCACACGCCACCACTCGCTCGGTAGGATTCGCGTTGGGAGTAGAAAGGATCTGGAGCAAACTGCGTGATTCCAGGCAAGCTTGCAGCAGTTCCGTAGGTGATAGGTGTGCAAGTTCTTTAGCTGTGAAATGGAGGTAGCGATATGTATCTTGAGCGTTGTTTGATGTGTCTTCTTTAGCCATAAGTCGTGCCCTCCTTCTTCTCTCTGTATACTATTCTTCAAAGGCCATATGATCATGGTAACATGTAAAGAAACGATGTGGCGAGAATCGATGCTTTGAGCTGTACATGAGCTCTCCTTAATCTGAACGATTCTAAACAATCAAGACAACGGGTTTTCAGTTCAGAGGAAGAAAACAAGCGACAGTAGGACTATTAGATGAGTACTTGAGATTACGAGACTGCCGAGTGAAAAAGTGGATCGTGGGGAAGGTGCAATGGGGGATTCCTGCTCATCCCCACTGGGTATTACCTCTGCATCATCTCCTTGCCTTGCTTGAGCGGAGACTTCTTTCCAAGAAAGAGCCAAAGTAATAGTTCTTTTGAAAGCGTCATAGCGAGAACACATTGCTTAGACATACATCACGAGCACCGTGATGAGCACGCCCAACAACACAGAGATCACCATTCCCATGAGAAACCCTCTGAAGTGCATCGCATTGTTTTTATAGCCTGCCATCCCCTCTGTTCCTGGAATCACCACAAATGCTGGGTTGATGGTGCAGACAATCAACCAGTCCAGAATCAGCCAGTACACGAGATTAGACAGGAAGCCCACTCCAAATGTACTGAGTAAGACGCCGGGAAAGCCTTGATGGGCAGCTTTTGCGGAGAGCGCAGCCAGCATGGGAAACGCTATCAACAGCAGGAGGAACACTCCTGCCCAATAGGCACTTAATCGCTTTTCTGCCGGTGTCTTCGGCGGCACGGCGGCTCGAACGTCCTTCGGATACTCTTGAAGCAAAAGACGGGGATTATGCCATAACAGGGCCAAGATGAGCGCCGAGAGCACCAACGAAGCGGGCACGCTGTAGATGAGAATCGTAGCGAGTATCCCCATATATCCTGCTTGAAAAAGCATAACAGTTGCTTGCCAAATTCATTGCATATCAGCTTCAAGTCGAGCACCTTGTTTCAGTTTGATGCCAAGTTCTATCAAAAAGATACCTACTCGTTCGGCAACATGGCGTTTCAAGCCGCGTTTGGATTGCTGGAGACTCGCCAGCAGATGCAGGTGTTCCACCTCACGTTGCACATCCTGGTGGCGGTCACGTGCTGCCTTCTCGTATAGATAGTTGTTGAACATGATCCTGGTGCTCCTTTGAGTGTCCATCCTGCCTCTTCCTTTTCTTCTGGCCAGCTTTCTACCTACTGAGAAGTATGCCTGACAAGGGAGAAGGGAGAGAATGGCAGGACTGATCATATTGTTCGTCATTCTGCTGATCATCCCGGTAATCAACTTGCGTGCTGGTCCGATCATAAATGGGTCAGTGCTGCACTTGCAGGGTTCTTACCCAACAGGTATACTAGAACCGACGAAGCATCGTTGGGTAAGAATCTGTTGGATGCATATGCCCCGGCTCATCTCACGGGAGGGATCCAATGCCGAAAGTCCCTATCTATACACTGGCTTGGTCGCCCACGACCGGGGCCTATGAACTGTACCAGACCAGTGACCGCGAGGGACTTGGGATTGCCCCTGACAGCCCTGCCTGGTTTGCCTGGCTAGACCAGGTCTTCTCCTTTGCCTTCGTTGGCAAAAGCGGCCACTTTACGGCACGCAAGGAAGCCAAACAGCGTGGCGGCCGCTACTGGTCTGCCTACCTTACGGCGGGTGAGCGACTCACCAAAAAGTATCTGGGTAGGACCACGGACCTTACCCTGGCACGGCTTGAGCATAACGCAGGGGTGCTGAGCGATCTGAACAAGGCCCAGCTCCCACCTCCCAAAACGCTGGTCGAAGCCCGTCCTGACAAAGAGACGAATGCCGCACGCCATCCTGTGCTTGCTCAGCAGCCTCACACACTCCCTCCACTGTTGACAACCAAGCTCCAAATTCCACGCCTGCGCGCACACCTCGTGTCCCGCTTGCACCTGACCGCGCGCCTCCGGCAGGGAGCAGAACGGGAACTCACCCTCGTCTCAGCTCCCGCTGGCTTCGGCAAAACGACATTGCTTGCCCAGTGGCTCGCTGAGAGCGATATACTTGGCGCGTGGCTCACGTTGGAACCGGAGGACAACGATCCCAGCCGCTTTCTCGCCTACCTGATTGCCGCCCTGCAAACCCTTGATGCCCAGCTTGGGGCGACCGCGCTGGCACTGCTGCATACCCCACAGCCTCCGTCACCAGAGACCCTACTGGCCGTGCTCACGAATAACCTCGTGGAGCGTGGTGGAGGCGATGTTGCGCTGGTACTGGATGACTACCACGTCATCACCGCCGACCCCGTTCATCGTGGGATGGCGTATCTCGTGGAGCATCTACCTCCGCAGCTGCATCTTATCCTGGCCACCCGTGCGGATCCCCCATTACCACTGGCCCGGCTGCGGGCCAAAGGGCAGCTCACCGAGGTGCGAGCCGCCGACTTACGCTTTGGGGCCACCGAGGCGAGCACGTTTCTGCAGGCCGTGATGGGGCTAGACCTGCCTCCCGAGGCCATCGCTACCCTTGAAAGCCACACCGAAGGCTGGATTGCCGGGCTGCAACTGGCCGCCCTCTCGCTGCAAGGCAGAACCGATGTCTCTGCGTTTCTGGCTGGTTTCACCGGCAGCCATCGCTATGTGCTCGACTACCTCTCCGACGAGGTGCTCGCACGGCAACCCGCTGCGGTACAGCAGTTTCTCTTGCAAACTTCGGTCCTCGAACGCCTCAGCGGGCCGCTCTGCGATGCAGTGACAGAGCAGGAGGGTAGCCAGGCGATGCTGGAAACGCTCGAGAAAGCGAACCTGTTTGTGGTCGCCCTCGACGACGAGCGGCGCTGGTACCGCTACCATCACCTGTTTGCGGAGGTGCTACGCAGCCACCTGCAACAGACAGAGCCTACATTGCCGCCTGTCTTGCATCGGCGCGCCAGCGATTGGTACGAGCAGCACGATCTGCCGATCGCAGCGGTGCAGCACGCCCTGGTCGTGCCCGATGTCGAGCTGGCTGCCCGCTTGATCGAACCAATTGTGTCCTCCCTTACGTACCAAGGTCAGATCTCCACAGTGCTGGGGTGGATAAATGCCCTTCCCCAGGTACTGGTGCAGACACACCCTTTCCTGTGCGTGTCCCACGCATTATTACTAGCAGTCACCAATCAGTTGGGGGAGGCCGAAGCTCGCCTACAGGAGGCCGAACGGAGTGTCCAGAAGGAGATACCTGCTGAGCAAGCACAGATCATCATGGGCTACGTGCTCGACATCCGTGGAGGCATTGCCCTTTTCTCTGGCGATCTTCCGCAGGCAGTCTCCCTCGCACAGCAGGCGCTCGAATTGTTGCCGGAATCGGAGGTCATCCCTCGTATGGGTGCCCTGGCGACTACGATCCGCGCCTACCTGATGAGTGGAGATGTGACCCCCACCACCGAACACGCGGTCGCCGCAGCAAATGCGTTCATATGCTCCTCGACCAACTTGTTTGCAACCGTGAGTAGCATGACCCTGCTGGCGCGACTGCATGTCCTACAGGGCAGGCTCCGGCAGGCCGCTGCCACCTATGCTCAGCTGGTGCAGGTGGTCCCACGACCGGAGGTCTTGCAAACCACGTTTAGCAGCCTCTGCTACTATTTCGGCCTGGGGGACCTGCTGCGCGAGTGGAACGGCCTGGATGCGGCTGAACAGCACCTGGCGCAAGGAATAGCGCTGGTCAACGAGACGTTACCGCTTGAGCCTTTTGTGGTGGTGCTCGGCTACACTGCCCTGGCCCGCCTCGAGCAAGCGCGTGGCAACACCCGAGCAGCTTTCGCGACCCTGGATGCCTTGACGCAAGTGGCCGAGCAGCGGCACTTCGATGCTCACCTGCTGACCCAGGGGGCCGCATTGCGGGCGCAGTTCGAGTTGGCGCAGGGCAACGTGGCGGCAGCCATCCGTTGGGCGGATAGTAGCGGCCTGTCCACCGAGGATGACGACCTGTGCTATCTACATGAGGGCGGGTACCTGGCCCTGGCACGGATACGCATTGCCCGGGCAGGCGGCGATCCGGCAAATCCTTTCCTTCAAGATGTCCTGCGTCTCCTGGATCGCCTGCGAGAATCAGCCGAGAACAATGCACGCCTGGGCAGCGTGCTGGAAATCCTCGTGCTACGTGCCCTGACCCTGGAGGCCCAGGGGAATCGAACGAGTGCTCTCTCCACCCTCGAACGAGCGCTTGAACTTGCTGCACCGGAAGGATACATCCGGCTCTTCGTTGACGAGGGCACGCCAATGCAGACCTTGCTGCGTCATGCCTATGCCCGCAGCACCGTCCCGGAATACGTTGCTACCCTTCTCGCCGCCTTTGCGAAGCAGTACACCTCGGATCTTCATCTCCCCTCTTCTCGCCCCGATCTGCTTGTCGAATCGCTCACCGAGCGGGAGCGCGAGGTACTGCGCCTGCTTCATGAAGGCGTCTCCAACCGTGAGATCGCCCAACGCCTCGTCCTGAGTGTGAATACGGTCAAGCGGCACGTCTATAATCTCTGCGGCAAATTGGGAGTGCAGAGCCGCACCCAGGCTATCGCCCGTGCCAGGACTCTCAATCTCCTGTAGCTTCCTGCTCCGCGGACACATCCCTCACAAGAATCACCGCATCTCTACAACTTTCGTATGTGGTGACTCACCATGCTCACCGGCTACACTACGTGCAGACAGTCTGACAGTCGAGGAAGAGCAGTACAACGAAGGAGAAGCGGTGACCATCTATGAAATGCGCGGGCAGCCGGCCCCTTAAGCACTCGTGGTCGACGTAGTTGGGGTCAGCGCATCCAGAGCTGACAACAGGACGTCAGGGGTTGGATGCGCTGACCCCTGGGCCACCAGCGCATTTCCTCGTGCTGGTTCAGCACTCTCCGTCGTTTCTCAACCAGGTAACAAGACCAGGAAGTGCGCAGACGCATTTGTTTCAAGTGCCGGGGAAAGAGTGTATACTCGTCCCCTCTCATAAGCATCTACTTTCAAACAAAAAGGAACACACACATGCAGTGGAATGAGACACATTCTGACAGGATGTCTCCCACCACAGAGACACAGACAAAGCTGATCGGAACTTGGCAGTGGACGGTCACCTTTCATGAAGGACCGTTACAGGGGCAATTAGAAATAAACCGGGTCTTCTTCGCACCCGATCACACGTTTCTCATCCTGCTCCCAAATCCTGGGGCCGGAACCTGGCGGACTGGTGCCTCAGATGCCATCTCCTTCAGCTTCACGGAACAGCTCAATTATCGAGCTGATGGAACATGTACCGGCTACGTCATTGTCACGGGGCAGGGCAGCTTGAGTCAAGACGGCACCTCCTTTTCGGCTTCAGGACAAGGAGTGGTTTATAGCGCGGATGGGACTTACCTGGCAACAAATAAGACCATAGCCCAGGGGACCCGCATCCGTCACAACGATTCTCAGGAAATGAACAAGCACTGAGAATTTTGCCGG
>Ga0310037_10001764_pt1 | contig 11649 bp, 10 predicted proteins | sample Sb_taG_11_FD_200239 | JGI IMG/M metagenome (GOLD analysis project Ga0310037, IMG submission 200239) | Peat soil microbial communities from Weissenstadt, Germany - Sb_50d_3_AS metaG (v2) (version 2) | ecosystem: Environmental > Terrestrial > Soil > Wetlands > Peat | place: Germany: Weissenstadt...
GAGTGGCGATGAGCGCAGAACGCGAGCGGGTCGCCGGGTTCGGCCGGCTGGAGGACGGGCTGCTGCAGGCCGGGGAGTGGTACCGGTGGGGGCCGTACGTCAGCGAGCGGCAGTGGGGCACGGTCCGCGAGGACTACAGCGCCGACGGCAACGCGTGGGACTACCTGCCACACGACCACGCCCGGTCGCGGGCCTACCGGTGGGGGGAGGACGGCCTGGCCGGGTTCTGCGATATCCAGCAGCGGCTGTGCCTGGCCCTGGCGCTGTGGAACGGGCGCGACCCGGTCCTCAAGGAGCGGGCTTTCGGGCTCACGAACCCGCAGGGTAATCACGGCGAGGATGCCAAGGAGTACTGGTGGTACCTGGACGCCATCCCCAGTCATGCCTGGAACCGGTGGCGCTACCACTACCCGCAGGCTGCCTTCCCCTACCAGGACCTGATCGATGTCAACGCCCGCCGCGGCCGGTATGAGCCGGAGTATGAGCTGCTGGACACGGGCGTGTTCGACGGGGACCGGTACTGGATCACCGAGGTGGTCTATGCCAAGGCCGGCCCGGATGACCTGCTGATGGCGATCCAGGTCACCAACGCCGGCCCGGAGGCCGAGACCATCCACGTGCTGCCGACGGCCTGGTTCCGCAACACCTGGTCCTGGGACGCCACCGAGCCCGGGGTGGCGATGCGGGCCTCTGGCGACCGGTCGGTCACCATCGACCACCCGTTCCTGGGCGCCCTGGAACTCACCGCCGCCGCGGCACCTGACGGGACCGGCCCGCAGCTGCTGTTCTGCGAGAACGAGACCAATGTCACCCGGCTGTACGGTGCTGCCCCGGTCGCGCCCTATCCGAAGGACGGCATCAATGACCATGTGGTCGGCGGCGCCGGCACCGTCAACCCGGACCGCACCGGCACCAAATGCGCGTTCTGGTACCGGCTCACTGTCCTGCCCGGGCAGAGCGCCGAACTCCGGCTCCGGCTGCGGCCCGCTCCCCCCGGGCGGGCCGGTTCCGGGGAGGCTAGCTCCGCGGCCGGGGCGGCGGCCGCCCTCGGCGCCGGCTTCGACCAGGTCATGGCCGCCAGGCGGGCCGAGGCCGACGAGTTCTACGCCGAGCTGACCCCGGCCAGCGCCAGCGCGGATGAGGCGCTGGTGCTCCGGCAGGCGTGCGCCGGCCTGCTGTGGGGCAAGCAGCTGTACAACTACGCCGTGTCCCGGTGGCTGGACGGCGATCCGGCCCAGCCCGAACCGCCGCCGCAGCGCAAGGACGGGCGGAACGCCAGGTGGCGTCACTTGAACGGGTTCGACATCATCTCGATGCCGGATAAGTGGGAGTATCCCTGGTTCGCCGCCTGGGACCTGGGCTTCCACTGCGTGACCCTGGCCCACCTGGACCCGGCGTTCGCCAAGTACCAGCTGATCATGATGTGCCGGGAATGGTACCAGCACCCGAACGGGGCGCTGCCGGCCTACGAATGGGATTTCGGCGATGTCAATCCGCCGGTGCACGCGTGGGCGGCGCTGGAGGTCTTCGCCATCGACGGCGGCCGCGACATCGACTTCCTCAGCGGGGTCTTCGACAAGCTCCTGGTCAACTTCACCTGGTGGGTCAACCGCCAGGACGCCCGCGACAAGAACGTCTTCGAGGGCGGGTTCCTCGGCCTGGACAACATCGGCCCGGTCGACCGCTCGCACCTGCCGGCCGGCTACACCCTGGAGCAGTCCGACGCCACCGGCTGGATGGGCGCCTACGCGCTGACGATGGGGTCCATCGCGGCCGTCCTCGCCGGGTCGGGCCAGCGCCAGGCGCAGGGTCTGGTGCTGAAGTTCCTGGAGCATTTCGCGGGCATCCGGGAGGCCCTCGTCCTTCAGGGCCTGTGGGATGAGGCCGACGGGCTGTACTACGACCGGCTGCTCACCCCGTCCGGGGAGGCTGTCCCGGTCAAGGTCCGGTCCATGGTCGGGATCATCCCGGCCCTGGCGGCAGCGGTCATCGACGGCGACATGCTGCGCCGCGCGATGACCCTGAACAAGGGATTCATGGGTTTCCTGGAACATGAGGGCTTCGGGAACATGCAAAAGCTGGCCCAGACCCCGCAGCTGCGCGGCGAGCCGGGCCACGAGCGGCTGCTGCTGTCGGTGGCCCGGCCTGGCCAGCTGGAGCGGCTGTTCGCCAAGCTGTTCGATGAGGCCGAGTTCTTGTCCCCGCATGGCCTGCGCGCGCTGTCGGCCCACCACCGGGACCACCCTTACGTGTTCGACGTCGAGGGCTACCGGGCGGCCATCGACTATCAGCCGGCCGAGTCGACCACGCCCATGTTCGGCGGCAACTCCAACTGGCGCGGCCCGGTCTGGTTCCCGCTCAACTACCTGGTGATCGCCATGCTCGAGCGCTACCACCAGTTCTACGGCCGTGACTTCGAGATCGAGTACCCGACCGGCTCGGGGAAGCGGCTCACCCTCGACCTGATCGTCGCCGACCTCCAGGACCGGCTGATCTCGCTGTTCACCACCGACGCGAACGGACGGCGGCCCTGCTTCGGCGGGACCGAGCGCATGCAGACCGACCCCGCCTGGCATGACAACCTGATCTTCGGCGAGTATTTCCACGGCGACAACGGCGCCGCGCTCGGCGCCTCCCACCAGACCGGCTGGACCGGGCTTATCGGCGATGTGATAATGCGCCGCCACGGCGCGGCCCCGTCAATCGCAGAAGTCCTGAGCGACCTGAGCAGAAAGGCCGGGCGGTGACCAGCCAGCGCTTTGCACCGCAGGTCAAGTACCGATCAAGAGTGCCGAAAAGAATCGAGTTCGACGAGCTCGGTAACCTGGCCTGCTTCGCCGAGATCGACGCCGAGGCCGGGGGCCTGATCGGCCCTGCGACATCAGCTCTGCCGGCGCGGAACTCAGCCGGGCTCTGCCGCGGCCGTGCTGCTGGTGGAGGACCTGTGGGGCGGCGCCCCTGGCCAGAGCGCCGGACCACCGCGTCGCGGCCAATGCCGACGTGGACACGCTCGCGCCTGCGCTGATCGGGGCCGGGCACCTGCTGTTCGCAGGCCGGGAAGGCGTCCCGCCGGAGGCCGGCGCGGTCCGCAAGATGGTGACCACGGTCATCGCCAGCGTAGTGAGAGAACGGTAGTCCTGAACGGCCATGCCCGCACCCGGGGATCGGGCGCCGGCCGTCTCATGTACACCGGGGCCTGCAGGAGAGAAAGCCGCTGTTGTTTCCAGTCCCGGCTACCGAGAAGGATGGATGACGTGACGGCTCGGTGGCATGCTCAGCACCCCGGCGGGGAGCCCGTCAACGCCGGGAAGTCCGCTCCGGTCGCGGCGAAGGCCGCCGCGATCGACGCCGCGCAGGCGCACCCGCTGACCTGGAAGACCGTGGTCAAGCGGGCCCTGGCCGTCGCGGTGGCCGGCGCGGCCATCTACCTGGCGCTGCCCAAGCTCATCGCGGTGCTGGGCGCTTGGCCGCGGCTGTCGACGCTGAACCCGGTCTGGTTCATGGTCTGCCTGGCTGCCGAGCTGGTCTCGTTCACCTGCAACTTCGCCTTGCAGCGGCTGGCGCTGCGCACCAAGGAATGGTTCAGCGTCGTCACCGCCGGGCTCACCGGCAACGCGGTCACCAGCAGCCTGCCCGGCGGCAGCGCGGCGGGCGCCGCCGTCCAGTTCAGGATGCTCACCACCGCGGGGTTCGACACCGACACCGCCGTCGGCGGCCTCACCGCGTTCTCGCTGCTCGAGGTCGGCGGCCTGCTGGCGCTGCCCATCTTTGCGCTGCCCGCCATCCTGGCCGGCGTGCCGGTCAGCCGGGGGCTCGTCCACACCGCCCTGCTCGGGATCGCCGCGTTCGTCCTGTACGCCATCTTCGGCGTGATCGTGCTGCGCACTGACTGGCCGCTGGCCACACTCGGGCGCGTGGCGCAGCGCCTGTGGAACCGGATCAGCCGCGGGCACCGGCCGCCGGTGACCGGCCTGGACCAGCGGCTGCTGGCCGAACGCGACACGATCCGGCGGTGCTGGGCAAGAACTGGCGCCAGGCGGCCCTGCTGACCGCCGGCCGCCTCGGCTTCGACTACGGCTGCCTGCTGGCCGCCCTGCGCGCCACCGGAGCCAGCCCGCAGCCCTCCCTGGTGCTGCTGGCCTACGCCGCCGCCGGCATCATCGCGCTGTTCCCGCTCACCCCGGGCGGGCTCGGCATCGTCGAGGCAAGCCTCAGCGGCCTGCTGATCCTGGCCGGCGTCCGCGCCGGCTACGCCGTCCTGGCCATCCTGGCCTACCGGATCGCCTCCTACTGGCTCCCCCTCCTCGCCGGGCCGCCGGCCTACCTGCTGTTCCGCCACCGCTACGGGCCCCCGGCCCCCCGGCGCGCCACGCCGAGCGAGGCCGGCTCCACCGCATAGCCCGGGCCTATGCCACGAGAGCCTGCGTCGCTGTCCTCGCCGGAGGCCGCGTGGGGTTGCTAGACGACAGCAGATACGGGCCATCCTCGGGCAACAGGGAACAGGCAGCTCCGGTGGCCTGACACGTTTGACGCCGAGTACGTCGCGCTGACCCAGCTCCAGGCTGACGCGTTGATCACGCTCGATCGCCGGCTCGCCGATGCTGTGAAGGATCTGGTGACCGTCGCACCTGTCGAGGCGCTGTTCGCCTCGTTATCGCCGGGGCAGGTACGGGTCGGTGATCGTGCCCTCGAACGCTTCGGCGGCCATGGCGACGGTCTCGGACAGGGTGGGGTGCGGGTGGATGGTCAGGCCGATGTCGGCGGCGTCGGCGCCCATCTCGATGGCCAGCGCCGCCTCGGCGATGAGGTCTCCCGCTGATGGCCCGACGATGCCGCAGCCGATGGCTCGGCCGGTCCTCTGGTCAAACAGCACCTTGGTCAGCCCTTCGGACCGGCCGAGCGTGAGCGAGCGGCCGCTGGCGGCCCAGGGGAAGGCCCCCTTGCCGTACGTGACGCCCGCGGCCCTGGCCTCGGTTTCGGTTATCCCGGCCCAGGCCACTTCCGGGTCGGTGTAGGCGACCGAGGGGATGACGCGGGCGTCGAAGAAGCTGTTCTTGCCCGCCGTCACCTCGGCGGCGACCTTGCCTTCGTGCATGGCCTTGTGCGCCAGCATGGGCTGGCCGATGACGTCGCCGATGGCGAAAATATGCGCCACGTTGGTCCGCAGCTGTTTGTCCACCGGGATGAAGCCGCGGTCATCGACTGCCACGCCGGCGCTGTCGGCTGCGATCAGCTTGCCGTTGGGGCTTCGGCCCACGGCGACGAGCATCCGGTCGAAGGTGCTAGTGGCGGGGGCGTTCGGGCCGTCGAAGGACACCACCAGGCCCTCGGGCCGGGCTTGGACGCTGGTGACCTTGGTCTTGAGGTAGACGTTCTCGTACTGCCGGGTGACCCGCTTGGCCAGCGGGCTGATCAGGTCCTTGTCCGCCCCGGGGATGAGCTGGTCCATCAGCTCGGCGATGGTGATCTTCGCGCCGAGTTCGTGGTAAACGGTGGCCATCTCCAGGCCGATGATCCCGCCGCCGAGGATGAGCAGGCGCTCCGGCACCTCGCCGACTTCCAGTGCGCCGGTGGAGTCGATGACCCGTGGGTCCGATGCCGGGATGAACGGCAGCGTCAGCGGTTCGGAGCCGGCGGCGATGATCGCCTGCTCGAAGTCGATGACAGAGGTTCCGCCCTCGGCGAGCTCAACTCGCAGCTGATGCGGTGAGGTGAACCGGCCGTCACCGCGGACGGTGGTGATCTTGCGCTGCCGGGCCAGGCCGGCCAGTCCGCCGGTGAGCCGTCCGACCACGCTGTCCTTCCAGGCCCGCAGCTTGCCGGTGTCGATCGCCGGGGCGCCGAACGTGACGCGGTATCCGCTTATCTCCTTGGTTTCGGCGATGACCCTGGCGGCGTGCAAGAGGGCCTTGGACGGGATGCAGCCGACGTTGAGGCAGACCCCGCCGAGCGTCGGCCGGCGGTCGACGAGCACGACCTTCTTGCCCAGGTCGGCCGCACGGAACGCGGCCGTGTACCCGCCCGGCCCGACACCGAGCACGAGCACCTCCGCGGTGACGTCACCGGCAAGCCGGCCGCGCCCGGCAGGCGCGGCGGCTGGCCCGTCCGCAGCCTCGCGTACCGTCGTCTCGCCGGTGCGCAGGTCGGCGATGAGATGCCCGCCGAGACCGGTCGCCCGGCAGCTTCCTCTGGGTCGATCCCGAAGCCCGGGTCGCCTGCGCCTCGCTCGCCGACCGCGACTTCGGCGACTGGGCGAAGCAGGCGTGGCCCCGGCTGTCAGACGACGTGCTCGGGTCCTACGCCCACTCGATCGCAGGCGGGGATGTGCTGGAGTGAGGCTAGCCCGGCGTCCGGCATCCGGTCGTCGGCACGCAAGCGCCGAGGCGGCCAGGTCCATGGGCGAGACGATGGCGAGCGGGTGCCGCTGGCCGGTGGAGTCCCGGGCAAGGTTGAGGAGGTTCGGCGGATCCGGCGTTCGGTACGATTCGGCTGGGTTTCATCTGCGGGAGGCGTGGGTGATGAAGGCGGCACTAATTGATTCGCTAGGGCGGGGCCCGCGGTTCGCTGACTTCGCCGAGCCGGTCGTCACCGGCGGGGAGACTTTGGTCGAGGTCACCGCCGCCGGCCTGCACCCGATCGTGCGGATGCTGGCCAGCGGCGAGCACTACGGCAGCCACGGCACGCTGCCGACGATCCCCGGTATCGACGGTACGGGCCGCGCTCCGGACGGCACCCGGGTCTATTTCGGTGGTGTCCGCGCCCCCTGGGGCCCGATGGCCCAGCGCGCGGCGGCCGGATTGGTGCTGCCGCTCCCCGACGGGCTGGACGAGGTGACCGCCGCGGCAATCGTCAACCCGGAGTCGGCGCCTGGCTGGCGCTGACCCGGCAGGCCGCGCTGCAGCCAGGCGAAACCGTACTGGTGCTGGGCGCCACCGGCGTGTCCGGCCGGATCGCCGTGGCGCTGGCCGCGCGGCTGGGCGCCGGCCGGGTGATCGTGGCCGGCCGCAACCAGGCCATCTTGGAGCGGCTCGGCGCGGCGGCCACCGTCACGCTCGGCGGCCCCGATGACCGGGCCGCCCTGGCCGAGGCGGCCGGCCCGGACGGGATCCACGTCATCATCGACTACCTGTGGGGCCAGCCCACCGAGGCGGCCATCGCGGCCATCACCCGGCGCGGCATGGCCCATACCGCGCCGCAGGTCCGCCTGGTCGAGGTCGGGCAGATGGCCGGGCCCACCATTTCCCTGCCCGCGGACGTGCTGCGCAGCTCCGGGCTGGAAATCCTCGGCAGCGGCCCGGGCACCATACCCCTGGCCGAGATCACCGGCGCGATACCAGGGTTCATGGCCCTCGCCGCCGGCGGCGACCTGCCGATCGAGATCGACGAGGTGCCCCTCGCCGACGTCGAGCCAGCCTGGCGTCGCAGCGACAGTGGCCGGAGGATCGTCCTCCGGCCCTGAACGGTGAACCTGGCCTGGCTGATAACGGCTGCGCAGGCACGATCAGCTCGCGGCCGCGGTAGAACCCCTCCTGCTCGCTCAGGACGTACGGAGCCATCGCCGCACGCCGGCGCGTTTCCTCCCACGATGCCCGCCATGTATCACATGCCTCCCGGGAGATCCACGACGACACGGCGATGATCTCCTGCTCGTCGTCAGACCAGTATGCGTAGGCGTGCAGCATGCCGTCGGGATGACGCTCGGGCCGCCAGGTCCGCTTGAAGTCTGCTAGCGTACCTGGCTTGATCCGGCGCGTTGTCATCCAGACAAAGTTCTCCTCCATCGCGGCCTCCTCCAGACCGGCGCGGGATCGCCGCCGCCGACCCGGCCGGCGGCAACCCTGGGATGTCTTACCGATTATTCCTCGTGCCAGGTCAGCAAGGCAGGGGCGGATCAGGACGCGGCCGTCACGCGGCCAAGAGCGGCAGCCGCGAGAGCTGCCGACCTGGTGGACTAACGACGTGGCCGTCGCGGAGCGCGCTGTCGCCGCCGAGGAGGCCCCCGGCAACGGCCCTGCGTTGCAGGCGCGCCGCGTTCCAGCGGCGCAGCGCGTCCCTGAGGGCTAGGACGATCGCGGGACTGCCCTCCGGAGCCGACGCAGGCCCGCGGAAGGGAGATTCGCCTCCGGCCATACTCCGTCTAGCCCTCGACAAGGCGGCCATCCTATCGTCCGTCCTGGACGGGTACCGCCCGGAAGACGTGGGGTCGGCCCTGGGAGCCGAGGGGATCGCGGTGCCCGCCCACACCACGGACCGTTCGGTCAAAGATCTTGAAATGAACGAACGGGACGTGGCGCTACGGCCTCCGCCCGGGCCGACGCTGGGCCGACCGGTCAGGCCCGCCGACGCTTGTCCGTCAGCCGCAAGATCGCCGGCGCGAAGGGCCGGTCTTCCTCGCATCCCGCAAGCCGGGCCGCGCGGCGAGTCCAGTACCACACCGCCCGCTTCCGGCTTGTGCCCCACCTGGTCAAGAGCCTCAACGTCCCGGGGTGCCGGTAACGACGGCGCCGGGAACGGCGTTCGCGTTAGACCGCAGCGGGTTGGCGCCGATGCCGGCGGGCTGGCGCCCGCGGCGGCCCGGCGGGCGTGGTGGCCGAGGACTGACCGCTCCGGGCGAAGACCAGGCCGGCGGCCCGAGGCCGCCGGAACTGTCCAAGGGCCCGACCGGCAAGATCCTCGAGCGGGAAATCGTCATCCCGGTCGACCTGGTCGTGCGGTGAGGCTGCCGCTGGCCCCCCGCGGCGGGAAGGGCACGCAGCTGCAAGCCCTGATGACATCCCTCAGAGCAGGCCAAGGCCTGCATCTCTACATCCGTAATTAACAAACTACTGCTAGACGTATTGCCAGGTACAGCCCTCGCTATGCTCATGGTGATGAGAGCACGGCGCGAATCGGGTACCGGCTTTCACGTGGTTTTGGATATCGTGGTGCCGCGTGCATTCGACGGTCCCGTCGCGAGGAACGACCTGGCCTGGCTTGTAGGTCTCGGCGGCCGGCGCGCTCTCGGCGTGGCCAGGCATCAGCGCCGCCGCCTTCAGCAGCTCCTCGGCGAACTTCCGCTGGCTGGCCAGCAGCTGCTCGGCGAATTCGTAGGTCCTGGCCACGGCGCCCTCAGGCTTTGCCTTCAGCAGGTCCTCGGTGAACTTCCGCTGGCTGGCAAGCAGGTGCTCGGCGAATTCGTAGGTCCTGGCCACGGCGTCCTCTGGCTCGGGCAGCTTGTCCGCGAAGGGCACGCTAACGGATGGCAGCTTCGGACTGGCTGTCCTGACGGTTTCGGCCAGGTTCCTGACCGCGGCGATCATGGCCTCCTGGCTCTTACGTATGACGGCCAGGAACTCTTCCTGGCCGGAGGTGCTAGCCATTGTCTTTGGCCTCCTTGTCAGCTTCTATCGATGATCTCCTCTATGGCGGCTCATGTCCTTGCCGCAGACATACCCAACCTCATCTACCTGCTAGCCGGAATACCGGAAAGACCTCAACCGCAGCCAGTCGCGTCAGCGGACAACAGCCACGTCACCGCAGCCCGCGGCTCCGGCCCAGCCGGTAGCGACCGTGCCCGCTGAAGGTCACAGAGGGCACGGTCGCTCGGCGCGGTGCCGCGTGCGCGGCCCTGTGGGTGCCGAAAACCATGTCACCCTTTGCGGCCTGGGCGTACTCGTGGATCAGGGCAAGCCGTCTGCCTGGCCTTCGAGGTTCATCAGCAGGTTGCGGGCCTGCTGGGTCACCCACTCCCCGGTCGGATGAGAGGTGATCCCGGCCAGGCGCACGCGCCGGGTGCCAGCCTCGGGGTCTTGACTTGGCGCTGGAGTACGGCGACCTGATGGCGAAGGATGAGGGTCTCGGCGTCCTTGGCGCGGTCGGAGCGGGCGAGCAGTGCAAGCCAGCTGAACACGCGGAGCACTGCCAAGCAGGCGAGTCGTAGTGACATGAGTACTGACTGCGGCCGAACAAGTGGTGCTCGCGCAGCCAGACGGCTAACTCGATCTCTACTGGGAGACCCAGGTCAGCGGCGTTGACAGGTTTCTCGGCACGCACAGGGTATCCGCGCAGCACGGTCAGTGTTTGAGCGCTTCCTGCAGCTCGCTGGTGATCTGGTCGATCGTGGCGTCCACCTTGTGCTTGGTGACCTTGGCCGCGCCGGCAAGCGCCTTGTCGAGTGCCTTCTCGATGGCGGGCTCGCTGCTGACCACGAGGAGCCCTGCCTGGTCAGCTGTGAGTTCCTCAGCCGCCTCATGGAGCTCCTTGCGGGGAAGAGCCCCGCCCCCGAACCACTCAGGGATGACACGGACGCGCGGCCGGTCCAACCGCTTGACCACATGGGGCTTGCCGTTCTCCTTATCGATCACGGCCGCGTCCATCGTGCCGACCGCCCCTTGCTTGTACAGCTGCTCGATGGTGGCCAGAGCCGTCTCCGCATCCGTGACGCTGCTGAACGAAGCGGCATACACATCCAGCCGGTCTTTATCAGCCATGACAATCTCCCTTGATCGGGTCGACTCCGGGTGGATGAGCCCGGCGCGGCGCCGCCGCCGGCTAGCTGCAGCAGCAGCCAGCACCCTGCCCCAGCATAGCGCCCGGGCTGCGGACCAGGCATTTGCCGCCACCTGCCATCACCGGCGGATAGGATGCGGGCAGGCACATCCGCATTCCAGGCTGTAGGGTTCCAGAACCTTGTCATGGCCTCTGACACGCAACGTTATAGCCGGGCCGGTGACTGTCATGCGGCCTGTTCATACTCGTGGATCAGCCCGCCGAGGACCTTATGACGTCGTATCCGCGCCGCCAGGTCGGCGACGGGGGCTGTGATGCTGTCGTCGTGGTCTGATGGTCGCAGGTTCCGGGCCCGGTGCGGGCGATGCCGGTTATAGTGCGCGACATACTCATCCAGGACCGCCCGCAGGTGCCGCGGCCCGGCGATCAGCATCCGGTCAGTGACTTCAGCCCGCGCTGTCCGCACCCAGCGTTCGGCATAAGCGTTTCATGCCTCGTATCCCACCATGACGGGGTGAGAGGAGGACGGCATGGACCACAGTGATGCTGCCACCAGGTGACTACCGCGACGACCAGACGCTGACCACCACGGCGAAGACGCGCTCACGCTGGACGACACCGTGCGGGTCGGCGTCGAGGCGGCGGCTGCGGACGGTGTCATCACTCTCACTGGCACGGTGCGTGACGGCAGCGAGCGTACGGCGGCAGAACTGCTGGTTGCCGGGCTCACCGGTGTACGCAGCGTCAAGAACGACATCCAGATCCGCGTCGAAGCCGACGAGCCGACGCCGCTATAAGGCGGGATTCGGTGACAGGCAGCTATGTCCGCGTGACGGGGCCGGCTGACCTGTTGGCCGCGGCCAGGGAACTGTCGGTCAAGACGATGATCTTCGACGTGGAGCCGCTGGTCGCGCCCTGGCACAGCAGCCAGGACTCACTTGACCGGGGTATAGCGCGCATCCTCGGCGGCGTCAGGACGGTTCCGTCGGTGCGGATGGTGGTCTTTGCCACCAACTCGGCACGCCGCCCCTCCGCGGTGCCCTCCGGTAATGGCATTGAGGTCAGGTACCTGGCGTCCGCCGAGAAGCCGCTGCGGATCGCGCCGTACCAGGGTCTTCCCCGGCCGGGCGCCGTGGCCGGTGATCAGCTCCCCACCGACGG
>Ga0310037_10001765_pt1 | contig 11646 bp, 9 predicted proteins | sample Sb_taG_11_FD_200239 | JGI IMG/M metagenome (GOLD analysis project Ga0310037, IMG submission 200239) | Peat soil microbial communities from Weissenstadt, Germany - Sb_50d_3_AS metaG (v2) (version 2) | ecosystem: Environmental > Terrestrial > Soil > Wetlands > Peat | place: Germany: Weissenstadt...
CTTCGGCCGCAGCCGGGAGCGGCAAATGCGGAGCGTGCCCTTTTTCTAGATCCACGTCGTCCGCCCATTTGAGGCCGAGCGCCTCGCCCCGCCGCAGGCCAAGTGCGAGCGACAGCGCCCACCACGCACCGTTGCGCCGCTTGGCGGCGGCTTCCAGCAGCCGCTGGATTGAGCCGCCGAGCTACCACCGGTTCAGGCCGGCGAGCACCAGCCGGATGAACCTGTTGCGGTAGGCCTCGGCGAATGTTGTCTGCCCGGCAACCATCCGGACGAACAGCCGCCAGGCGGCTGGTACCCGCGCAACGGCCCAGTAGAACGGTGCCGGGTGGCGGATGAACGCGTCGAGGAACGCCTGCCCGGCCAGCATCTCGGGTTCGAGCTCGGCCTTGATGGCGTCGGTGTAGCCGGCGATCGCGGTGCTGGTCTCGGCGGCGGTCGGGGCGGCAGCTGCGACCGCTGCCGCCTGGCCGGCGTGTCGGCCAGAGCGGAGCGCGAACGAGATCCCCTCCCGGGTCCACGGCTCCAGCAGGCCGGCCGCGTCCCCGGCAACCAGGACCCGGCCCCTGGCGAGCAGCGAGCCCTGCTCCCGGCACCGGGTGAGATGGCCGGTGCTGATCCGCGGCTCGATACCGGCCAGGCCGAGACGCTCGGTGAACTCTGCGAGATAGGCGCGGGTCGCGTCGGCGTCACCGCGGGCGGCTATCACACCGACGGACAGCACGTCGCCCTTAGCGAAAACCCATCCGTAGGAGCCTGGGTCGTGCCCGAAGTCAATGAGGATGCGGTCATCCCACGAGGCCATCTGCTCCGGCGGGGTCGGAATCTCGGCCTCCAGGCCGAGATCGACCCGGCGGAATGTCACGCCGACGTAGGCCGATGAGCGGCCCGCGGAGCCGTCGGCGCCGACCACGATCCGGGCGAGGATATCGCCGTGCTCCCGGATGGATAGCCGCACCAGGTCACCATCCTCGGCGATCTTCAGCACGGTAGTCGCCTCGCTCAGCGTCGCGCCGGCCGCCGTCGCGCGGTCCACGAGCGCGGCGTCGAACTCGTCCCGCATCACGAGCGTGAGCAGCGGCTCGGACCGGGTTCGGGTCTTCTCCCTCTTCCCGTCGAAGCTGAACGAGAACGAGCGCACCCGCGCTCTCGGCTTCAGCGCCAGTCTGTCGGGTAGCGTCCGCATCGACGCGTTGATCAGGCCGCCACCACAGGTCTTGTACCGGGGGAGCGTCGCGCGCTCCAGCAGGATGACCCGGCTGCCCGCTAGGGCGGCCTCTCGCGCGGCCGTCGCTCCGGCGGGCCCGGCGCCGATCACCGCCACGTCCCAGATATCGGCCTCAGTCACGAACTCGGTCACTTCCCAGTCCCGGCTAGCCGACGCCGCGCCCTCCGCCCGCCGGCGCCGACGGTCACTGACGTTACTTCCGCACCAGATATATCGCCTGGCCCGGGATTCGCAGGATCCGGATCCGGCGCGGCGGCCTGGTGAAGCCCGCCTTCCGCAGCCAGATCCGCAGCTCTGCCGGGGTATGCACCTGGGCGCCCGAGCTGAGATATACGAACATCGCGAGGAAATCCGCCGCCGACGCCCTGCGGGCGGGTTCGGCGAACGCGTCCATCACGGCCAGGGTCCCGCCTGGCGAGAGCGACTCCCTGATCCGCCCGAAGAGCGTCACGATCTGGTCGGCGGTCAGATGGTGCACGAGGTTGAAGCACAGCACCGCGTCGTAGCCGCTGCCAAGGTCGTCCAGGGTCGCATCGCCGTCCCGGTGCCGGACCCGGTCGGACATTCCGGCGGCGGCGATGATCTCCCGGCCGATCGCCGCGCTGCCTGGCAGATCGAGCACGGTGGCGGTGAGATTCGGATGACGCTGGCAGATCGCCGCCGAATACCAGCCGTGCCCGCCGCCGAGGTCGAGCAGCGACGTCGCGCTTGCTGGCAGCCGGATCTTCCGTGCCACCTCGCGGGCGCTGAGACGGGCGAGGTCGAGCTGGCCGTAGATGTACCGCCGCCAGTAGGGGTCGTCGGCCGCCGCGTCGTGGCTTCGGCGAACCTTCCCAGTCCGGGTCACCTCGTCCAGCCCGGACCACCAGTCCCAGTAGTCCGCGGCGCCGGCGACGTACCGGCTGACCGACAGGCCCGACCGGGGGTCCAGCCAGCGCCGAGACGAACGGCTGAGCCGGTACACCCCGCCGGAGCAGCTGACGTGCCCGAAGGACCGCAGGCAGTGCAGCATCAGCTGGGTTGGCACCGGATCGAGGCCTAGCTCGCCGGCGAGCTCGGCGACAGTGGCCGGACCCTGGGCGAGTCGCTCGGTCACGCCGGTCCGGACGGCCGCGACCACGATCCCGGACAAGCCCATCCCGGCCCACGCCTGCGCCGCGACGGTCGGCACCAGGCCCAGCCGGAGCGCCAGCCACTCGGCCGGGTTGGCGCCGTGCAGGGCAAGCCTCATTCCAGTAGTGTGCCCGGCATAGCGTCGGCCCGATAAGCCAGGTAAGCGTCGTCTCGATAGGAACGCCAGAATCTCCGATGCCTACGAAGAGCGCGCGACCCGCCGGCTTGCTCCTGCCCCGCGCGCGGGTGCTGGTCATCGCCAGTCATCCAGGCCCGTGCCTGGCGATCACCGCCATGGTCACTGCGCTCACCGCGCAGGCCGCACCGCACGGCATCGGTCCGGTACTGGTCGCCCCGGCGATCCTGGCCGGCCAGTTCTCGGTCGGCTGGTCCAACGACGCGTGCGACGCAGCGCGGGACACCGCGGCCGGCCGCATGGACAAGCCGATCGCCCGCGGTGACATCAGCGTCCGCGCCGTCTGGATCGCCGCATTCAGCGCTCTGACGGTCGCCGCGATCCTGTCGCTGCTGATCGGGCCGTGGCCGCTGCTGGTCAACGCCGTCATGGTCGGTGCCGCGTGGGCGTACAACCTCGGCCTCAAGTCGACCTGGGCATCAGGCCTGATGTATGTCCTGGGATTCGCCCCGATCCCGGCGTTCGCGACGAGCACGCTGCCGGGTCAGCCCTGGCCAGCCTGGTCGGTCACGGCGGCTGCCGGGTGCCTGGGCCTCGGCGCGCACTTCGCGAACGTGCTGCCGGACATCGCGGCCGACCGGGTCACCGGGGTCGAGGGACTGCCGCAGATCGTGGCCGCCCGGTGGGGCGGCCGGGCGGTCCGAGCGGCCGCGATCGCGCTGCTGCTGGCGGCTTCGGTATTCCTGATTCTGGCGGCTATCCCGTCCCGCCGGTGGATCTCCGTGACCGGCCTGGCGGCCGCCGCGATTCTCGCCCTGGTGAGTTTTCGCGGGTCGGGAAAGATACCATTTTTCGCGGCTCTGGGTATCGCCGCCGTGGACGTCGCGCTATTCCTCGCCGGTGGCGAGGCGCTAACCTGACCTGAGGAACCGGTCATAGCGCCCAGCGACGGAGGTATCCCCGCGTGCCAGTTACCCGGCCATGACGCAGATCGCGGCCGTCCGGTCCGCTTTCCCGCCGAACCGCTACGCGCAGGCCGAGATCACCGGCATGGTGGCGGATCTTGGTGGCCTGGGCCGGGCCCAGCGCTCGCTCGTGGATCGTCTGCACGGCAATTCAGGAGTGAAGTTCCGGCACCTCGTTTTCCCAATAGAGGAATATCGTGATGTGTATGGAATCGGACTATCTAATGAGCGTTATGTCGGCGCTGCGACCGAGCTGGGGGAGCAGGCTCTCCGCAGCGCCCTGAGCGACGCGGGTGTTCTGGCGAGCGACCTGGATCTGCTGATCGTCACGTCGGTCACTGGGGTGATCGTCCCGTCGATCGACGCCCTGCTGATCCCGAGGCTGGGATTGCGGCCGGACATCAAGCGGCTGCCGGTATTCGGCCTCGGCTGCGTGGCGGGCGCTGCCGCGCTCGCGCGGCTGCACGATTACCTGCTGGCCTGGCCGGGACATACCGCTGCCCTGGTGTCGGTGGAGGTGTGCTCGCTGTGCTGGCCGCGGACCGAGATCACGACCGCGGATCTGGTCGTCAGCGGGCTGTTCGCCGACGGCTCCGCGGCGGTGGTCGCCCGGGGCGGGCACGCGGCCAGGGACCATGACCAGAGTTCGCGGCCTGGCGGTGCCCCGGGAGCGGCCGGCGGTCCGCGGATCATCGCCACGCATGGCGAGGTCTGCCCGGACAGCAGCGACGCGCTCGGCTGGCGGCTCGGCCGGGATGGCTTCCGCATTGTGCTGACCACCGACCTGTCCGACGTCATCGAGCGTGAGCTCGCCGCCGTCGTCACCTCGTTCCTGGCCAGGCAGGGGCTGACCGTTGACGACATCGGCACCTGGATGGCGCACCCGGGCGGGCCAAAGGTGATCGATGCCGTCCAGCACAGCCTCAAGCTGCCCGACAGCGCCCTGGCCGTGAGTCGCCGCTCGCTCGCGGAGGTCGGGAACCTTTCCTCGGCGTCGGTGCTGCACGTCATGGAGATGACGCAGGCGCAGGGCCCGCAGCCTGCGGGGTCGTACGGGCTGATGATCGGGCTCGGTCCCGGGGTCAGTGTCGAGCTGATTCTCCTGCAGTGGTGACCGGCCGGGTTCCCGTGAAGGTGCGCTGATGCAGATCTACTACGCGCTGCTCGCCGTGATCATCGTTGAGCGGATCTTCGAGCTCGTGGTGTCCCAGCGGCACGCCAGGGCCAGCCTGGCCGAGGGCGGCATCGAGTACGGCCAGGGCCACTTTCCCGTGATGGTCGCCTTGCACGTCGGCCTGCTCCTGGGCTGCGTCATCGAGCCGATCGTGACGTACGCCCCGTTCATTCCGGCGCTCGCGTACCCGATGATCGTCGTCGTGATCGCGGCGAACGCCCTGCGCTGGTGGTGCGTCGCAGCGCTCGGCCCCCGGTGGAGCGCGCGGGTGATCGTGATCCCTGACAAGCCGCTGGTGCACGACGGGCCGTATAAGTGGTTCGCGCACCCGAACTACGTCGCGGTCGTGCTCGAAGGCGCGGCGCTGCCGCTGGTCGGCTCGGCCTGGATCACGGCGCTGACGTTCACGGCTCTGAACGCCTGGCTGCTGACGGTCCGGCTGCGGTGCGAGACCCGCGCCCTGGCGACCGCGGCGCCGTGATCGACGTCCTGGTCGTCGGCGGCGGCCCGGCCGGGCTGGCCACCGCGATCGCGTGTGCGCAGCGTGGGCTGTCGGTCACCGTGGCGGAGCCGCGCGAGGGTCCGATCGACAAGGCGTGCGGCGAGGGGCTGATGCCCTCCGCCGTGCGCCGGCTCGCCGGGCTTGGCGTCCGTCCGGAGGGTCACGTCGTCACCGGGATCCGCTACCTGGACTCCCAAGGCCAGGTCGAGGCGCTGTTCCGGCGCGGGCCGGGACTCGGCGTCCGGCGCACGACGCTGCACTCCGCGCTGGCCGATCGCGCCAGCGAACTCGAGATCCCGGTACTCCAGGTGCGGGTCACGGAGTTCAGCCGGCGGGACTCAACGGACGCACGCCTGAGCGGGTCTGGCAAGAAGGTCGGCCGTACGGGCTCTGACGCCGCCAGCGGCGGGGGCCAGCGCGGCCAGGATGAGTTCACCGCGGGCGAGTCCGGTCCGGGAGTGATTGCCGCCGGGATCCAGGCCCGCTACCTCGTCGCGGCGGACGGCCTGCACTCGGCGATCCGCCGGGCCTGCGGACTTGATCCGCGTCCAGCACGGCACGTCAGGTACGGGCTCCGCCAGCACTACCGGGTCGCTCCCTGGACCAGTCTGGTCGAGGTCTACTGGGCGAAGGATTCCGAGGCCTATGTCACCCCGGTCGCCGAGGACGTCGTCGGGGTCGCGGTGCTCGGCGACGGCCAGGCGAGCTTTGAGTCGCGGCTGGCCGCCTTCCCGGCCCTGCGTGAGCGCCTCGCCGGAGCCGAGCCGGCCAGCAGCGTCCGCGGCGCCGGGCCGCTCCGGCAGGATGTCGCGCACCGCGCCAAGGGCCCCGTCCTGCTCGTGGGAGACGCCTCCGGGTACCTGGACGCGCTGACCGGCGAGGGCATCGGCGCGGCACTCAGCGAGGCGACTGCCCTGGCGGACTGCCTCGCCGCCGGCCGGGCGGGCGACTATGAGCGGGCCTGGCTGCAGGTGACCCGCACGTCCCGGGCGCTCACCGCCGGGCTGCTCTGGTCCCGGAACGCCCCGGCGATCGGACCGCGGATCGTGCCGGCCGCCCGGCGGCTCCCGTGGCTGTTTACCGCGATCGTGAACCGGGTGGGGGAGGCCTAGCCCGTGCGGTACTACGACCAGCAGGTGCTGCCCCGGATCATCAACCATCTGTGCGCCATGCCAGCGCTGCTCGCGCTGCGCGAGCGGGTCTGCACGGACCTCACCGGCGAGGTCGTCGAGATCGGCTTCGGCTCCGGGCTCAACGTGCCGTACTACCCGGCGGGCGTCCGGCGGGTGGCCGCGATCGAGCCCGCCGAACTCGGCTGGAAGCTCGCGGCTGGGCGAGTGGCAGCCTCATCCGTGCCGGTCGAGCGTTCCGGTCTGGACGGGCAGTTGCTGCCGTTCGTTGACGACAGCTTCGACGCCGCCCTGTCGACCTGGACGCTGTGCACCATCCCCGATCCGGCCGCGGCACTGTGCGAGGTCCGGCGGGTCCTGCGCCCGGGCGGGACGCTGCATTTCCTAGAGCACGGGCTTGCCCCGGACGAGCCGGTCCGCCGGTGGCAGCGGCGACTGGACCCTTGGGAGATGCGATTGGCGGGCGGTTGCCGCTTCACCATGCCGGTCCGCGAGTCGCTGACGAGCGCCGGCTTCGCGATCACCGAGATCGAGGTCTTCTATCAGCCCGGCGTGCCCAAGTTCACCGGTGCCTACTCGCTCGGCAAGGCCCAGCCGCCGTGAACGGCGTGCGACATGCCCATGCCCGAATGTTTCGTCCGATTCCGATTTCAGGCCCGCGACCCTACACTTTCCCAGCATGACTTCAGAGCGTTCTGACGCATCCGAGCTGTCCCCCGAGCAGAGCGCTCCCGTGGCCGCGGGCGTGAGCGACGCGGACCTGTCCCTGGCCGTCCCGGCCCAGGCTGGCCCTGTGGGCGCTGGCGCCTCGCCTGACCTCATGGTGCGGGCCATGAATCAGAACCATCTGCTGCAGGGCGGGAAGTCCTACCGGGTCGGCCGTGATCCAGAGTCCGACATCGCGATCAACGACCCCCGGGTTTCCTGGGCGCACGGGGTGCTCCGGGTGGAGGGTGCCAGCTGGGTGCTGGAGGACCTCGGTAGCTCGAACGGGACCTTCCTCGGACCCGACCGCACGCAGCGGGTCGAGATCGCCGGCTCGTGCGAGGTGCGCCTCGGGCACCGGGACAACGGGCCGGTCCTGCGGTTCCGGCCGCAGCTGCCGACGACGGCGGCGGCCGTGCCGAATGCACCGGCATCCGCCGCGACGGGCAGCGCGCAGGCCGAGAGTTCAGCGCCCGCGGCGGCGCCGCGCGAACGCACGATGCCCGGGACGCCGTCGGCGGTGGCCGCATACGAGGCGTCGATGACCCGAATGATGCCGAGCGTCGTCGACCGGCCCACGTCGATGACGCACCTCAGGTCGCTGGCGACCACGACTCTGAAGATAGGCCGGTCCCCGGACAACGACCTGGTGCTGGCGGATCTGGAGGTCTCCCGGCAGCACGCGGCACTGCGCCGCCGGTCGGACGGCATCTACGAGATCGCCGATCTCGGCAGCAGCAACGGCACCTACGTCAACGGCAGGCGGATCACCTCCCGCGTGCTGACCGAATCCGACATCATCGGCATCGGGCACTCCACGTTCCGGCTCAAGGGCAGCCAGCTGAGCCAGTTCGTCGACCAGGGTGCGATCACGTTCACCGCCCGGGACCTCGTCGTCACCGTTAACGGCGGCAGGAAGACACTGATGGACCATCTGTCGCTGTCCATCCCGGAGAAGTGCCTGGTCGGAGTTCTGGGTCCGAGCGGTGCCGGCAAGTCGACGCTGCTCGGTGCGCTGACCGGGATGCGGCCTGCGGACACCGGCACCGTGCTGTACGACGGCCGCGACCTGTACGCGAACTACGACGAGCTCCGGCACCGGATCGGACTGGTTCCGCAGGAGAACATCCTGCACACCCAGCTGACCGCCCGGCGCGCTCTGCAGTACGCCGCGGAGCTGCGGTTCTCTGCCGACACGACGGCGCAGGAGCGCGACGCCCGGATCGATGAGGTGATGGCGGAGCTGGGCCTGTCCCGGCACGCCGGCACCCGCGCCGACCGGCTGTCCGGGGGGCAGCTTAAGCGGGTCAATGTCGCGCAGGAACTCCTGACCAAGCCGTCGCTGCTGTTCCTCGACGAGCCGACGTCGGGTCTGGACCCGGGCCTGGACAAGTCCGTGATGCACCAGATGCACGATCTGGCGCATGACGGCAGGACGATCATCGTGGTCACGCACAGCGTGGCCAACATCTCGGTCTGCGACCGGCTGCTCTTCCTCGTGCCGGGCGGGAAAGTCGGGTACTTCGGCCCGCCGGACGAGGGGCTGCAGTATTTCGACGTGCCGGACTGGGCGGACGTGTTCCAGGCCGTCGAGGCGCATCCGGAACGGGACTGGGCGGCGGAGTTCCGGGCCTCGCCGTACCACGTGCAGTACGTGGCGCCCGATGACGTCCCGGCACCCGAGGCGGAGCAGGCGGCGCCAGCCGCGCCGCGACGCCGCGGCTGGCTTGGCCAGGTCATGACCCTGACCAGGCGGTTCGCCCAGGTGATCGCCGCCGACCGCGGCTTCCTCATCACGATGGCCGTGCTGCCGATCGTGCTCGGGCTGCTGATCCACTTCGTGCCGGCCGCGCACGGGCTGAGCGGCTATCCCGGGACCCGGCTGACTGCGCAGGAACTGCTGCAGCTGCTGATCACCAGCGCGTGCCTGGCCGGCACCGCGGCATCGTTCCGGGAGATCGTGAAGGAACGGCCGATCTACATCAGGGAACGAGCCGCCGGACTGTCCGCGTTCGGCTACCTGCTCTCCAAGCTGCTGATCGTCGGTGCCATCAGCATGGTGCAGTCGGTCGTGATCGTGCTGGTCGGCCTGGCCGGACGGGCGATGCCGCCGGCTGGGTCGTTCCTGCATCACCTGCCGCTGGTCGAGATCCTGATCGCGGTCGGGCTGCTCGCGTTGTCCTCGATGTGCCTTGGCCTGATGGTCTCAGCGCTGGTGAACACGTCCGAGAAGGCCGTGCCGTTCCTGGTCATGCTGGTCGTCGGCCAGATCGTGCTGTCCGGAGGCGTGGTGCCGCTGGCGGGGATCGCAGGGCTGTCCCAGCTCTCCTGGATCGCGCCCGCGCGGTGGGGCCTCGGCGCCGCCGCCTCCACGGTCAACGTGAACGTACTGACCCCGGTAACGGCGACAGCCGATCCGCTGTGGAACCACACGCCCGGCACCTGGCTGCGCGACATCGCACTCACGGTCGGCCTCGCGGTGGTCTTCCTGATCGTCACCTGGATCCAGCTCCGGCTGCTCGGACCGCGCCGGCGCAAGGCCAGGGCCTGACCGCGCTGGCGGATCTGGACGAACTGGGTGTCGAGGCGACAGACCCGGTATGCGCGCTGCCGGACTTCCGGTACTACGCGGAGATGAACGGCATCGAGGAGAACGAGGTCTGCCCCGTCTACCTCTGCAGGATCACCGGTCAACCGCAGCCGAAGCCGGACGAGGTAGGGTGTAAAGGACATGCACGGGCCGGGTCATCGCTACCGAGTCTCCCAACAGGTAGTTCCCCCGTCATGGTAATGGCGGCCCCAGCGGAGCACCTCCCAAGCGGCGGGATCTGGGTCACGCCGCCCGGCTGCCACGTCAAGCCGTCACCGACCTCTATCACAGTGAGTGATAGTGGCATGTTTCGCAGTGGGCATCCTGAGCGGTCGAGCGGTTCACTGACGCGATCGGGCGCGAGCCCGCCGCGCCCGAGGCCCGAGCCGACTGGCACGCAGCCCGCGCCGCACTTGGCATCAGGCGCGAGCAAGCCCAAGTCGCCGCCGCGAGCACGGGCGAGCTGTGGGCACGCCGGGCCCGTTACGAGCGGGAACTGGCCTGGGCGCCACCGCACGTCGGCGCGGACCTGCGCGCCACCTCCCTCGCGCGCCGCGAGCACGCCACCCAAGCCACGCTCATTCGCGCACATGCCCGCACCGCCGACCCACATGAGCGCACCGAGCGTCTCGCTCGCGCGCAAGCACACCAGCAACTCGCCGACAGCCTCGAACGCCGCGAGGCGATCCTGTCCGACATCGACGCCCAGCGCGCCCGCTGGCATGACGCCACCGCGCAGGCGCGAGCGGACGCGCGGGACGCCACCGAAGAACTGCGCCGTCGGCTCCCCGACACTGACCTGCGCCCCTTCCACGACCAGCAACGCGAACGCGCGCGGTCAGCTGAGCGCGCGCAGCCACAGGCCCGCTGGCGTGCTGCAAGCCCGGCTCACCCCGAGTTCACCAGCGCCGACCTGCGCCGCGCAGCCGAACTAGCCGACCTGGCGCGGCGCACGCTCGACACACGCCACCAGCACGCGCGCCGCAACGCCGAACCCGAGCGGCAACGGCAGGCCGACGAGCCGTCCCCCAGCCGATGGCCCCACCGCGACCCCGGCTACGACTACGACGCCATGCGCCGCCGCCACGCCGAACGCACCCCCGCCCGGGTCGCCGCGCAGGACTTCCCCACCCCAATCCCCGACCTCACCCGCCGCAACTGGCTAGAACCCAGCCAGCACGAACCCGGCCGGCATCATCCTCGCCAGGCCGAACGCGACGAACCGGAGGCCGCCCTGTGACCGCCGTCACCCATCGGGAGGCTGCCGCCCATTCCCCCAAGTCCCACGAGATCAGGTGCCGGTGCGGGGTCGAGTTCGGAGAGAGACCGCGCGAGGGGCGGGCCGACCTGAAGACGCGGCATGGCCATGCGCCAGGCGCCGGCCTACCAGATCAAAGTCTCCGCGCGCATGACGCTGCGAATCCCGGGCAGCCGGACGGCGGGCCGCCGAGGATCGTCAGCAGCGCTTCGACGTTCCGGGGCTCGCGGTGGTAGCGGGAGACCTGGCGGCGCAGGGCGTCGATCACGTCGGCTGGACGCAGGTCGAGCTGGTCGAGCAGGAAGGTGTCCTGGCTGACGACCTCGACATCGAAGCGGCTGACCGCCTCTCGCGGGAAGTCGCGGAGGTTCTCGGTGACCAGTGCCTCAGCGCCGCCGTGTACCGCGGCGGCCAGGACGTGACGGTCCTTGGGATGGTTGGTCAAAGCGGGGATGAGCATTTCGTATCCGGTCACCAGCGCATCAGGGAAGGCCTCGTTCATCTGCTGGAGCCGATAGGTGACCTGCTTCTCGGCCAGACCCCGCCGGGCTAAATTCCGCTCCAGTTCGACCATCACCGCGGGTGACCACAGCGGGCGGTAGATGCCGGCCTCGGCGGTGCTCAGGAGCGTGTCGCACAGATACGGCTTCAGAAGCACGCACGTGTCCAGAAAGGCGGGAAACACCACGGCTACCCAGCCGCCAGGTCATCGCCGACGGGCCGGCGATCGAAAGCAGCTGCCTCAGGCAGGTCATAGAGCCCGGCTGCCTCCGAATCGGCCACCATCTGGTCCAGCACAGCCCCGCGATGGCGACGGGAGCGCTGCTGGTAGGCCAGGAGATCCGCGA
>Ga0310037_10001766_pt1 | contig 11642 bp, 8 predicted proteins | sample Sb_taG_11_FD_200239 | JGI IMG/M metagenome (GOLD analysis project Ga0310037, IMG submission 200239) | Peat soil microbial communities from Weissenstadt, Germany - Sb_50d_3_AS metaG (v2) (version 2) | ecosystem: Environmental > Terrestrial > Soil > Wetlands > Peat | place: Germany: Weissenstadt...
TGCTGCGGAAGGTTCATGAACGTGAATACAAATGCGTCCACCGCACCGTATTCGCCGATCCCGATGTCGCTTTGCTGGCTGATGAACAAAAAGAGGCCGCCGAGCGTGAGCAGCACTCCCATCGCCATCAAGGTGTATACGATCACGGTGCGGTACAAGTACCGATCGAGCAAGTTCACGCGCTGCGCGCCTCCCGAAGTACCAGATACAGGCCGAGCGCCAATATGCCGATATGCACCCACCAGGGGCCGATCGCCGGCGGCAGATCGCCCTTCTCCACCCATACTTTGGCCGCAGAGAGCAAATTCGCGTACACGAAGTACACGACAATGGCGAAGCCGACTCGCGCGTATCGGCCTTGCCGCGGGCGCAAGCGGCTTAAGGGAACCGCGACCAGGGTCAATATGAGCGCCATGATCGGACTCGATGCCCTGGACTGCAACTGAGCGATGTCGGACGGGTCGCTCGAGCCGAATAATGCGCGGCTGGGTTTGGTGTCCGGATCCTGCGTGCTGCCGCCCGTATTCTCCGGCGCGGCGATCGGGATGCCGTGCTCGGCGAACTCGATGATGCGAAAGTCGCGTTGTCCCGGCGTCCCCTCATAGCGCCGGCCGTTGAACAGCGTGACGAAATGTCCGCCGTTCGAGGCATCGTTCGTGTAGGCAGCCGTGTCGGCGACCACCACCTCGATGCGATCCGCCGACTCGCGCCGCACGAACACATTGTGCAAAAGCCCTGCCTCATCGACGCGCTCCGCATAAAATACTCCGTTGCCGCCGCCACTGACGAACGAGCGGAAGCGGCCCGCGTCGAGTTGTCCGAACTGCGCCTCTTTCTGCGCCGATTGGCGCAGCAGCTGCGCCTGCAGGTCCGCTCGCGGCACCTGGACGAACGCGAGCCATGCCAATCCGAGCGCAATCACCGCGGCGAAGCAAAACAGCGGCGCAAGCAGGCGCGCGGGCGCGAAACCGCAGGCGAGCAACGCGGCCATCTCGCTGTCATGGTAAAGCCGGCCGAGAGCGAGCACGATGGCGAGCAACAGGCCGACCGGCACGATCACCGACAGGTTCATGATGGCGCCGAGCGCAATCAGGTCGAGTACCACGTGCCGCCCGTAATCGTTGGCCGCCGCTTGGCCGAGAACCCGGGACAGCTGATTCGAGATCAAAATGGCCACCAGAACCCCGGTGACGGCGAGCCAAGTCTGGATCACCTCGCGCAGGACATACCGCTGTATGGTCCATTTCATGCCATTGAGCTTAGAGCCTTGGCGTTAATCTAGTAAACTATTTAATTTACCCGAGTCGGTAGCTCGTAGAAAAAGAACGGAGTGCGGGACATGGAATTCAAGGCGATCATCGATCCCAAATCGCGTGTGCTCACTGACTGCGCGGTGGTCGGAGTCTACGAGAACGGCGATCTCGGCGCCGCCGCTCGGAATATCGACGCGCAAACCGGCGGGCTGATCAAGCAGCTGCATACCGGGGGAGATTTCGCCGCCAAGACGGGCGATACGCTATTGTTGCCGCGGCCGGCCGGTGCGGCATCGGCCAGGGTGCTGCTGGTGGGATTGGGTTCGCGCACCGGCTTCGATCGTAAGCAGTATCGCAAAGCGTTGCTATCGAGCGCTCAAGCTCTCGCCAAGACCGGTGCCGCCAATGCCGTGGTGTACTTGGCGTTGGAAGCGATCGCCGGCGTCGATGTGCAATACCGCGCCCGTATGGTCGCCGAAATCTTCAGCGCGCAGGGTTACAAGATTCCCGACCTGAAGTCCGGTGCGAAGCCAAAACCGGCCAAGCTCACAAGCGTCAGCGTGGCCGCGGAGAATGCGCGCGCGCTGAAGGGGGCCGCCATGGGCCTCAAAATCGGCGCCGCGATCGGCAGCGCGATGGCGATGTCGCGCGACTTGGCGAACCTGCCGCCCAACATCTGCACCCCCATCTATATCGGGCAGCGCGCCGAAAGCCTCGCCAAGGAGTGGCCCCGCATCAAGACCAAAGTGATCGACCAGAACGGCATCAAGGCCTTGAAAATGGGTGCATTTCTCGCCGTCACGCAAGGCTCCGCGCAGCCGCCGCGGCTGATCGTCTGCGAGTATCACGGCGCCAAGAAGGCGAGCGCGCCGATCTGCCTGGTCGGCAAGGGGATCACCTTCGATTCGGGTGGAATTTCACTCAAAGAGCCCCCCGCCATGGACGAAATGAAGTTCGACATGAGCGGCGCGGCCACGGTGCTCGGCGCAATGCGCGCGGCCGCCGAACTGGCGCTGCCCATCAATATGGTGGTCATCATCGCCGCCTGTGAAAATATGCCGAGCGGCGGCGCGATAAAGCCCTCGGACATCGTCACGAGCATGTCCGGGCAGACGGTGGAGATTCTCAACACCGACGCGGAGGGGCGCCTCGTTCTGTGCGATGCGATCACTTATGGCCGCCGCTACAAGCCGGCCGCGGTGATTGACGTGGCCACCTTGACGGGCGCCTGTGTGGTCGCGCTCGGCCACCACTTGAGCGGCTTGATGAGCAATGACGAAGCGCTGGCCGCCGAGCTCGCCTCGGCGGGAATCCGCGCCGACGATCGCGCGTGGCGCATGCCGATTGCGGATGAGTATGTGGATCAGCTGAAGAGCAATTTCGCTGATTTGGCCAATGTCGGCGGACGCGAGGGCGGTGCGTGCACCGCCGCCTCGTTCCTGTCGAAATTCGCCGCCAATCTCGCGTGGGCCCATCTCGACGTCGCCGGTACCGCGTGGCTCGGCGGCTCGCAAAAAGGCAGCACCGGCAGACCGATACCCTTGCTGGTCGATTTCCTGGTGAATCGCGCCCGATCGAGGTGACCGCCGCTCGACATGACCGACAGGGTAGATTTCTACGTATTGAACAGTCCGACGCCGAAACAGCGCTTCACTTTCGCTTGCCGGCTCATCGAGAAGGCGTATTTGCAGGGTCTGCGTGTGGCCGTCTTGAGTGCAAGCGCCGCCGATGCGATGGCGCTCGATGACCTGCTTTGGACCTTCAATGACCGGTCCTTCGTACCGCACCAATTGTGCCGTGACAAGGAAGCCATGAGCGCGGACACGCCGGTGCATGTGTCCGCCGACATGGATGCGGTCGCTGAGGCCGATTTGCTGGTGAATCTCAGTGACCGGCTGCCCACGGGGTTGGAGCGCTTCGCGCGCATAGCCGAAATCATCGACGGCGACCCCGAACGACGGCGCCTGGGGCGCGAGCGCTTCAAGTCGTACCGCGAGCACAAGCTCACGCCCAATACTTACCAGATGGACGGCACCGGGGATATTTGAATCGAACATGTCATCCGAATCGCACGACCCTCGCGAAATTCCCATCCTGACGGAAACCATCGAAGCGGGCGCCGAAGCCGCGGCGCCGTGCGATTTCGATGCCGCTCGTGCCGCCATTTTGGCCGAAGCGCTCAAATTGGCCGATTCGCTCTTGCGCCAGGCGGCACGCGATCTCGACAAGAGGGGGTTCGAGGGCCTGGTCGAGCGCCTGCGTACCGAACTTCCGGCGCTCGTGGATCGTGTGATGCGCGAGCAGCGCGCCGATGCCGATTAGTCCCCGACCGCTATAATCCATCGCCATGGACAAAGCCTTCTCGCCTGCCCACATTGAACCGCGCATTTACGCGCACTGGGAAGCTTCCGGGTATTTCGCGCCGAGCGGCACCGGGCCCGCCTATTCGATCGTGATACCGCCGCCGAACGTCACCGGCACTTTGCACATGGGACACGCATTTCAGGACACCATCATGGATGCGCTCATTCGTCATCGGCGCATGATGGGCTTCGACACGCTGTGGCAGCCGGGCATGGATCATGCCGGTATCGCCACGCAAATGGTGGTCGAACGGCAGTTGAACGCCGCCGGACAGAGCCGCATCGACCTTGGGCGCGACGCGTTCGTCGAAAGAGTCTGGCAATGGAAGAACACATCGGGCGGCTCGATTGCGCGGCAATTACGCCGCCTGGGCGCATCGGTCGATTGGCGGCGCGACAAGTTCACCATGGATCCGCAGCTCTCCCAGGCGGTGACCGAAGCGTTCGTGCGGCTATACCGTGAGGGACTGATCTATCGCGGCAAGCGACTGGTGAATTGGGATCCGGTGCTCAAGACCGCGCTGTCCGATTTGGAAGTGAACGCCGAAGAGGAATCGGGCAGCCTGTGGCATCTGCGCTACCCGCTGTGCGAGGGCGGCGGCTACCTCGTCGTCGCGACCACGCGGCCCGAGACCATGTTGGGCGATACCGCCGTCGCCGTGCATCCCGACGACGAACGCTACCGCCATTTGATCGGCCGGCGAGTGCGCTTGCCGCTCGCGGAGCGCGCCATACCCATCATCGGCGACGGTTATGTCGATCCGAAGTTCGGCAGCGGCTGCGTCAAAATCACGCCCGCGCACGATTTCAATGACTACGAAGTCGGCCAGCGGCACGGTCTGGCGATGATCAACATCATGACGCCGGATGCCGCCCTCAACGACAACGTGCCGGCCGCCTATCGAGGACTCGAGCGTGGCGTCGCGCGTGCCCGCATTGTCGCCGACCTCGATGCCTTGGGCCTCATCGAGCGCATCGAACCTCACAAACTCATGGTACCGCGCGGCGATCGCACCAATGCCGTGTTGGAACCGCTGTTGACCGACCAATGGTTCGTCGGCATCAAACCGTTGGCGGCGCCGGCGATTCGCGCGGTCGAAGACGCACGCATTCGCTTCGTTCCGGAGAATTGGGCCGGCGTTTACTACGAATGGATGAGAAATATCAAAGACTGGTGCATCAGCAGACAGCTGTGGTGGGGGCATCGTATTCCGGCGTGGTATGACAGCGAGGGCCGCTGGTATGTCGCGCACAGCGAGGCGGAGGCGCGCGCCGCACACGGCCTCGATCCGTCGGTCGCCTTGCGGCAGGACGAGGACGTGCTCGATACCTGGTTTTCCTCCGCCCTGTGGCCCTTCTCCACCCAGGGTTGGCCGCAGCAGACCCGCGAGCTGCGCACCTATTACCCGACCTCGGTCTTGGTCACGGGATTCGACATCATATTTTTCTGGGTCGCCCGCATGATCATGATGGGCCTCAAATTGACCAATCAAGTGCCCTTTCATTCGATCTATGTGCACGGCCTGATCCGCGATCACGACGGACAAAAAATGTCCAAATCGAAGGGCAACGTGATCGATCCTCTCGACATCGTCGACGGGATCACGCTCGATGAGCTGATCGCCAAGCGAACCAACGGCCTGATGCAGCCTCAGATGAAGCCCGCGATCGAAAAGGCGACGCGCCGGCAATTTCCGCAGGGCATTCCCGCCTTCGGCACGGATGCGCTGCGCTTGACCTTGGCGGCGCTCGCAACCCAGAGCCGCGATCTGCGCTTCGATATGGCGAAGGTCGAAGGCAACCGGAATTTCTGCAATAAACTGTGGAATGCCGCGCGCTACGTGCTGATGAATGTCGAAGGTCACGACCTCAGATCCAGGCACGACCTCGCAGGCGGGGGCTTCGAATTCAGCCTTGCCGACCGCTGGATCCGCTCGCGGCTCGCGGCGATGCTGCGGCGGGTGGAATCCGGATTTGCCGATTACCGGCTCGATACGGTCGCCAATGCGCTCTACGAATTCACCTGGAGCGAATTTTGCGATTGGTATCTGGAGCTCTCAAAGGCGGTCCTGCAGTCCGATTCGGCAAGCGCGGTGCAAAAGCGCGGCGCGCGCAGCACGTTGATCGGCACACTCGAAGTGCTGTTGCGCGCGCTGCATCCGCTCGCGCCGTTCATCAGCGAGGAAATATGGCAGCGCGTGCGAATCGATGCCGGCGTGACCGGCGAATCGATCATGCTGGCGGCATTCCCAACCGCCGGCGGCATCGACGACGACTCGGCGGCCGAACCGGAAATGCGCTGGGTGATGAATTTCATTCTCGGCGTGCGCCAGATCCGCGGCGAGATGGACATCGCGCCGAGCCGGCGGCTGGATGTGCTCTTGCAAAATGCCGGCCCCATCGATCTCGAGTACTTGGCGCGCAATCTGTCCTATTTGGAGCGTCTCGCCGGCATATCCGCACCGCGCACCCTCGCGGCCGGTCAGGCGGCGCCCATTGCGGCGGTCGCGTTCTTGGGCAGGCTCGAAATATTGGTGCCCATGGCCGGTCTGATCGATCCGCTGGCCGAGATCGAACGCTTGACCAAGCGCCAACGCCGCGCCGACGCCGAAATGATTAAACTGCAATCAAAGCTTGCGAACGGCGAGTTCGCCAAGAATGCCCCCGTCGAGGTCATCACGAAGGATCGGGTGCGCCTCGCCGAACTGCGCACCGAAACCGATCAATTGGCCGCGCAAATCGCGCGAGTCAACGCGCTGCGTGGCGCATGAATACGACGCCCGTGAGCGCCGACTCGATGACCGCTCCGCGCTCCACGTTGAACGCGGTCCTCGCTCAGATCAACCGCGTCATCCTCGGTAAGGACGCGCAGATTCGCTTGTGCCTCGCGTGTCTGTTGGCGCGCGGGCATTTGCTGATTGAGGATATCCCGGGCGTGGGCAAGACCACTCTCGCCCATGCCATCGCCAAGACATTTGGGCTGTCGTTCCAACGGGTTCAATTCACGAGCGATCTGCTGCCCGCCGACGTGCTCGGCGTGTCCATTTTCGATCGCGAGACGGGGAAGTTCCGCTTCCAGCGCGGCCCGATCTTTGCCGAGCTCGTGCTCGCCGATGAAATCAACCGGGCATCTCCCAAGGCCCAAAGCGCGTTGCTGGAGGCCATGGAGGAGCGGCAGGTGACGCTCGATGGGCAAACCATGCCGCTGCCGGAGCCGTTTTTCGTCGTCGCGACGCAAAACCCACAGGAGCAGGTCGGCACCTTCCCGCTGCCCGAATCGCAGCTTGACCGCTTTTTGATGCGCGTGCACCTGGGTTATCCGGCCGCGGCGGCGGAACGGGAGTTGTTGAGCGGTTTGGACCGGCGCGAGCTGGTCAAGTCGCTCGGCACGATCTGCGGTGCCGAGGCATTGCGGAAGCTCCAGCAGGGCGTTCAGGAAATTCACGTCGCGCCGGCCCTGCTCGACTACGTCCAGGCGCTCGTTGCCCACACTCGCAGCGCCGCCGGCCTGAGCATCGGTTTGTCACCGCGCGCGGCCATCGGTTTGTTGCGCGCGGCGCGCGCCTGGGCACTGATCGCCGGGCGCCACTCCGTCATTCCCGAGCACGTGCAAGCGGTATTTCCCGCCGTGGTCGAGCATCGGCTAGGGACACGCGATACCGGTCCCGCCGCGGCGAGCCGCCTGCTCGAGGCAGTACCCGTCCCTTGAGCGAGCATTGCCGGTGAGCACGTGGCGGCAGAAGGCGATCACTCGATTGCGTGCCTGGGCCGCGCGCCGCCACGGCGAGGATGCCTTGCCGGTGACCATCGATCGGCGCCGGATCTATATCCTGCCGACCCGATTCGGTCTCATGCTGGCGGCGCTCATCGTCGCGATGCTGATTGCCGGGCTCAACTACAACAGCAATTTGGGCCTCGCGTTCGCGTTTCTGATGGCAAGTATCGCGTTGGTCGCCATGCATCACTGTCATCGCAATCTCCTGGGATTGGGCGTCGATGTCAATGTCGAGGCCGACGCCTTCGCCGGCGAGGATGCGGCCTTTGAATTCACGCTGCGCAACGCGTCGGCGGTGGATCGGCGCGATATCGAGATTCATTTGGTCGCCGATGCCGAAGCGCTTAAAAGCGTCGGCGCGAACAGCGATGAACGCGTCACCGTCACCGTTGCGGCGGCGCGGCGCGGTGTGATGCGCTTTAGCCAGTTCGAACTGCGCACGCGCCATCCGTTTGGTTGGTTTCGCGCCTGGACCTATGTGCAGGGATCGCTGTCGGCGTTCGTCGCGCCGCAGCCGCGCGGCGACCGTCGGCCTTCGGCTGCCGCGGCGGAGGGCAGCGTACCGCGCTCCGAAGCCCGCGGCGAGGAGGAATTCGCCGGGCTGCGAACCTATACCCCCGGCGTACCGCTGAAGCACATGGCCTGGAAAGTATTGGCGCGCGGCGGCGATGCCGCGGTGCGCGGTTATACCGGATTGGCGGCGCAGCCCGAATGGCTCGAGTGGTCCGCGCTCGAGGGCCTCGATACCGAGGCTCGCTTGTCGCAGCTGTGCCGCTGGGTGCTCGCCAATGAAGCCGGGTACCGGCGTGCCTACGGGCTTAGGATCCCCGGCGCCGAGATCAGCCCCGGATGGGGCGCCGCGCATCGCATTCGCTGCCTGCGCGCGCTGACGCTGCATCAGGCCGAGCCGTCGAGCCCCTTGGAGCCGCGACGATGAAGCTCGCGACCGCGTCGGTTACGCCGGTCACGTACGATCAGCTCAAGTGGCTCTGCGCATGTCTCGCGCTGACGCTCATCGCACACCTCGCGGCGTTACCCATTTGGTTGATCGTCACCGTGTGCGCCGCCGCCGCGATTCGCTTAGGGTTGGCCGCACGCGGGCGTACCGCCCCGCCGCGCGGCATACGGCTCTGCATCGCCGCCGTGTCGATCACGCTGCTGTTTCTGCAGTACCGCACCTTCAACGGCCTGGCCGCGGGCACCGCGCTGCTCAGTTTGATGGCGGGTTTGAAACTGCTCGAGCTGCAATCCCATCGCGATTTTCACATCATCATCCTGATCATTTATTTTTTGAATCTCGCCGCGCTGTTGCACAGCGAGTCCTTCTGGCTGCTCGGCTACTTGATCGCGGTTTCGTGGCTCACCAGCGCGGCGTTAATGCGGCTGACCATTTCGACTCCGCCGCCCGCATGGCAGCCAAGCGTGCGTCGTGCGGGCCGCGTCCTCGCGCAGGCGCTGCCGCTCACGCTGATCCTTTGGTTGTTCTTTCCGCGCTTCGACGGTCCGCTGTGGCAAATGCCGCAGGACAAGCAAGGCGGCGAATCCGGTTTGAGCGACAGCATGAGCCCGGGCGACATTTCGGATCTTGCGCAATCGGATGACATCGCCTTTCGCGTGCACTACATCGACGCGCCGCCGCCGCCGCCGCAACGCTACTATCGGGGCCCGGTGCTGCATGATTTCGACGGGCACACCTGGCGCCGGACGCACTGGGATCCAACGCCGGTGCCGCCGCTGGTACCCATGGGAATCGCTTATCGATACACCCTGAGCCTGGAGCCGCACCCGCACAATTGGTTGTTCGCGCTCGATTGGCCGACACGCTGGGATCTGCCGGGCGCGGTTCTGACGAGCGATTACACGCTGGTGCAGCCCGCCCCCGTATCGCGCCCCGCCGACATACAAGCCGTCTCGTACAGCCAGATGCGCACCTCGGATGCATTGAATCCGGCGATGCGCCGGCGGGACACGCGCCTCCCGCCCGACCGCAATCCGCGCAGCATCCTCTTATCGCAGCAGCTGCGCAGCACGCACCCGGACGACATGGACTTTGCCCGTGCGGTACTCGCACTGTTTCATGATCAGCCGTTTTTTTATACCCTGAAGCCGCCGCCATTGGCGGACGATTCCGTCGATGAGTTCCTTTTCGAAAGCCGACGCGGCTTTTGCGGTCATTACGCCTCCGCCTTTGCGATGCTGATGCGGGCGGCCGGTATCCCGGCCCGCGTCGTCACCGGCTACCAAGGCGGCACGTTCAATCGCTACGCCGATTACTGGATCCTGAGGCAAAGCGATGCGCATGCCTGGGACGAGATTTGGATCGAGGGACGCGGTTGGGTGCGCATCGATCCGACCTCGGCCATTGCGCCCGAGCGCGTTGAACGCGGCTTGAACGATGCGCTCGTGGCCGACGGGCCGCTCGCCGGCCGCTGGCAGCGGCACAGCCCCTGGATCGCCGACCTGCGGCTGCGCCTCGATGCTCTCGGTCAGCAGTGGCGCAGAAGTATTCTGCAGTTCGATCAAAAATCCCAGGATAATCTGCTGGTTATGCTGTATATCTCGGAACCAGATGGACACAAGCTGGTGATGGTGCTGGCAGTCGGATTGACGCTCGCGTTGTTGTGGCTCACCTGGCAGGTGCGCAGGGAAATGCGTCCGCCGGTGAAGGATCCCCTGGTCCGCGCCTACGCACGCCTGTGCCGTAAAATGGCGAACATCGGGGTTCCGCGCCGCCTCCATGAGGGAGCCGAAGACTACGCCGAACGGGTCGCAGGGCTGCGTCCCGATCTGGCCGCTGAGCTCACCGTCCTATGCCGCCATTACACCGAGCTGCGCTACGGCACGAGCAAGGCCGAGCTCGCGTTCATATCGGGCGTGCGCGCGTTTCGCCCACGCACCCGCTAGCGCCATGCATGCCGCCAGAATTTAAAGACAACGCGCCCGGGATTTTGCTAGCCTTTGCCGCTCGCAAACGCCCGTCCGTCATTAGCAGACGGAGCAAGCGGCTGCGAAGGCGCGCGAGTAGGCCTTCTTGACACAAGCGCCTGAGAATTCAGAATCCTTTGCCATGGTCGCGGGCGTCGGCCTCAGCGTGGTCGGGTTCGCCACCTTCCTGTTGATGCCGCAGTTCATCGAAGCGGCCGTTGCCGACCTTCGATATACGGAACAGCAGGTCGGTGTGCTGTCTTCGGTCGTGATGGTCGGCAACACGTTGGCCGCGGTTGGCGCGAGCATGTGGATCCGCCGCAGTTCGTGGCGGCTCGTTGCGACCATTGCGCTCATCGGATTGCTCATTGCCAATGGCGCTTCGATGGCCGTCCATGGACTCGCCGCGTTCGCTGCATTGCAGGGCATCGGCGGCTTCTGCGGGGGCTCGCTGTATTCATTGTCGCTGACCGTTCTCTCGGACTGCCGCCGCCCCGACCGCTACTTTGCGTACGCGATCGGCGCGCAGACGGTGTATCAGATCTTCGGCCTGGTCGCGGGGCCTTTTCTGATTCATCACGGCGGCGTGGACGCGATGCTGGGACTGTTCGCCGGCCTCTGTGTCCTCGGTTTGCTGCTCGTGAGACTTGTGCCGGTCCACGGCCGCAGCCAGAGCGTCGCGCCCTCGGGTGCCGGCCTCTTGAGCGGTCCGGTACTGCTGGCGCTCGCGGGATGCTTCCTCTTCTACGTCAACATCGGCGCTTACTGGACCTACATCGAGCGCATCGGAACCACCGCCGGCATCGAGTTCGGCGCGATATCGAACGGACTTGCCTTCTCCACCGCGGCGAGCATGGCGGGCGTGTTCCTCGCGTCATGGCTCGGAGGCCGCCGCGGATTCTTCATCCCCATCGCGGCGAGCGCCGTCGCGATCGTGCTCGCGGTGGTGCTGCTCACGGGCAACCTGCGGCTTACGGCATACGTCGTATCGGCCGTCATCTACGGCATCGCCTGGAACGTGTCGGTGACCTACCAATACAGCACCGTGAACGTCGTCGACCAGAGCCGGCGCGGTGTCGCGCTCGCGCCTGCGTTTCATAACGCGGGCGGCGCAGCCGGCCCTGCCGTTGCGGCGCTCTTCGTGACCCAGACCGATCACAGCGGCGTGCTGTGGCTCGTGAGCGTGAGTGTACTCGCGAGCGCAGCCTGCTTCCTGATGGCGCTGCGACTGTGGGGACGCGCAGCGCGAGTCCCCGGTCTGCGGCCGGCTCTATTATCGATATTATCGATCTGCGTGGCGCTCGGCACCGCCACCCTCGCTCGCGC
>Ga0310037_10001770_pt1 | contig 11613 bp, 15 predicted proteins | sample Sb_taG_11_FD_200239 | JGI IMG/M metagenome (GOLD analysis project Ga0310037, IMG submission 200239) | Peat soil microbial communities from Weissenstadt, Germany - Sb_50d_3_AS metaG (v2) (version 2) | ecosystem: Environmental > Terrestrial > Soil > Wetlands > Peat | place: Germany: Weissenstadt...
CCAAAATCCGACTGATGATATTGAGCCAACGATTGCCAGCTTTGGCTGGCTTTGACGAAACAGCTTTACTCATGAAACGAACCTCCTAATCGGGATGACTCCGTAAAATACACTCAAGCGGCCTGATGATAGTGTGCTTGCACTCTGTACAATCAACGAACTTCTGATGGATGCCAAATCAGTACTCCTTAGATGGCTGAATTCTAGCCGCAAACAGTATGTGATAGTACTTAGACATTGCATGCAGAAGTGCTACTGCCAGCGACAGATACGCGAATTTTGTACCGGGGCGACCCCAAGCATCATTGCTCGAAACTACTTGTGTAATTTCGGGCAATGGGCTTGCCTCCACCCTCACCCCGATTCAGATGAGCGTCTTACCTCATCCGGCGGCGCTCACGGCGACGCACACCCATGACCGAAACTGGCGACAATGGCCTGCCGATCGGGTCAATGAACAGGGAACATGGCCCCGCTTTGGCCGGGAGTGTTCCATCAAGCACCTTGACGTTGTAGGTGAGCGTCTCCTCGGTAAAATGTGGATCGCGCAGTTCTATGGTTACTTCTTCAGGAACTGTATCCCCATCCTCCAGGAAGGACACAACCGCGTTCGGAGGGTCCTCAGCAAAGCTGTTCTCGCCATCACCCCACTCATTAACAAACTTTCTGGTATGCAGGTGGCCCACAACTCGTTGGGGACGATCCGCAAAGAAGAAGGTCGAGTGTGCCGGTCCTTGAAACGTCACGGTCCCATCACTACTCGTCATCCCCTGGGCACACTGCACAAACATAGCCTCGATGTACTCGACATTCGGCTCGGTATGTTCGCTTATAGCATTCGTTCCTTTCGCATATATATCTGTTTTACGCTCGTCAAGAAAGAGCAGATCGGTGTTTTCCCTCATGTAGGAAAACTGCTCCAGGCTCACTCTTTCCAGTTATCAATGCATACCGGCGCAAAACGATTGGCCTTCTGAAGATAGGTCTCTTCATCTGTCTGTCGTCTCGTCACAATGTCGCGCCTTGCTTCTGGAAAGAGGGTCGCGTTCCCCTGGAGCAAGCCTGTGCGTGGAGACCGCGAAGAGCCTCTTTTCATACAAGTATCACAAGCGAAGACATCACTTCGTCAAGAATCCATGCTGGTTATTGCATGGCTTTGGACTCAGCCTCGAGTTCCTTGTCGAAGTCCTTCGCATCGACGTTCAACTGCTTCTCAGTCGTCTTTTGTGCCCTGGCGGTGGCCTTGGCGATCTTGCCTGCCAGGCTGGATTTGCCGAACCTGACTCCTTTTGCTTGAGCTGATTTCCAGCCCACAGAGTGACTATTCCCTACTCACACGTAGCCACTGGATATGGCCACACTCATGTGTGGAGCGCTGATCAGCAGAACCTCCACAGAATCAGTGTAGCCGAAGATGCGGTCGAAAGCTATATCCCATAGGGGATAGATGTGGGCATAGATTTTGGAAAGTTGGAGACGCCATGCACCCCGCCAAAGTAATTGCTGCTCCATTATGCGAACTTGAAGGATTGTAACATCGGCTGGGAGTAGGTCGTGCCTCTTGTTCCGCTCCCACTATAGGCAGCCAGTAGGAGTGCAAAAATCAGGCTGCGCGACGCAAGTGCAGACCAACGTGTGAAGAATTGTAAAGCTGCTATCCTCAACCAACCCTGTGACAGCTTTATATTGGCGCAAATCTATTGGCCGTCTGGAGATAGGTTTCTTCATCTGCCTCGATCATGAGCTTGTGCATAACCACGATATCGGCATCAGGAACCCGCTCCAGCGGTTTCAGACAAAGACTCATCGTTGGCTTCCCCATTTCGATCACCCTCACAAGCCCTGGACCTCGTGGCACGCGGTAAATGCGTTCTTGATCACGAGGGCTGGGGATATCGATGTAGCTGAGCCGCATGAGTTGGCAGTATTGTTCGGAGGTCAGCACTGCACGCAACAGCTCACCAGCTTGCCGCTTTGCGTTAAACCACTCGCGGTAGCTGCCTACGACTTGCCATCCGAGCACAACGAAGGCTACGGTCACGATAATTCCTGCCACAATGAGTTTAAGCGTCTCCACGTTCATCCTCCAACGACCCGTGGCACCATCATGATCTGCATGGCCTGCGGGTCAAACTGCTCCAGTCGCTCGACCAGCTCGTCCTGTTCGACGCGGAAAGTCGTTTCGCCTCTGGTGCGCTTGTGTGTAAAGATGCATTCGGCTTCGCGTATTGCGGAGAGCGCTTCGACTCGCTTGAGCTGCTTTACTCTAATTAGTCTATGAGTTGCTGTGCGGCTGTTCCGAGTTTTCAGCCGCAACCTCCTCCAATCTCCCCTGCGCAGCCAGGATGCCGGTCCCACGACCCCGCAGAATATAGGCGATGCCAACGGCAAGCAGCGCACCCGCGATCGGACCCACAATGTACACCCAATAGTTGGAAAAATTCCAGAGCACCAGGTCCGGGCCGAATGAGCGCGCCGGATTCATCGAAGCCCCACTGATCGGGCTGGCCCAGAGTCCCGCCAGGATGATGTAGGCACCCACCCCAAACGCCGAGATCGGCCCGAGGTTCTGCGCTCGAGAGGCCGTACCCAGGATCGTGCTCACCAGGCCAGCCGTCAAGACAAACTCCATAATCACTGCCTGCCAGACGTTGCTCCCAGAGCCCGGCTCAGTGGCGCCCAGCATGCCCGCGTTGCCGAACAACGCCTTCAGGAGCAGGCACGCGAGGGTTGCACCGACCAACTGAGCGACAATATAGCCGGGCACGCGCCGCCATGGGAAATCGCCACGGCTCGCGAACGCAATGCTGACCGCGGGATTGAGGTGCGCCCCGGAGATCGCTCCCATGAAGAGGATGATTGCCAATACCATCAGGCCAGGCGCGGTCACTGCTGCAGTCCGGCTGATTTGCCCGTTGCTTACCGCGTTGATGCTACCCCCACCGGCTGCCACGAGCACGAGCAAGAACGTTCCAAGAACCTCTGAGAACAGCCGACGCCACTCCAAGGCGGGATTATCGAAGTTCTTGCGGGTAAACTCTAACCCTGAAATGAGCGAGCTTAGAACCGGGTTCTCTTGCTGCTCGTGAGATACGTCCTGGCTACTCATACGCCCCTCCTTTGCAGCAAGCTACCAGTTCCTACCGTGGTCGAAACCTGAGCGCTTCGGATTGTTCGCCTTTTCATCATGACTCCTTTCGTGTCAACATCTCACTTGAGAGGTTGACATTCGGTGTACTTCGATATATGTCAATTTGCAAGCTTAATAGAGACCTGGGCATTTTCTCAATTGCCAGCGTAAGCGAAGCTGAACCAAAAAAGGGTCGACTCACGGCATGGTAATGAGGATCTCGCTTGCATGGACAGCTACTCATGACAGTAAAATGAATGATTTCGATTCATGCATACCTTCCTTGAAGGATAAGTATACCCTCAGAATACACTGTTTTAGCAGCATACTACAACAGGCATTGACAAGGTATCCAGCTGACAAAGTATATGTATTCTGACACACTTCCCGGCTCACACCGTATCCTCATCATGCAGAATTCTGCTCGTCGTAGATACGATGGAGAGCAACAACTCTCACACATTGGATCTCTTCCGCTTGCTTTTCCTGCTGCTCTACTCCTCTTTTCTCGCCCCAGAGCGAGCGAGACGTGACCTCTTCCTGCATATCATAGCCATATCCTCCCTCTGCCAGTTCATGTTGGAGTTCCTGCAAGTACAGGCGCAGAAAGGCGATGCGGCGCTCTGCCATGGCACGGCCCGTTGCCGTCGTCATCGCCTCAGCGAGCTGCAAGTGTTTTGTGAAGAAGCGGTCGAGCAGATAGTGCTGCCCATCCGGTTCACGCCACAGCGCGAACGGGTCGTCAGCATGGTAGGTCCTGGTCTGGGGCCAGCGCCCATGCTTCGCAGCCATGGCCCAGCGCATTACCCCGCATGCTCCCAGGCTGTCTAAACGATCCGCGTCATAGAGCACTCGCGCTTCAAGGGTCGTAGGGAGGATGCCACGACGATAACTATGCGCCTGGATCGCATGCAGAATCGCGTGCAGCGTCTCAAGGGGAAGATCATATGCAGCCAACAGTTTAGCCGCCAGCTTCGCGGAGCGTTCTGCATGTGAGCGCGTAGGACCACGGGTAGTGCGTCCCAAATCATGCAGCAGAGCTGCCATCCCCACGATCAAGCCATCGGCATGTTCCTGCTCCGCCAGGTGCAGGGCGAGATGATAGACCCGTTGCACATGCTCGAAGCCGTGAGCCAGGTCGCTGAAATCGGTGAAGCGAGCCTGCACCTCAGTCGCCACCTTTGCCAGCAGGTGGATTGCTTGTTCGGTGATTTCCATGCTCGATGATCCCTTTGTGTGTCTTTTGAGCTTGTTTGCCCGCCCAGCTTCACTGCCGATCAAAGCCTGGAAAAATAGTAAATCATAGCAGCATTTCGTGCAAGTCCATTAACGCAAAAAGCCGTTCCAGGCTCAATCTCACCAGTCGCCGATGCATTTCGGCGTAAAACGATTGGCCGTCTGAAGATAGGTCTCTTCGTCTGCCTCAATCAGGAGCTTATGCATGACCACGATATCGGCATCAGGTACCCACTCCAGCGGTTGCAGGCAGAGATCCGCTTTTCGTTTCCCCTGTTCTATCACTCCCACCAGCCCGGGATATCGTGGCACGCGGTAGACGCGCTCTTGATCACGGGGGCTCTTGATATCGACGTAGCTATGCAACATCAGTTGGCGGTATTGCGCACGGGTCAGCACTGTGCGAAGCAGCTTATCGGCCCGTCGATACGGCTCTACCCATTTGAGAAAGCTGTCAACGAAGAGCCACCCAAACAGAATGAGGGAAAGAGTCCCCATGATCGCTCCCACTATAGAGCCGAGCGTTTCTATGTTCATCCACCGGCGACCCGCGGGACCATAATAATCTGTGAGGCCTGCGGGTCAAACTGCTCCAGTCGCTCGACCGGCTTGCCCGCTTCGAGGCGATACGCCGTCGCACCCCTGGCCCGCTCACGTTCAAAGATGCGCTCGGCTTCGCGTATCGCAGCGAGCGCTTCAGCATCTCCGGCCAGAGCATCCTGCTCGGCCCAGTGCACGCGATCATCCCCGCGTTTAGAGATCACCCGTAACATTCCCATGGCTGTTCCTCCTTCATTCTCTCAGTCATTGTTGCTAACCTGAGCGCTGGTGGGACTTTGGCTTGGACAAAGGATGTTGCACTTCCTCTGTCTGTCGTCTCGTGCCAACGTCGCGCATGCGCTCAGTGCGTTGCGCCTTGCTTCTGGAAAGAGGGTCGCGTTCCCCTGGAGCAAGCCCTTGGAGACTGCGAGAAGCCTCTTTTCAAAAAGCATTCCATGCGAAGACATCACTTGGTCAAGAATCCATGCTGGTTATTGCATGGCTTTGGACTCTGCCTCGAGTTCCTTGTCGAAGTCCTTCGCATCGACGTTCAACTCCTTCTCAGTCGTCTTTTGCGCCTTGGCGGTGGCTTTGGCGATCTTGTCTGCCAGGCTGGATTTGCCGACGACGACAAGTGCCGCCGTCCCTGCGTCCAGCGTCTCGCCGAGGTCCTTCATGTCCGAGCGCGACATGCCGTGCCAGACGTGGCCGATGACTCCGCCCGCGACACCTCCAGCGGCCGCCATCGGGATAATGGCGGGGGGAAAGAGCACCCCCACGACGGCGCCGACGCCAATCCCCGTCCAGGCACCCTTCTGCGTAGGCTTTTCGTGCTTGCTCACATGCACATTGCCATCAATGTCCTTTTCTACCACAGCGCCGTCGTACGTGTCGATCACCCCATCATGGTATAGTTGCTTCACCGCCGTGTAGTCCATCAGTGCATCATTCACATTGCCATAGCTCGCGATGAATACAAACACATTCTGATTCTTTGAATCTGCCATAACTGACTCCTTTTGCTTGAGCTGCTCTCCAGCCCAAAGAGTGACTATTCCCTAACTCACACGTGGCCACTGGATATGGCCACACTCATATGTGGAGCGCTGATCAACAGGACCTCCACAGAATCAGTGTAGCCGAAGATGCGGTCGAAAGCTATATCCCATAGGGGATAGATGTGGGCATATATTTCACGCGTGTCTTCGATTCCCATTCATCTTGAGGAAGGTGATGCACACGTTGTGCGATAAAACGATCGGCCGGGTTACCTGGTGTAGCGAGCGTCAGAAACCCAATGCGTCAAGCGCAGGGGCTTAAAAGGGGCTATCTCAACATGTGTGCTGTTTCACTGATTGCCAAAGGCGTACGACGAACATTTCGTGCGGACAGGAAGCCAAAAGATCTCTTCTTCACCGAAGGAGAGAAAGATGGCAGAAAAAAGCCAGCCTGAACAGGTCATGCTCAAACCGAGTTCCTACTTCCCCGAGAGAACGATCAGTCCATACAGTCATCATCGAGCGGCATGAGAGGAATCGCCACGACACCCATCACCTTCCCTGCCATACTTTGCGGGAATCACATCGAACATGCACTGTCTGAGCACATTGCCCGACTGTGCTGCTTGGCTGCTCTGCGGTATACTCTGCAACCAGATGGGAGCCAGTGGCCCTTGCTCGTCCAAGAGTACCCTGGTGGTTGTCCACACCATCAATCCATGAGGAGACGTGAGTCTGGCCTGAGCCACTCGTTGCATCCGCCTCTGCTGCGCGATGTCCGGCGCGACACAGACGAGCACTGGCAGCATCGAGTGCTCTCTTGCCCATTCACGCGAGGCAACGTAGTGTGCGTAGGAAGTGAACTTCACCGCCAGATCGCGCACATTCATTGTGCCACGATCCCACTCCAACCAGAAGCGCACCTGCTGTGATCCCACACGATATTCCGCCAGTGCATCGGGCTTCAGATTGTACCACTGCTCACCCACCCGGTAGCGGCGTTCGCACATCACCCCTGTTTCCCACCAGCAGAGCGCCTGTTCCGGTTCTCGCCTTGTTGCCTGGATGAGGTTGGCAAAAAAGCTGTAGATGCCAGCAGTGTGATGGATACACTGCAAGAGCCAAGCCTCTCCTCGCTGTACCACTGTTGATTCATCTGCAACTGTCGCGTTCTCATGCGACCAAGCACTGTTGCTGATATATCTATGGTACGCGGCGACAATCAAGATGTCACGTCTACCGATTTGTGCTGTCGGTGACCAGTGAGCCAGAACCCGTTCCACAGCACGGTAAAATCCATCCTCTCGGGCAACTCTCCTGTTGCCTCAAAGCGGAGGATCCCCAGAATATTCAGGATCAACCAGGTAGAATATCCACAGCACCGTGGGCTGTTCGGCTCCCCGTAATATTTTCATGCCGTTTGCTCCTGAATTGCTTTCTCAGAACTATTCCTGATGTACCATTTCCTGTGACACCTTGTATTGCTTCAAAGCCTCGTTCACCACGTCGCTGATCTCCTGATCTGTGTCCGTTGCATAGTGCCGTATCCACTTATAGATGTCAGGGTAGAGATAGACCGTTTGCCGTTTCCGTTCTGGTTTCCTGGGTGCCTGGGTAACTAGGAGGTCAGGTACCTGGGTGTCTAAACCACCAGGGTCTTGAGCACTGAGGGGATTCCTGTTTGTTTTGCCACCCACAGTTCCCCATTGCTTATGCGCTTGGTCCTCCATCTGCTCTACTGATCCAATCTGGCGTTTTTCAGTCATGACTATCGCTCCTGTCGTGCATGTAGATACTCGGCGAGTTTTGCAAAATCTTTGGCTGCCCGGCTCCTGGCATCGTACTCCCAGACGGTTTGCCGTACCGATTGAGCGCGGCTGATGATGGCATCTGATCTGACAAGTGGAGCGATGAGTTTACCAAACTTCTGTTCCAATTCTTTGAGGAACTTCCAGGTCATCAAGTAACGGTAGTCGACGTTATACGGCACAATCCCGCTATTGACAAGCCTGTGATCCTGCAGGGTATCCTCCAGTTTTCCGAACAGCGCGAAGACTGCCTGAACAGAGAACGGAGCCAGCTCGCACGGAATAAGGATCTCACTACTAGCCAACAGAGCCGCCTCTGTCACAGGACTATAACTGGGTGCGTGGTCAAAAATGACAAAGTCGCAGCGGAGTCGATGCACCGCATCTCTGAGCGTGTAATAGGCGTGCCGCCGGCTGGCGATGTAGGTCGCCGCTGTGTTGAGGTCACGGTCAGAAGGGATGATCGCCAGTCGGTCACGTGCTGGTCTGATGATGGCAGGAAAAGGGGCTTCTCCTCTCAGAAAGTGGGTGAGCGTAGGTGGTTCCCACTGCGTGAGCAGACTACTGCTATTACCCTGCATATCACAATCGATCAACACTACACCAAAGCCCTGAAGTGCTAGGAGATGGGCGAGGTTCATGGACAAACTGCTCTTACCCGTTCCTCCCTTCAGGTTGATTACGCTGATGCGTCTCGGCATGCTCATTTGTCTCATATCAATTTGTTCCTCTGACGTTTAAGCCACCTGGTCTCTGGTAGCTTAACGTCCTCGTAACTTACTCCTGTCCCTCTGGCTCTCAAACGTTCAGGCTACTGAAGACTTAGTAACCTGAGAGCTGCGTACCTTCACCTCAAGTACCCAAACTACTGCTAGCCGTGCGAATTAAAAACGAGTGGGTCAGACTCATCTGAGATAGTGGGTCAGAACGACGTCGAGCCGCCGGTGGCCTAGAGCCTCTGAGACGTTCCTGGCGGCCTGGGCGTCGTAGTCTTCAGATGTGAGTCGCCCTGTCGAGGGTGGCAGTTCCCGGCCAAGGGCATACTGCCGATATAAGGACTGAGCGTATTGGCGGCGCAACGCGTGAACGTCAAGTCGGACAGGTAAGCGACCCAGTGCTCGTTCCTCTGGCTCACGCCCCGCGACGACGCTCAGCACATCCTGTTCCCGACCTGACAGCACCGGCACAGTACGAGCCCGACCACCCTTGCCTCGCCTCACCTGGATGGCGACGTGTCCATCCTCCACGCGCTGGACATCCCTGACCAGCAGGGCAAGGGCCTCTGCGCGACGCAGACCGCAGGCTCCAAGAAACGCGATCTCGCGCTGCCAGTTGCGCGGCTGGAATTCCTGATCTTGCGCCACAGGACCGCGTGACCGGTGAATCTGCTCGCGTGTGCGAGCAGGAAGCGTAAGCGTGGAGGCCAGGTCACGCCGACTAAAGAACATACGCAAGGCAGCTCGCTCAGCCTGAATCGTATACGGGCTGCGGCCAGCAGCAATGTGATGGGAGAGATACTCCGTCGTCCACTCATCAGCATGTGCATCGAGTTGTGTGAGGTGATGGACGTGATGCGTGTCGCGCGCCCAATTGATGAAAGCCAGGACATGCTGCTGATAGACGGTACGCGTCGTCGTCGAATGGATCTTCCCCGTGCTAAAGGCCCACCTATATGTTCCATCAGTGCGCGCTGCTTCCTTCGCCTCAAAGCGGCTAGTATGGTACTTAGTCAAGGCTCTGAGCCGCTCAAGGGCAGCGAATATGATGCCTTTCTGCTTTGACATGGCTCTTTCCTGCACTACTCAGACAATGGTGACGTTCAATCGTTGCAGAGTTTGCTTACTCACTTAGGTACAAGGGCCGCCTACTCAGAACCTGACCACTCATACCTCTCCACTGTTTATACTTCGCTCAATGCTCAAGCACAACCGTGGAGCATCTGCTCGGTTGGTTTGATGCACAGCACCTGACCAAGCAAGCGATGAGATCCATCACCTACCAGGACATCCTACAGATCAACCTACATGGGACACCTTCCGTGGAAGCGCTCAAAGGACACTCTATAAGGTACAGCTACGGAGACGCGCGACGAGCAAGACCTACAACGAAACGCTACGAAATGCCTTCCAACCTGGCCCAGGGACTCTCACCGCGAGCCAGGACGCACGACAAGGTCGATCGTTCTTCTCCCCTTTGATACACTGAATGTCTGCCTTGCAGTTAGACTCCGCAAAACACAGACAAGTCCAACCAGCTGGTTCAAGATGCATCAGGTGGGAGCAACCTTCTCGTTTTGATTGTCGCGCAATCAAGGAGAGAAGCCTCGTCGTTTCAAGCTCGGCGAGTATCTCAGCACAGGCAGCTTGAGGTGACCAACCTGGTCCGTTGCAGAGGTTGCCCACTGCGGTAGTGGACCAACTACAGCCTCGTCCGGGTGAGGCCACGACCACTAAACAATACTAATAGTATAGTAAGCTATCTATTACTTGTCCAGGTCTATATACATAATAGACAACTATTGACACTATGCCCGAATACTCGTTCTTGCCGGTTCTGCTCGTTCATCTGTACCCTAGTTGAACGAATGGAGTTGTGGAGCAGGGCCGCTTTGGTGATGTAGCATGAGGCATCGTTGGTAGCCTGTGATATATGTGAGGGAAGCTATTATAAGCAAATAGTTTTTACCAGGCAACAACGATGAGATTTGCTGCATGCTCACCTAATGACAATAATCCATGAACACAAGCTTCTGAGAACGACAATCACCTTTTAGGACAACGACGATCTGCAGACTACCTCTTAATGACGAGCCGGATCAGAGATAATCTCCTTTCGAGAAGCAGTTCCAGAATGAGGTGATCTTCACCAGAAGATGGCAGGGATGGTGTTTCAATTCACCTTTAGGCGTCAAGTGAGGGAGCGTGGAAATTGGCTTGATCACCCATCCAGGGCGACCTCACGGTCGCCCTGGATGGGTGCAATTGGCAGATTCCAATCCTAGGCCGTCCTATTGCTGAAATGTATGCCTCTAGCAAGTCGGTTCAATTCGTCCTTCTCCTCTTTGGCCTAGCCTCTCTGAGGCTAGAGATCACCAAGCGACCAGCTTCCAGCTCTTCGACTAACTTCTGCAAGGCCTGGGAGCTTATTCTCACGGCCCTGCCAATCCTGATGGTAGGGATTATATTTTTTTTGATGAGAAGGTAGAGTGTAGCACGGCTCAAGCCTAGGGCTTTTGCGGCTTCACGGATGGTTAGTAGTAGGATATCCACGCGTGGTTCGTTGTTGTTCCGAGCAGACATAGCTTGCTTCCTTCCTTGTATGTGTTCTATATATGATCTTCATCACTTGAATCTTGCGCTCCGCTTATCTGGACGTCCGGTTGATAAGATGATAGGGAACTTCATGAAAGTATATTTCATCTCCCTTGCTTGCAGACCCTATCCTCTCTCGAGGAGAAATTACGGATCTGCATCCTAGCGCTTGAAATAAGTATGCCAGCATCCGTAGTAGAATTCGACATCATCTCGTTATCATCTAGTTACCATTTTTGTGATAGGATATGGTGCCGTTCGTCCAGCGCTTCTGGAGCGCAGCTTGTGTCCGTTCTGCACTTTTTACTTGAGGAATCAGCTCTATCAGAGCGAATTTTTAATTGCATCATCTGTTGTGAATCGATCCCTTGTCACCAGCAGGTGTTCAGGATACAATAGAGGACAGGAACAGACGATCTATTAGGCACTGGTGATGTATGGACCCGAGAGATAAAGATCAAACGTCGGACAAAGAGAAAAAGCTAGAGCCGAACCTTTTTTTGATTCGAGAGCGAGAGCGACACAATTGGTCCCAAGACGATGTAGCCGGCAAGATCGGGACAACGAAGCTAAACGTCCATCGCTGGGAG
>Ga0310037_10001771_pt1 | contig 11604 bp, 13 predicted proteins | sample Sb_taG_11_FD_200239 | JGI IMG/M metagenome (GOLD analysis project Ga0310037, IMG submission 200239) | Peat soil microbial communities from Weissenstadt, Germany - Sb_50d_3_AS metaG (v2) (version 2) | ecosystem: Environmental > Terrestrial > Soil > Wetlands > Peat | place: Germany: Weissenstadt...
GGAATGTGCGCATCGGTCCTGGCGGATCACGGTCTTTGTTCTTCCGGGCGATCCGGTGGTCCCGGCGGTTCGGGGGCGGCGCACGCAGCATCGCAGAAGGGCTGGCGGACGCTGCGAGTGCACCGGCACAGTGCCGCCCGGGTATCGGCCACCCACCCGTCGGCTGCCTGTATCCGCAGATCACCGCGGAGGAGGAAAGGGCCGCCCTCCACGGCACCGATGGTGGCCGGGACATCGGGCTGCTCACCGGGGATACCCGGTGCCTGGTAGTGCAGAGCCCCGGACGGGCAGCGGCCGATGACCTCGGCTACCAGCGCCGCGCTCGCGGCGCCCGGGGCGATCCACGGCCGCTGCCTGCCATTGAACACCTCCGGGAGCCCGCGCAGGCACTCGCCGGAATGCCGGCATCGCTGCGCGTCGAAGTACACAGTGATCTCGCTGCCCTGGTACGCCTTCCCCGGCCATGGCCCGGCTGACGGCGATCCCGGCTCGGCACCGGATGCTGACATGGCATCAGAGTAAGCTATGACCCCGGCCCTGAGCAGCCCCGGCGGCTCCCTGCCAAGCGCCACGCCCTGGAAAGCGCTCGCGTTGCGGTCCGTGCCGTCGCTGGCCGGCGCCGCGGATCCTTTCCCGGCGCGCACGGCCCGCCGCGCACCTCAATACGATCCGGATGTACCACGATCGTCCCGGATCCGGTACCCGGGCCAGGCACCATCCGTATCGACGCCGCGGCGGACCGCCGCCCGCACCACGCCCGCAGCCCGTACAGATCACCCAGATCGGCCAGCAGGTGAGCCGGTCATGCTGACAGGGGACGGCCGACTGCAGCTATGGCCCGGCCCTGATCTACCCGGCTGCCATGGAGCTTCGCCCGCGGCGTCAAACCAGCGCGCGCCCGCGCCCTGTCTTCCAGGTTTCTGGAAGATCCCTCCCGGATGTGCTGGAGCGGAGCATGACCACCTATCGTGAGGTCGTCATGGCAGCTATCTCTGCGTGAGGATGCCAGGTCGATGAGTGATGATTGGCATGGCTGGTACCAGGGTGGCGGGGCGAGTGGCCACGGCGGGGCGAGCAGGGCCGCCGCGGACCGGGCCGGGGCGTGGCCGAGCCAGTCGCCTACCCGGTCCATACCAGGCGAGGCTGAACCGGGACGGCGGGACCTGGGCGGTGGCGGCGGGCGCCCCTGGCGGTTCTGGGGGCAGCCGGGACGGCGCGGCCGGCGGATCGCGCTGATCCTCGGCACGGCCGCGATCGTCTTGATCGCGGGCGCCGCCGGGACCTACTTGTGGCTGAACGGCAAGCTGAACCGGTCCGTCACGCTACCAGCGACGTCGCTGACCTCGGCGGGGACGAACTGGCTGATCACCGGCTCGGACAGCCGGGCCGGGCTGTCCCGCGCCGAGATCGACGCCCTGCACGTCGGGTTCGACGAGGGCACGCTGAACTCGGACTCCATCATGCTGCTGCATATGGGCACCGGCCGCCCGGTGCTGATCAGCATCCCGCGTGACTCCTACGTCGACATTCCCGGCCACGGCTGGAACAAGATCAACGCGGCACTGGCCTACGGCGGGGCGAGCCTGCTGATCCAGACCGTCGAGAACGCCACCGGGCTGAAGATCAACCATTACATGGGCATCGGGTTCGGCGGCCTGGTCGCCGTGGTGAACCAGATCGGCGGCGTGCCGATCTGCCTCAAGACCGCGATCAGCGACTCCTACTCCGGGGTGCACCTGCCCGCCGGGTGCCACAACCTCAACGGGGACCAGGCGCTCGCCTTCGTCCGGGACCGGCACTCGTTCGCCACCGAGGACCTGGAGCGGATCCAGGACCAGCGCGCGTTCCTGTCCGCCCTGCTGAACAAGGCCACCTCGCCCGGCCTATACCTGAACCCGTTCACGGCGCTGCCGTTCGGGTCCACCGCCGCGAGCTCGATGTCCGTTGACACAGGCACGAGCCTGCTCGACCTGGTCCACGCGGCATCCGCGCTACGCGACCCGCAGACGGGCACTGTGCCGATCGCCAGCAACAACTACTACACCAGCGCCGGCGACTCGGTCCTGTGGAACAAGGCCCAGGCGAGCGAACTGTTCAACGCGCTGAAGAACGACTCGCCCATCCCGAAGAGCTTGCTATCCGGCACCACCATCGGCTGAGAGCTCACCGGACGGGCCCGGCGACCCAGCCGCATGCGCAAATCCGCGATGATCACCCAGATCGTCCGGCGATCATGATGACGCCGGTGTTGCTGGCCCGGCGCTGGGCGGTGACCGGCTCGGCGGCGGGGCGAGGGGCGGCCCGGCGGGGTGGTTGATTTCCACCTGTTGGCTGATACCGGCTCATCGGCTCCGCGTGGTAGTAGTTGAGCCGTGTCAGCCATCGGGGGAACGGCGGCGGACGAGTCCAGGACGGTTCCGGCGATCCGTCACGATGACCGCGTGCCGCTGGCCGCGTGGGTGATCGCCGCCGCCAATGTCGTCCTAATGCTGGCGGTCAGCGACCGGTACGGCTTCCAGCAGGACGAGCTGTACTTTCTCGTGGCCAGTCACACCTGGCGTTCGGGTACGTGGACCAGCCGCCACTGGCGGTGCTGCTCGCCCGCACCACTGACCTGTTCGGCGTGAACCCCACCGCCATCCGGATCTTGCCGGCGCTGGCCGTACCACCTGCCGCCGGTGATCTCGGGTCACGTCACGTTCTGGCTGTGGGGACCGGGGGACGCAGCCGACACGACGGTGCTGTACGTCGACGGGCCAGGGCAGCTGTGGCTGTACTTCGCGAGCTGCCGCCAGCTAGCCGTCTACAACCCTCCTGACCAGGTGAAGAACAACTGGAACGACCTGGCGATCGGCGTCTGCACCGACCCGTCCGGGTCCTGGAAGACGCTGTGGCCGCATATGAAGCATTACGACTGACATCTGCGTGAGCGGACTCGTCCGTTGCCGGCGAGCGCGCCCGGCACCAGGACGTGCGCCTCGCTGGCCGAGATCTTGCGCCGGTGCTGCTCTGACGCCGCTGCTTAGTTACGGCTACCCGGGAAAGAGTGATGGCCTGGTCGAAGACGAGGGCACGCAGACGTCCTTGACCGGCTGGGCGTGCCCCGTCCGCCTCGCCGGCGAGAACCGGCCGACCGCCTGTCCCGATACGCTGGGCGAGTCGCCGGCACGGAGTCGTGGGGTAGCGCAGACCAGGCCAGCAACCAGATGCCTGCCATGCGAAGCCGACGCTTCGCGATGATCAATCGAGAAGGCGAGGCCCGCGGACGCGACGACACCCATGGAAAGGGCTCGGCGATGGCCTGGCAAACAGTGCAACAACAGCGGATCTACTACGAGAGTTTCGGCCACGGCGACGCCGTTCTGCTGCTGCCCGGCTGGGCTGGCAGCATTATCGAGCTCGACCGGCTTCGCCACGAGCTCAGCGCCGGCTTTCGGGTCATCGCCGCCGACCTGCCGGGCTCTGGCCGGTCCCAGCCCCAGCCTCGCGATTACGCGCCGGCGTTCTATGCCGAGGACGCGCACACGTTCCGCACACTTCTGGACGACCTCGACGTTCACGCGGCTCATCTGGTCGGCTTCAGCGACGGCGGTGAGGTCGCCTTGCTGATGGCGCTCGAACCACGACGCGCACTGTCGGTGGTCACCTGGGGTGCGGCCGGTCAGGTCACCGCACCGGCCGCGGGTCAGCTCGACGGGATCCAGAACGTGGTCGACGACCCGATCGAACCGCTCCAGGATCTGGCCGCGTATCTTGTCGACGCCTACGGCGTCGACAACGCCCGGGCGATGGCCAGGAGCTGGGGTACGGCGCTTCGCGCGGTCATCAACTCCGGCGGTGACATCAGCTTGTCCCGCGCTGCGGATATCCGGTGTGCATCGCTGCTGCTGACCGGAACCGGCGACCCGGTCTGCCCACCGAGCCTGGTCGCTGCGATGGCTGACGCCATGCCGCGCGGCACCTTTCGTGAAGTGCCTGGAGCCGGGCACGATGTGCACCGATCGCACGGACCCTGGCTGGCCTCGACGATCGCCGAGTGGATAGGCGGTCACTGACGCCAGGATCCTCCAGTAGCCGCAGGTATCCACCGATTGTCCGGTCGTTGGCTGAAACCGCTGATCGTTCAGCGTCAGCCGGACCGGCGGCCGGCGCATCGACCGCATCGGCGATCGATGCACCCGCTGAAGGAGTCCGGCGCGATCAGGATCCGTAGCGGGGCCGGTGCCGTTACCGCGCGCCAACCTGGCTGCTCATCGCCGCCAGGCGGGAGGGCGGCAGCCCGAGCCTGTCCCTGATGGCCTGCTGGACCTGCTGCCTGGGTGGCCGGGAGTCCACCGTGATGACGTACTCCTTGCGGCGGAAGATGTTCAGCACCGGATTGGTCTTCGCGTGGTACTCGCGGAGCCGGACGGCGAGCGCCTCCTCGGTGTCATCCTCGCGCCTGATCAGCTCACCGCCGCAGGCATCGCACCTGCCCTCGGTGGACGGGCTGTTGTCGATCAGGCTGTAGTCCATCCCGCAGCCCGCGCACAGCCGCCGGGCGAGCACCCGGCGCGCGACCTCGCTGTCGGGCAGGTCGAGGTGGATCACCCCGTCCAGGTCGTAGCTCTCCAGGAAGAACTCCGCCTGCCGCTCGTTGCGCGGGAAGCCATCGATGATGAAGCCGTAGTTCCAGTCGTGCTCCCTGAGCCGTACCCCCACGACGGACTCGACGAGGTCGTCGCCGACCAGCAACCCCGCCGCCATCGTGCGCCTGACCTGCGCGCCGAGCTTCGTGTGGTGCTGCACGTTCCACCGGAAGATGTCCCCGACAGCGATGTGCTCTAGGTCGAAGTCCCCGGCGAGCATTTTCGCGTGAGTTCCCTTGCCGCTGCCCTGGATGCCCATGATGACGTATTTCCGCATAAAGCCAGCTTCGCACGGATCCAGGCCGCTGGGTCCTGGCCACATGGCCAGGCCGCTGCCCGGGTGACGTCGCTCTCTGCCGTACCGGCACGGCGCCGGCGTTGCTCACGGTCTCGACAGTCCAACTGAGGGCGTCATCGGAGCCTCCCGCGGCGATCCAGCCGGTGCTCCCGTCAATTGGTGCGACGTAGCCGTCGAGCGAGATGGACATCTTTAGGACCAGTGAGGCCATGCGCTGCTCCCTTCCCGGGATGGATGACACGAGCTGCGCGAGTCGATGGTGATGCCGGGCGCCGGTGAACGCTCCCCAACAGGATCCGGTCCCCCAAGCTTCCGAACCACGAACCGCGCATCCGGGCTGGGCGGTGGGCTCGCGATCGAGATTCGGTGGGCTGCATCGCTCATGGTCGTCTGCGCCTCACTGCCGGCACTTCCCGCAGTGTCATCTCGTGGGTGAAGCGCTTGACGAAGACCGGGCGCCTCAGGAAGAGTTTGTTCACGGCGGCGACCGGTCGCCGAGCTGTGGGACATCCGCCCCAGTCGGGGTTCCATTGGCGAAGGGGATTCGCCCTCTCGGTCGTCAATGTCACAGGCCATCTTCCAACACCGCGTCGCTGGGGGACGAGGGTGTCATGGGGAGGCTTGTCCATGACCAAGGACGCCAGCTTCAAGAAGGTTGTCCGGCGCCACGCAGAGGAGACTGGGCAGCGCTACACCGAAGCGCTAGCCGATCTCGAGGGTCTCGGTCCACGGATGCACCACGAGCCAGTTCCTGAGCGGCTTCTCGCCCATCTCCGGGATCGCTACGGCGTAGACCCGGTCGCAGCGACGAAACTCAGTGTGCACAAGACCTACGTGTTCCGCATCGACCGCAATGACGGCAGCCCGTGGGTCGCCCGCGCGTTCCCTCCCGCTCGGCCGCGTGCCGGTGTTGAGGGCGACGCCGCAATCCTCAGATTCCTGGAGCGGCAGGACTATCCCGCGGAGCGCATGGCGGTCGACGATGCGGTATCTGACTTCGATGGCAGCGCGGTCCTCGTGACGCGGTTCGTTGAAGGCGTCCAGCTCCCCGACGGTGCCGCGAAGTTCGCCATGATGGGTGAGCTGCTCGGACGGCTGCACGCGCTGCCGCACGATGAAACCGCCGGCCGCCCGGGTGGAGCGAGCGGTGAGGACCCGGGCCGTGAGGGCACGCCGCGTCAGGACCTGCTGGCCGCCCTGTCGTTTCTCGACGCCGTCGACACCAAGGTCGCGGCCGCAGAGCGCGAGCGATTCGAGCAGCTCCGCGACCAGGTGCGCTCGGCCGACGACGGCCACGGCCTTCCGGAGGGCCTGCTCCACGGAAACCTTCTCCACGCCCCCGATCACGCGGTCCTGAGCGAACAAGGGCCAGTCGCGATCAACTGGAAGGCGTCCGGGCGCGGACCGCGCCTCGCCGACTTCGCTTACCTGATCTGGGGCACGGGTTCGTGGCACCCACGCAGGCCGAACCAGGAGTGGATCGACGCTGCCGTCAACGCCTACCGCCGGCACATCGAGCCGACCGACGACGAACTCGGCCGGCTCGAGGCGGTCATGTACATCCGGACGCTCTACCTTGCCTGTTTCGGCTACCGGCGCGCCCTCACCAACGGCTCGGCATTCCACGAGTGGGGCTTCATCGAACCACCCGAGTACTTCAGCTCCACCGCGGCCGCAACCCGAGCCGCGTTCGGCCGGTAGGTCGCCGGTGCGGCAACGGAACGACGGTGGCTCGTCAGCGGCGCCCGAGAGGCCGGCGTCGACGATGTTGAGGGCGACTGACACTTCCGCGCCGGGCTACTTCAGGATGTTGACGGCACGCGCCACGATCAGTGCCACCGTGACGATGGAAATGATCGACTGCAGGGCCATGGCGAGCTTCGCCCAGCGGGACAGCGGCAGCACATCGGTCGGGCTGAACGCCGACGCGTTGGTGAATGCCAGGTAGAGGTAGTCGGCGAAGGCGGGTTCCCAGTCGGGCGGCGCCAGCTCCGGGCTGGTCATCTGCACGAACTGGAAGTCCGGGTACGGATGAGTCCCGTGGGCGCGCGCGACCGGGCCACCCCGGTCGAACTCCCAGTACCACAGCCCGAACACGATGACGTTGGTGAGCCAGATCGCTCCGCCGGTGACCAGCAGTGCCCCGGCGTTCTCCCCTTCGGTGCCGCGGACCAGGCCCATTGCCAGGGTCACCAAGGACCATGCGTTGGCGAAGCTGATCAGCGCCGCCAGCGTGAGGCCGAGGATGCGCAGCACCCGGGATTCGCGGTCGATCCGGTGCGGGTTGGCCAGGAACAGCGTGACGAGCAGTATGCCCTGCAGCGCGGGGAGGATCCACACCGGTCGCAGCACCGCCAGCCGTCCTGGCACCGCGACCTGCAGCCCGATCGCGACCGCAGTGCAGGCCGCGACCTCCCAGCGCCGCTCCCCCCTAGTCCGGCGCCGCCAGGCCGGTTTCACCGCGCCGACGGTCTTCTCTGGCGTCCGGAAGACCGCGGCGCAGGCCTCCTCCACGCGCCGGGCGACGACGTGCTCAAGTTCGTCGAACCGCCTGTGCAGCGACGCGAGGTCTTCGGGCTTTTTACCTTCACTCACGAACACCAGTGTGGCCGGCCGACGCCTTAGCCTTCGGCTATGCCACACCGTCCTGCGGGTCGATGCCGTGTCGACGGAGAAGATCACGGAGTCGCTCGACCTCATCGCTCAAGGACGGGAGGGCTGCCCACTCCTGCAGGCGAACGGCTTTGTCACCGAGCAATTGCTGTTCCCTGTCGCGGAGAACCGCCGCGTTCTCGAAGTCCTGGGTGTCGATGGCGCTTTCCTTGTCGCCGCGGACCTGGGTGATCTCCTGGTCGAGCTGGGCCAGGTCCGGAGAGGTGCCTACGCGTTGCTCCAGCACCGACAAGCGCCAATCCATAGAGTCGAGACGGCCGCGAAGCTCAGACAACAGCTTGCGCTTCCCCCGGCCAGTGCCGCGGCCGGTTCCGGGCTGCTCTTGGACCCGCCTGGCAGACACCAGCTGGATCACTTGCTGACGGACCCTGTTCGGATCAGCGCCCAGGCCGTTCAGTACCCGTATGGCGACACCCTCGCCTTCGCGGACCAGGCCGAGCAGGATGTGCTCGGTCCCGATATAGCCATGACCGAGCGCGATGGCCTCGCGCAATGACAGCTGCAGTACGTTCTTGGCCCGTGGCGTGAACGGGATGGGCCCCCGTCGCGGGCCGGGCGGGCCCCGGCCGACGATCTCCTCGACCTGCTGGCGCGCCGCCTCCTCGGTGATCCCGAGCGGCTCCAGCGCCTGGGCCGCTACCCCGCCGCCCTCACGGATGAGGCCGAGCAGGATGTGCTCGGTGCCGACGTTGTTATGGCTGAGCATCCTGGCCTCTTCCTGGGCCAGGACCACGACGCGCCGCGCCCGGTCGGTGAACCTCTCGAACATGCTCAGCGCCGCCTTCCTCGCGTGGGTTTCTTCGTCATGGTCGACAGAAACACGATACATCTCGTTTGCGGAATCGGCATCGCTGAACATCCCGCAATCTCCTGCGGACACATCACTGAAATTCTTTTCTTCCGAACGAGCGGCGGTCCTCGCTCACAGGAACTGAGGCAGCCTCGGCGCGCGCGGCAGCGGGAAGCGCGCTTCGCTCGGGTGACGGGTCTATCCCGCCGGCGGGAATATGGCCGGACAACCTACTGCGCCGAAGTAGAGCGGCCGGGACGGATCGAGCCGGATCGCCGGGGACCTGTGCGCGCGTGATGGCCGCCTGCCGGAGGCTGCCCGGGGCCTAGTCCGACCTCTTACGCTGTGTTGGTGGAGACTCTCACGTTCCTGTTCACCGACATTGAGGGCTCGACAGCCGGCCTGGTGGACCCGGAGGTTTATCGGATCGCCCGAGTCGCTGTTTTCCAGTCGGGGCGGATAAGTGAGGACGAGCACAACCAGAGGCGTGCTTCTATCATTCAGTCTTGATAGGTAGCTCCTAGCCTTCGCAAGGTCGGGCCGCTTCGGAGCGGGCGGAGTCAGGCCAGGGTGGCCCAGAACTCGCGCAGGACGGTCGCCGCTCGGGCCGGGTCCTGGAGCATCCACCAGTGGCCGATCCCGTCGAGGGTGACCGTCTTGGCGTCGGCCCGCGCGGCGGCCTTGGTCGCCGAGGCCGCGCTCAGGAAGGGATCCTCGCTGGGGATGATCACCAATCCGGGGGCTGGGATGGCCGCGAAATCCGGGCCCCACTGCCTTCCGACGTCAACGGCCGAGCGGTAGAGGTCGAGGATGCAATCAGCCATGGTGCGGTTGATGTGCGATGCCAGGTCGAGGGCCGGCTCCTCGGGCACCCCGAACATCTGGAAGACACCGGCCCGCTCCTCGGTCGATGCCGCCAGCTGCTGGTCCCAGAAGTCTTCCCCCGCCTGTGGTGTCTGCCAGATCTTGGCGAAGTCGTGCCATTCGAACTCGACGTCGCCGATGCCCGCGGCGTCGGTGACCCAGGATCGGACCAGCTCGGGCCGGGTCGAGACCACTCGAACCACGAACCCGCCGCCCCAATCGTGCCCGACGAGATCGACCGGGTCACCCAGGCGCTCGAGCTGTGCCGCGAGCCAGCCGGCGTATTCGTCCATCGTCGCTCCGAAACCGGCCGGGCGGCCGCCATCGAATCCGGGGAGCGACAGTGCCACGGCGTCGGGGACGTCGAGCGCAGCCAAGAGGCCGTGCCAGACGGCAGGGGTCTCGGGCACTCCATGGACGAAGACGGCGGTCATGGCTCCCATACTGTCACGGCGGAGGAGCGGTCTCACGAGGCCAGCGGGTGCCAAGCACCCAGGCGGGCGGCCGCTGCAGTTGACGGTCCCTGGCGATCGCACCACGATTATGACGACTGTCACCTAACAGGAGGGGACCCCATGATCCTGATCAACATCAAGATGCAGATCCGGCCCGAAAAGATGGACCAGTGGCTGGCGCTGGCCGACTCCTACGCCAAGGATGTGAACTCCGAGGACGGCTGCTTGTTCTTCCAGTTCGCCCGGAGTCTTACCAGCGACAGCGAGTTCGTCTGCATCGAGGGCTTCAAGGACGCCGAGGCGGGCGCCACGCACGTCAAGCAACCCTACGTGAAGAAGTTCTTCGAGACCGCACCCGACTTGGTGGCCACGCAGCCGCAGATTATCTACATCGACACCCCGCATGACGGCTTCGGCCCGATGGGCGAGATCCAGCCTCGCTGACCGGCTAAGACCGCCCACCGCGCCCCAGCTCAGCTGAAGCGGACGCGGCGGCGAACACCGATCGTCGCCGTCGGCGATCATGAAGCGAAACCAGCTGTTGATGCACGCCCAGGTCAGGGTCCTGCCCTGGGCGTGAGTACCAGCCGGCGGCTGTGCCCGCAATAGGTGCGCTAGATCCTGCCGTCGGCAACGACATCCTCTGCGCCCTGACCTGATGCGCCGCTCTCACCATGGGCTACGCCGCTATCTGCCGCTTCGCCTGCATCTTCGGCCGACGTCACGGTCGTTCGCTGGGTTCTAGCCCGCCTGGTCCAGCGGCGTAGCCAGAGCAGGCCGAAAACGGGAAGGACGAGCGGGACGAAGCCGTAGCCGCTGCCATAGCTCGACCACACCGTGGCGTCGGGGAAGGTGGCCGGGTCGGCGAGGCTCCAGGTGCCGACCGCCAGCACTCCGGCGAGTTCGACCGAGCAAGACAGGACGGCGATCCGGCGTGCTGTCGGGCTGCCGACGGCGAGGGTAACCGTGGCGAGGATGTAGACCACGGCGGCGAAGGCCGACAGCAGGTAGGCGACCGGGGCGTGGCCGAACTTCGTCACGATCTGTACCCCGGCCCGTGCGGAGGCGGAGAGCGCGAAGAGCGCGTAGATCGCGACCAGCAGCCGGCCCGGGCCTGTCCTGGTCGAGTCTGGCTGCGATGCCGTGGGCTCCGGCGGTGCCATGGGTTCAGACATGGATGACCGGCCAGATCTGATGCAGCCGGACCATCAGCACGGCCGCGACGAGCCCAGCTACGGCGATGACCGCGGGGCCCCACCGGGATCGCTCCATCAGGCCCCAGAACGCGGCGGCCACCGGAACGAGCGGCGTCGCGATCAGGTATCCGATGAGCGTAGCCAGCCCGGCCGGGCGTTCACCGCCGACGAGTTTGGCCACGATGATGCCGACCTGGACAAGCAGCAGGATCTCGAGGACGCCGACTGCGGCGAGGAGGGGGACGTTCATTCGCCGGTTTAGGGCGGTCATCAGCAGCGCGTACCCGGCCAGCGCGAGACCGGCGACGATGATCGTCGTGGTGACGGCGCCGTTCACGCCCGATATGTTACTACGTTTCGTAGTAACTAGCGCTGGCCGGGCAGTGCTGGCCGGGCAGTGAGGAAGTTCCAAGTTGACCTCACCGCCCAGGCCCTGGTCATGGCCGGGCTCACAGCTCATAGGCGGGCTCGTGTCCCAAGGTGCGACCGGCGTCGCCTGGCCACCCGCCCCGATTTCACGCCAGCGCGGCGTCTCCGCAGGGACATCAGGACTGCGGCTCCAGCGAACTGCCGAGGACTCGTCACTCCTCCCACAGTGAGGCCTCGCATGACCTGAAAGCCCTACACTGATGCCTGGGAGCGGAATCAACAACCTCGCGGTATCTTGGGGGGATAGTGGGAGCGGAGGCGGAAGCGCGGA
>Ga0310037_10001775_pt1 | contig 11597 bp, 8 predicted proteins | sample Sb_taG_11_FD_200239 | JGI IMG/M metagenome (GOLD analysis project Ga0310037, IMG submission 200239) | Peat soil microbial communities from Weissenstadt, Germany - Sb_50d_3_AS metaG (v2) (version 2) | ecosystem: Environmental > Terrestrial > Soil > Wetlands > Peat | place: Germany: Weissenstadt...
GACGCGTCGATGGTAATGTAATGCCGGCCGAGGCGGCGGGCGACCGAAGCCACGGTACCGGTCCCCCCGAACATGTCGAGCACCGTGTTCTCCCGATAGCTGTAGAACTTTACGAGTCGCTCGATCAGCAACTCCGGGAAGGGCGCTGGATGGCCGCGGCGGGTCCGCTCCGGCGGGATCGCCCAGAACCCGTCCGAGAACGCCTGGAACTCCGGACCGGTGATGTCGACGTCCTCCGGTCGTCCGGGCAGGTTCCATTGGCCCTTCGAGAAGACGAGCACGTATTCCCACGACGGAATGATGTGCGGGTTCGAGGGGCTCCGCCAACTCCCCCAGGCGGTCCGACGGCCCATCGTCTGCTTGTACCAGATCACCTCGGTCCGCATGATGTAGCCGAGGTCCCGGAGGTCGGCCGTCAGCTCGTGGTGGATCGGGCGGAACGCCTTGATCGAAGTCGGGGCGACGTTGAGGGCGAATCGGCCCCCGGGCACGAGGACCCTCAGTAGGTCCCGCCACACCTCCTTCAGCCAGGCGAGGTAGTCGGCGTGGTGGCGGTCGTCGGCGTATCCGGAATACGCGATGCCGACGTTGTACGGGGGCGAGGTAACGGCGAGGTGCACCGATTCCGCCGGGAGAAGCTGGAGTGCGGCCCGGGCGTCCCCATGTACGATCGTGTCCGGTTCGGGCCGCGGGCCGACGGTCCTGACGCGCCGAGCCCGCGAAGTTCCCGACCCCATTCCGCGGTACGACCCATCGCCCGCACCTCCGCCGGCTAGGTCAACCCATCGCTCCGGGCGGGCCACCAACTCGGACCGCCCCGATGCCCGGTCCGCGACGGGGCCGGCACGACCCGCGGCGACGGACTGGCGCGGAGGAACCCTTTCCTCCCCCACGCCCGTGGTCCGAGCGTGAGACCGATCCCCCTTGCGATCGTCGCAATCGCCATTGGCCTGGGCGTCGCGCTCGCGGTCACGGCGGCGGTCCTCTGGCCCCGCCCGGTCAGCTGCGGCTCCGGCGGGGGCGGGATTGCGAATTACTATAACACCACGGCCGGAGGCAACTCGACCGTGAACGCGACCGACTTCTCGGTCCCGTTTCCGTCCACGGCCCACGTCGGCTTCTCCTGGTCGACCCCCGATGGTTCGGTCGCCACGTTCCGGGTGATCGCCCCGAACGGCGGGATCGTCTACTCTTCCACCGGTGCTTCCGGTTCGGGTTCGTTCGCCATCGGAGGATCGAGCGGCGGTTCGGAGAGCTACGGGTTCGGGATCGGTCTCGCCCCGCCGAACGAAACGGTCGACTACCAGTACTCATGCACGACGCTGAGCTGAACGGCTTCGGGAAGGGGGATAGTGCCGACCGGCTCGACCCGGAGCCCACCGGGCGCGCACCCCCGACCGGGACCATCGCTCCGCGAGATGCCGCCCTGATCCAATTGGAGACGAACTACCGGGTCCTCCGGGGCGCCATGCTCGGCCTCAGTGCGTTCCTGGTCACCTACGGCGCGGTGTCCGTCGGGTACTGGATTCAGTCCTCCTGGTTGGCGCCCGTCTTCGAGTTCGAGTCTCTGCTTCCCTTTCTGGCCCTGTTCGAGGTCGGGATCGTGGGCGTCGGCTTGGCCGCGATCGTGATGCTGTCCCGCCGCCGCGGCGAGCTCGACGCGGCCCTCGCGGAGGGGGCGCCTTCCGAAGCGCGTCGTTCTCCGCTCGGCGCGGCCGAGCGGCACGGTCACATCCTCCGCTCCATGTCGCGACAGGTCGATTCGCTCCTGCTCTGGATCCCCCTCGCGATCCTGATGACGGTCCTCTGTGGGCTCGTCCTGCTGGCGTCGTCGGCGTTCGGCGCCGCCATTTCGGAGCCCACCGCGCGGATTGCGGCGTTCGCCCTGACCATCCTTGGCGTACCCGTCGCGGTCACCGTGTTCGGCGTAGGCTCCCTCGGGGGGATCCGTTCGACGACCCGGCACCAGCACCAGCTGTCCGAGGGCGGGCAGGCATGGCTGGATCCCACCTTCGAGGGCCCGCCCGAAGATGAGGCGCTCACCCGTGGGAGTCTCCAGCGGACGTCTCGAGCGGCCGCGGCACGCCAGATGACCGGTGCGGCCATCATCTCGGAGGCTCGGGCGCGGGGCCGTCGAGAGCGTCGCGTCGTACTGGCTACGGCGCTGGCGGCGCTCCTCGGCCTGAGTGGCCTCACCGGACTCCTCGCGATCGACCTCGACTGCGCCAGCATTGGGGGCCTGTGCAACTCCGGTACCGAGGAGCCTGTTTTCGCGGGGATCGTCCTCGGAATCGTCGCGCTCGGTCTTCTCGCCCCGTCGTACGTCGCGGTCATGGCGGCTCGACGAACGCCCGGGACTTTCCCCCCGCCGGCGGCGAACGCGAATCTCGGGTCCGATTCGAGTCGGGTCTCCGACGAGATTGCGGTCGTGGCTCAGATCGAAACATTTCAAAACCGGCTCCGGGAAGATTCCCGCGACTCCCTCTGGCTTACCTGGTTCGGCGCGATCTGGATCGTGACCGCCGGGGTCCTGGTCCTTCCGTCCGTGGGCGCCCTGGCCTACTCCTGGCAACTTTCGGTGCTCGCGGACCGAAGCTCCGGCGTCGCCGTGGGGATCCTGCTGGGGCAGGGGCTCGCCGTCCTCCTACCGGTGCCCATCGCGGCTCTGGCGACGCTGACGTGGCTGGAGCGCCGGAGCGAGGACGCGAAGGCGGGAAGAGCGTACCGCGCCCTGCTCCGGGGATACGCCCTCTTGGAGCAAGGTTTCTGGGAGAGGTTCTAGGAGTCTGAGTGCCCGACCCGCTGGAACGGCCGGACCTGTGGGTCGTGGCCCGGCTTCTTGAGGCGCTCATCGACGGCGGTCATCGGATGAAGCGCACGCCCCTGCAGATGGCGACGGGCGTGAATTACACCGTCTTCTCGCGCTATCTCGCCTGGATGACCGGGCGGGGTCTCGTCGCGATCGCCCAGGAGCCCGACGGCGCCGCGTGGGTGACGTTGACTCCTCGGGGGGCGGCCGCGTACCGGTATCTCCGAGAAGGGATCGACCGACTGGTCGGAGGCTCGTAACCCAGCCGAGGAGGGGTCGTTTCGCGGATTCCGTTCGCGAAGGTGGGGACCGGTCCGGTGTCGGAGCTCGGAGCCGATGGGCGCGGCCAGATTCGAACTGGCGACCTTCACCGTGTCAGGGTGACGTCATAACCACTAGACTACGCGCCCGCTCGCGCGGCCACCTTGGTGGCGTTCTTATCCCTTCCGACCAGGGCTCGAGAAGGCAAGCTGTTCCGGCCGAACGCGACGCTCAGGGCGAGCAGCCGGAGACGGCATAGTCGTCGCCGTTGAACTCGGCGAACCCGTAGTCCTCGTACAGGTCGGTCTCGGTGACGGTCACCTGGTTGACCGGGTCGTAGAACACGGTGACGCCCGTGCCCGAGTTGTAGGAGAGGATCACGGAGGGACCGAGCGCCTTGTGGAGAGCGCTCAGGGTCGAGGAGGAGACGTTCGCATTGTCGTGGGTGCACGACGCCGTCGCGAGGCCGCCACCGCCGCCCCCGCTGCCGCCACCGCCCCCACCGCCGCCCCCGCCGGTCGAGCCTCCCCCGCCCCCTCCGTGCGGGGGGAGCGCCAGGTTCGTGGTCGGGGTCTGGTTCGACATGGGACCGGCGGCGAGCGCGAAGCCGATCACGACGAGGACGACGAACCCCGTGGCGGCACGCCGTCCGACGGTCCACCGCGGGACGGGGGAACTGGCGGAGCTGCGCGTTGGACGGCTCGTCCGGTCCGGGTGTCGAAGGGCGAGGACTAAGGCAGTCAACCCGCTCCCCACCCCCACGAGCACCAGGGCGACGAGGATCCCCGCGCTGGGCATCACGATGGGGAGCAGCGCCGCGCCGAGCGCGACCAGTGCCGCGTAGAGGACATGGAGCGAGGGGTCTCGGGGAGCGCTCCGGGGCTCGGCGACCATGAACAGGCCGAAGAACAGGGTCGCGGGGTCGAGGACGCCGAGCAGGAGGACCTTGGGAGAAAGCGCCGCCGCGAGGACGACCTTCACGAAGACCGAGAACGGAGCGTAGACGAGGAAGAACGTGGCCGGGAGGCGCCAGCCGGTCGGGCTCCGAACGATGAGCGTGAGCCCGAACGCGACGAGGGTGACCTCGCTGACGAGGTCGACCCCGGCCCACCAGGCGGGGGCGAGGCCGAGCAGGAACACCCCGAGGATCACCCCGGTCGCGGCGGGGTTGGCGATCGGGCGGCCCCGGCGCCGGAGCGCGTGCTTCACGCCGATGGCCGCGAACGCCACGGCCCCGCCGGCAAGGAGGGGGACCGTGGGCGGGAGGAGGAGGGCGACGAACAGCCCCGTGGCGAGTGCCGCGTCGGGGACCCTCAGGTGGGGGAACCGGACGCTCTGCAGCCCGATGTCGGCGACCGCGGCCACGAGCGGGAGCACGACGAGCGAGGTGAGCCCGAGACCTCCGAAATGGTCGACCGCGTACCCGCCTAGGACGAGAAGGAGAATCCACGTGAGGCGGGCGGGCGGCAGGAGTCGCCGGACTCGGATGAGAGGCGAATCTCGCGCCGGAACGGCCTCGACTGGCGTCGGTGGTTCGGCTTCCGTAGCCGCGTCAGCTCCTCCGCTCGGCTTCAAGCTTGCCGGACGGCCGTGAACGTGCCGTGCCGTGACGTATCAGCCGTAGCCGCCGGGGAAACTCCCGGCGTCGGGGTGCTCGTTCCAGTGGTAGTACCCCATGCTCTGACGCTGGGCCTCGGTGACGTCCTTCTGGATGCCGCCCTGGAGCGAGCCGTACGTCGCGCGGATCTGCTCCTCGATCGACCGGGCTCGCTGGAGCGCCTCCCGGACGTGGGCGGCCTCGAGGTATTGGCTTCCCGCGACGGTCGCGAGGTCGCCGGCGGTCCGGATGAGGCCGCCGAGCTCCCGGAGCCGGAGCGTGAGGGCGTTGCGGCGCCCGTCGTAGGCCTCGGCGCGGCGGCGCGCCTCCCGGATCAGCTCGAGGATCGCCTCTCGGGTCGCCGGCCGGAGACGGCCGTCGGTGGCGATCTCCTGCGCCGTGAACTGGGCGAGCTTCAGCTGATTCGATTCCGTGTCGGGCATCGTCGTCTCGAGCAGGACCTCGTAGCCGCCGCCCGCGATCCGCGACCGGAGGGGGGAGAGGATCCCGTGGATGTCCTGGATGTTCGAGGCGGCGACGAGGATGAAGTCGCACGGGACGTTGTCGACCCGGACCGAGGCCCCGCCGGACTGGGGGTTTCGGCCACTGATCGGGAACCGCTTCTCCTGCATGGCCGTGAGAAGATGCCGCTGGAGGTGGCCGAGGTGCGGCAGTTCGTCGATGAACAGCACCCCCTCGTGCGCCTCGTGGATCGCCCCGGGGATCGTCCGCTCGTACGGCAGGGTCCCGAGCTGCGGGTGGCCCCCGTACGGGTCGTGGCGGACGTCGCCGAGCAGCTCGGTCTCGCTCGCCCCCGTCGCCATCACGAACGGCGTCCGGTCGATCTTGACGAGGATCTTTCGGGGGCTCTCCTTCTGGAGCGTCCGCCGCCGCTCGAGGGCGCGCTGGTCGAGGACCGTGATCTTGTCGCCAGAACGCTCGTAGGCGACGACCTCCTCCACGCCGTTCCGTAGGCGCGTGGTCCGGACCGACTCCATCGGGTTGCCGCCCGGGCTCACCGTCAGCTCGAGGATCCCGCCGACGAGGTCGCGGAACGGGTTGCCGCTCCCCGGGGCGATGCCGGGGACAACCTGCTTGATGTTCCCGCAGCTCGGGCAGTACCGCTCGGTCGGCAACGAGTAGAAGCTGCAGCGGGGGCATCGGTAGCCGAGCCGCTCCGCGACCGACGCGGGCGCCTCGGTCGGGGAGATCAGCTCGCCCTCGATGGTCCGGCGGGCCTCGCGCTCCCGGTACACCTCCTCGCGTCCGACGACTTCGACGCTCGGCCGTTCGGGGTTCTCGGGGTTGTGGACGATCCGGATCTCGGTGCGCGGCCGTTCGAGATGGAGCGCGAGGGCCTGCGCGGTCATCGACTTCCCGATGCCGGGGGGCCCGACCAGGAGGAGGTGGCGGTGCTGGTAGGCCGCGACCCGCGCGAGCTCGACGGCCTTCTCCTGCCCAATGACCCTTCCGAGCGGGTCGGACGGGATCGGGATTCCCTCGCTCGTCTGGATGTCGTCGAGGCTCGTGAACTTCGAGCGCGACGGTTCGACGGAGGAGGACGGGGACGGTTCGCTCACGCGTTCGATGGAACGAGGCGGCGCGTTGGCTTAAAAGGGGTGGGGGGACCGGCGCCGCCGGCCCCCCCCGAAACGGTTCAGTGCGGACCGGGCGCGGCGAGCGCGTCCATCCGCGTGACGACCCGGACGTTCTCGGGGATCTTGCCGACCGCCCCGATCCGGTTCGCGACCACGAGGCCGATCCCCTTCTCGTGGGCGACGTCGAGCAGCCGCTGGCTGACGACCCCGTCGAAAACGAGCGTCTTCGCCGGCTGGCCGAGGGTCGCGAGCGCGTCGATCATCTCCTTCACGGGAACCTCGGCGACGACCGCGTCGTCGGGCCCGAGGAAGACGCTCTTCGAGGTGTTCTCGATCCCCGACAGGATCCCGAAGTACTTCTGGAGCTCCGGGGAGAGCGGCGCCGCGGCCGGGGGCGGAGGCGGCGGGGGGGCCCGGCCCATGTCGCGGGGCGGTGGGGGCGGCGGCATCCGCTCCCCCTCGGGCTCCCGCCGGGGCGGGCGGTCGTCGCGGCGCTCGTCGCGCCGTTCGTTCCGCATCTGGGGACCGCCCTCGCCACGGTCGTCCATCGGCGGGCGCGACGCGCCCGTCGATTCGAACCCGCTCATCTCGAGGAACTGGTTGATCGGGATCTTGTTCCGCAGGCACTTGACGAGCTGCTTCTGCGTGAGCTCCTCGACCTCGCTGCCGCGCGGCGCGCGGGCGACGAAATCGATGTCCATCGTCTGCAGCATCTCGCGGAGGATCAGCTCGCCCGCGCGGTCGCCGTCGGTGAACACCGTCACGGTCTTGCCGCGCGAGAGGTCCTTCACCGTCTGGGGGACGCTCGTCCCCTCGACCGCGATGCAGTTCTTGATGCCGCAGCGCAGGAGGTTCAGCACGTCGCTCCGGCCTTCGACGACGATCAACGCGTCGGCCTGGTCGATGTTCGGTCCGGCGGGGAGGTGCTCGGTCCCGTAGGTCGTGATCTCGTCGACCTGGACGGACTTGCGGACCGACTCGGTGATGTCGACGGCGACGCCCTTCGACCCTTCCTGCATCCGCTGGAGGATCTCCTTGGCGCGCTCGACGACCTTCTGACGCTTGGAGACGCGGATGTCCTCGACCGAGATCACCTCGATCTTGGCCCGGCAGGGGCCGATCCGGTCGACGGTCTCGAGGCCCGAGGCGAGGATCGCTGTCTCGACCTGGTCGAGCGAGGACGGGATGATGATCTCTCCCTCGCTCTTCCCCTTCCGAGAGTCGATGTCGACCTCGATCCGGCCGATCCGGCCGGACTTCTGCAGGTCGCGGAGGTCGAGTTCGTCTCCGAGGAGCCCCTCGGTCTGGCCGAAAACGGCGCCGACGACGTCGGGCTTGTCGATGACGCCTTCGGCCATAATTCGGGCTTTGATCTGGTACTTGGCGGCGCTGGGGTCGTTGGTCATGTTCGGTTGTTCCTCCGGTTTGCGGGTGGATTCCACGTCGCCCCTTTGGGGACGTGCGACTCTTCGGAGGACGGAACTAGGGCGAAACCTGGCGGTCGATCGCGGATGCGCGGAGCGTACGACAGAGGCAGGGGGTTAGCATGAGTCGTCAGTCCGTGAGGCGCGGCGACGCGAGGAGTTGCCTCCGTCCGTCTCCGGGAGTCCTTCCAACCGTCGAGAGAGGGGGAGGGTATTTAAGCGCTGGCTCGGCCCCGCCGGCGCCGGAACCCGGCGATCGCGCCCCCGACCGCGCCCGCGGCCACGAGGGCGATCGCGGCGACGCCGCCCGTCACGTCGCTCCCGCCCGGGGCCGTGGCCACCGTCGAGTTGGCGAAGGTCCCGACCACCACCACGAGCGTCCCGTTCGCCCTCTCGCCGGAGGCGTCCAAAACCGAGACCCGAACGGTCGTGTTGCCGGCATGGGCGAACGTGGGGGACGGTTCGGTCAGGTTCGAGCTCAGGCCGTTGCCGAACGCCCAGGTCACCACGAACGGTGAGGTCCCCCCCCAGATCCCGGCGTCGAGCAAGACGGGTCGGCCCGAGTAGGCCGGCGCCGCGACCGACTGGCTCGGATGGACGCTGAGGCTGGGATGGACGAGGACGGACACGTTGGCGTTCGCGGTCGAACCCAGCCCATCGACCACGGTGACCGTCGCCCGGTACTCGCCCGCGGCCTCGTAGGTATGATTTGACGTGAGACTGCTCCCGTTGGTCCCGTCGCCGTATCGCCACGTAGCGGCCAACGGCGGGGCCCCCGTCCCTCCAGTTCCGAGGAACTGGATCGGAATTCCGACGTCCGTTGCGAGTGGGTTGGCGGTCGCGGAGAGAGAGGCCGGGGCGACGACCGCGACGGAAAACGACGTCGACCAGGCGTTGGCCGCCGCATCGACGACCGTTAGGTTCACCGGAACCGAACCGGCCAACGGGAAAGTCGTCGTGAACGCCGGTGTCGAATGGAGCGCCTGGCCGGGGATCTGCCATTGGACGGTGTACGGGGGGGCTCCTCCCGAGACGTTCGTCGAGAACCCCACGACAGCCCCCGCGGTCACGGGGTTCGGGGTCGCGAAGGCGCTCGCGCCCAGCGCGGGGTCGACGCGGATCGTGAGAGTCGAGAGCAGGTAGAGGTCGCGGACGTCGTGGGTTTGGACCGTGAACGGAAACGCGCCCGTCCGGGTCATCACGCACGGGACCGCCGATGGGTTCGACGAGTTGACGGGGGGACCGCAGCCGGGCGGTTCGGCGAGCACGGTGGTCGAGTACGGCGAGAGGCCGCCGGAAACGGCGAAGTCGAGGGAAGCAGGCTGGCCGATGTCGCGAACGGCGATCGAGACGTTGAGCCGCAGGGTGAACGGGTCGTGGAGGATCCAGGTCTGGATGTCCTTCGTGACGGCTCCGATGTCCTCCTCGGCGAGGACGTACCCGTCGGAGGAGTCGTACGTCACGCCGAGCGGGGTCGTCGTGGGCGGACCGACCGAGACGTTCGTCGTGATGTTCCGCCAGCTGCCGTTCGCGAGCGACCACGTCGACCGGTCGGTGTCGGTGGGCGCATACACGAACCCGTAGCCGAACGCCCCATCGTATCCCCCGCCGGCGGGAAGGCCGCCCATGGTCGGCGGGGTGCCGGCAACGGTCAGCTTCGTCCATTGCCCCCCCGCGAACTGCCAGATTCCGGACACCTGGACCCACAGGAGGTCCGCCCCGAGCGTCCGGTCGAGCCACATCGGCTGCTGGTCCCCGACGAGCGGGGTGGTCGTCGGGACCAGCTCCGTCCACCCCGAAGGGCTCGACGGATGGAACTCCCACGTCTGCGCGAGGTGGTTGCGGTTCGTGATCAATAGGACCCCGCCGGCCGGCGTGGTGGCCATGGGAAGTCCGTCGCCCGACGGCGGGGCGGCGCCTCCCGACTCATTCAGCCAGCCGCCGTTGTGGAACACCCAGGTGTCGTTGACCGTCGTGAACGACTTGGCCCCACCGAAGAGAACAACCTCGGCGTCGGCCGGGGCGTACGCGACCTCGGCGCCGACCCGCGGCGACGGCGACGTGGGACACGCGGGAGGGGCGCTGGTCCCGCTGCACAGCTCGCTCCATACGCCGCCGTGGAACAGCCACGTATCGTTCAGGAGCGCCGAATTCACGAGACTCGCGCCGCCGAACAGCAGCACCCCGTTCTCGTTCGGGTCGTCGACCATCATCGGTTGGGACCGCGGGGACGGCCCGACTCCGGTGCTCCACCGAGTCCACGACCAGTCGTTCGAGACGTTCACCGTCGTGGAGGTGGCGGGAGATCCGACCGCGCTCGGGCCCAAAGGGCCCGGCGGCGGCGGGGCGAGTCGAACCGGGGGCGCGGCCGCCGAAGTGTGGGGGGCCGCGCTCGCGAAGTTCGAGGTCAGTGTCGCGACGACGAGCGCCATCGTAAGGCACGCCGCCGCGGCGTGCCCCCGTCGAGGGCGCCATCGGAGAACCCGGGGGACCGCGTCGGGGAACGTCAAGCTCGTGAGCACCCGTCCGGGGGGCCCACCGAACCCGGCCGGCCGCGCGCCCCGTCCCGGGGTTCACCGGGTTCGGCCACAAAGCTCCTTCGCGCGCAGCGGGGAGGGGGATGCAGCGACCGGCGTCCGGATCTCCGCCGAACCGTTCGGAGGCGCGTCCTCGACGTCAGTCCACAAAAAGTTTGAATAGACGGCCCAGCTTCGGCGCCCTCGGAGCCAACTACATGGCCAAGCGTAAGTCCGCACCCCCGGCGCCCCCGGCCACCCCCGACGAAGTCCAGCCGGCGCCGCTCGCGGACGACAACTTCGTGACGTCGCTGCGCGAAGAGCTGTCGAAGTCGCAGAAATCGGCCGGCGAGAAGGGCGGCGAGGACCTCGCGCACCGGGGCGAGCTGAACAAGCGGCTCCTCCAGGACCTCTGGGAGGTCCACAACCAGTTCGAGCAGATCTCCGTCCACCTCACGATCGAGCCGTCGCAGACGCTGTTCGCGACGTTCGTCGAGTACCCGGAGAAGTGGTCGTTCCGCGACAGCTTCGACTTCGGCGCCGTCAAGACGATCGAGCTCCACGACCGGACCCCGGGCTGGGTCGGCTTCACGCTCCGCTTCTGGTACTACCGGACTCCGGAGGGCGCCTCGCACCTCCGCGGGATCTACGAGTGGTGCGAGGGCGAATCGTACCACAAGTACACCGGCTGGATGCGGATGATGAACCAGGCGGTCCTCTACGACAGCCGGGAAGAGTCGGTCAACCTCCGGGAACTGCACGCCTCGCTCCGGGACCTCGTGGTCCGGTGGTACTCCGCGCATCTCGAGCGCAGCTCCGAATCGTTGATCGCGCACCTGAAGGAGAAGTTCCCGAAGGGCGTGAACTACGCCAAGGAATCCTACCGGGACTAGCGGCTCTTCCGCGACCTCTCCGGGCCCGACCCGTCGCATTCATCTGCCGGGGCGTTCCTCGAGCGGCCGGGATCGTCGGCGATGTCGTCCGAAGGGTCCACGGTGAGCGTTCCGTCCCCGGGGTCCGCCTCGGTGCGCGACCAGCTCGTTGCCTACTTCGAATCCCGGAACAAGCTCGTCGCCGCCGACGCGCTCCGCCTGCTCGTCGCGCAGCCGTGGCCGCTCGCGATCTCCCAGAAGGTCATCGAGGAGGTCGGCCCCGGCGAATCGTTCGTGACGATCGCGATGGTCGAGCGGATCGTCGCGGTGACGGAGGTCGCCGGGGCGATGGAGCGATTCCGCCCCGCGTCGACCCCGGCGCTCGACGAGTTCGCGCCGGTCGCCCAAGGGACCTCGACGGCGACCTCCGCCGTTCCGACGTTCTCGGTCGTCTCGCAAGGGTTCTCCGCCCCGCCCGAGACCGACGAGCCGCTCGCCGCGTACGGGGCGCTGTTCGCCG
>Ga0310037_10001780_pt1 | contig 11583 bp, 14 predicted proteins | sample Sb_taG_11_FD_200239 | JGI IMG/M metagenome (GOLD analysis project Ga0310037, IMG submission 200239) | Peat soil microbial communities from Weissenstadt, Germany - Sb_50d_3_AS metaG (v2) (version 2) | ecosystem: Environmental > Terrestrial > Soil > Wetlands > Peat | place: Germany: Weissenstadt...
CCCCGCCGGACGAATCTCGCACCGCCGGCGACGCCGATCTCGCTCTGCTGCTTCTCGCTCGGTTGCGGAGTCGTGCCCGGCGACGATGTCCGACGCCGCGACGGTCGGCAGAGGTGTGCGAGTCCTACGACCCGCGGGTGTCGACGCAAGCGGCGAGCAGTCGCTGCCCGCCGCTTCCTTATGGATGCTGGCCCAGGAACCTGATGTCGATCCGGCGAGGGTCCCAGAGGCGACTGGGGCGACCATCCGCCGTCATCGCCGGCGCGACCGTGACCGACTCGACGGTGTCGGTGATCAGCCGCCGCCAAGCCGCTAACCGCTTCGCGGGTTCGCGCAGCCTGTCGATGTCGTCAGGACCGATGATGTTGCTCTCTCCCGGATCGCCGAGTCGGGCGCGGGCGGCGTGCGCGTCATCGAGGGTCTTGGCGAGTTTCTCCAAGGTCTCCTGGCTCGCGGGCCGGCCCAACAATCCAAGCCCGCCGAGCTGCCGGATCGTGTCATCAAGATCCGCGTTGGCCCGTTCGATGGCCTCGTCCGCCTCGCGGATCTGCTGCCTGCGCGACGCGCGTGGGTGCGGGTCGGCCGTGGCCCAGTACGCCCGGACCGCGTCCAGCACCATCGCCTCGACCCGGTAGGCCTTGACCGCCGCTCGCCGCCGGCACCGGTTCGCGCTCGTATCGCCGCACCGGTAGCTGCCGCTATCGGAGTTGATCACCATCCGCGACTCGCACGTCCCGCACCGCAACACCCCCAGACGGGCCAGCATCCGCTCTGACTTGGCTTGGCGCCCGCGCGAGACCGTCCGCCGCGCCACCCGCTCAAACAGCCCGCGATCCTTCACGATCGCCTCGTGAGCGCGCGTGTTGTGCAGCTCGCCGAAGTGGATCTCACCCAGGTACATCCGGGAGCGCAGCATCCAGGCCACACCCGAGAGCGCGCGCTCGATCCCGTTCTCGGCCAGCCACGCCTGGATCTCCACCAGCGACGCGCCCAGGTCGCGGCGCTCGAACGCCCGCACCACCACCTTCGCGGCCGCGGGCTCGACCACCAGCACGCCGTCCTCGCCGCGCACATACCCGACCGGGACCTTCGGGTGCGGGTAGACACCCCGCGCGACCGCCCGCGCCTGCGCCGCCTTGACCTTCTCGCCCGTGATCTCAGCAAAGTATTGGAACACCGAGCCGAGCATGTTCGTCGACAGGCGCTGCGCCGCCGTCCCGTTCGTGAGCTTGCCGTGATCGAGCGCGAAGATCTCCCCGCCCGCCCTCTCCACCCGCTCGATCACCTCCAACTGGACCTTCAGCGAGCGCACCAGCCGATCGAAATACGCCACCACAAGCTGGTCGGCCCGGCCGGCCTCAATCATCTCGATCGCCGCCAACAGACCCGGGCGCTTGGACAGCGGCAGCCTGCCGCTCACATCGATCTCCGGAATCGGCGAGGCAACAAGCCGCTCACCACGGTCCTTCGCCCACCGCCTAGCGGCCTCGATCTGCACCTCGGGCGAGTGAAAGTGCTCATCCTCCCGATCGCCCTTCTCGCTCACCCGGACGACCACGACATCTCTGGTCTTCGACATACGACCCCTCTCGACGGGACACTAACGCCTTTTAGGCGCCTAGGACCCGACAGGCGAGAAGGCCCGAGCGGTCAAGGCGCGCTACGTCGGCGTGTGCCGCGGCTGCGCCGCCTACACGCAGCCACGCAACGGCAAGGGCGACGCCTACTCGTACTGCAAGGCGTGCCACCCGGGCGCGATCCAGCCCCGCTGGACTCCCGCGCGAGTGCTCGCCGCGATGCGCGACTGGCACGCCGCTACGGTCCGCTGCCGTCGTCGTACGACTGGTCGCCCACGCACGCGCGCCGGCGTGGGGGAGAGGCGCTCAGGCGCTTGGCCGGCGGGGAGTGGCCGGCGCCGAGCGTGTCAGCCGCCTGTTCGGCACGTGGTCCGCCGCCCACGCGGCGGCTTGTGGGAACGATCGGCAAGAGGCGGGGGCCGGTCGCTGTCGCCGGCGTCGTCGTTGGGCAGCAACTCGATCTCGCTGCCTAAACCCCGGGAATCCACCGCAAAAACCGAGGATCTGAGAGGAGGTGAGCTCGCACCGGAACCCACCGCTCGCACCGGAACCCACCGATTTGCAGGGACTTCTTGTAGCGCCTGCGGATTTCGCCCATAATTCGGGTCGGTGAGGTCCCCGGTTCAAATCCGGGCGCCCCGATTTATTTGTGAGGATTTGCAGGGATCTTAGGGCGGGTGGTTCGGTTGAGTCTCGATCCCCATGGACAGTAGGTATAGGGACTGGGCGTCGGGATCCCTTCGATCTCTCTCCGATTAATCCCTGCAATTGCGCGGCTGCTGCTCCGCAGTAGGCGTCGATGTGTCGCACTGGAGAAGACGTTCGGGCAGCGATATGGCGATCGGCAGGAAGCGCTGCAAGATGCGGGTTTCGCTCGTGTCGAGGAGCGGGCCGCGGCCGCCTCCCTGTCGAATCCCTGCCTAAACTCGAGCCTCCGGCTCGCCTCGGGCGGCAGTCCGCCGCTCCTTGTCGGACTCGTTCCAGCGTGTGACGCGACAGGCGAGCCGTCGTGCAGCCGGTGCGCTGCAGCGTACCGGACGATCCCGGGCCGGTTCCTGCGTCGCACCAGCGGTGCGGACCTCAGCTCCGGCGCCGGCGTCCCCCCGAGTTCGTTCCGGACCAGCGCGACGTTGGCGTCGACGCGGGTCGCTGCTCGGCCACGCCAGAGGCAGCGTCGACTGCTTGCAGTTCGCCGCCGATCAGGCCGGCAGCAAGCACATCGGCGGCCGCCGCGACCCGCCGGGCGCAGGGCGGCGGCGCCCCGCGGCGAGAGTTGCGCAAGGATCGCAAAGGAGGCAAGTCGCGTGGGGCCCTGCTGTCGCGCCAAAGCAGGGGAGCCCGCCGCTCGCGGGCCAAGTTGCTCGAGATGATCGCGAAGCAGGCAACGGAGTAGCGCCCTGCTCTCGGTTCGACAGTGGGGCTTGCGCGTGCGGTGCGTCGCGTCCACGGCCGTTGTCCTACCCGTCGGCCAAGGGGCGTTGGCTTCGGTCAGTTTGCGTTGGCGCCCGCGATGCGGGCAGTGACGTCGCCGAGCAGACAATGACCGTGGATGCGCACGACTCGCTGGCGCTGGCCGTCGGGTATCGCCGGGACAGCGTTCTCGAGGTCGCCGCGCAGCACGCCCCCGAACAGCTCGACGTGTGTGCCTTCGGGAACCAGAACATCAACGTCTCTGAGCAGCGCGTATGCCTCGATATCGATCTCGGAGGGCGCGCTGCGAACCTGCGATAGGTCGATCGTGACATCTCCGAGCATCGCGACGGCGACCAGCTCATCCTCAACATCCCATGCTTGGGCTCGCTTTTCGCGCCTTCCACCCTCGAAGACCGGATCGATGGCCAGCAGCCAGCGACGGCGCTTGCCCGTCGCCCTTGATGCTCCGTTCTCGTCCTCCATGCGAACGCCTTTCCGGTCGGATGCCAGGTAAATAGTTGCTTGAGTCTATCAACTATGCTTTTGCGAATGGCTCCGAGCAGGAACGATGTTGAGGCGATGGTGATCGCGCTGTTCACGATCAACGCCGGCCTGGACCGAGCCAGGCGACGCAGCAAGGGCGCCGGCGCGTTGAGCGTGTTGCAGGTCCTCGCCGACCGCGATGGAGTTCGGCCGTCCGAGATCGCAGAGCAGCTTTCCGTCCACCCGTCGCTCGTGACCCGCCACGTCCAGGAGCTAGAGGATGCCGGTTACGTGGACGTCTGCACTGACCCGGCCGACGCGCGATCGGTATTGGTGTCGCTAACCAGCTCGGGCACCGCGGAGCAGCAGCGACTTGTCCAGATCGGGCTCGACCGCTTCGCGCTGTTCGTGGCCGACTGGCAACCCGACGAGGTCCGAACGCTCACCGCGCTACTGAAGAAGCTTGAACGCTCCAAGGCTGCCGTTGGCGCACGGGAACGCTCAGCGCACGATCGGCAGCATGATCCGTCACGAAGAAGACGAAGCCGAGCACCAACAGCCTGAGCCGCGCTCGAGCTCGAAGCACGACATCTCCTGCGCAAGGGGGGCGGGCCCGCTCTTCGCCGATCTCGCGTCTCGCGTCGTCGATGAACATCGTCCCTGCCGGAGCGTCAGCCTGTGGACCTGCTTTTTCGCAGAGCATGGCGGCGTCGACCTCCGATTGGAATCGTTGCGCGCCCTCCTCCGCCGGCGGAGCAGGTGCGCGACCGCCACCGCGGTCTTCGCTACGGCGGGGCGGTTCCCAGAGTCGCCGATGTGCTTGCTGCCGGCCTGATCCGCGGCGACCTGCAAGCACTCGATGCTCCCTTCCACATGGTCGATCAGCGGCCGCTGCGGACGCCCACGTGGCTGCTGGTCTTGGGGCTTCGGTAGCTCAGGGGTAGCCGGCGGCGCGGAGTTCGGCGAGTGTGACCATCAGTGTGCGTGGGGTGGCGCTCAGGGCCCGGAATCCAAAATGCTCGTAGAAGCGGACGGCGGGCTGATCGATGGCGTGGACGACCACGGCGCGAACGGCAAGCTGCTCGGAGGCGAGCGTCACTCGCCGCAGCGCGTCGCGCAACAGTGTTGCGCCGAGGCCGCGGTGCTGGTGGCGGCCGTCGACGGCGAGCCGCGCAAGGATCGCGACTGGGATCGGGTAGTGGCGCGACATGCCCTTGCGGGTTCGCTCGGTCGCCTCCTTGTGGTCGAGTTCGCCGGCGAGCAGCGCGTAGTAGCCGATCACCACACCGGCGTCGGTGATCACGAACGTGCGGGCCGCGTCGCGCCGCTCGCTCTGGCCGGCGTACCGTTGAAGCCACCGGTCAAGCGCCTCGTTCCCGGACTGGAACTGGGAGGCGTCGTGGCGAGAGGGGTCGTAGCGCTCGGTGGCTGCCCGCGGAGGACTCACGTCCTGGCGCGAAGATCTGCGAGCCGAGCGACGGTGTGATCGTCGACCGTGTCGAGCGCGTCGAGGAACCGGATCGCCTCGTCCTCGGTGAGCGCGATCTCGTGCTGATCGGCGAGCACGTCAGCTGCCCGGTTGGCTGCAGCTCGCCGGAAGAAGTCGCTCAGCGACTCGCCGACCGCCGCGGCGGCCGCCTGGTCGATCGACCGCTCCTCGTCGGTGAGTCGAAGTTCAAGTCGCTGAGTACGCATGCCTCCAGTGTACGGACACCGTACGGGATTACAAGTCGATGACACCAGTGACAGCCAGCTAATCCCTCCTGACGCACCTCGCTCCGGCGGGTCCCGGGTGCCGCTGCGCCACGCGGCGGACGGCGGCATCCGGCGAGGTAGCGTTGAGCGTGAGACCCCCGAGCAGCGGACGGGGGATGCTCGCGAGCGAGTCGACATCGGTGTCCTCGCCATTTGCCAGGGAGACCATCTCCCTGCCGAAACCCCGGGAATCCACCGCTATATCCGACGTTCTGAGAGGAGGTGGGCAGCAGCTACAACGCTGCGATTTACAGGGCTTTTCCGTCGGCGGCCCACGTTTCGCCCATAATTCGGGTCGGTGAGGTCCCCGGTTCAAATCCGGGCGCCCCGATTTGTTTGTCAGGATTTGCAGGGATTTTGTGAGGAGGGGAGCGGCCGCGAATCAGGGGCATGGATGGTAGATATAGGGGCGACGGGCCGCGATCCCTTTGAATTTCTCGCAGGCGAAGTGCCTGCACGTAGACGCATTGGTCGCCGTCAAGCGCGTCGGGGCAATCAGGCTGCTGATCTGCCCGCCACGAGTGGGTGCCCGCCGCAGAATTCCCGCTAAATCGACAGGTTGTCGGTTGTATGCCCAATGTGTGCCCAATCGCGCCGGTCGGCGCCCCAGCCACGAACTCCGCGGGCCCGCAATCACGAGCAGGGCGCTCAGGCCTGTCGCGGTTGCGCGGCCCTGCTTTCCTGTCGCCGAGGGTGCGGATCCGAGGAGACCCGCTCGGGACCGGAAGCGGCCATCCGAACGAGAGTGCCTCCATATGAGCGACGATGCAGAAGCGACGCCCCGGCCATTCGACCGTCGCTCTACGGCGGAACGCGCCTGTAAAGCGGAAGCACGCAGGAGCGGCATTCGTCGGGGCAGTCCCGCACTCTGAGCGAAGGAGTTAGTCCCGTGAGAGCGCTAGGCGCAGCGGCTACTCCACATCGAACTCGGCGAATAGTCGAGGCGCCGTCGCCTAGCCTTGGCGAACGTTTCGCCGCCCGAGCTGCGGCCACCACTCGACGAGCCGATCGCGCGCCTCGCGCGCGATCGGCGCCACGCCCGCCTCCGGAGCGCGTGCCGAACCAGCGACGCCGGCCGGCGCCGAAAAGGACTGGAGTGTCGCCGCCACCGAGCGTCCCAGCGCCCCGAGCGCATATCCGCCCTCCAACACGCCGCCGACCGGCGCCGCCAGCGACCGGCACGCTCCAGATGCAGCAAGCGCCATCGCCGCGAACCCCTCTTCGGTCACGGTGCACTCCGCGAGCAGATCGTCGCGATGCGCGTCGTATCCCGCGGAGACCAGCATGAGCTGTGGCTCGAACGCGTGCGCGAGCGGTACGACGACGTGCTCGACGAGCGCCACCCAGACCTCGTCCCCGGATCCCGGAAGCACCGGCAGGTTCACCGTGAAGCCCCTGCCTTCGCCCTCCCCGACGTCGTAGGCCGGCCCGGTGCCGGGGAACAGCGGCGATTGATGGATCGAGACGAACAGCACCTGGTTGCTCGCGTGGAACACCTGATTGGTGCTGTTGCCGTGGTGCACATCCCAGTCGATGATCATCACCCGCTCGAGGTGCCGCACGTCAAGCGCGTACCGCGCGGCGATGGCGATGTTGTTAAACAGGCAGAACCCCATCGCCTGGGACGGCAGGGCGTGATGGCCAGGGGGCCGGTGCGAGCTGAACGCCGCCGATGCCTCCCCGTCCAGCAGCAGCTCGACCATCCGCACCGCACCGCCCGCTGCATGCAACGCCGCCTCGAACGATCGCTCGCTAATCACGGTGTCGTCGTCGAGGAGCCCCCCTCCGGCCGCGCACGCTCGCTCGATCGACGCCACATAGCACTCGGGATGCACCGCGGTCAGCACAGACCGATCGACGGCGGGAGACCGCACCCGCTCAAACCCCAGCCAGCCGCGCGCCGAGAGTGCCCGCTCGATCGCGACGAGCCGGCTGGGCTGTTCGGGATGCATGGTGATGGCCGCCTCCCCGGGATGCATCGCGGTGTCGTGCTCCAGCGACGAGGGGTGCTCGAGAAACACGTAGGCCATCGCGAGCACCGTACCGCTCCGCGGCGCCCTGGAGCCGCTAGACGCCGCTTACGCGGCCATACCAAATCAAGCGTCCACGGCCAAGGGCAACTCTCGCTCATCGTCACCATCGTCGGAGCAGCGGCGAGGCGGGATCCCATTCATCGCTCCAAGGCTGGGAGAGGACTGACGCACCACCCATCGAGGACAAGCCACTACAGCAATACCGGCCGTTAACCCCTGCCCCACGCGAGCGCCACGGCAAGATCAAGAGTCGAGATGATCCCGACCGGACGCGCGGTCGGCGCCGTAGAGACGATCAAATGGCTAACGCGATGCTCGCTCATTAGCTCCGCCGCGCGCCTCAGCGGCTCAGCCGGACCGATAAACATCGCCCCCGAGCCAGCGAGCTCGCCAGCGGTCGCCTCCAACTCGCCGCGCGCCGCCGCGCGCGCAAGCTCGACGTCCGACACGATCCCCCAGCCCTGCCCGGACGCTGCACCCGATTCCACCCCCGCCGTCTCCACCACCACCGCATGCACGTGGTAGCTCGCCATCAGCTCAGCTATGGCACGCAAGCTGGTATCAGCCTGGCAGCTGATGATTCCCGTGCGCATCGCGTTCGCGACCGTCGCATGCTCAAAAGCGGGACCGATCAGTCTGGATGTTCTGGAAAAGCTCATTCGCCTCTGATTTGTACCGCCCTCGAGATCGCGCCGCCCCGCGGCCCTCTAATAGCCGATCAAACTCGGTCTTCGAGTCCGCACGGCTGCGCCGCTTGAGCTCGACCCGCTCGATCCATTGCTCGAGCCGGCGTGGCGGGTGCTCGTGCACGCGGCCGGCTCGGCGGCCGGCCGCCTGGGATCACCGAGGACAAGCTCGCCGCGGCAAGATTGACGCCCACGGACAAGCGCCCGATGCACGCGATCGCCAAGACCCTCGGCGTGAGCCACGCAACGCTGCACCGCCACCTCAACCTCTCGGCCGCCGAGCTCGACGGCGGCCAGCCGGCGTAGCCAACATGGCTGATGAGTTGCTGGGCGCGCTGGCGTGTGCGCGGGACGCGCTCCGTGCCCGCCATCACGAGGTGCCGCCGGTGGTCCTCGTCATCGGCTCGGACTCACGCCATCGCCTCCGGAGTCACGCCCAGCCCTTCGGCGTCGATCCCCTCCTCGCCGAGGGACGGCAGCAGCCCGGTCGGCGTCCAACGCTAGCCTCGGCCTTGCCTTGACAGCGGCCGAAGATCCACGCGAGGACGCGGGAGTTCTCGCCTATTTGCCGTCGTGGTCCTTGCGGAACCAGCACATCGCGCCCGATACGCAAGCAGCGCCTGCTCGCGCGCCGGTTGGGGCATAAGAGCTTAGAGGCACGCACGCCCCGTGAGCTGCATGCGCACTGCGCGAGAAGCGAGCGAGCGGTCGATCAGAGCTCACTGCTGGATTCACGAAAGCCGAGTCACCTCGCCGACTCGGTCGTGGCCGATCCCGGCTTCTGCTCCAGACCTCCGATCGGCGGAAGCAGGAGCCGCGATCGCGTAGCTGGAGCGGCGACAAAGCGGCACTGTGCGGACCGCGGATGAGCTGCTCGGTGGCAGCTCGAGTGGCCGCGCCGGATGTCGAGCGCGGCTGCCGAGATCCGGTCGCTGGAAGGATTCAATGCGTCACTGGACATCATCACCCGACTGCGTCGACTCCATCAGCGCGATCGTCGCTCCCGGATCTAGAGTCCTAGCTCATGATGAGCGAACAAGTCCAACGGGCCCTGGCGCACGATCGGACGGTCGACATCACGACCATCGGGCGGCGATCCGGGCAACCCCGGCGAATCGAGATCTGGTTCCACAACCTCGACGGCCGCATCTACATCAGCGGCCTGCCTGGCCGGCGGGGCTGGTACGCGAACGTCGTTGCGCACCCCGACTTTGTGTTCCATCTCAAGGAGACCGCTCAGGCGGACATCCCGGCGCGTGCCCATCCCATCACCGATCCGGCCGAACGCCGACGGGTGCTGTCTGGACTCCTCGCCAGGATCGGACGCGAGGGCGCGCTCGAAGACTGGGTCGATCGCAGCTCGCTCATCGAGGTGGAACTGCTGGGGCGCGAAGACGCGCCGTAGCGCTTGAGCCGCCGGCCGGATTCGGCACTAGTAGCGCCACGAGCGTCAGCGGTCGCCTCCGCGCCGAGGGCCAAACCCCGGCTGGTTGCCCTCGAGTCTCCGTCGAGTGTCACTAGGCTTCCTGCGTGCCCGACCTGCGCGAACGCTGGCGCACGAGCTTTATCGAGGCGACCACCTACGACTGGGCGGTCGAGCACGAGCACGTGGCCGGCGTGCTGGGGCGCCTGATCTGGGGCACGGACACGTCCGCCTTCTACCGCGACATCGCCCGCCTCTCGGACCTGCCGGCGGGCACGAAGGTGCTCGACATCCCGTGCGGCGGCGGCGTCGCGTTCCGCGGCCTCCGCCCTCAGCAGGAGCTCGACTACGTCGCGGCCGACCTCTCGCCGGTGATGTTGCGGCGGGCCCGATCCGAGGCCGACCGCCGTGGCCTTCACTGGATCGAGTTCACCGAGGCCGACGTCGAGTCGCTGCCGTTCGAAGACCGCAGCTTCGACCTCGTGGTCACCTACACGGGCCTTCACTGCTTCCCGGACCCGCCGGCCGCGATCGCCGAGATGGCGCGCGTGCTCCAGCCGGGCGGCGAGCTGCGCGGCACTTCGGTGATCAAGCGGGCCGGCCTCCGGCAGGACGCGTTCGTCCGTCTGATGCAGATCGGCGGGGTGTTCGGTCCCGGGCAGACGCTCGCCGAGCTCGAGACCTCGCTCGCCGACGCCGGACTGGTGAAGGTCACCGTGTCTCGCATCGGAGCGCTGGCCTACTTCTCGGCTCGCCGACGTGGTGGGAGCAGAGCCGGGACCGCGGGACCATCTGGAGGTCGAGACCGACTCGGCACCGACACCAGCTCGCAGCACACAACACGATGAGGGGAGCACGCGATGGCAGACGCGACGTGTAAGCGCATCGATGAGATGGAAGCCACCTTCCGAGGCTCGATGCGAAAGGTCCGCGCCGAACTCGGACTCACGAGCTTCGGCGTACAGACAATCGATCTCCCGCCCGATTCCACTCGGCATCCGTGGCACGACCACGCCGAGGACGGTCAGGAAGAGATGTACATCGCGCTCGAGGGCAGCGGCGTGCTCGAACTTGAATCGGGCGAGCGCTTCACGCTCGAGCGCGACTGCGTGATTCGCGTCGGGCCGGGCGAACGTCGCCGTGTGCTCGCCGGGCCCGATGGGATCCGCATGCTGATCGTCGGAGGCATCCCCGGCCGACCCTACGAGCCCTGGCACCGAACCGAGCTCGGGGCGCCTGACCCCATGGCAGATTGACGCGGAACAGCTGGCACGCGGGGCGCGCCCGAGGGAAGAGGGCTCCCCGAGGTCCGCTGGGTCCTCGCCGACGACCCGCGCCGCGGCCGTGACCTGCCGCAGACTCTCCCTTCGCAGGGATGTTGAGCGAACTGGAGCGCCGCAGAATCCTCGAGGAGGTCCGCTAACCCCGGCTGACGGCACGCTTCATCCGGACGAGTCGGATGATCAGGCAGGCACAAGCCGACATCGAGTTCATCGAGCAGCTGATCGACGCGATACACGCGATTGTTTAGCGCCTCGTGAGCGCTACCGCACGGGCACGAATCGCCTGGTGCGCAGCATCTCCGCGATCCGCGCTTATGTTGATCCCTCTTGTGGCCTTATCACCCATCAAGCCTGAAGGAGAGAACCGGCAATGAGTACCCACAAACCCGGAGATCGCTACATAGAGTGGCTGAATGTGGCAGACCATGGCGATCAAATGCTTAGGGCATCGCGCGAGGCATACGAAGCAACCGGGCGAGGGTTCTGGGTGACGAGTGACGAAGAGCAGGTCAAGGCGGTGGGAAAGAGCGAGGCGATGTACTACGCCGCTGCTCGGATGCCAGACCTGCTACGTCGCTTTGTTGACGACGGACTGGTAGGCGCTGGAGACCCGGCAAGTGGCAACTTCAAGGCGATGGTCGATACCTACGATCCGTCCACGCAGTTTGTAGTTGTCGGTTGTGAGGACGACCAGCTATTCGTTCACATCGTGACGGGACACGAGGCGGGAGAATGAGCTGCCGCTCGTGGCCCAATAATGGCCCAAACGTCGCGAGAGCGACCTCAGCAGCTACGGGCCTTGGAACCTAAGTTAAGTTAGATCGAAAACGTGGTAACCGTTCAGTCGTCGGGGCCGGTGGCGAGGATTCCTGCTTGTTGCAGCGAATCTTGCGGGCATGGACCGCGCGGAGGCGGAGGCGATCTATGACT
>Ga0310037_10001783_pt1 | contig 11570 bp, 11 predicted proteins | sample Sb_taG_11_FD_200239 | JGI IMG/M metagenome (GOLD analysis project Ga0310037, IMG submission 200239) | Peat soil microbial communities from Weissenstadt, Germany - Sb_50d_3_AS metaG (v2) (version 2) | ecosystem: Environmental > Terrestrial > Soil > Wetlands > Peat | place: Germany: Weissenstadt...
GAGCTTCGCTCGGGCGCGCTGGCCGCCGCTGCGTTTACCGGGCAGGCGCCGAGGGACGTCGCAGAAAGCAGGAGGGCGAATACTGCCCCCCGCCGGACTGGCCTCAGCCCTCCGCTCCCTCGGTTGCCATGCCCGGACGCGCGCGCGGACCTGCGCCCGGGAGTGTCCCCGTGCCCGCGCGCCCATCCTCGCCGGCGGTCCCCGCCGGCAGGGCGGTCCCCTCGATGTTCAGCCTCGGCAGCAGCCGGTCGAGCCATCCGGGAATCCGCCACGTGGGCTCGCCGATGAGGTGTAGCACCGCGGGCAACAGCAGGCAGCGGACGATGAGCGCGTCGAGGAACACGGCGCTGGCGAGGCTGAGGCCGAACTCCTTGATGACGCGGTCTTCGCCGAGCATGAACGAAAGGAACACGCAGACCATGATCGCCGCGGCCGCCGTCACCACTCGGCCGGTCAGCGCAAGGCCTTCGGCGACCGCGCGCGAGCTCTCGCGCGTGTGCGTCCAGCGCTCGTGGATGCGCGAGATGAGGAACACCTCGTAGTCCATCGACAGGCCGAACACGATCGCAAACAGCATCACGGGGATGAACGACTCGATCGGGCCCTGCTGGACGCCGAACAGGCTGCCCAACCAGCCCCACTGGAAGATCGCCACGATCACGCCGAGCGAGGCGCCGATGCTGAGCAGGTTCATCACCGCGGCTTGCAGCGGGATCACGAGCGAGCGGAAGACGACCATCAGCAGCAGTGCTGAGAGCAGCACGACGACGCCGATGAACAGCGGCAGCTTGTGCCCGAGCACCGTGGCGAAATCGACCGCGCCGGCGGTGACGCCGCCGACGTAGACCGCCATCCCCGTGCGCTTGGCCAGCGGTGGGACGACCTTCTCGCGCAGACGTTCGACCAGCTGGGTTGTCGCGTAGGCCTGGGGTGAGGAGTGCGGATAGACGGTGATCGTCGTCACGTTTCCGGTGAGATTGAGCTTTGCCGGGGCGACCGACGCCACGCCGGGAGTCGCGGCGATCGCGCCGCGAAGCTCTTCTACAGGTGTCCTGCCGCTGTGCGGGCTCGCCACCAACAGGACCCCTTGTTCGGCGGCTTCTTTGCTCGGGTCCGGGATTTTCGCCACGACCAGCAGCGGGCCGTTGAAGCCTTGGCCGAAACCCTGCGCCAGCAACTCATACGCCCTGTGGGTAGTCTGGCTCGCCGGGTCGTTCGACGCATCGCTTGAGCCCAGTCGCAGCGCGGTCGCGGGAGCCGCGATCGCCAGCATCACTAGCGCTGAGGTGGCGGCGATCGTCCACGGGCGGCGTTGCACGAACCTGCTCCAACGCAGCCACGCGCCGCCACCGGCGGGGGTAGTGGCGGAAGCGACCGTCCCGACCGGAGCGTTGGCCTGAACGCCGTCCCCCTGCGCTTTGGCGGCTCGGCGTCGCGCCCGCCGACTCGGCCGCGCGACACGGGCGCCGAAGGTGGCGAGCAGCGCTGGCAACAGGGTGAGCGAGCCGAGCATCACCAGCAGCACGCCGATCGACGCGGAGATTGCCACGCCATAGAGGAAGTCGACGCCGAGCAGCATCATGCCCAGCAGTGCGATCACGACCGTGCAGCCCGCGAACAGGACCGCGCGCCCGGCGGTGTCCATCGCCTGCACGACCGACTCGCGCGCGTCGCCGAACGTCGCTCCGGGAGTGGTGTAGGCCTCGCGGAAGCGGGTGAGGATGAACAGCGAGTAGTCGATCCCAACGCCGAGCCCGATCATCGCCGCGAGCTCGGAGGAGAAGTTCGGCGTGTCGACCACGTGCGTGAACAGCGCGATCGCGCCGAGCCCGGTGCCGAGGCCGAACAGCGCGGTGACGATCGGCAGGCCCATCGCGATCAGCGAGCCGAACGTCAGCAGCAGCACGACGATCGCCGCGAGCAGGCCGACGGCCGTGGACAGCCCGAAGCCGGCCTGCTCGGTGGCCTCGATCGCCTGCCCGCCGAGCTCTACCTGTAGGCCAGGCCGGCCCGCTGCGCGAGCGACCTCGACGACGCGTTCAGCGGCGCTTTTGGGCAGCAGGTTCGCTTTTTCGTCGAACACGACCGTTGCGAACGCAATCCGCTTGTTCGCCGATATCGCCTTGCCCGCGGAGGCGCCCGCGTACGGGCTGATCACCGCCGCGACATGCGGCAGCTTGGCCACGGAGGCGAACATCGCGCTCATCCGCGCGCGGACAGCCCCATCGAGAACCGTGCCGGAGCTGACCGCATAGACGATTGTGTCGCGGTCGCCGGCCTGCGCGGGGAAGCTCCGCTGCAGCAGGTCGGCGGCGCGCTGCGCGTCGGAGTTGGGCAGCGTGAAGTTGTTCGAGTAACTGGTCCCGGCCGACTGTGCGACCAAGTTCACCCCGAGCAGCAGCACGATCCAGCCGAGCAGGACGTACTTACGGTGTGTGGTCGACCAGCTGGCGAGCTTGAGCATGGGTTGGCTCCGGGGAGGATCTTGGGGCGGAGATGGGCGGCCGAGATGACAGGCGCCCTGAGGAAAGAGTAGCCGCCTCTAGTTCACACTCGGATCCGAAGGCATGCGCGCGATCAGTGCGTAGCTGCCGCCCTTGCGCGTGAGCACCCTGCTCCACAGCTCATCCGGCATGTCGGTGAACACGTCCTCCGGCAGCGCAGTCTGCGGAATCCAATCGCCCTCCTTGACCTCGGCGTCGAGTTGCCCTTCGCCCCAGCCTGCGTAGCCGGCGAACACACGTCTGCGCGCCGTCGCTTCGGTCAGCTCGTCGATGTCGGCATCCGGCGCGGGGAAGCCGATCCGGCCAAGCACCAGGAGGCCCGCTGGGGACGGGTCCAGGAACTCGGCCAGGAATACGATCGAGCCCGGTCCTACCGGCCCGCCGACATACACCGGCTCCTCCTCGTCGACCGCCTGCTCCAACTGAGGCACCGCCTCGCCCACCGTCACCGTCGAGGGGCGGTTGAGCACGACGCCCATCGCGCCTTCCTCGCTGTGCACGCTCACCAGCACCACGGCACGCCTGAAGTTGGGGTCGTGCAGCGCCGGTGAGGCGAGCAGTAGCTGACCCGTGAGCGATTCCTCCATGATGATGTCGCTGAGGCTATCGCTCCTCGGAGGCGGATCGGCGCGGTCCGCACGAACAACAAATATGAGCGACTGAGAACCTGTTTCAAGATAGGCGGTGCGGGTCGGGGTGTTCATGGATGATTGAATGCCCACCCACCCGACGGATCGGATGCCCACCCACCCGGCGAAGTGCATGCTGCCGATCATCCAGGATCGCCTGGCATGCGCGAGTCGTCACGTGGCGACGGTCGAAGATCCACGGGAAACTTCGATCGGTCCAGCGCCGTGTAAAGATCCCACCCACCCGCATCCGGACGTGCCGATCTTCTTGAAACAGGTTCTGAGGCAACGGGAAGGAGGTGTACGTGAGCGAGGCGGATTTCGATGTGATCGTCATCGGTGCCGGACCCGCTGGAGAGGTGTGCGCCGGGCGCCTGGCTGACGACGGCCTTTCCGTGGCTCTTGTCGAGCGGGAGCTCGTCGGCGGCGAGTGCTCGTTTTATGCGTGCATGCCCTCCAAGGCGCTCCTGCGTCCCGCCCAAGCGCTCGCCGAGGCCCGCCGGGTGGGTGGGATCCGATTCGCCGAGGACGCCCGCGGTGAGCTCGACGTGCAGGCCGTGCTCCGCCGCCGCGATGAGGTCATCCACGATCTCAACGACAGCGCGCAGCTTCCCTGGATCGAAGATCGCGGAATCACGCTCGTGCGCGGCCACGGGAAGCTCGAGGGCGAGCGCGCGGTACGCGTCGGCGATGTCCTCTTACGCGCTCGTCTCGCCGTCGTTCTAGCCCCCGGCACGGGCGCTTCGATTCCGCCCATCCCGGGATTGCGGGAGGCCAATCCGTGGACTAATCGCGAGGTCACCACGGCCAGGACCATCCCCGCCTCGTTACTCGTGCTCGGTGGCGGTGTGGTCGGCGTGGAGATGGCGCAGGCCTATGCCTCGCTGGGCGCGCGCGTGACGGTCGTCGAGGCACTTCCGCGACTGATCGCCGGTGAGGAGGCGTTCGCTTCACAGCAGGTGCGCGAGGCGCTCGAAGAGCACGGCGTGGAGATCGTCCTGGGCGTCAAGGCGATCGCCGTGCGGCGCGCGCAAGGCGCGGGGCCCGTCACGCTCGAATTGGAAGACGGCCGATCGTTTACAGGCGAGGAGCTGCTCGTCGCCGTCGGGCGCCGTCCTCACACCGACGAGCTCGGACTGGAGTCGCTTGGGTTGGAGCCTGGTAAGTCCGTGGCGGTCGACGACACCATGCGGGTGTCGGGCCGGGAATGGCTGTACGTGATCGGCGACGCCAACGGGCGCGTGCTGCTCACGCACATGGGCAAGTATCAGGCGCGTCTCGCTGCCGACCACATCCTCGGGCGTTCCGTCCCACTGCTCTCAGACGGGCGGTTGGCGCCGCGCGTGATCTTCACCGAACCCCAAGTCGCGGCAGTCGGGCATACGCTGCAGAGCGCCGAAGAGGCCAGCCTGAATGTCCGCGCTGTCGACGTTCCCACCGAGGATAACGCCGGCGGCAGCTTCGTCGGCCATGATGCGCCCGGCACTGCCCGGATCCTCGTCGAGGAGGATCGTCGTGTGCTCGTCGGTGCGACCTTCACCGGCGTCGAGGTGGCCGAGTCCCTGCACGCGGCGACGATCGCGATCATCGGCGAGGTCACGCTGGAGCGTCTCTGGCATGCCGTCCCGTGTTTCCCCACTCGCAGCGAGGTATGGCTGAAGCTATTGGAGGAGTATGGGCTCTAGCTCGCGGAGAAGATCTCGAGTATGCCGCTGAGCTTGTGGTCATTGGCGTTGCCCTCGGGCTCGATCACGTGGCCGTCGACGACGATCGGGCTGTTCCAGTGTCCTGATGCGCCTGCAAGCTTGGCGACCGGCCGTGGCGACCCCGGCCGGTACACGTAGATCCCGCCCGCCGAGGGGTCATACACGTAGAGCAGCCCGCCTGCCATCACCGGGCTCGTGCCGGGCGTGCCGTTCTGCCACGCTAGATACAACCGTCCACGGCGCAGCACATAGGCGGCGGTCGCGTTTTCGTCGCCCACGAACATGGTTATGTGTCGGCCCCGGTGCCATACCGCCGGGGCGGTGAACAGCTCGCCACCGCCAGGGAGCGGCAGCTGCTGAACTTCACCGCCGAGCAGCCTGTGCGAGGACACCGACCGGCCGTTTAGGCGCGAGAGCTCGAGCACACGCATGATCCCGTCCTTGCCCGCCAGCACGACTCGGTTGCCGCCGAGCAGCGCCGGGGCGGAGGAGCCGAGGTCGGTGTCGCTCGTATTCAGATGTTCCTGGTCGATCGGCGTGAACGACTGGCGCAGACTCAGGCCGGGGAACGCGAGCTCGATAACGCTGTCGCCGAAGTTCGTGCTTCCGTTCCACGGGCCGTTGCCAGTGTCGATCAGGATGCGCCCGCTGGCCGGTTCGGGGATGCGAGCGGAGCGAGTGTCTCCCGGTTCGGCGGGCTCGACCACCGGCCCGCCGCGTGAGAGGATCGCCGAGTCGCTGGCCTGACAGCTGCTTGGCACGAGCAGCCCGCGACGGTTCGCGCAGAGCGTGTTGAACACCGCCCGCAACCGTCCGCTGGCGCGATCGATTAGGACCACGTGTCCTTGGTAGGGAGGGATGTCGCCGAAGTAACCGCTCGTGCTCGTCACGATGTCAGGACCATCGATGTTGAGCGCCGCCCCGAGCTTCTCATGCGTCGCGTCGCGCGTGACGCTCACCGGCCAGGCGCCGGCGCGATCCTCGCTGCCGTCGGCGAGCGACAGCTTGTGGATCAGGCCGTTTGGTGACGTGGCGTAGACGAACTGCCGATCCGGGTCGGCCAGCGGGCTGGAGACGGTGATCTGCGCGGTTCCCGCCCAGCCGGAATAGCCGGGTGGGGTGAACGTCCACAGGATCTTTGCGCTGTCCGCGTCGATCGCCAGCGTCTTGCCGTACGTCGTCGTAACGACGGTCGTGTTGTGGATCGCGCCGTCCACCGACACGCCATGCAGGTAGATCGGTGAAGAGTCGACCGTTCCCGGCAGCGTCACCTGCACGTGACGCAGCTGCGCGATGTTTGCGCTCGTGATCCCCGTCTCCTCTTCGCTTACGTTGCTGCGTTGTGGGTCAAGGCCGAACTCGGGCCAGTCGAGCAGCCGCTGTGCCGAGCTCTGCGCGGGGGAGGCCGTGGAGGGGATCGCGCCGGCGCCGGCCGTCGGGGTGGAGACGTCGGCTGGGGCGCTGCTCCCGCAGGCAACCACCAGTGTGCACGCGGCCGCGGCGAATGCCAAGCGCGTGAGGAGGTGAGCGCGCATGCACGGACGTTCTATCGCACCGGGTCTGTGCTGACGGGCGTTATGCTGGCTGCGAGGCGAGATTCACTCACGACAGGAGGGATGCAACGACATGGCCAAGACTCCACTGGTGGGCGAGCGGGCGCCAGACTTCGAGCTGTCCGGCACGGACGGCACGTTCAAGCTCTCAGACCATCGCGGTGAGCGGGTGGTGCTGCTTTTCTATCCGGGCGATAACACGATGGTTTGTACGAAACAGTTCTGCTCGTATCGGGATCGCGCGGAGGAGTTCTCGCAGCTGAGCGCCACAGTCGTGGGCATCTCCTCGCAGGATCTGGCCTCCCACGAGGGGTTCGCTGCCAAGCACTCGCTCAACGTGCCATTGCTGGCGGACGTGGACAAGGAGGTCGCCAAGCTCTACAGCGTCTTCTCTCCGCGTCTCGGGATCAAGCGTGCGGTGATCGTGATCGACGAGCAGGGCATCGTGCGCCACCGTCACGACCACCTGCTCGGGCTCGATTATCAGTCGGTGGACGACCTGAAGGCGGCGCTCGACACGCTGCCCAGCCCGGCTGCCAGCTAGGCACAGGTTCGCTATCGGAGTGTAGTTGCCGCCGGTTTGGGACGGGCGGCGTCGAGCAGCACCCAGTTAGTTGTTCCATGACCCAGGGAAACCTGCTGGATCCGATAGACAGTAGAGGCGGGCCCGATCCAATTGTGTTCGCGGCGGCGTGTAATACGTCTGCAACTACGTGGATACTGCCTAGTCGTATGAGCCCAACTGCGCGACGACGATAGGCATGGGTCTTGGTCTCAGAGGAGCTCCCCAACGCGAACGAGTCGCTGCTCGGCCAGCTCACCGGCGAGCAGGCCCTCGCCTACTTGGCGACGCTCACGACCCCGAGGTTGGCTGGGGCCTACCGGCGGGTGCTGATCGTCAACGGGCTGACTGCGTGTGATGCCTACACCGGCCTGGTGCTACGAGCCTGCATCGACCTGCACCTTGAGGACGATCCCGGTAACCGGGCTCAGATCTGGGAGCCGAAAGACGAAGCGGTCTGGCGCCGGCTCCATGACCTGCTCTCGCCGCTGCCCGATCGCTGCGAGCTCGTCGAAGACCAGTCCCACCCTGAGCGCGACCCGGAGATCATCGTGCCTGCGTTTCGCATCGACGACCCCGAGCAGGCCGCGCTGCTCGGCCAAACGATCGCCCGCGCGCACACCCATCTCGGTGTCGAGATCGCCGCCGCCCGAGCTCCGGCCGAAGCCATCGTGGTGTTCGTCGACAACGCGCGCACGCACGCCGCCGACTCGCGCATCGGCGTGTCAGTCGCCTGTGCGCTCAAGCCCAACACGCGCGAGCTCGAGCTCGTCGCGCTCGACCTCGGGGAGGGAGTCAGCGCGGATTCGGAGCCGGTGGAGCGGCTGCGCGAGATGGTCGCTAGGAGCCGGCGGGACCTCGGCGGCCTCGCGTCCCTTGTCCTGCTCGCGGAGAGGCGCAGGCTCGACGTGACATTGCGCTTGGCGAGCGGCGCCGCGCGGGCGCGCTGGGCAACGAGTGAACGGCTGCGTTACAACGAGGGGCCGGCGGTCCCCGGCTTCGTCGCGTCCTTTACGGTCCGCCTGTGATCACCCAATCCTGGACCGTGCCAGTAGAACAAACGTCCTTGCGTCGGGGCCCGTCGGATAGGATTCAGTCATGTCAGTGAAGCCACGAGCCTTTGCGCTGAGCGACCACGGTGGCGTGCTCGCCACCCGGGACCTCGGCCGCGTGGTCGGCCGCGAGCTGCAAGACGCGCTAGTCGACGCGCCTGGACTCGTCCTCAGCTTCGCGGGTGTCGAGGTCGCCTCGCCGCCGTTCCTAGATGAGCTGCTCGCGAGTATCCACGCCTCACTGCACGGCGGGGAGGCGAACAAGCTGTTCGTGCTCGACGGACTGAACGATGACGTCAAGGAGAGCCTCGTAATTGTCCTCGAACGCCGCAAGCTTGCGCTCGCGAACCTCGAGGACGATCAGATCAAGCTACTGGGCGGCAGTCGGCAGCTGAAGGAGACGTTGCGCGAGGCGCAGCGTATGGGCGAATTCAGTGCCCCTGAGCTCGCCGAGCGGCTTGAGATCAAGCTGCCGGCGCTACATCAGCGGCTGCAGGCGCTGCTGGAGACCGGCGCTGTTGGTCGTACGCGCGAGACCACCGGCGAGCGGGGCCGTCACTCCTACCGTGCGCCGAAGCTGCAGGACCTCGAGGCGCTGACCACCAGCTAGTCGATTGCTGTGGCTCCCGAAGGGGTGGCTCGCTGTGAGCCAGCCTGACTTCAGTGACATCACTGATATGATGACTGAAACGAGCGAGGAGCCGAACCATGAGCGACGAGACGACAGAGACGACCCACAAGACCGGGGTGACCATCTTCGTCAACAACCGCGAGGTGCATTTCCACACCGACGACGCGACGGGCGCAGAGATCAAGGCCCACGCCGAGGTACCGCAAGACTTCAAGCTGTACGGACCTGAGGGGGAGCTGATCGGGGACGGCAAGCACGTCGAGCTTCACCAAGGTGAGCGCTTCACGGCCATCTCGGGCCAGGATGTGTCGTGAACACGACGCTCGTGGCGCAGGAGGCCGCTGTCGCGCACGCCGATCTTGAGAAGGCGTTCCCCGGACGTGTCACCAGCGAGCCAGACGGGCTCGGCGGCGCGATCGTCGCGATCGCGGGCGTGCCGATGCCCACGGGGTGGCCGCTCAACCATAGCCAGCTGATGTTCGTGATCCCATTCAACTTCCCCGCGATCCCCATCTATCCCTACTACATACCCGCCGATGCCGCCCCGGAGGGCGCGCTGGATCAGGCTCTGCAGCGCATCGACTGGCGGGGGCAGAGCGTCCTTCAGCTATCGCTGCGACACACCGCCTGGCGCCCGGGCCTCGACACGATCCTCGGATCTGTGCTGCAGGCGATGGACTGGCTAAAGAACCGATGACTGCGACACTCCGCCTGACCGCGGATCAGATCGCACAGATCCGCATGCACCTGTTCCGGGCCGACCGGGACGAGCACGCCGCGGTCCTGCTCGTCGGCTCCCACCGCCACGAAGATGACACCACCATCCTCGCGCGAGAGGTGCACCCGATCCTCGACGAGGAGTTCCCGCCAGGCGAGCACGGCTACCGGCAGATCGCTCCCGCCGCGCTCGCGCGTCTCGGCAACCGCGCCTACGCCGAGCAACTCGGCCTAGTTTCGCTGCATAGCCATCCTGGGGCCGACCGCAGCGTCGCGCTCTCGCCCGACGACTTGAACGGTCACCGGCGGGTGTTCCCGCACCTTCTGGACATCGTCGGCGGGCGCCCCGTCGGGGGCCTAGCCATGGGCGCCCGCTCCGCCGCGGGGGAGATTTGGCTAACCCCAGACGACGCCCGCTCCGTGGATCGCGTCGCCGTCATAGGCGAGCGCGCCGAGACCCTTCACTCGGAACCCCCGGTTGGTGACGCCGCCGACGACGACCGCCACGACCGCCAGGTCAGGCTCTTCGGCAGAGAGGGACAGCAGCTCCTGCACGCGCAGAGTGTCGCGGTGATCGGGGTCGGCGGTGGCGGCTCGCTGGTCGTCGAGCAGCTCGCGCATCTCGGCGTGGGGGAGATAGTCGCAGTCGACTTCGACACCGTCGCCGAGCACAACCTCTCCCGGATAGTCGGAGCCACCGCTGACGACGTCCGCCACAACACGAAGAAGATCGAGGTCGCTCGCCGCCTAGCCGAGCGCATCGACCCCACCGTCCGCTTTACTGCGATCGACGGCGACGTAGTCGACGCCGATGTCGCCGAGCGCGTCAAGCGCGCCGATTTCATCGTGCTCGCCACCGACAGCCACCTGAGTCGGCTAGTGGTCAACGCGATTGCGAATGCGTACCTAATTCCCGCTGTGCAGATCGGCGCGAAGGCGGACACGCGCCCCGACGGCTCGATCGAGCAGATCTACTGCGCCGTCAGGCCAATACTGCCTCCTCATGGCTGCCTGCACTGCGCCGGCGCGATCGACCAGCTGCTCGTGCAGCGCGAGACTGCGACTGAGGAGGAGCGGATCGCCCAGGACTACCTCGGTGGAGAAAGCGACGTAATCGACCCGTCAGTGATCACGTTGAACGCTGTAACCGCCGCGGCCGCCACCAACCTCTTCCTGCTGAGCACCGTCGGCCTCGGCCAGCCGGGGCTCGGCCGCCATCGGATCCACACTCCCGCCAACGGAGAATGGCTGACGTTGCAGCCGCAGTACATCGACAGCTGCCCATGGTGCTCACAGGCGAGGCAGTCGCAGTTCGCTCGCGGCGACGCCGCGACGCTGCCACTGCGGCTCTCCGTCCCAAGCGTGCCGCCCCGCCGTCGCGGGCGGCTTCGGCGCATCTGGACGCGGCTCCGTAGCGCCGCCTAGGCCGCGTGCCACAGCAGCGGCCCCCACTTAGCCATAGACGGAATCGTGGCCGCCGCGAGCCCAACGGCGGCTGGGCAGACCGGGGATACCGCGAACGGCGTCACCCCGTCTAGTAATTCAGATGGCGGCGGTAGATCGCCTCTGCGCGATCGGCCCATTCCCCGGGCAGCTCGATGCGCAGCTCTGCAATGAAGGTGTCGCTCTCCTCGGGCTCAGGTGCGGGAAGCGCGGCGAGGAATTGCTCTGCTTCCGTGGTAACCCATCCTGCAAGCTCTGGTGCCTGCTGCTCGGCCAGCTCGACCAGGCCTCCCGCGACCTCCTCGACGGCGTTGCGCCGGGCGTGGGTGGCAATCAGCAGCACGTCCAGGATCTGCAGATAGCGCTCGCGCCGGCCCCACTCGACCGGCGTGATCCCCAGATCGCGCACGGCACGACTGATGAACGAAGGATGCACATCGATGAGTGCGGCGGCCTTACGGAAGGTCGGGAGCACACGCTGCAGATCCGCTCGGGGAATCGTCGGTGCAGTTGCCATAGAGCGACGGTAGCAGCTGGCTGCAGCGATTGCAACCATCGCATTGGTAGCAACTGATCGGGACGTAGCTGTCTCCTGCTCAAGCACTCGGATTTCCGTGGACAGGACTCTGTCCTACCCCTGCGTACCGGCGATAACACGATGGTTTGTACGAAACAGTTCTGCTCGTATCGGGATCGCGCGGAGGAGTTCTCGCAGCTGAGCGCCACAGTCGTGGGCATCTCCTCGCAGGATCTGGCCTCCCACGAGGGGTTCG
>Ga0310037_10001787_pt1 | contig 11550 bp, 8 predicted proteins | sample Sb_taG_11_FD_200239 | JGI IMG/M metagenome (GOLD analysis project Ga0310037, IMG submission 200239) | Peat soil microbial communities from Weissenstadt, Germany - Sb_50d_3_AS metaG (v2) (version 2) | ecosystem: Environmental > Terrestrial > Soil > Wetlands > Peat | place: Germany: Weissenstadt...
CTCCGGCGCCAGGATCGCGGAGGGCACGCCCGCGGAGGTGCTCGCCGACCACGAGGTCATCCGCGCCTATCTTGGGGTCGCCGATGCTTGAGAGCCGCAACATTTCGGTGTTTTACGGCCGCCATCGCGCGCTGGAGGACGTCTCGGCGACGGTGTCGAAGGGCGAGATCGTGGTGATGCTCGGCGCCAACGGCGCCGGTAAGAGTACGTTCCTGCGGGCGATCGCCGGACAGACGCGCAAGGTGGAAGGCGGCACGGTGCTCATGGACGGAGCCGACATCACGCTGAGTCCGCCGCATGAGATCGTCGAGACCGGCATCGCACTGGTGCCCGAGGATCGCGGCATTTTCGCCGACCTCACCGTGCAGGAGAACCTGATCCTCGGCGCTCATCCGCAGCGCGCGCGGGCGCTCGAGACTGAAAATTTGGAGCGTGTGCTCAGCCTGTTTCCCAAGCTGAAGCAGCGCCCCAAGCAGATCGTGCGCACCATGAGCGGCGGCGAACGGCAAATGGTGGCGATCGGGCGGGCGATGATGTCGGCGCCCTCGATCCTTCTGCTCGACGAACCTTCGCTCGGCCTGGCGCCGGTCCTCTGCACCGAATTGTTCCGCACGCTGGCCCGCATCAAAGAAACCGGCGTCGGCATATTCATGGTCGAGCAGAACGCCAAGCAAAGTCTCGCCATCGCTGATCGCGGCTATTTGCTCGACAACGGCCATATCGTCGGCGCCGACACCGCCAAGGCGCTGGCGATGGACGCGAAGGTGCAGGCTGCCTATCTGGGAGAGTAGCCCGCGCAGGCTACGGCGCGGGATACATCGTGCGCGCGTCGGCGGTGAAAGCTTTGCGCGACTGCGGGTCGACGTAGAACATGTGCCCGCCGCGGTAGAGACGCAGCTCGGCGCGCTCGCCGTCCACGCTCGATGGAATGTGGTTGAGCAGGTAACGGGAATCCGCATAGGGCGTGACCATGTCGCTGTAGCCATGCGCGATCATCAGCCGGAATGAGGGGGTGAGCGCGAGCAATTCGCGCAAATCCTCCGCCGCGCTCGGCGGCGAGTGCCCGCGGCCTTCGTACCAGTCCCATTTTCCCGATATATCGGAAGCCAGCAGGTTGTAGGTCATCTCGGTCTTGAATCCGAGCTCGTCGCGCGCGTAAGCGACAAACGCACTGCCATAGGCGCGAATGAAGCCGTCGAGAAACGGATCGGGCCCACGGGCCGTTTCCGACTCGGGGTTGGGATCGTCGACCGCGAAGGTCGCGTCGTATTCGCTGACGATCTTGTGGTCGTTGGCGTGCAGGCTCTTGACGTAAGCGTCGCGGATGAAGCCGCGCTCGCGGGCGATGACGTCTTCCGGAACGCCGGTCATCTGCGCGACGCGCGCGTAAAACGCATGCGCCGCGTCGCCTTGCAGCGGCGGGCCGGCGAGCGCTGACAGATAATCCGTGAGGGCAAAATGCTCCGCCTGCACCAGCGCTGCGGTGCTGAAGGTTCCCTTGTGTTCGAGCTCGGCCGCCGCCAGCGACGGCAGCCGCAGCGCCGCGCCGAGCGCGAAACGGTCGCCGCCGAAATGGAATTCGCCTTCCAACAACGGCGACACCATGAGGATTCCGCTCACCACAATGCCCTGGTTGTTCTGCAGCGTGCGCGCCACCTTGACGGCGCGGAAACCGCCATAGCTTTCGCCGAGGATGAATTTCGGCGAGCTGACGCGGCTGTTCTTGGCGACGTAGAGGGCGATCACTTTCGCCAGCGACTCGGCGTCGCCATGCACGCCCCAGAATGCGCTGCTGCCGTCGGGCTTGGCCGGCCTGCTCCAGCCGGTGCCGACCGGATCGATTAGCACCAGATCGGTGAAACTGAGCCAAGTCTCCGGATTGTCGATGAGGCGGACATTGGCGCCGTCATAGCCGTTGCCGAACGACGCGATGCGCGGACCGACCAGGCCAAGATTGAGGAACGCCGAGCCGGCGCCCGGTCCGCCGTTGAACACGAATGTCACCGGCCGCGCCGGGTTGTTCGGTTTGGCGGTGAAGGCGGTATAGAACACCGCGGCCGAACGCTCGCCGGACTGGTCGAACAGCGAGAACGTGCCGGCGGTCGCCGTGTAGGCGAGCTTGCCCGCGGGCGTATCGATGCTGTGCTCGGTAACGGAATCGCCGGGCAACAACGCAAGCACGCCGGGGCCGCCCTGTTCCTGGCGGCCTTGGTCGGAATGGCCGGGCCGGGCGGGGTGCTCTTGCGCCGCCGCTGCGGTGGCCATCGCCGCTATCCCAAGGGCGATGACGGTACGGCGAAAAACGATCATCGGTGAAGATCCTTGCAATGTTACGGCCGCATGATCGTGTGGCGAAAGCGCCCGAATGATGGCTGCTCGCGCCTAGTTTAGCGCATTGCCATGACCTGAACGACGCCGTGAACGACCGGTAGACAACACTCATCGGATCGGGGAAGTTCTGGCCCCTCCCGGCGCTTGGCCGGATAACGGAGCGTGAGCATTGGCTTTCCCCCGTGCATCGAAAGCGCTGACGCGGTTCACCGTGCTCGACCTGAGCCGGGTGCGGGCGGGTCCGACTTGCGTGCGTCAACTCGCCGACTGGGGCGCCAAGGTGATCAAGATCGAGGCGCCGCCGGGCTCGGAGGAGCCGATGGGCGGGCCGCGCGAGGCCGGCGACTTTCAGAATCTTCACCGCAACAAGCGAAGCATGACGCTTAATCTCAAGACGCCGGCAGGGCTCGCCGCCTTCAAGCGCATGGTCAAGAAAGCCGACGTGGTGGTGGAGAATTTCCGCCCGGACGTGAAAAAGCGGCTGGGCATCGACTACAAGACTTTGCGCCGGATCAATCCGCGCCTGGTCTATGCCAGCATTTCCGGTTTCGGCCAGGACGGGCCCTATGCCGGCCGGCCCGGTTTCGACCAGATCGCCCAGGGCATGGGCGGACTGATGTCGATCACCGGCCCGCCCGGGCACGGACCGTTCCGCGTCGGCATCCCGGTCGCCGATCTGAGCGCCGGCTTGTTCGCGGCGCTCGGCATTCTGGTCGCGCTACTGGAACGGCAAAAATCCGGCAAGGGCCAGGCGATCGAGACCTCGCTGTTGCAAGCGCAGATTTTCATGCTCGACTTTCAGGCCGCCCGCTATCTGGTCAACGGCGAGGTGGCGCGGCAGGTCGGCAATGATCATCCGACCAGCGTTCCCACCGGCGCGTTCAAGACCAGTGACGGCCTCGTCAATATTTCCACCACCGGCGGCAAGATGTGGGAGCGATTCTGCCGGGCGATCGGCGGGGAAGCCTTGCTGCAAATGCCGCAATACCGAACCGAGCAGTTGCGCTCGAAAAATCGCGAGGCGCTTAACGCCGAGATCGAAGCCTGCCTGAAGCGTCGCGCCAGCGCCGAATGGATCAACGCGCTCAACAAGGCGGGCGTGCCCTGCGGGCCGATCTATGCCATCGACGAAATGTTCGCCGATCCGCAGGTCCGCCATCTCGGCATCGCGCAAAAAGTCGACGGCACCGGCAAGCGCGCGTTGCGGCTCGTCGGCCAGCCGGTGTCGCTGTCGCGCACGCCCTCGCGGCTCGCGGCGCGCCCGCCGAAACTCGGCGAGCACACCGACGCCGTGCTCAGCGAATTCGGATTTTCCGCCCGCGAGATCGTGGCGCTGCACAAGGCCAAGGCGGTATGACGATAAAGTTATCGATTTATAGGAAAGCAAAATGACTCAAACCGACAAGCTGCTCTCGCGCAAGGAAGCGGGCGTCGGCATCGTGACCTTCAACAATCCCGAGCGGCTCAACGCGGTCTCGCTCGATATGTGGGAGGCGGCCAAGCGCGCGCTGGACCAATTCGCCGCCGACAACGACGTGCGCGTCGTGGTGCTCACCGGCGCTGGCGGCAAGGCGTTCGTCTCCGGGGCCGATATCTCCAAATTCGCCAGCGAACGCGCGTCGCCCGAGGCCACGCGCGCCTACGAGGTGACGACATCGGCGACCTTTGACGGCATCTACGAATTTCCCAAGCCGACGATCGCCATGATCCGCGGCTATTGCGTCGGCGGCGGCGTCGGGGTCGCCTCGTGTTGCGACCTGCGCATCTGCTCCGACGATTCCCGCTTCGCCGTCCCGGCGGCGAAGCTCGGCTTGGGCTACGGCTATGCCGGGCTCAAGCGGCTGGTCGATATCGTCGGGCCGTCTTTCGCCAAGGAGATTTTCTTCACCGCGCGGCAGTTCGACGCGCAGGAAGCCTACGCCATGGGCCTAGTCAATCGCGTGGTGCCGGCGGCGGAGCTGGAAAGCGCCGTGAAAAACGTCACCGACATGATCTGCGCCAACGCGCCGCTGACCATTAAGGCGGCCAAGTACGCGGTCGGCGAAGTCTTGAAAGACGAGAGCAAGCGTAACGTCGCGCGCGTCAACGAACTGGTGGAAGCCTGCTTCAAGAGCCGCGACTATGCCGAAGGCCGCACCGCCTTCATGGAGAAGCGCAAGCCGGTCTTTACCGGGACGTGACCGGCGATCAGCGCGCGGCGGCAGGTGGTCGCGCGTGACCGTTCCGGCACAAGAGAGACGACAACACAATGCTCATCGCCGACTTAGATGCGCCTGACGTATCCTTGGCGCGCCAGGCGACGAAGCCGTCCGGCCGAACGACGACGGCGCCCGCGGACGACACGCCGTAGGCGTCGGCGAAACGGTCCTCGGGATCGCTCACCGGCTCTCCGAGTCGACCGACACGGTACACGTCCAATGGCGGGCCGAGTTCGTTGGCTGCCGCTTGCGCCGCGTTGCACCAGACGGACCCGTCGGCAGCGGCCAGTATGCAGAAGTTCCCGCCGAAGAGATCGAGAGAGGACAGGCGTTCACCCCCGCGCTGGAGGACCACATGCGGCGCGCGCGTGCCCGGCATTGCCCTGGATTGCCCCGGATTTTCATAAAGCGCCGTACCGGATCCGGCCTCGGAAGCGATCGCGGACGAGTGGTAGCGATAACCGATCTCCATGCTCAGGTCGTCCACGATCGGTTGCGCGCCTTCCTTGCCACGTTCGGGAACGACGCGAAGAACGTAGCGCGTATAAGCCTGCTGCATCGCGAGTTCGCCGATCGGCTGCCGCTCGGCGTCGTAGGTCGCGAGCAAGCCGGGTCCGGCCAGACCCTTGAGCACCAAGGCGAGTTTCCAAGCGAGGTTGTGCGCGTCTTGAACGCCCGTATTGCCGCCGAAGCCGCCCATGGGCGGCATCACGTGCGCAGCGTCGCCGAGCAGAAAGACGCGGCGGTCCTGAAATCGCTCGGCGACTTCGGCGACCGCCCGCCAGGACGCGATGTCCTCGATTCCGACCTGGGCATTCGGCATTCCGGTCGCGGAACGAACGAACGCGACGCATCGTGCCTCGGTGATGCCCTGCGCGACCTTGGTCGCCTCCGGCAAGTATATGTCGCCCAGCGTCATGACCGCGAGGAAGCCGGAATCCCCGGTCCTCACCAGCCGGAAAAACCCGCGCAGATCCGGATTGAAGACATAGATCACGCCGAGGTTGCGGCCACGCAAAGCGGTGCCGCAATCGGCGTGAAAATAGATCGTGACGCAGTCGGCCAGATGGCCGGGGCCGCGCGTGCCGATGCCGAGCCGTTCGCGGACCTGGCTGCGGTTGCCGTCGGCGGCGACGAGATATTTCGCCCGGACCTCATTCGTCTCGCCGGACACGACATTCCTGATATGGGCGGTAACACCGTCCGCGTCCTGTCCGAAGGATACAAGCTCGGTGGCATAGAGCAGCGTCGCTCCCAACTCTTCGGCTCGAGCGCGAATGAGCGGCTCAAGGCTCTGCTGCGTCATGAATAGCCGGGTCGACGGGCTGATCGTCGCCACCCCTTCATTGAGGTTGGCGATGTAGGTCGCGATCTCCCTGCCGGCGAGCGATTCAACCGCGTTGATGCCGCCGTCGGGATCGAACTGCTCCTCGGATGCCGCCCGGACGCGGCCTTCAAGTCCCACGGAGCGCAGCACTTCCAATGTACGGAGGTGAAAATGCCCGGCGCGCGGATGGATTGCGGTCCCGTTATGCCGCTCGACCGACAAGGTCTGGACGCCGTGCCAGGCGAGGAAGGTTGCGGCGGAGAGGCCGACCAGACTGCCGCCGACGATGAGGACATCGGTCTCAATCATGGGAGTCTTTCGGTATCGCCGCCGCTTCTTCATGGCAAGAGTGTTCGTCCACAGCGCGAAAATAGTACTGCGCCCTTGTTTCGCGCGCCGGTTCCGGCCTTTATAACGCCAATGGCATTGCCCGGCGTGATTGTCGGCCCGCGCGGCCGTATTTTTATTTTCGGATTCCTCTCCGCGATAGCGCCGCTGTCGATCGACATTTATCTGCCGGCGCTGCCGATGCTGCGCCAGGCGCTGTCGGCCGACGAAGCGCAGACCTTGTTCACGCTTTCGGCCTTCTTCATCGGCTTCGGCGCCGGGCAATTGTTTCTCGGACCGCTGTCCGACCGCTTCGGCCGCAAGCGGCCGCTGCTCGCCGGCCTCGTTCTCTACATCGTCGCGTCGGTCGGCTGCGCGCTGGCGACGACGATGTCGGCGGTCGTATTCTGGCGCTTCGTACAGGCCTTCGGCGGTTCGGTGGTTCCGATGGCGGTGCAGGCCATGGTCCGCGATCTCTACGACCGCAACCAGAGCGCGCGCGTCCTGTCGCTCAACCTACTGGTGACCGCGTCGGCGCCGGTGGCGGCGCCGCTGATCGGCGGCCAGGTGCTGCTCTGGCTCGACTGGCGCGCGATCTTTTGGGTGCTGGTCGGATTCGGCGGTCTCTCGCTGCTGGCGGCGCTCCTGCTGCCGGAGACGCTCGGCGCTGCGCGCCGCAACGAAGCCCGTCCGCTCGCCATGCTGCTCGGCTATTTCGAGCTGTTCCGCAGCCGGCGCTATGTCGGCTACGTCGCCTGCTCGACGCTCTATTTTTGCTGCCTGTTCGCATTCATCGCCGGCTCGCCCTTTGTCTACATCGAATATTTCGGCGTGCCGCCGCAATATTACGGATTCCTGTTCGGCGTAAACATGATCGGAATGATCGCGGCGAGCTTCCTCAACAGCCGGATCGTGGTGCGGCGCGGCGCCGACCGGCTGCTCCGCATTGCCTGCGCGGTCGGCGCTGCTGCCAGCGTCATTTTACTTGCGACTGGACTGAGCGGATTTGGCGCCATCGCCGGGCTGGCGCTGCCGTTGTTCGTCGTGCTGTCGGTGCTGACCGTCGTCGCCTCCAATGCGATTTCCGGCGCGCTCGCGGTGGCGCAGAACCGCGCCGGCGCGGCGGCGGCCATGGCGGGCGCCTTGCAGTTCGGCGCTGGCGCGCTGACCAGCGCGGCGCTCGGCTGGTTCGCCGACGGCACGCCGCGGCCGATGTGCATCGTCGTCTGCGCCGGAGCGGTGGTCGCGCTCGGCGCCAATGTCCTCCTGCTCGGCAAGACGCGCGAAAGCGCATGATCCGAAGGGCAATAGGCGCCCTTGTTCCGCGCCCGTTACGCGGCTAAATACGGCGCGCGACGCTGAAAGCTATCTCGGTTCCTGCGGAGAGGTGGCAGAGCGGTTGAATGCACCGCACTCGAAATGCGGCATACGGGCAACCGTATCGGGGGTTCGAATCCCTCCCTCTCCGCCACCTTCGCCCGTCGGGCTGAAGGGTGACAGCCACCTCCAGCCCGGTCGGACGTTCATGAGCCGTCCCGATTATCGGCCGTTTGTCCCGGCGCCGGGCCATAGCGCTATCGCCGGTTCGACCCCGCGGGCGCATGCGCAAGCGCGCATGCAATCTCCCCGCGCCAAGGACTTGTTCGGCACCTGGGCGAAGCTCGGCGCGGTGCCGTTCAAAGGCATCACCACCAACGGCCACGTTCGGCCCGGTTTGTTTTCGCTGCAGCCGGAAGACGCGCCGACGCCGGCGATGGTCGGCGTGGTCGAGAATTTGCTTCGGCGTCTGTCACCGGCCCAACGAAACGCAATGTGCTTTCCGGTCGACTCGCAACTCTGGCGGCATTGGCAGAACACCGAACTCTACGTCGAGCATCACGGGCTGCGGCTTGATGATGTCGATGCGTCGCTACGCGAGGCGGTCATGGCGGTGCTGCGCGTAAGCCTCAGCGGCAAGGGCTACGAAGTCGCGCGCGGCGTAATGCGGCTCAACCGTTTTCTCGGCGATCTCCTCGGTGCGCCCGAGGTGCTGGGCGAATGGGCCTACATCTTTTGCCTGTTCGGCACGCCGTCGCAGTCCGAGCCTTGGGGCTGGCAATTGTTCGGCCACCACCTCAGCCTCAACTGCTTCGTGATCGGCCGGCAGATGGTGCTGACGCCATGCTTCTTCGGCGCTGAACCCAACTATGCCGACACCGGGCCGTTCGCCGGCACGCATTTGTTCCAGGACGAGGAACGCGCCGGCCTGGCGTTGATGCGATCGTTGTCGCCGCGGCAGCAGAAGGCGGCGAGCGTGGCGCATTCAATGATGGGCGGCGATCTGCCGCCCGACCGACGGCACTTCGCCGACAATCTCCATCTCGGCGGCGCGTATCAGGATAACCGCATCGTGCCGTATGAAGGCTTGCGCGCGTCGGAAATGTCGGCGCGGCAGTTGCGCGATCTCATGGATCTGGTCGCCGCTTATGTGGCGCCGCTGCCGGCCGGGCCGGCGGCCGCGCGCGTTGCCGATATCGAGCGGCATCTCGACGACACGCATTTCTGCTGGATCGGCGGGCACGACGAGCAAAGCCCGTTCTACTATCGGATTCAGAGCCCGGTGGTGTTCATCGAATTCGATCATCATGCCGGGGTGTTTCTGACCAACGCCGAGCCGGCGAAATTCCATGTCCACACCATCGTGCGCACGCCGAACGGCAACGATTACGGCGTCGATTTGTTGCGGCTGCATTACCGGCACGCGGCGCATCATCGGCACGAATAGACCTGAGCCTGGGTGATCACCGTCAGTGGAAGGCGCTTACTTTCGTGTCCCGAGCGTTCTGCGGCTGAATGACCCGCGTCGCTTCGGGCGTTTTGCCGGCGGTCTCGGCGCCTTGGCGCGCCGGGCGACGCAAATTGCGGGTCTGATAATCTCCCCACGCCAGCACTGCCCCAAAGACGATAAAGGCGGCAACGATGGCGGCAATGATGACTGCATCGGTGGCTGGCATGGTTCGCTCTCCTTTTGCGAATCATCATGCCGGCATGTTCGCCGGTCATCCTTGATTTGGATCAAAGGAGCGCGGCAAGCATCGTAACGGCTTGACCCACATCAAGGCGCATATGAAGGGAAACGGCTGAATTTTCTAAAAGAGCTTGCCGATCCTGGCGGAAGTGAGATGTATCGGCTTCATTCGCCCCCTATATGGCCCGGAAGCAGCGCGCCCTAAGATCGGCTCACAATGTCAAGCTATCATCTGGACACATTGTTCTCGCCGCGATCCGTGGCCGTCGTCGGCGCCTCTCCGCGCAAGACCTCATCGGGCCGCGCCGTGCTCGAAAATCTGCGCCGCGGCAGTTTTGCCGGAACGGTTTATCTGGTCAATCCGCACTATGACACCATCGAGGGTGTGCGCGCGGTCAAGTCGTATGACGATCTGTCGGAAGTGCCCGACCTCGTCGTGATCGCGGTGCCGGCGGCGGCCGTTCCGGCCGCGGTGGCCGCCGCGGCGCAAAAGGGGACGGCCGCGGGCATTATCGTGACCGCCGGTCTCGGTCACGGGCCCGGCTCGCTCTTCGAGCTCTGCGAGAAGAACGCGCGCGCCGCGGGTATGCGCCTCGTCGGACCCAATTGTCTCGGCGTTTTGGTGCCGCGCGCCAAACTCAATGCGAGCTTTGCCGCGTCTTCGCCGCCGGTGGGGGATTTGGCGCTGATTTCGCAATCCGGTGCCATCGCCACCGGCCTGGTGGAGTGGGCGGCCCTGCGAGGCGTCGGCTTTTCCGCGGTCGTTTCCATCGGCGACAGCATCGACGTCGATTTCGCCGATCTGCTCGATCATTTCGCCATGGACCGCGAAACGCGCGCGATCCTGCTGTATATCGAATCGGTCAGGGACGCGCGCAAGTTCATGTCGGCGGCGCGAGCTGCGGCGCGGGCCAAGCCGGTGCTGGTGATCAAGTCCGGACGCCACGCCCAGGGTGCCAAGGCGGCGCTGACCCACACCGGCGCGCTCGCCGGTTCCGACGCGGTGTACGACGCGGCTTTCTGCCGCGCGGGTCTGCTGCGAGTGATCGATCTCGACGAATTGTTCGCCGCCGCCGAAACGCTCGGACGTCTGACCACGCTCTCCGGCAAACGGCTCGCGATTTTGACCAACGGCGGCGGGGTGGGCGTGCTGGCGGTGGATCGCCTTGTCGACCTTGGCGGCGAGCTCGCCGCTATTTCGCCGACGACGATGAAGAAACTCGACGCCGCGCTGCCGCCGATCTGGTCGCGTGCCAATCCGGTCGACATCGCCGGTGACGCCGATGACGCAAGATACGCCGTGGCGCTCGAGTGTCTGCTCGACGATGACGCCAACGATGCCGCGCTGGTCATGAACGTGCCCACGGCGCTCGCCTCGGCCCCCGATGCCGCGAAATCGGTGATCGCCGTGACCGAAAAGCACCGCCGGCGGTGCAGTCCGGCAAAGCCGGTGTTTGCCATGTGGATCGGCGAAACCGACGCCATCGCCGAAGTATTCGAAGCCGCCGGTATCCCGAGTTATGCGACCGAGACGACAGCCATTTTCGGCTTCACGCATCTCGTGCGTTACCAGGATACACGCGACCAGCTGATGGCGACACCGCCAAGCTTGCCGCAGGACTTCGCGCCGGATACAGCCGCCGTGCGCCAGGTGATCGACGACGCGTTGCGCGACAAGAGAACCTGGCTCGATCCGGTCGAGCTGACGCGGCTGTTTTCGGCTTATCAAATTCCCATCACGCCGGCCGTGCTGGCGCGCGACCCGAACGAGGCGGTCGCCGCGGCCAAGCCCTATCTCGCCAAGGGCACCCCGGTCGTCCTCAAAATCCAGTCGCCCGATATCGTGCACAAGTCCGAAGTGGGCGGCGTGCGGCTCGATCTCGGCAATGAACGCGCCGTGCATGAGGCCGCTACCGACATTCTGGCCAAGGCGCGGGCGGCCAAGCCCGAGGCGCGCATCAGCGGGGTGACAGTGTTTCCCATGATCGTGCGCCCCAAGGCGCGCGAACTCATCGTCGGCGTTGCCGACGACCCCACCTTCGGTCCAGTGATTGCGTTCGGTCAGGGCGGCACCGCGGTCGAGGTCATCAGCGACAAGGCGCTGGCGTTGCCGCCACTCGACCTGGAGCTCGCCCGCGGCCTGATCGCCCGCACCCGGGTTTCCCGCATCCTCAAGGCTTACCGCAATGTGCCCGCGGCGGACGAGCGCGCCATCGAGCTGATGCTGGTGAAGCTTTCGCAGCTCGTGGCCGATTTTCCGGAGATCCGCGAAATCGATCTCAATCCGGTTCTGGCCGACGAGACCGGCATTATTGCCGTGGATGCGCGGGTGTCGATTGCGCCATTCGAAAAGCCCGCGC
>Ga0310037_10001796_pt1 | contig 11528 bp, 11 predicted proteins | sample Sb_taG_11_FD_200239 | JGI IMG/M metagenome (GOLD analysis project Ga0310037, IMG submission 200239) | Peat soil microbial communities from Weissenstadt, Germany - Sb_50d_3_AS metaG (v2) (version 2) | ecosystem: Environmental > Terrestrial > Soil > Wetlands > Peat | place: Germany: Weissenstadt...
AGGACAATGTCATGTGCGAGACCGACTACCCGCATTCGGACTCCACGTGGCCGAACTGCATCACCGCCGTCAAGAAGGTGATCGATCACCTCCCGCCAGAGACGCAGTACAAGCTCCTGCGCGGCAACGCCGAGCGGCTCTATCGATTCACCCCGGCCGAGCCTCCGACAACCGCCCATGCCTGACGGCACGAGCCTTGCGTCGATAGCGGTTGACAGAACCGCCAGTATGGGCAGTGGGATCTGCATCATGTATGCCCCGGGAACCTTCACTCATGATGACGAGACCAAGGCCGTTGTCATGGATGCTGCCGGTGACCCCATCGAGAGCATCCGTACCGCGGTGGAGGCGTGCCCGACAGGTGCGCTGATGCTTTCAGACGAAGGAGTGTGAGACGAGAGTGCTGCTCCAAGGCAAGGTAGCGATCATCACGGGCGCCGGGTCCGGCGTCGGCAGGGCATCGGCCCTTCGCTTCGGCGAGGAGGGGGCCTCTGTCATCTGCAGCGACATCGATCTGGACGGGGCGAAGGAGACGGTGGCCCAGCTCGAGGCAGCGGGCGGCTCGGCCATCGCGGAACGATGTGACGTCTCGGAAGATCGGGACGTCGCCGCAACGGTCGCGACTGCGGCGGACCGGTTCGGCCGGCTGGACATCATGTTCAACAACGTCGGCATCCCGACGCCCCGACTCGGTATGGCGTTCGAGGATCACACGGTCGAGGATCTCGACCGCCTCACCGCGGTGAATTTCCGTGGCGTCTTCCTTGGCTGCAAGTACGCCGTGCTGCAGTTCAAGAAGCAGGGCGACGGAGGGGTGATTTTGAACACCGGATCCGTCGCTGGGCTCGTGGGCTGGGGTGGGACCGTCTACGGGGCGACGAAGGGCGCAGTCCACCAGTTGACAAAGGCCGTGGCGGTCGAGGCGGCACCCTTCGGGATCAGGGTCAACGCCATCTGCCCAGCGGGCATGCCCTACACCAACTTCATGGCCGCCGGCGGAATGGACACCTCGAGCGTGGACATTGAGCAGATTGCGCAGCACACCGGTTCCATGCACCCGCTCGGCCGTCCGATCACGGCGGAGGACTGCGCCGAGGCGGCCGTCTACCTCTGCTCTGACGCGGCCTCGAACGTCACGGGCGTCCTGCTCCCCATCGACGGGGGTTACGTCGCTCGATGACCGATACGCAGGATGTCCTCGATCTGGAACGGGTCCGCAGGCTCTTTGACCTGGCCAGCAGCACGCACGAATACGCGGGCGGCAACTATCGCGAGGACCCGTATCCCCTTTGGCGCGCGCTTCGAGAAGGCGCCACGGTGCACGAAGGAACGGTGCACGAGCTGTCGGGTGTGCAACAAGACTTCATGTTCCACGGATTGCCCTATCCGGATCGACCCCACTTCTCGACCTTTTCCTGGGCGGCATGCGACGCCGCCTACCGGAACCCCGACATCTTCGCTTCGTCTCCAGACGTAGTCGATCTCGAGGGGGGTGAGATCGGTCCGACGAACAGCATGTTGTCCATGGGAGGCGAACAGCATCGTCGCTACCGGAGTCTCGTCCAGCCGTCGTTCTCGCCCACGAAGGCATCCTGGTGGATAGAGAACTGGATCGGAGACACCGTCCATGCCCTGATCGATTCGTTCGAGGCGGAAGGCCGGGCCGAGCTGAATGTGGAGTTCTGCGCGGCGATCCCGGTTCTCACGATCACCGGAAGCTTCGCCGTACCGGTCGCACAGGCTCTCGACATTCGTGAGTCCCTGGCACGGCCTGAGCAGATGGTGGAGATCCTCGCACCTATCGTCGCCGCTCGGAGGGAGCACCCAGAGGATGATTTGATCAGCGTCCTTGTGCAGTCCGAGATCACAGACGAGTACGGTCGAACGCACCGGCTCACGGATGCTGAGATCTATTCGTTCTCCATGCTGCTCTTGGCCGCAGGCTCAGGCACGACGTGGAAGCAGATGGGAATCACGCTGGCGGCACTGTTGCAGCAATCAGATCTTGTCGAAGCAGTGCGACGGGATAGAGGGCTGCTCCGTCCGGTCATCGAAGAGTCGTTGCGGTGGCAACCCACGGACCCGATGTTTTCGCGCTGGGTGACGCAGGACACCGAGTTCTTCGGCACGCCCATTCCGAAGGGAGCGGTCATCCATATCTGTCTCGGCGCGGCGAACCGGGACCCGGAACGATGGGAGGATCCGGATGCCTACGACCCCTATCGCCCCACAAAACCCACTCTGGCCTTCGGGAACGGCCCCCACGTCTGTCTCGGGCAGCACGTCGCTCGTGCCGAAATGACCATCGCGATCAATGCGCTGTTGGATCGTCTCCCCAATCTTCGACTCGACCCGGACGCCGAGCCACCGGCTTTCCTAGGGTTCTACGAACGTGGGGCCACGGCCATTCCGGTCGTGTTCGGATAGGACGGTTGGCATGAGCGAAGAGGGTTACACAGCACCGGACCTTGAGCTGCTGGGGCCGGAGCATGTCCGGCGCTATCGAGAGACGAACGGCGAGGTCGGCTACATCTGGAACGGTGTCCCCACCTTGCTCCTCACCACGATTGGACGCAGAACCGGAGAGGCTCGGACCACCCCGCTCATTTTCGGTCGGGACGAGGAGGACTTCCTGGTGGTGGCCTCAATGGGTGGAGCGCCGACTCACCCCAATTGGTACCGAAACCTGCTGGCACAACCGTCGGCCGACATCCAGGTCCGCGCCGATCGAATCAGCGTCACGGCGGCCACGGCCGGGGATGCCGAGAAGCCGCGACTCTGGAAGATCGTGACCGACGCATGGCCCAACTACGACGTCTACCAGTCGCGGACCGACCGTGTCATTCCTCTTGTGGTGCTGACCCCGGCGCCGTAACTCAGGGAACCGCGGTCATGACAGAACAGCCGTTCGACGGAGTGAGGGTCATCGAATTGGCCCAATGGGTCTTCGTCCCCGTGGCGGGGGCGCTGCTGGCCGATTGGGGCGCCGACGTCATCCACATCGAGCCGACCGAAGGGGATCCCTACCGCGGCCTCGCCACGCAGGGGATCGGGACGGAACATGGCGGCGTGAATCTCTCGCTCGCGCTGGCCAACCGGGGGAAGCGCTCCATCGCACTGGACATTCAGAGTGACGATGGTCGTGCGGTCATGCATCGGATGCTCGACTCGGCCGACGTATTCCTGACCAACATGCGACCCAAGGCGTTGCGGCGCCTGGGACTTGACGCGGAGACTCTGGCCCTCCGCTATCCAAGCTTGGTGTGCGCGATGGGCAACGGGTACGGTGTCCGTGGTCCCGACGCCGATCGACCTGGCTACGACGCCACGGCCTTTTGGGCCCGCGGCGGTATGGCGCACATGCTCAGCCCGCCCGAACGCGAGTACCCCATCGGCCAGCGTGGCGCCCTGGGGGACCGCAACGGCGCGCTGGCCCTGGCCTTTGGCGTTGCGGCCGCCCTTCTCAAGCGGTCTCGCACGGGCAGGGGATCCATCGTCGACGTGTCCCTTCTCGCCACGGCCATCTGGACCCTGTCGTCGGACGTCCTCGCCGCGCTGGGCGGGGACGCGCCCATGGCGTCGAGTGGGCGGGGGCCGTTGGTGAATCCTCTCGTCGGGGTCTACCGGACGAAAGACGGGCGACACATTCAGCTGGTCTTCCTCCAGCCGGACCGCTACTGGCCCGAGTTCTGCCGGCTCATCGGGCGTGAGGACCTGTCGGAGGATCCACGCTTCGCCGATATCGAGGTGCGTCGGGAGAACGGCGCGGCATGTGTCGCCGCGCTCGATGAGGAGTTCGCCAAGCGAAGCTACGCCGAGTGGAAGGAGCTGCTCTCCCATCTCGATGCCCCCTGGGCGCCGGTGCAGTCCGTTCCTGAACTCCTCGACGATCCACAGGTGGAAGCGAACGGGTACATCGGGGAGGTGCTGATCGACGGGGATGTGGCGTACCGCCTTCCGGCCGTGCCGGTGCAGTTCGACGGACGGGCCCCTCCGCTGCGACGAGCTCCCGAACATGGGGAGGACACAGAGACGCTGCTGACCGAACTGGGGTACGAATGGGACGCCATCACGGCGCTCAAGGAGGCGGGGGTCATCCTTTGAGCGCAGGGAGCCGTCCCGTGCCCGTACCGGACGAGCAGTCGGCGCCGTTCTGGGCAGCGGCCGCCGAACACGTACTCGTCCTTGCGCGTTGCTCGCGTTGTGGGGACTTCAACCACCCCCCTGATCTCACATGCCCCCACTGTGGGTCAACCGATCCGGCCTTCGTCTTCACTCCTGTCGATGGCACTGGCACCATTCGCTCGTGGACCGTGATGCGCCAGTCGTTTCTGCCTGGTTTCGAAGAACCGTTCGTCCTCGTTGACGTCGAGTTGCAGGCACAAGGGGATCTCCGGATGATCGGTCGCCTCGTGGATGGTCCAGACGCGGCGATCAACGTGGGTTCGGCGGTCTCGATCGTCTTCGAGGACATCGCGCCCCGCGTGTCTGTGCCGGCCTTCACGCTGTCACCGAACCCATGAGCGGGCGAATGGAGGCCAGCAATCAGGTGGCCATCGTCGGGTATGCGCAGAGTCCGGTCAGGCGTCATGCCGACCAGACTCTGGGTGGCCTGACCGTGGAGACGGCTCGGCGCGCCATTGAGGATGCCGGGCTGACGCTGTCACAAATGGACGGGTTCGTCACCGCCAGCCTGTTCCCCACCGCTGGGGCCCACGCGGCGGAGGATGGCGTCAGCCTGGTGTCGGCCAACTGGCTGGCCGAGCATCTCCAGATCAACCCCAACTACGCCGCCGGGTTTCAAGGCTTCGGCCAGATCCCTGGGGCAGTCTCGATGGCGGTCAACGCCGTGATGAGCGGCGCGGCCGACTATGTGCTGGTGCACCGCGCACTGCACAATCCGCAGGGGAGTTACCACGCGAACCCGATACAGGAGGCCCGCGGCTCGCAGCAGTGGACGGTTCCCCAGGGCTATTTCGGTCCGGTGGCAATGATCGCCCTTGCTTACAACGAATATCTCCAACGGTACGGAGCGACCAGGGACGCAATGGCTGCCGTCGTCTCCGAGGCGCGCAAGAACGGGGCGAGGGTCCCATGGTCGTACTGGTTCGAGAAGCCCCTCTCGGCCGAGGAGTACCTGGCGGCCCCCATGATCAATGATCCGATATGCCGATTCGACTGCGACCTCCCAGTCGACGGGGTCGCTGCCTTCGTGTTCACCTCGGCCGAGCGAGCTCGCGACCTGCAACACCGCCCGGTCTACGTGGCGGGGTACGCAACGGGGGCCCCGGTGACGCGTCGCCTGCCTTTGCACTGGCCCCTTGACGACATCATGGACGTCGGGGCGGAGACCGGCCGTCGATTGTGGGACCGCTCCGGCGTTCGTCCGTCAGAGGTGGACCTACCACAGGTCTACGACGGGTTCTCGCCCTTCGTGTATTTCTGGATCGAATCACTCGGGTTCTGTCCGGTCGGCGAGGCCCATCGGCTGGTGCTCGACGGCGGCATCGACAGTGATCGACCCGGGGCCTTACCGGTGCTGTCCGGCGGCGGGGCCTTAGGAAACGGGCGCATGCACGGGGTGCCGCAGATGCTCGAGTGCTACTTGCAATTGTCCGGGCGGGCTGGCGAGCGGCAACGGCAGGACGCATCCATTGGCGTGGCGTGTCATTCCTCTCCCCACTTCGGTGGAGCGGTCGTCTACAGCGCCCATCAGTTTTGACACCCCGCCAGGCACGCGGCGATGAGCGGGTAGTGGCAACGGCGGGCGAAGCATCTGACTCGCAGATGACGTGGGCCGAACGTGCCGCCGATCGCTCGCCGATGGTGCGGCGGTCAAGAAGCAAGGGGGTGGAGCAGGCCCGCACGATCGTTCAGGCCGCACAACGATTGATCGAAGCCAAGGGTCCGAGCTTCACGACACAGGAACTGATCAAGGAAGCGGGCATCGCCCTCCAGACGTTCTACCGGTACTTTCCCAGCAAGGATCATCTCCTCCTCGCCGTCATTGAGGACATCATCGATGAGAACTGCAAGCAGTACAAGAAGAGCGCGAGCAAGCTGAGCGATCCGGTCGATCGGCTCCATCTCTATGTCACGGCGACCCTGAGCGGGCTCGAGGGCGCAGGAAAAGGCCCCAGCTTCATCACGGCGGAGCATTGGCGCCTCCAGACGATCTACCCGGACGATGTGTCTGCGGCGACCCGACCGTTCACGGACCTGCTTCTCGAGGAGATACGAGCGGCGAAGGCCATCGGCGAGCTCGACTCGCCCGATCCTGAATACTCGGCGTGGCTCATCACGCAGCTCGTCATGGCTGTTTTCCACCACTACGACTGCGCTGGGCTCAACGAGCCAAGTTCGCAGATCGCGGCGCGGGTCTGGAGTTTCTGCCTTGCCGCACTTGGCGGCGATGGCTCGGAGAAAGGCCGTCCGCGTAAGTCGTCACCGCGTCGACGCGCCCAGTAGGCGTGGAGCTCAAGCAAAGTCCGAGCGAAGTGAGGATCGGTCTGGTCGCTCCGGGCGATTTGACAGAGGCGTTCGCGCTCGAGGAGCTCCCTATTGATTCATTGTGGGTCGGGGGCCACGTTGCATCGCCGAATCCCTCACCCGAGGCCCTGATGGCTCTCGCCCGGCTCTCGGCGGCCACCGAGAGGGCGTGGATCGGAACATCCATTCTTCTCCTACCGCTCTACCCCCCGGCCATCGTGGCCAAGCAGGTCGCCGACTTGGACCGGGCGACGGGCGGACGCGTGATCCTCGGCGTCGGGGTTGGCGGCGAGTACCCGCAGGAGTTCAGGGCATGCGGCGTGCCCGTCGGGCAAAGGGGGCGACGGGCCGACGAGGCGATCGTGCTTCTGAGGCGCCTCTGGAGCGGGGAAGAGATCTCACATGACGGTCCTTTCTTCCCGATGACGGATGTCAGGATTCACCCACCGCCGGCTCAACCGGGGGGTCCGCCGATCGTGGTTGCAGGGCGCAAGGATCCAGCAATGCGCCGGGCCGCGTTGCTCGGTGACGGGTGGATGCCCTACTTGTATTCCCCGCGCCGATACGCCGCTTCGGTTTCCCGAATCCGGCAGATCGCCGACGAGGTGGGACGGGACCTGCGATCGTTCGAGTGGTACGCGTTCGTTTTCGTGAACATCGACCGGGACGGACGCCGGGCACGCCAGGAAGCGGCGAGGATGATGGGGGGAACATATGACCAGGATTTCGGTCCAATGGTGGACAAAGTTGCGGCTGCGGGCACATCCGACGAGGTCACCGAAAGGATCCAACAGTTCGTCGCTGCCGGGGTGCGCCACTTTATCTTTCTGCCGGCGACGACACGAGCGGCAGAATTCGACGCAACCGTGCGGACCTTAACCGAGGACGTGATGCCCCGGGTTCGATCCCAGGCCGCCTGGTGACTGGGTCCGTGGAAGCACCTAAGTGGGTGCTGCGTGAGGTGGCGGAGGAGGACCGACGAAGGTACCGCGCCGAGGGTTGGTGGCCAGACCACAGCATGGGCGAGCGAATCGCCGGCGCCCTGGCGGCGCACCGGGCCCTGCCGTTCGTGATCCATTCGCGTACCCATCCGTGGAAGGGCACGTTCGGCGATGTCCTCACCCTGGCGCGCCGTGCTGCGACAGGACTCGCGGCCAGAGGCGTCGGTGTCGGGGATGTCGTGACGTTTCAGACTCCAAACTGGATCGAGGGGGTGGTGACGTTCTATGGAACCGCGCTGCTCGGCGCCGTGGCGGCACCGATCGTCCACATTTATGGCAGTCGAGAGACGGGCTATATCCTCGGTCAATGCCGGCCGAAGGTCCATGTCACCGCGTCACGGTTCGGACATCAGGACTTCCTCGCCAACCTGGGATCCATCACGGAGTTGCCCGAATTCCAACTGGTGGTGACCGATGGGAAGGTACCCAGCGGCGCCAGCCAGTTCTCCGATCTGCTCGACGAGGATCCCATTGACTCGCCCGTGCGCGTCGACCCGGCTTCGCCTGCGCTCGTGGGATGGACCTCAGGCACAACGTCCAACCCGAAGGGCGTCATCCATTCACACGAGACGGTGTGCGCCGAGATCCAACAACTGGGCGCGACGTCTCCCCCTTCCGAATACCCCATGCTCATAGCGAATCCCATCAGTCACGCCATCGGCATGCTCGGCGCGCTCCTCATTCCGATTGACCGCGGGCGTCCCGTTCACCTCCTCGACCTGTGGGATCCGGCGACGGTGCTCGATCTCATCATCACCGAGGAGCTCAATTGCGGTGGCGGCGCTCCCTATTTCTTGACGAGCCTGTTGGACCATCCGGACTTCACGGGGGAGCACCTGGGCCGACTGGAATACCAGGGAATGGGCGGTGCTCCGGTTCCGAGGGTCATCATGGAACGAGCCACTGATCTGGGAATCATCATCTACAAGATGTATGGATCGACAGAACATCCGTCGATCACGGGCTGCACCTATGTCGATGAGCTCGAGAAGCGACTCGCTCGTGACGGACGACCGCTCCCTGGCTGTGAGATACGCCTCGTTGGTCCGGACGGTCGCGACGTACCCGTCGGCGAACCCGGCGAAGTTATCTCGCGGGGTCCGGATTGCTTCCTCGGTTATACCGATCCGTCTCTGTCTGCGGAGGTCTTCGACATCGACGGTTGGTATCACACCGGCGATGTCGCCATCATGGACACCGATGGCTACATCTCGATAACGGACCGGATCTCCGATGTCATCATTCGCGGTGGTGAGAACATAAGCGCTGCGGAAGTCGAGGAAATCCTGATGGCCATTCCTGGTGTTTCTGAGGTTGCCGTCGTGGCCGCTCCCGATGCGCGGATGGGTGAACACGCAGCGGCTTTCATCTGCATGGCGCAGGGAACCTCTGTGCCGGACCTCGCCAAGGTCAGAGAGCACCTCGATCGAGGGGGTGTCGCTCGCCAGAAATGGCCGGAAGAGGTGTTTGGCATCGAGGAGTTCCCTCGCACGTCATCTGGCAAGGTACAGAAGTTCGTACTGCGAGACAGACTTCGTCATGCGTGAGGAGACACCACCGGACAAGCCACTTTCGCTCCGTGTGCCCGACACCCTCGAAGAGGCGATGTCGCCAGATTGGCTCAACGCGGCGCTCGGTCAACGGTTTCCAACGATACGGATCATGTCGGTAGCTCCGGGACCAATCGTGTCCCGGGTGTCGACGAATGCACGATTCCGAATTTTATGCGAACCGGATGTGCCGCCCGGCGTTCCGGATCATCTCTGCATCAAAGGGTATTTTGCCGATCTCTCCGAGTGGGCCATTCTCAGCCGGACCGCAGGTGAGCCAGAGGCATTCTTCTATCGCGAGCTCGCCGAATTTGCCGGCGTTCGCACTCTTCGAAGCTTCTACGCTGATATTGACCCGACGACACACCATGGTGTTGTGATCTCGGATGACGTTGTCCACCAAGGCGCATTGTTTCTCGACGCCTTGAGCGACTTCACCCCTGACCAAGCGGCCCAGAGTCTCGAACAGTATGCCGTCCTCCACGGTCGGACCTGGGGCCGAGAGCAGCTCGCTGACCCACGGCTGTCGCCGCGGGTGGAGGCGACCCTGCGGGCTCGGGGACTGCCCGAGATCAGAGGAAACTTTGATGGGCCCATTGGCGTAGGGGTGCCATCGGAGATCCGGGATGCCGAGCGCCTCGTGACGGCTGTCGGCCTCCTCCAGAACCTGTTGACCTCTGCCGAGCCGCGCTGTCTGCTCCATGGCGACGCGCACATTGGAAATTTGTACCTCGACGCCGCTGGGCGCCCGTGCCTGGTGGATTGGCAGTTGGTCCAACGTGGGCCGTGGTATCTCGACGTGGGCTACCACATCGCATGCGCCATCGGTGTCGAAGACCGCCGTCGGACCGAACGAGACCTTCTCGCCCATTACCTGGAGCATCTCGGCGCTGAAGGTGGTGAGGTGCCGACCTGGGACGAAGCGTGGAGGTTGGTCCGGGTAGGCATGGTGTACGGATTCTTTCTCTGGGCCATCACCCTCAAGGTGGCGCCTCAGATCACGGCGGCAATGCTCGAGCGACTCGGCACCGCAGTGTCTGACCATGATGCCTATTCCGTGCTCGAGAAGATTTGAACATCGACAGTTCGCATACGCCACCGAGCGCCACGGCGGCTTGGTCCGGAATTGCCCATCCGATTGCCCAACTACTGAGCCATATTTGGTCTGCCTCACTGGACGGGCTGGACAGCTCCATCGACGAGAGTTGGCAGAACAGTGCGCCCAAGAACTCAGCGGACGCAGCCGCCCGCTCTCTCAAGGTGGCGACACGGGTTCGAATCCCGTTGGGGCTGCTTTTTGGGCCGCGAGATCAGGTGCGCATGTCCGCGACGGCGCGGCCGAATCTGCGGCCGGATCGCTTTTGCGTCGTGGTCGGGACGCGGCCACGCCCCGCTCGGACTGATCTGGGCCCGCTCATCACGGATGCGACTGCGTGAATCGGGACACGTGGTCGCATTTGTCCTGGAGCGGCGAAGCGCGCACCCTCGACAGGATGTCTTCGTTCGATGCTAGAGCCGGTAGAGCTTGGCAGCGTTCTCGCCCATCACCTTGCGCTGGGTCTCAGGTCGCAGGGAAGCGATCTTGTCCTTCACGATTTCGAGCGGGTTCGGATGTAGGCAGGTTGGATGTGGGAAATCGGTCTCGAACATAATGTTGTCCTCGCCGACGGCATCGATGAGATGTTGAAGGTTCCCACGTCCGTTCTCAAACCAGAAGGTGGCCAGCCAGTTGTCCCGGAAGTACTCCGACGGGAGCTTCTTCAGTTTGTGGAAGTGCTCCGGCGCATTCTCCTCAAGCTCGTAGTCCATGGCTTCTAGCATGAACGGCACCCACCCGATTCCGCTCTCGACCGACACCATTTTGAGGCTCGGGTGACGGTCGAACATCCCCGAGTAGGCGCTGTTGAGCAGCAGCCGCGAGTTGTTCTGGAACAGCGACGCGCCACCGATGGCCGGCTTGACGTATTCGTCCTGGCTCGGCCAGTAGGTCGTGCCGAAATACGAGAGCGCCGTCTGACTCGCACCGATGTGGAAGTGGACGGGCATGCTCAGGCCCGCGCAGACCTCCCAGAACGGGTCCCATGCCGGGTCGCCCAGGTCGGGTGATCCCGAATCCTGCGGATCGGCGGTCATGTTGACCCCCCGGTAGCCCATCTCAGCGCAGCGGTCGGCCTCGCGGATGCATCCCGCGATGTCCCACGCCGGCATGATCGGCATGGGCAGCAATCGGTCACCCGACTCTGCCTGTACCTCCGCCATGGCATCGTTGTAGAGCTCGACGCACAGCATGGGGATCGTGGGGTCTTGGATCGAATTCCATAGGTTCTGGCCGCCGAGGCCGATGGAGTTCGGGTAGAGGACCTGCGCGTCGATGCATAGCTCGTCCATGAGGTGGAGTCGCTCCTTCGGGTCCCACGCCGCCGGGTGCACGTCTCCGATACCCCACGAGCCGCCCTGGGAGTCCGACCATGGGTGCTTCTTTCCGTCG
>Ga0310037_10001800_pt1 | contig 11522 bp, 6 predicted proteins | sample Sb_taG_11_FD_200239 | JGI IMG/M metagenome (GOLD analysis project Ga0310037, IMG submission 200239) | Peat soil microbial communities from Weissenstadt, Germany - Sb_50d_3_AS metaG (v2) (version 2) | ecosystem: Environmental > Terrestrial > Soil > Wetlands > Peat | place: Germany: Weissenstadt...
GACTGTTGAAGTTCCCACTGGCATGCCATTTTAGCGACGGCCAGCGAGTCGTTGTCGCACGACCATTCGGTGCCATCGGGATAATTGATTTTAGAGACATAGATCTTGAATCGAGTGCGTCTCTCGATGCTGATCTTCGTCTGCCCGTTCGGCGACTCAAGCTCTGCTTGATACCAGCCCGGTGAGATACGGTGCCACTTTATGGATGGTACGTCCATCTGGGTGCTCACAATCCACTTTCATCCCGCCGAGATCCTCGATCAGACTCGACACACGGTTCCTGAGATCGGACCTCGACGGTCTTCTGACCCAGGATGATCAACTCAGCCCACGGTTGTCGAACGCTGAGGGCTCTCATTTTCCCCCTCGGTCAACCAGCCGCTCCAGCTTTGAAGGGAAGCTTGTTCTTGCCTTGGTTCCAGTACTCTGGATGATCAGGCAGCACCCTCCCTTGATCCGACGAATGCCCAAGATATTGCCGCACGATTTCGACGAGAACCGAGATATGGCTCGATGCCACCTCTTCGAGCGCCGATCTATCGAAAGTCTCGGAAGTGCTCAGCTCCAGGTAATTGACCCGCTCGTACCAGAGTTTTTCGAGTCTGGTCTTCAAGGTCGTGGGCAGGACACCCATCGCCGTCAGCCCAGCGAACTGGCTGCGAATGTCGGCACATTTTGCCTGCCTCGGGCTGAGTTTGACACGACAGATGAGACGTAGGATGGCGTCGATCGTGTCGTGAGCCAATGCTATGCACGCAAAGTCGAGATCTTCGTGGAAGAGTCTCACACACTCGCCGATCGGGGCCGAGAAGGGCACGTCGTGTGGAAGATCCAGATCCCTCACGATCGCCAACCGCTCCGTCCTGACGAGATCGGCCCGTGACTCCGCTCGGGCTGGTTCAGGCATCGCCGCTTCGACGGGCTGAACCATCGTGGTGGCACTGATCGGTTCCGGCTTCGCAGGAGGTTCCTCGACGGGTACGGCAACAACGTCCACGTCCTTTCGGATGATCGGCTGAGCTACGTGTTTCTTCGGCGTCTCGTCGGAGGGCTCTTGGAACAGGCTGGGGGTTGGCTGCTTTGGCTTTTTCGCAGGCTTCTTCTTCGGTGACTTCGCCGGGGTCGTCACTTGGACCGGCCGCACCGAGACCATATCCATATCGAGTCCCTGACGATGGAGATGGAAGCCGCCGTGTCTGCGGAGGTCTGAAAGACCGATCGAAAGCTGGAACGGGAACATCTCGGGCAAGCGGAGGAGTTGCTGGGCTTCGACTTCCTCTGCCGAACTGGCTGCCAGGAGTGATTCCAACAGCCAAAGCTGGAGTGCCGATGAAGGACTCGACATCCGGGCGACCAGGAGGAAGTGCCCTTTTGTGTTTGTCGATCGCATTACTTCCCAATCGACCAGAGTATGCAATAGCTTCTGAGCTGCCTCCTTGGTTGTTGCCCGATCGCCCCACTTCTTCAGGAGACGCTCCTGCACCTGAGCAGTCGTGAAATCGTCTTGGAGGGTAAGCAGCCGCCCGACCACCTCGGCGGCATCACGAAAGAAGGGATAAGCCAGCGAGGTCATTCCCCAATGGAGCCAGACTCGTTCCTGCCCCGAGATCGTGGGCAGGAGAGCGATTGCACGGTCCCTCAGAGGCAGTCTGTTGGCAGGGCCCCCACTCCAGATCTTCAGAGCGATGCCGACCGACTTGGCCCGTGAGGCATGGCCGGGCAACTCCTCCGCAAGACGCTCGTCCAGGAAGCGACGGAGTTCATCATTGTCAGTCGTCTGGGTCAAGTGGTCCAGCAAGGCGTCGAGCCAGGCACGCTTGATCTTCCGGTCGATCCCGAGCACTGCCCTCATGTTTCGTCCCTACCGATCGCCACGAACGGGACCAGGACTTCCTCCAGTGCGATACCGCCGTGGGCAACGATCCGATCTCCCTCGTCCGTGAATGCCTTCAGGTCGCCAGCGAGCAAAACATGCCGACCGGGGGGCAAACCATAGCCCGGCCAGCGAATCGACTCGGGGAACTTCGTGGCGACCTCCTCCCGGAAGTCCTCATGTTCGTAGACTCGGACCCGTCGTCCCTTCGTTTCCGCCAGGACGCCCTCTTTGGGGATTCCGATGCCCGTCGCCCTCACGTTCCCGTGGTCCGCAGTCACATAGATGGCAAAGTTCTCCTTTGCCAGCCGGTTGAGCAGTTCCTCCAAATGGCCCTGCGATGCCCACAGTCGGACCTGGTTGTGCATGCCAGCCGTCTGCATCTGCATCCCGTGCATGATGTTATCGACCTTATTCCATACGATTCCCAGGACCACAAGCCGGGGATTGCCGAGGGCTTGCTCAAGGTTCGGGTCGTTAACCGAATCCAGGCTCGTCACCAGTTCCACACTGCCCCGCTGCAAACCCTCATTCTCCCAGAAACGTTGCCAGTGGGCCTTCTCCTTGGCCGTGGTCCCCAGGGAGTCGGGAAAGAAGAGCGGAGCCTCACCTGCGAAGATCGTCTGGCGGGTGACGGAGGTCACGGTCGGGACCCAGGCGAAGGCGGTCGTCTCCTGGAACCGCCATTTTGCGTCGCTGGCTTCGAGGTGCCGCTTCAGCAGGAGCCACTGGTCGCAAGCCAATCCATCCAGCACCAGCAGGGCGATCTTGGAGATCTTCTTCCGTGTCCGCTCGACCGCCAGGAAGCGGGGGATGTGGTGGACCATCACGGGCTGCTGGTGGTACGGCAGATTATAGAGCGACCCGTAGCGATCGAGCATCCAGGAACCGAACTGCTCCTCGACCTTATCCTGGAGCGAGGTCCATTTTTCCCGGTCGCTCGGATCGAGGGCCTCATCCCACTCCCACCTCAATACGACCAGCTCCGCCCAGCGTTGCGCCGCCTGTTGCCAGTCCCGGTGAGATGCCTCGGAGGTCGGTAGTTCCTGCTCGAATCGTTCACGGAGGAGCCGGTAACGGCGGATCGCATCAGCCTTCCTGTCATGAAGGACGCCAGTTCGCATCCAGTTGGGCAAAGACGACGCCTCCTCCACAGCGACGGGGGTGAGAAGCCCGTCGAGGAAAAGGGTGTCGATGTAAGCCCGGACATCCTCATGGCTGAACGGCACCTTGCCTTTCGGGAAAGACGCCCCACCCGAGGCCACGAATGCCGACCACTCGCCCTGGAGGAACCTCAGAAACGCTTCCCGGCTCGGAAGGATCTCGGCGAGCGGCCACTTCTTCAAGGACTTCTCTTTCTCCAGGTTCTCGATGAGGTATTCGCTGAGGATCGTCGGCAGTCGAACCTGTCGGGAGTGCAGCGACAGAAGCATCTTGAGGAGTTCGACCGGAGTCTTGATCAGCTTCGGCACGATGCCGAAACAATGCATCAGGACGAACTCCTTGGTTTCACGCTCCGTGAGAGTGTCGCCGTCATGCTGCTGGTATGCCTCGTAGATGGCGTCCAGGTGGCTTCGGTCCAGGCTTGCCAGGACTGGGTAGTTCAGTTTCGGGAAGATCTTGTGCAGGGCAAATTCCAGGCGGCGACCGGCTTGAAGGAGGTCGTGGGGCAGGCTGTCGAGGCGCTGCTGGGCTGAGCGGAGAACCACAACCAGATCCGTCTCCGACCCCTGGTCCCAGAGGCTGCGATACTGCGATTCGTAGGCGAATCGGAAGGCTACCGGGTCATCGAAGGGGATCAGCTCGAAGCCCCGATCCTTGATCGCAGAGAGCATCCGTTCCTCAGTGAGCAGCCCGTCAGGGTCGGCGACCAGGGTCAGTCGGGCGATGTGCTTCTGGAAGTTCTTGAGGATCGTGTCTCGCCAATCAGCCATCGCCTGCCTCCAGTCTCAACACGGTAACCGGTTGGAGTTCAGGCAAGACCTGATCCCGCTTGCGAAGCTCGGCTTCCCAGGCTCGCAGCTCCTCCTCCAGCTTGCGGAGGCGGTGCTGGCGAACTTCGGGCAAGCCGATCCGGTTCAGAGCGTCCCGGCGCACCTGGAACGCATACTGACCCTTGTCCTGCTCCCGCTTGAGTCGCTGGTTGTGTCGGGCGTGCAGCTCGTCAAAGGCGAGTTGCCCTTGCCGTTCGGCCTCCGACCGTAACCGCTGGAAGATCGCCGCCACTTCATTATCGGGCAAGTAACCGAGTTGGCTGACCCTCGGGCGATCTTCGAGCAGACAATCCCAGATCAACCGTGCCGTGGGCACCAAAATGCGACCATCGTCGTGCAGGAAGAGAGGCAGGATCTTCACGTCCCGCCATGCGTCCGGGTCGATGGCGACCCTCCAGAGCGACCAGAACCCAACGATCTCTTCGGGGAGGTCGGTGAATCGCACCCTGGCGATCGGCTGGCTGGGCACTGCTCGGGGTAGGTGCTGCACCAGGCTCCGAATCCGCTCATCGCCCAGACTCACGTGGTCGAGAAGACGATCCTGGGCGACACGGCGGTCGAAGGTCACCCGATCCATTCGAGTGCCGTCAGGCCAGATCAGGGTGAGATCGAACAGGTCACGGATCACGGAGCCGCCCTCCGCCCGCAGGTAGGCGGTCGTCATCCGCTCCACCCAGAAGGGTAGCGGGTGGTTGGTCAACTGCTGAGCCAATGCCGGGTCGAGGTTCACGTCACCATATAGAGACCGGCCCGCCTGTTCTTGCAGGGCCTGTTCACGAACCTCCTGGATCAGCTTCTCGATATTCGCCTCGATCCCACCGGGGTTGAGGATCGCCTGGGCGTACAGCCTCTCGAAGAGCGCCCCGCTCTCGGCGGAATCCAGCACGTCCTCCGTCTTGTCCACACCGAACTCGTCCAGGATCGTCAGGAGATTGTTCTCCAAGACCTCACGGACCCGCAGCTCCACGCTGTCCTCGAAGACGAGGTTGTACGCTTTCACCGGATACTTCTGGCCGATGCGGTCCACACGACCGATCCGCTGCTCGATCCGCATCGGGTTCCAGGGCAAGTCGTAGTTGATGACGACGTGGGCGAACTGGAGGTTCAAGCCCTCACCACCGGCGTCGGTCGAGACAAGGATGCGGGTCTTCTCGGCGAAGCTCTGCTGGACCCGACGCCTCTGGTCCAGGTCCATCGAGCCATTGAGGCAGACGACCGAGAATCCGTGCTCTTCCAGGAACTCCCGAAGCATCCCTTGTGTGGGGACGAACTCGGTGAAGATCAGGAACTTCAGCTCCGGGTTGTTCTCCTCACGCTGGTTGTCGTAGAGGATGTCGAGCAAGGTCTCGGCACGGGCGTCGGGACCCTGAGCCTCACAGCGACGAGCCAGATCGAGGAGGAGCCCCACCTCTTCCTTCTCGTTCTTCAGACCGGCCAAGCGAATCTCCAGCAGGTTCTCCCACTGTTGCTGGGCGTCTTCTTCGCCCAGATCGTTCTCGGTCGGTTCCTCGTCGATGTCGGTTACGTTCGTGGACTTCAGGACTTCCAGACGACGCCCAAGGGCGGTGGCGATGGCTCGTGTGCTGCTCGTGACCATCCGCTGCATGAGCAGCATCAGGAAACCGAGGTACTGGCGGTTCTGACGGATCGCCTGGTCATAGCCGAGGCGGACGTACTCTGTGACCGACTCGTAGAGCTTCCGCTGGAGCTGGTGGCGGTCCTGCCAGGTGACGGGGACCAGCTCGGTCATTCGGGGCATGAAGAGCGGCTCGCCCCGGTCATTGATCGCCTGCCGCTTCTCGGTGCGAATCACGTAGCGGACGACCTTCTCCTTGCGGACGGAGCCGGGGCCGAAGAACTCGTCATGGTCCAGGAGGGCCATGATCCGCTGGAAGGAGTCGGTCTTGCCCTGGTGGGGGGTCGCCGTCAGCAGAAGAAGGAACGGGGTAGCGGCTGCGAGCACCTTGCCCAACCGGTAACGGGCGACCAGCTCGGTGCTCCCGCCTAGCCTATGTGCTTCGTCGCAAATGATCAGGTCCCAGCCAGCGTCGATCAGGTCGCCCAGACGCTCCTGGTTGTGGGCTTCGAGCTTCTCTCGGGACCAGCCCCGCCGCTTCTCCACGGGCTTGATGGCGTCGATGGGGCAGACGACCTGATCGAAGTGCCGCCAGACGTTCTCGGAGCCCGTCAGGTTACGCCAGAGGGAGAACTCGCCTGGGGTGAGGAGTTGGAACTCCTCGTTGAAGTGGGTCTTCATCTCCTGGACCCACTGCGTAATGATCCCCTTGGGGGCGACGACCAGGACTCGTTTGACCAGCCCTCGGAGCTTGAGTTCCCGGAAGACGAGCCCCGCCTCGATCGTCTTGCCCAGGCCGACCTCATCGGCCAGGAGGTAACGGATGCGGTCGTCGGACATCGCCCGAGACAGGGCGTAGAGCTGGTGCGGCAGCGGGATCACCCCGGCTTCCAGCGGTGCCAGCAGCAAGTCCTGGGTCAAGGCGTCGGCGATGCGGGCGGCGGCAGCAGCGTAGACGAGCCGGTCGAGTGTGGCCTTCCTGGGTTGCTCCTGCGGTGCCAGGGCGTCGGCGGCCAGCCGTTCGACCGTGTTCTTGCGGGGGACCCAGACCTGGCAGACGGTGTGGTTCCAGACGGTCTCCACGTCGAGGATGCGGACAGACTCCCCGTGACTCGGGCTGAAGACCCAATTGCCGACATGAAGGCTGGGCTGTGAGGGTTCGTTCGTCGTCACGGTCATTCACCTACTCGCATGAGGGCGTTGTCGTAGTAGAGGAGCAGCGCCGGGTCTTCCTGGATCACCGCCTCCGGGACTCGCCGGGCCATCTCCACGATGATCGCAAACTCGCCGGACTGCCAGGCGTCCTTGAAACCGGCCCGGAGCGCCTCGGTGCGGACCACCTTGAGCTGCTGATACCGCTGAAACTCCTTGAGCAGCATCCGGTGCCGGAGCTGCTCCAGGTCGTCCTCTACGTTCGGGTCGGCGACCCGCCATGACTGTTGAGCGTCCTGGATGAAGTTCTCTTCCAGAATCCCCCGCAGCTCGACGGGCTGCTCGTGCTTCTCCCAGGTCAACTGGGCTTCCTTCATGTAGAGGGGCTGCAACTCCTGGAAGCTCATCGGCTTTTGGTCGAGTTGTCGCCGCACCCACTGGATCGCCGAGCGTTCGTCGGTCACGAACAGCTCAAGCTGCTCGACGGCATCCACGTCGAATCGGCGGCGGTCGTACTCTGCGACCTGCTCGGGCAGGAAGTACATGGCATCCCGCTCGGGGTAGTGCTGGGGCAGACCGGCGTAGAAGGCCGAAGCCGAGATCGGCACGCTGATGCCTCGCTGGATGTGGAAGGCGATCATTCGGTCGAACAGCAGGTGCTTCTCCCGCTCGGCGATCGCCTCGGCCCGGCTCGCCTTCGACACGAATACGGGGAGTTGCCGCAGGTGCTCTCCGACGAAGCTCCATATCCCATCCTGCGTCCCGGCCTGGAGCGAGAACTGTGTCTCGAAGGCGGTGGTCGGCTTGTACGCTGAGATCACGAGATCCTGCTTCACGGCATTCAGGTTGTTGACCTGCTTCGGCGTGCCCTGCTTCTTGTCGAGCGTCCGCACGTCGGCAATGACGAAGCCCGCCTCCAGGATGGCCGTTTGGATGGCGTTCCAGACGGCGTTCTTCGAGTTGTGAAAGACGACCGTCATCCACCGGCCGGGCTTGAGGACCCGGTGGAACTCGGTCAGGCATTCCCGCAGCTTCTCCTGGTAGAACGCCAGGTCACGGCTCGTCGCCCGGTCCACGATGGCTTCCGACCCGACGTTCGTCCGCACTCGCAGCCACCCCTCCCAGAGCAGGTTCAACTGGCTGTAGTTCAGGTTGTCACCGAAGGGCGGGTCGATGAACACGTAGTCAATGCTGGCATCGGGAATCGACGCCAGGCGAGAACTCGAACCGCAGCCGACGTAGTTGAACTGCCTCAGTGTCTGGTAAACCTTGGCGAAGTCCCGGAGCTTGCCTTCGAGGGCCTTGATCGGGTTGGCTTCGGCGAGCAGTGAAGCGACGTGGAGGGTGCCGGTCATCGGCACGTTACCCCGCTTGCCGAGCTGGTAGGTGGTCAGAAACGAGCAGAGCCGCACCGAGATCGACTGGATTAGGTTGATCAGTTGCCGCCGATGGGGACCACCGGCAGCGGCGACCATGCGGGAGAGGGTCAGGAAGTTCCGTGGCGTGTAGTAGTGATGCAGGTGCGTCATGCCCGAGGTGGCATTGGGTTCGGAGAGGCCCCCTGAAGCCAGTGGGAATGGCTCCGGGATGCTCGGGTCGCCACCGAAATCGACCGAGGCGAGCAGGGAGAGATCGTCGGGGTCGGGGTGCTTGGTCAGGTGACGGGTATTGACTAGGTACTTGAGAAGGACGGGCACCCGCTTGACCCGCTGAATTGTGCGCTGGAGGAGCGGGTCGTGGACCGTCTCCCGGTACGGTTCAAGGCTCCGCTTGGTCAAGCGGACGTGGCAGCCGGGGCACGGGAACTCGTCACGGACGGCGATCGGGTCGGCATCCGTGTCCACCGCCTCGTCGAAGAAGACGACCTGCCGACCGCATTGGGGGCAGGTCATGACCTCTGACCAGACGACGTAGTTGAGGAGCCCGCTCTGCTCCTTGTCGAACGAAAGGAAGGAGCCGGACTCACTGTGGCGAGCAGTGCGGTAGAGGTGGCCGCACTGGGCCTCGATCCGGTCCATCAAGTTCTGGGCGTCGTCGAGGAAGGAGGGCACATCCACCCGGACGTTGTAGTTATGGGCGATGAAGGTGGCAGCGGGGCTGAGATCGTTGAGGATGGCGATTCGACGACCCCACTGGACGCCGGGCATCTCCTGCTCGATGACGGCTTTCTCGTCGGGCGGCAAGTCTTCGCAGAGGGACGCCGCCACGCCCGTCATCCCGGAGCCACAGAATCCGTCAAGGATGAGGTCGCCGGGTCGGGTGTAATGAAGGATGTACCGGAGGACCGCCTGGTGGGGGACCTTCGTGTGGTAGCTGTGGGCCATGTAGATCGTGTCGTTCTTGCCCGCAGCCACGTCGAGGGCGAACGGCTCGCTGTGATACCACTCTTCGGGGTCGTAGGGCCTGCCGTGGTGGGCGATCACGTCCCCAAGGAACGGATTCGGGCAGGCGGTGAAATAGGGTGGGTCGGACAGGAAAAGGATGTCCTCGACCTCGCCCACGGGGAAGCCTTCGATCTGTCGGAAGGCAGGGTCGAGGAGATGCTCTCGCAGTCGGCCGAGGAAGTAGGAGCGGCGAGCCTCGTTGTCCGGGAACGCATGCCCCAGGCACTCGACGACCTGACCTGACCCGGATGAGCGCTCGGATTCCAGAAGGGATGGGACATGCTCTCGGGTCATCGCTGGCAGCCTCGGCTCGGCGTCAGGAGTAGGGGATCATTCGCCTTTCCTCATCAGGGCGTTGTCGTAGTACATGAGCAGCGCAGGGTCTTCCTGGATGACCGCCTCGGGAACACGCTTGGCCATCTGGATGATGGTGACGTAGTCGCCCTTCTGCCAGCATTCCTTGAAACCGGCACGTAGCGCCTCCGTGCGGACAACCTTCAACTTGCCCTTGGTGTCCAGATATTGTAGGAACTCTCTCAACAATGACCGATTACGTACTTGCTCAAGATCGGCTTCCTTCTTCGGGTCGGGGACACGCCAATTCCCGTCACCATCCTGTAAGTAATTCTGTTCCAGGATAGTTTTCAGCTCCAATGGTTGCTCATGCTTCTCCCAAACCTTCTGAGCTTCTCGCATGTACAGAGGCTGAAGGGTTTGGTAGCTCATTGGTTGCTCCGTCAGTTTCCGCCGAACCCACTGGATCGCTGTCTTCTCGTCGGTGACAAACAGTTGAAGCTGTTCCAATTCTTTAATTGTCAGTCGCTGACGGTCAAATTCGGGGACCTGTTCGGGGAGGAAGTACATACTGTCCCGCTCCGGGAACCGCTGCCTTAGACCAGCGTAGAATTCCGCCGCTGACATAGGGACTCCAAAGCCTCGTTGGACGTGAAACGCAACAAGCCGATCAAACAGCAGATAAGCCTGCCGTTCGGCAATCACCTCCGCCCGACCACCTTTTGCCACGAAGAGGGGAATGTGCTGTAAGTGAGAGCGAACGAACTCCCATGCGCCTGCGTCCGTTCCGGCACTCACAGCGAATTTATCCTCCAATGTCTTGCTTGGTTTGTAGGCTGAGATCACCAAGTCTTGCTTCACTGCATTAACGGACGTATACTGCTTGAAACTTCCCTGTTTCTTGTCTAGTGTTCTAACATCACTGACCACGAACCCGGCCCGCTGAATGGCTTCTTGAATGGCTGTCCACACTCGGTTCTGCGAGTTATGAAACTCCACGGTCATCCACCGCCCTGGCTTCAGGACTCTATGACATTCCGTAAAACATTGCGTCATAAGCTTCTGATAATCCATCAGTCCCTTCCCCTGGACATCATTCTCAACGGCTTCATGAACATATTCGTCTTGACTTTTAGCCAACACTCCCACAGATAATTCAATTCTGAATACATTAAATTACCGCCGAATGGCGGGTCAGTGAAAATGTAATCAATACATTCATCGGCGAGCGGGAATGCAGTTGTAGAACCCGTTGAAATAAAGGACTGCGTTTTGCCACATAAGCCACGAACTGCGGCAGTAATTCGTTCTTGCGACTGGTCCAGAACGTTCATTTCTACTGAGTTTGAAGGCATGTATAATGTTCCAGTTAACACGCCGACTGTTGCGCCGCCTTCTCCTTTCTTCTCGCCTCCGATCCGGCTCGCTGCGATTCGATGCAACCTTGTTGCCCGAGGAGTCAAGGCATTGAATGGTAGCCAAGACTTCAGACCCGCTGACCTCAATGCCGCAATAACATCTAGATTACGGCGTGTGTAGAAATGGTGAGCGTGGGTTGCACCGTGTGACACTTTTGGCTGTTCAGTGTTGAAACCCCTTGGCATCTCATCGGTCGGGAACCAGTTGGTCAGCGCACGTGTGCTTATCACATCTAGCATTGCTCGATCGAAGTCATCCGGTGCCTTTTCCAGTCTCCTCTTATCAGCCGTGTAGCTGATTAACACAGGAACCTGCTTGGCCTGTTGAACTGTCCGTTTGAGAGCAACATCACGAACTGTCACAGTTGCTCGGTCTACACTCCGTTTGGTTAGTCGTGCGTTGCAGTGTGGACAAGCGAACTCGTCACGGACCTTCCCCACCTCTTTGTCTACTGCTACGTCCCAGAACACGACGTCGCCGCTACACTGAAAGCAGACAAAAACGTCAGACCAGATCGTGTAGTTGATCCGTCCCCACGGTAAAGTCGGCGTTGCCGATCTCAGGTCGGGTCGACGACTTCTTAGCAGCGATATAGCGTTGGCAAGCTGAGTGGCAGTGGGCCTATCGAGGGTAAGGTACATCCAGGCGCATTCGGCTTCCGCTCTGGCTAGAATGCTCTCAGCTTCATCCTGGTAGCTGGCAGGATCGACTGGTGAGTTGTAGTTGTAAGCAAGGGCGTGATCCCAAAAAGCGCTCATGCGGCACTACGCTTAGATTGTTTCCTCGTTGATGTTTGCGTCACGTCGTCATCCTGCTCGTCGAGCGCTTTC
>Ga0310037_10001804_pt1 | contig 11505 bp, 8 predicted proteins | sample Sb_taG_11_FD_200239 | JGI IMG/M metagenome (GOLD analysis project Ga0310037, IMG submission 200239) | Peat soil microbial communities from Weissenstadt, Germany - Sb_50d_3_AS metaG (v2) (version 2) | ecosystem: Environmental > Terrestrial > Soil > Wetlands > Peat | place: Germany: Weissenstadt...
AGCCGCGCCCGCCGCAGGCACGTCGGCCTTGCGCAGCACCTGCCCGGCGGTAACCGCACGGCGGCCGGTCCCAATCCAGCGAGCCAGCGTGACGGCCCGGCCAACGACAACGCTTTCACGCGCGAGCGGCGCGGCGTCACGAAGCTCATCCTCGGAAGCTGCTATGTCCACATTAGGACCCTAGTGCGACCCGGCTGGCCGTGGCCGACAGCAAACCGCCGTGTCGCTGACTGAACAGATCGGCCTCCACGTACTGGGGCAGGTAGCCGGTCAGGCTGGGGCATTGCCGAGGTGCAGGGACGGAGGGATACTGCGCCAGCGATGCCGGCGATCTTCCGGGATGAGAGAAGACGGCGGCATGGGGAGCAGCCGGTGAGCTAGGCACCGGAGGAGTTGTCCAGGCGCGTTGCCCGTCTTGCGGTAACGCTGCGCACGGGAGCATCATCCGTGCGTGACCACCGGATCTACTGCCGACGGTGCCGGTGACGTTCCGCTCGCCTCGCCGGGGGCGCGGTGCACACGCGAGGAAGAGGAGGAGCTCGTCGCGGCGGTGCGAGCGGGCACAGACCTGGCCGTGATCGCCGAACGGCACGGGCGGACACTCGGCGGCATTACGTCTCGGCTGCTGAAGCTGATTCCCGCTGGTGAGGACATCCCCGTAGACGAGCGGCTCGGCTGGATCACGGCCAGGCTGGCCGACCCAGGCTTCGACCGGCGTACGCCGCTGGCCCAGCCTCGACTCGCCAGGCGGGACTCCGTGCCTCAGGTACTCCCCACCCTCCGATGCCGACGCGCTGTTCGCGACGATGCCGGGCGGCTCAGCGAGGCAGCCGAGGCCCGAATCCAAGGCCAAGCGCACGCTGTGCTTTGTTCATAACAGTCTGTAGGCCTTAGGAGACCACCGCGCAGTGCACCGCCTGCGGCTTCCGCTTCGACTGTCGCGAGTACACGGCCTATCTAACCGGCGGGAAACAGCACCGTGACTGACGATCGTCCGGCTATAGGATCGACAGGTGCTCGGCCCGAGCGCCATGAACAGCGGTCAGCGCAACCGACTGATCGAAGGTCGCAAAGCAGCCTCCATGTGCGACCGCCAGCGCCAAGAGGTATGCGTCCGTCACTTGCCGCGGGCCGAGCAGCCTCTCGCGCTCGATGACATGCTCGTTCAGCAGGCTGACCGAGCATGGCCAGAATTCGTGACTGCCGGAGCTGGTGGCCCGCGCCAGCCGTTCCACCGCTTGAGCCACCGGAACCGGACTTGGGTAGCGAGGCTGGCTGATAATCCGGACGAAACCGTTCTCGGTGATCGCGCAGGACGCCCACCCGGATCGGATCTCGCGCTCCAGCCAGCGCCTAGCCCGCTCGTGGTCGACGTGATCGCTATCCAGCAACGCGAGCAGCACGTTGATGTCTAGCAGCGCGCGGCTCACGCGACCTCTTCTTCCCGGAGCTGGTCGATCAGGTCGTTCGAGACTGCTGGGCCGCGGTGCGGAAACGGCTCGAAGCCAAGGAACGGCTCGGGCGTCACCTCTGCTTCAGCGCGATACTGACCGGTCAGTGCCTGGCGCGCGAGATCAGACAGCACCTCGCCGATACTGCGCCGCTCCCGCTTGGCCCGCTCCTTGACGGCGAGGAGGACGTCATCATCGAGTGACAGTGTGGTGCGCATGCATCTGATGCTAACACATCACCGCTTGGCCAGGCCGTGCTGGCCTGGTGCACGGAGGTCAACGGGCGGTGCACAGCCAGATCTGCACGGTGCCACCGAGCGGCCGGTGACGGAGGGGGAGCCTTTCGGCCCGCTGCCGTCGCTGCGGCCAGCACGGGCAAGCTGGGACGGCGCAAAGTCGACCGGCTGTCCTGCGTGCGGTTTGGCTCGGCCGCTATTGCCGTTCTTGATCTTGCCGGCTCCTACCAGGCGCCCTGGTGCGCACTCGCCGTGCTGGCCCGGCGCGGCGCCCGGCGTCACTATCTACCGCGCGGCGTTTGAGGCCGACTGCGGTCCCGCAGACCGCTCCCAGATCGCCCCCGCATCCAGCCGCAGCACCAGGCCTCACCAGCGCAACCTTACCCGCCAGCCCTGCGCTCCGCGACGTCGTCAGATTGCACCCCGGAAACTTCTCCGCATATTCTCCGCGCAACGCCGGCGCACCGGCAAACGGGCACCGCGTCCACAGCGCTGACCAGGCAAAACGTGTCTCCTGTCGGCCAGCCGACCGTGTGACGCATCGCTCCCGATATCTCGGAAACGAGCACCTCAGTAACAGGGTCTGACCTGACCCTATGGGGGACCGGGCGTGAGGCCGGACCCCCTTTCCTGCTCAGCCCGGTAGCGCGATGCTCCGGGTGAAAGACGAGCTCGGAAAGGAGGCCCGGCTATGTCTGTTTACGTCGGAATCGACGTGCACCGCAAGCGCTCTCAGGTGGCAGTCATCGATCAGGATGGCGAGGTACTCGCCAACCGGAACGTGCCGAACGGAGTGGAGACGATCCTGGGCGTGATCGGCGGCTTGCCGCCGGGGACGCCGGCGGCGTTCGAGGCCGCGTTCGGCTGGGGGTGGCTGGTCGAGCTGCTCGAGGACTACGGCTTCGACCCGCACCTGGTGCATCCTTTGCAGTGCAAGGCGATCGCCTCGGCCAGGCTGAAAAACGATAAGGTCGACGCCGCGATCCTGGCGCAGCTGCTCCGCGCGGACCTGCTCCCGGAGGCGTGGATCGCGCCGCCGGCGGTGCGGCAGCTGCGGGCGCTGCTGCGGCACCGCGCCCAGCTGGTGCGGCTGCGGACGCTGCTGCGCAACCGGATCCACGCTGTCCTGGCCGACCACGGTCATGACCGGCCGGCCGGCTGCTGGAGCGGGCCCGGCCGGGGCTGGCTCGCCTCGCTCCCGCTCCCGGCGGTCTCGCGGGAGGTGATCGAGGACGACCTGGCGCTGATCGATGCCCTGCAGGTCCCGATCGACCGGCTCGATATCGAGGTCCGCCAGCGCGCCCGGTCCGACCCGCGGGTCAAGGTCCTGACGCAGCTGCCCGGCGTCGGGCACTTCACCGCGCTGGTCATCCTCGCCGAGGTCGGTGACATCACCCGGTTCGGCTCGGCGCGCAAGCTGGCCTCCTGGGCCGGGCTCACCCCGACCGTCCGCGGCTCGGACCGCACCGTCCGGCACGGCCACATCTCCAAGCAGGGCTCGGCGTGGCTGCGATGGATCTTGTGCGAGGCAGCGCAGACCGCCAAGCGGCACCCCGACTACGCCGCCAGCTACGCCGCGATCGCCCGGCGACGCGGCAAGAAGATCGCCACCACCGCGATCGCCCGCAAGCTCCTGGCCCGCGCCTGGCACCTGCTCACCGACGCCGAGCGGACCGCAGGCCTGCACGCCACCACGACATCCGCACCTCCGCCACGGGATGCGGTCAACGACCGGGAGGGGTCGCCAAGCCCCGGGTGAGCTCGCAAAACCGCATGAGCCGGCCTAGCCGCGCTCGATGACCTGACTGAGCAGCCCGGCCCCCGGATATCACGGTCATGGCACCCGCCACCCGGCAGGTGCCGAATGGGTGCATGTGAGACCACTCCGACCAGCCACGCACACCGGGGAAGCCAGCCCACCGACCCCAGACCTCAGCAACCAGCAGGTTCTTCCTCGCTCCCGATCATCGGCCGCCGCTCGCCAGCGTCCAGCTCGTTCGTCCTCGCCCCGCGCCCTCCCCGGGCGCCAACGGCTCCGGGCGCTCCAACTGGACCCCGGACCACGCGACGGCACGAACCCGGCACCTGCAAGGAAAGCCAGCAGAACAGGCCACCCAGCCCGACGACACGAAGTCACCGGGTCAGGTCAGCACGCCCTCTTGACAAACAGGACCCCCATGGGTGCGGTTTTGCCTGGTGGCAGGTGTTGGGTTCGAACCAACGTAGGCTGAGCCGACGGTTTTACAGGCATCTCCAATACCGCTGTGACCTGGGCTGATGTTCGATGGTTCGATATTTCTCCGGGTATTCTCCGGCGTGCAGGGCTGTGAGCGGTAGGCACCACCGCAGGCCCGCCAAGCCCGGCCAGGCGATCAGCGTTATTCCTTGGCTACTAGCGTCAGGACGTCGTACTTGGCCACCGACTGCCCGCGCTGGTTGGTCACGTCGGTGTCCCAGCGCACCTCGCCGTAGCCGGCGTCCGCGCGCGGGGTGATCTGTTTGGCGGTGAGCGTCACCGTGAGCTCGTCGCCTGGCTTCACCGGGGTGAGGAAACGGAGGTTCTCCAGGCCGTAGTTGGCCAGTACCGGCCCGGGCTCGGGGGACACGAACAGCCCGGCCGCCAGCGAGAGGACCAGGTATCCGTGCGCCACGATCCCGCCGAACAGCGGGTTGGCGCGGGCGGCTTCCTCATCAGTGTGGGCGTAGAAGGTGTCGCCGGTGAGCTCGGCGAACTGCGAGATGTCCGCCAGCGTTACTGTCCGCGGGCCGGCGATCACGCAGTCTCCGGGCCGCAGCTCCGCGAGGGACTTGCGGAACGGATGCTCTCCTTCCTGGCGGGGTGCGCCAGGCAACCAGCGGCCGGTGATCGCGCCCAGCGCCTTGGGACTGGCCTGGATGGCGGTGCGCTGCATGTGGTGCAGGACGCCGCGGATGCCGCCCATCTCCTCCCCGCCTCCGGCCCGGCCGGGGCCGCCGTGCACCAGCGGCGGCAGCGGCGAGCCGTGCCCGGTGCTTTCGCTGGCATCGTCGGTGTCCAGCACCAGCAGCCGGCCGTGCCATGGCGCCACGCCCAGCACGACCTTGCGGGCGAAGTCCGCGTCGCCGGTGACCACCGAGCCGACCAGGCTGCCCCGGCCGCGCGCCGCAAGCGCCACGACCTGGCCGGCCGAGGTGTACGGCACCAGAGTGGACACCGGCCCGAATGCCTCCACCTCGTGCGGCGCGGCTTCGCCCGGGTCGGTCACCTGCAGCAGCATCGGGGCGAGGAACGCGCCGCGCTCGGCGTCAGCGTCCACCACCTCCACCCGCTCGGGATCTCCGAACACCGCCGACCCCGCCGCGAGCAGCGCCCGGAGCGACCGGCGGACCTCCTCCCGCTGCGCCAGGCTGGCCAGCGGGCCCATCCGCACCGCCGGGTTGGCCGGGTTGCCGACCACCACCTCCGCCAGCCGGTCCCGCGCGGCGCCGGCCACCTCGCCGAGCCGGCCTGCGGGCACGAAGGCCCGGCGGATGGCGGTGCACTTCTGCCCCGCCTTCACCGTCATCTCGGCGACCAGCTGCGACACGAACAGGTCGAATTCCGCGGTGCCGGGTGCGGCGTCCGGGCCCAGGATGGACATGTTCAGCGAGTCAGCCTCGGCGTTGAACCGCACCGCGTTAGCCACCACAGCCGGGTGCACCCGCAACCGCCGGGCGGTTGCCGCCGATCCGGTGAAGGACACCAGGTCCTGCTCGGTCAGGTGCTCGAGCAGGTCGCCCGCGCCGCCGCAGATCAGCTGGACCGAGCCGTCCGGAAGCAGCCGGGAGTCCACGATCAGCTCGACTAGCCGCGCGGTCAGATAGGCGGTCTGGCTGGCCGGCTTGATCACGCTGGGCACCCCGGCGATGAACGCGGGGGCCAGCTTCTCCAGCGGACCCCACACCGGGAAGTTGAACGCGTTGATCTGGACCGCGACGCCACGCAGGGGCGTGCAGATGTGCTGGCCGACGAAGCTGCCGCCCTTGCTCAGCGGCTCTACCTCGCCATCGATGTAGACGGTGTCGTTCGGCAGTTCGCGCCGTCCCTTGCTGGCGTAGGCGGCGAGCACGCCGATACCGCCGTCGACGTCGAACTTAGAGTCATAAAGGGTGGCCCCGGTCCGGGCGGACAGCGCGTACAACTCCTCCCGGTGCTCGCGCAGGTAAGAGCCGAGCGACTTCAGCAGCGCCGCGCGCTGGTGGAAGCTCAGCTCGCGCAACGCCGGGCCGCCGACCGCGCGGCCGTACTCCAGGGCCGCGGCCATGTCGATCCCCGCCGAGGAGACCCGGGCCACCTCCTCACCCGTCACCGCGTCGCACAGCGGGGCGCCTTCGCCTGACGGGGTCCGCCACTGCCCCCCGGTGTAACTCCGCAAGATGGTCATGGGACCAGCCTCCTTGAACAGATTGTGCAGGTCTAGGAAATTATCGACCGCCCATCCCGTCAGCGAGCAAGGCGGAGCCAGCCGGCCCGGCTCAGCGAGCGCGCCTACGACAGCACCGCAGGCGAGCGCAGCCGCGACCTGCCGGGCTAGCGCAAGCCGCCATGGCTCTCGCTCGGTGAACCGGAGGCTGGACGGCCGAGATCGCCGCGAAGCGGAGCCCGCTCCCGGCCCGGCCATCGAAGGACCGGCCAGACTGTCATGCGCGGCCGGCAGCAAACAGTCACGGCACGACGATCGCGCACCGAATCGGCAGCGCGAGCGGCCGCCGTGTCCTTGTCACGCTCCGTAGTTCGGGCCTGTGGGTGCCCGAAACCGTGTCACCCGGTGCGACCTGGGGATACTCGCGGATCAGACGACCGAAGTTCGTCCTGTCGCCAGGGACCACTGGAGGCGCGACCACCAGGTCAACCGGGGTTGAGCCCGGGTGGCAAAGGGCGAGATCTGGCAGACGGTCAGCTACCGGCCAGGGCTGGGCGCCTGCGGGCGGCAACACAGCCGGACCGCGCCGCAGTCGCGCGCCGACCTCGGCAACCGCATGGGCGAGAGCAGCGCCCTCAGCGAACTCGGGGCCGTGCGGCGGCTGACCGGGGACTATCGGGGCGCCTCCCAAGCGCTACAGACCGCGCTGGGCATCTGCCGAGACCTCGGCGACCGGCTGGGTCAGGCTGAGGCGCTCAACGAGGTGGGAACGCTGCACCGGGTCTGCGGTGACCTGGACCAGGCCGGGGTATGCCACCGGCAGGCCCTGGACCTAGCCCGCGCGATCGACAGCTCCTGGGACGAGGCCAGCGCCCTGGCGGGCTGGGACGCTGCGCCCTGGCCGCCGACCGCACTGCCGACGCGGTAGCCAGCCTGCGGCAGGCCCGGGAGATCTTCCAACGGATCGGTGTGGCCCAGGCCACCGGCGTGGCCGCCGAACTCGACGCCCTCACCAGAGCGGGCCCGGCCGCCTGACGGTACTGATTCTTCGCCACGCCGGTGGATTGAACGACTGGCTGCTCGCACGGCGCGTTCTGGTCAAGACCGTTCTCCCTAATGCTTAGGCACGCTCCGTCAGCGCTGCGTTTGTCGGTGTCGCTTGCCGTCGCGACGTTGGCGGGCTACAAACCTGCGCCCGCGAGGTGGTGGCCGTGATCCCGCCGCTGAGCGGGCAATACGTGGCTGATCGTAGTGATCCTCCCCAGCGGGCACGCGTAGCCGAACGCCAGCGGGCCCTATGGGGGATCTCCAGCGCCAGCACCTCGACGCGTGGCATCTGCTCGTTGAGAAACTCCACCAGTCGCTGCAGGCTGGCGGAGATCTCATCAGCGACAAAAATCAGCCTGATCTGCCCTTCCCGCAGATTAGTTCCCACCTTCTGCCAGAAACCGTCAGCAAGGTTCTCGGGCTCCTCTTCGGAGCGCCGACACCGGACCTACCGGCGTCGTAAAGCGCGCAGCCACAACTCCTATCGTGTGAAAGGCCCGGCGACCATGGCAACCGCTATGCCGGCCCGACCACGATCAAGCTGATCAACATCCGCCCGTGCGAACTCGCAGCATGATCAACTCAGGCTGAACCGCGCTCGCGTCGTGACGGCAAGCGGAACGGCGCAGTGGGCTGCTGCACAGGCGCTTCCTTCGACCGGTAGGACGGCTGCGGTTCGCGCACTTCATAAGGCCTCGCGTAGCCGCGGTTGCCGTGATCCGTCGGTAGCGCCGGGTTCCCGGCGGTCGTGTCGTGGCCAGCCCACGCCGTCGACGCCGCTATTTTCACTCCCAGGCCGGCCAGCTCACCGTGGATCCTGCGGTAACCCCAGCCGGGGTTCTCGCGGGCAAGCCGGAGCACCAGGGCTTTGATGTTTCTGCGGGTGGCTGGCCTGCCGGTCCTGCCCCGCCTGAACCTGGCGGCCCAGCGGTGGCGGATGATGCCGCGGTGCCGGCGCAGGATCGTGTCCGGGGTGACCAGCAGCCGCAGCCCGTGGCGGCGGGCTTTCGGTATCACGCTGAGCAGGGTCGCCAGGAGTGCCCGGTCTGCCCAGTCCAGGTTCGGGCGGCGTGGCTGCTGCCGTTGCAGGACGGCGAGCTGGTGGCGCAGGAGCAGGATCTCTGCGGTCTTCCATGCTTCCTCGCGCCGGGACAGCCGCAGCCATGAGGTCATCCGCGTGATCAGGAGGAAGACGAACCGCAGGCACATGACCGGTGATCATCACGACCGGACGGCAAGGAGGGCAACCCTGCTGGTCACAGCTGCGGACGAGATTCTCGGCACGCACAAATCGACCATATGGTGCGTCGAGGCCGTGGCGGCTTTGGCCGGGGACGGGCGGAAACACCGGTCACGTCAGCGGTTGCGCCGGCGGACGGCGATCGGGATCGTGCCCGCGCGACCCGCCGGGCGGCCTCTGGCGGCCAGCTTGCCACGGTCCGGTGCTGCCTGGGCTGAAGAGGCCGAGTCGGGACGCATACCGAGCCGCCCGATTGAACGGCTGGGAGATCGATGTCAGGCAGCCGGCGACCGTCCAGATCGGTCGTTCTGTATCTTCGAGGGTCGGTCAGTGGAGAGAGCCTGTCCGCGCCAGATCGACGGGTCTGCGAACTAGCCCCGTGGAGGCTCCACATGTCAGGCCCGATGACGTGAGCCGCGACCAGGTAAACGTGGCGAGCCGGTGATGAAGTGTGCGTGTGCTACTCACGGTCGAGCGGGTTCAGGTCGCTGGCCTCACCAAAGACGACGAGCACGTCGCCGGCCTGTAGCTGAAGCTCGCGGGCAGGGTTGGCGATCAGCTGCCCGTCTGGGTGACGGACCAGCAACGGCACCGCCGGTCCGGGCAGCTCGTGCAGGCTGCGGCCCACCAGCGGGGACCCTTCGGTGATCGCCAGTTCTTCCAGTCGCAGGTCGGGCTGGCCGGCTCGGGCGACATCGAAGAACTCCACCACGTGGGGCCGGACGGCCAGATTCGCCATCCGCCTTCCGCTGGTCACATACGGTGAGACCACATGGGTGGCGCCCGCCCGGTACAACCGGTCGGCCGACTGTTCCCGCGCGGCCCGGGCCACGATGAGCAGATCGGGGCGGAGCGAGCGGGCGACGATGGTGATGAAGACGTTCTCGGCGTCGGAGTCCACCGCGCAAATCAGCCCCCGTGCCCGCTGGATCCCTGCCTGGCGCAGGATCGCCTCGTCCGACGCGTCGCCGATCAGGTAGCACAGCGCGTCGCGTTCCAGTTCCGGTTCCAGTTCGGCTTTGCTGTCCACGACGACGAACGGCACGCCGGCGGCCTCCAGCTCCCGGGCGGTGGCCCGGCCGACCCGGCCGAAGGCACAGACGATGAAATGTCCGCGTAGTTCATCGACGCGCTGGCGCATCCGGCGGCTCCGCGAGAACAGGCTCACCCGGCCTTCCACGACGGAGGTCGCGGCCAGGCCCAGGATGACGACGAACAGGCTGACGCCGAGGACGGCCAGCCCGGCGGTGAAGACCAGCACACCGGTTGAGAGATGACTGCCGGATGCGAACCCGACCGTGGTCAGCGTGAGCACAGTCATGGCCACCGCCACCCATGGCGAATAGCCAAAGCCCAGGTAGCCCGCAATCCCGACGACGACCAGCACAACCGGCCCAGCGGCGACCAGCACGCCACGGGGCAGCCGTGACCGCGGTCTCATCCACTCAGCCTCCTCACCCACAAACGTGTCGGTGCCCGGGAGCGGGCTCAGCCTGGCCGCCATCCACCGCCCTGGCTCCCAGGTCGGAACGGGCGAGCAACCATGCGGACCCCGGACGCCGCCTAGCCAGGCTACTGGCTAGGCTTGAGACTGGTGCAGCCCGGACGCGCTCATCGGAATGGCCGGGCTCACCCGCCGGTCCAAACCTGCGGGTACCCGAAAACTCTGTCACCTCGTGCGACCTGGGCGTATTCGCAGAGGAGGCCGCCGAGCCTGTCGCGTCGGATGACCTTGACGTCGGCGTCGACGGATCGCGCGGCGGCCGGAGCGGACTGGCTTGGTTCAGTGCCCGATGCGGCTGGTGCCCGTTGAAATGGGACTCGTGCTCAGCGAGGACCATTCGCAGGTGTGCGGCGTTGACGATTAGGATCCGGTCGAGGAGTTCGCGGCCTACGCTGCCCTACCCAGCGTTCCATGATCTCGTTCATGCGTTGCCCGGGGAGCGGTGAGCACGATCGCGATGCCCTCGGCGCGGCCGAGCGATTCGAGGCGCTGCGCCGCCGCTGCCGAGCCTACGTAGCCTTCGGCACCGCCCAGCCGCACCTGTACCGCGTCATGTTCGGCGCCTGGTGGGCCGTGTGCCGCTCGAATACTCGACCGAGGGGCTGACCTGCCCGATCGCCAGCAGGCCGATCGCCGTGATGGTTGGCTGGCCGGGTGCTGCTCAAGATCGTCTACCTGCTCACGTGCCGGGTCCTCGGTGTGGCTGCGCTGGTGTTCCGCGGTGACCGGGCAAAGACTGCTGAGCTCCTGGTGCTCCGGCACGAGGACGCGGTGCTCCGCCGCCACGTCAGCCGGGTCCGGTACCGCCCGGCTGACCGGGTATGGTTCGCGGCGCTGGCGCGGCTCCTCCCCCGGAAGCGCTGGCCAGAGATCTTTCCCGTGACGCCAGCGACGCTGCTTGCATGGCACCGCAGACTGGCCGCGAAGAAGTACGACACGAGCAAGCAGCGCAAGCCCGGTCGTCTGCCGACAGCCCGGAGCATCGCCCGCCTCGTCGTCCGGCTAGCGAAGGAGAACCCGCTGTGGGGATACCGCCGGATACACGGCGAGCTGACGAAGCTCGACCTCGCCGTAGCGCCGTCCACGGTGTGGGAGATCCTGCATGCCGCGGGTATCGATCCGGCACCGCGCCGGTCAGGCCCGACCTGGCGGCAGTTCCTGCACGCCCAGGCCGTCGGGATCCTCGCGGTCGACTTCCTGCACGTGGATACCGTGCTACTGAGAAGACTGCACGTACTGATCTTCATCGAGCACGGCACCCGCCGGATGCACCTCGGCGGCGTCACCGCCATCCCACCGGGGAGTGGACCGTGCAGCAGGCCCGCAACCTGGCCCTCACCCTCTGTGAGCGGTTCGAGGCCATCAGGTTCCTGATCTACGATCGCGGCTCGAACTTCACCGCCTCATTCGACGCCGTCTTCGAGGCCACTGGCGCGAGGATCCTGCGCAGCGCGGTCCCGGCTCCGCGGATGAACGCGATCTGCGAACGCCTCGGCGGTACCCTGCGCCGCGAGCTCCTGGACCGCGTGCTGATCCTCGGCGAGGCACACGTGCGTGCAGGCCTGACCGACTACCAGGCGCACTACAACGCGGCCCGGCCGCATCAAGGGCATCGCCCAGCGCGTCCCCGCTGACGAACGTGACG
>Ga0310037_10001813_pt1 | contig 11480 bp, 8 predicted proteins | sample Sb_taG_11_FD_200239 | JGI IMG/M metagenome (GOLD analysis project Ga0310037, IMG submission 200239) | Peat soil microbial communities from Weissenstadt, Germany - Sb_50d_3_AS metaG (v2) (version 2) | ecosystem: Environmental > Terrestrial > Soil > Wetlands > Peat | place: Germany: Weissenstadt...
GAGTGCGATCGCCACGGCCCATCGGTGTCCCGTCATCCACAGTGGCCACCGAGAGTCGGCGGAGAGCGCCGGAGTGTCGGGCATGGCCCAATTCTGCCGCACCGGGCACCCGGGAGCATCTCAGCACGCTCCCATTGATTCCGCGGCGGTGGTCTGCGGGCCTCGGCCTCGCCACTTCCCCTGTGGCCGCCATCATGCGATGGTGGGTGGGCGGAATCGCAAAGGCGGTTGCCAGATCGCCGAAGGGGCGGGGATGGGGGGACGACAGCTGGGGCGACGGCCATCGGTGGTGGTGACCGTCGCCGCCGTGGTGGCGCTGGTCTTGGGTTCATGGCTGGTCGTCGGCTCTGCGGCGGGCTCGGCGACCGCACCCGGGACGCGCCTCGCGGCGTCGCTGCACCGCACCGCCGGTCGCAACCCCGTACCCTCGACCCGAGCAACCACCTCGCCGGGCACGGCCTCAGCGGGGGCACCGTCGACGACCCTTCCCCCGTCCACCACGGCGCCCCCGTCGACGACCCCTGCGTCCACGACCCTTCCCCCCTCCACGACGGCCCTGGCGCCGCCCACGACCGTCGCCGTCGTTCCGGTCGCCGGCTCCGACCCCTTCGCTTCCGCCGCCAAGGAAGCGGTGGCCGCGCCCCCCCGGGCCTCGAGGCGGCATTGGGGTGGGGTGGCGATGTTGGCCCCGCCCGCCCAGACCTCCCGGGCGGCCGCGCAATTGATCGTCGCCATCAATCAGCGGTCCGGGTCACAGGGAGCCATCCCCGACACGGCGCACGACATCGGCCTCCTGGGACGGTGGATGGCGAACGAGGGAGGCCTGTGGGCCGACAACCCGCTGAACACCTCGCTCGACGCGGGTTCGTACCCGCATCAGTTCACGGCGAGCGGCCAGGACACCGGCATCCCGATCTTCCCCGATCTTGCCGCGGGCGTCGCCGCCACGGCGACGACGCTGCTGTCGAACCCGTCGTACTCCCGGATCTTGCACGTCCTGCGGTCCGGTTCGGCTTCGTGCATCGCATTCGCCCGGGTGGTGATCCAGTCGCCGTGGGCGTCGGGCCATTACGACCACGACCCGGTGGGATTCTGTTCGGGCTCGATCGTGCCGGCCCGACGAGGTCATCAGCGCCACCGCGGTGGCTGAGGGCCTTCTCTCGAACTGACCCGAGCGGGCCCCGCAATGGACACCGACTCCCTGCGTGCGCTGCGCCGCGCCAAGCACCGCATCGACCGCGACTACTCCGGTGCGCTGGGCATCGACGTGCTGGCCGCGCAAGCCGGGTACTCACCAGTGCATTTCATCGGTGTCTTTCGCGCCGCCTACGGGGAGACGCCGCGGCGGGCACGAGTCGCCGCATCGAGGCGATCCTGCGCGACGATTCGGGGAACTGGTACAGCTTCACGCAGCGCGAGGTGTGACGCCGCGCCTTCACTCCGAGCGCAGGAGGAGCGCGGTCGGCGTCCGGGCCGCGATTCGCCCGGGGACGGCGGCGACGACGTTGGCGAGCACCAGCGCCCCGACGGCGATGAGGACGATCGACAGGGCGGGGACCGTCGGCGTCGGCACGGCGTGGATCTCGTTGGCGAAGACGGTCCACAGAAAGCGCCCCAGCACGATTCCGAGCGGGACCCCCACCACGGTGCCGATGGTGACGGCGACGCTCGACTGCCAGGCCACCACCGAGGCCAACTGGCGGCGAGTCGATCCGAGGGTCTTGAGCACCGCCAGGTCACGGCGGCGACGTCGCACCGACGCCCCCAGTGTCAGCCCGAGAGCGACCACTGCCCCGGCCGCCAGGGCCGAGCCCAAGATGGCGGGCGTGGTCCCCATGGCGCGGTAGTTGACGATCTCGGCCGGGCGGAGAACCGATCCGACGAACACGCCGAAGTTGAAGTTCGTGGTCAGCTGATCGGAGATCCGGTTGAGCGAATCGACGGCGGCGCCGTGGTCGGCTCCGGGCCGGAAGTTCACGAAGATCTCCTCGGGCCCGGTGGTCGGGTCGTTGAAGGGGTTCCGGGCCGCGGCCGGGATGAGGTCGTAGGAGACCAGCGCGCCGGTCCCCATCTCCAGGTGGGGCCCGGGGCCGCCGATGGTCGGCATGGTGTCCACCCCCACGATCCGCAGGCTCGTGTCGGGCCCGGTCCCGGAGCTCTCCACCACCGTCTCGCCGAGATGCTTGTGGAGCTGGGCAAGGGTGATGGCACCCAGCACGATCTGGCCCGACGCGGCGAGCCCGTGGCCCGCCAGGACCGGGGGCTGCACCGCGGTGCCGGGGCGCTCGCCGAGGACGGGCACGATCTGTCCGTCGATGTGAAGGTCGTCTGAATACACCCCCGACCACGACCCGACATAGGGGTCGTGGTCGAGCAGCTGGGTCGCCCGGTTCTGGGGGATGTCCCCTGATCCGCCTCCGGCGGAGATGATGGAGTCCCAGTTCCACCCGTACAGACGAGGATGCGAGACGAGCGCGTTGAGGCTGGCGGAGAACGTGACCGTGGTGACCACCACGACGACGGCGAGCGCGGCACCCAGGATGGCCGAGCGCACGGGGACGGTGTTGGAACCGGCCCCGGGCTCGAGGGCGAAGCGGACGCCGGTGACCGCCGGCGCGGGCAGCCCGAGGGACGCCGCCGCGTTCGCCACGCCCGAGCCCTGCCCCTCGGCGCGACGACGGCGCTCGTCGGCGCGACGTGGGCCGGCACGGTAGGCGAGGAGCGCGGCGATGGCGCTGAGGACCACCACGAGGACGAGGAACCCGAGACCGAGCACCGTCCAGTCGAAGGAGACGCCGGGGGTGGGGTCCACCGGGCGCACCGGGCCGATCGGTGCCAGGGGGGAGACCGCCACCGCCACCGCCACGGCCAGCACGGCGCCGATCACGACGGCGCCCATGTTCCCGATGAGGGTGTCGGCCATGGTCGTGGCGGGATTCGCACCGAGCGCCCGCAACGTGCGCAGGTCGTCGATGCCCCGACGCGTCTGGCGTCCGATCACCTGGGCGGCGACGATCAGCGCGGCGAGTGCGGCGATCCCTCCGAAGACACCCAGGGCGATGGACTCGGGCTCGATGGCGCGTTCGGCCTTGTCGACGCCCGTGGATGTCAGCTGGGGAGCGGGAAACGCCTTGGGGAGCACCCCCTGGATCTCCGTGTCCACGGCGCCGACGTAGCGATGTGCCGTGACCTGGATGCCGGTCTCGGTGTAATTGGAGCAGCAGGCCAGCAGCGGGCGGGTGAACGCCGGGGTGAAGTATGCCAACGACACCGAGTTGTCGACGTCGTCTTCCACGAGGTTGTGGGCCGACACCACGAGCGCGGTGATGGTGACCTCGTCCTTCCGGTACGGAGCCACTCCGGCCGTTCCGAACTGCGGCAATTGGGTCTGGGCGTTCGTGTACACGCCCAAGAGGACGTGTTCGCCGAGGTGCAGGCCCGTGGCCTTGGCCACCGAGCTGAGCATGGCCACGTCGTCGGCGCGGCGCGGATCGGGGAGGCGGCCCGCCACGACGGTGAGCCGGTCCTGGTCGAATCCGAAGCCGTCGTCACTCCCGAGCCCGTTGCCGGGCGCGGGGGGGAACGTGGGGACGTTCTCGGGGGCACCGCCGGGCCCCAGGGGCAGCACGTTGAGCCCCGATGCGCTCTGGGCGTCCTTCACGTGCGGCAGATGCGTGATGGCGTGCAGGACGTTCGGGTCGTAGCCGACGTCGGAGCCGACAAGGGGGTTGAGCACCGCCGTGATGGCGGCCAGGTCGGAGGGGTTCGTCCCCGCCAGATAGGCGGGGAACGACGACTGGGTGCGGCGGCCCGCCGCCAGGGCCCCCATGGCCACGCCGCCGGTCAGCGCGATGAGCAGGACGATCGAGAGGTAGCCACCCCGCCGGCTGCCGAAGGTGGTGCGGAACCGGTACCCGGCGACCCGAATGGGTGTCCGGCTCACTGCCCTCTGCCAGGCACGACGTGCACGTCCCTTCGACCTCGGCCGGGCGCGGTCGGCCGCGCCGGTCTCTGTGGAGTCTGACCCGGGCGTCGGTACCGGCCAATGGGGTCAGCCCGTGTCCCGGCTACGTGCCTCCACCCCCTGGTCCCGCGCCGCGGCTGCGGTCAGCCGGCCGTCATCCACGGCCCGCCGCGACGGGCGTGGGACACCGCTCGGTGTGCGACCGCCACCGCTGCGGCCATCGCCACCAGCCCGGCGGCGTCGATGGCCCCGGCGTGGAACAGGTCTCGCGGTCCGGGACCGCCGTCGACGACCCAGGTGCAGCACCCGCCCAGGAAGACGAGCATCCCCAGGGTGGCGACGCCCGACAGCCGTGCCTCGAAGCGCAGCGCACGGGGCGACAGCTCCAGGCGTCGGACGGACTTGGTGGCCCCGATCACGAGCCCGATCACGGCCGTGGGACTGATCGCCATCCAGGCGATCTCACCGGCGGGGAACGACAGCAGCGCACTCGGATGGGCCCAGTACGAGGACACGAAGAGGGTCGAGGCCCACGAGAAGGCCGCCACCCCACCGGGTACGAGACCCTGGTGGGCCCAGGCGTGGCCACCGGTGCCCGGCCAGCCGTTGCCGAAGTGGCGGCTGCCGATGATCAGGATCGCACCACAGCCGAGCACGAGCGAGGTGGGCCGCACGAGCCCCTGCCCCTGCCGGTGGGCCAATCGCATGACGACCGCCCCGACGACGGGGATGGCGGCGAGCAGGGCCAGGCCCGCGAAGAGCACCATGGCGCCCGACAGCACCACCATCGCGGCCCGGGTCGCCGTGGTGTCGGGATCGGACCACTGCCAGCCGATGGTGAGCTGTGACCACATGGCGATGCCGAAGGCGAGGAAGACGGCCAGGGCGCATCCCAGTGACGCCAAGCTGGCGCGCGCCTGGTCGCGCCGGTCGAGCGCGGCTCCACCGAGGCCCGCCACCGAAAGCCGCGCTACCAACCCGTTGCGGGCCACGTCCACGGTGCGGCGCCACGAACGCGGTCGCTCCGTGAGGTCGGAGATGAGCAGCTCGGCGAATTCGTCCCCGTACCGGGCCCTCCAGTCCTTGGGGTACCAGCGCAACAGCACGGTGGCGCGGCGGACGGTCTCGACGGGGGAGTCCTGCACCTCAACCCCACGTGCCGGCGAGTCGGTGCAGCCCCACGTCGGCCACGCGGCGCTGCGCGTCGAGATGGGCCCGCAGCGCCTCGGCCCCCGCCGCGGTGAGGCGATAGGGCCGGCGCCGGTCGTCGCTCGCCACGGCCTCGATGAGTCCCTGGCCCTGGAGCCGGCTCAGCGCCTCGTACAAGGTGCCCGGCGCCAGGCGGACACCGGCGAAGGCCTCGATGTCCTTGGTGAGGGCATACCCGTGCTTGGCGCCCTCCGCCAGGCTGGCCAGGATCAACGTGGCGGGGCCGGCGTACCGTCCCAATGTTCCGAGGGACTCGGAGGGCTTGCCTGCTCGGTCCCGGCTTCCCCGTGCCTTGGCCACGGGAGGCATCCTATATCGGCCGCCGATCCATCAAGGGCGGAGCCGGTTCAACCCTCCCAGTCCGCGGCCGGGGACCACGGCTCGCGGACGTCGCTGAACGGGATGACCTCGGGAAGCACCGCACCGTCCGAGGTGCGCCGGATCGAGTACCCGTCGAGGTGCAGCGCCACCACTTCGAAGCCTGCGCTCCACGTGCCGAGATAGCGGTTGCGGACGGCGACCTTCATGCCCACCGCGGGCGCCGGAACCGTGTCGGGACGACCAGGGGTGACTTCGTCGACGATGCTCACCGGAACACCTCCCTGTGGAACCGGCCCCGACCCTCACCATCCCGTGCGGTCGAGGCCACGTCCTGATGGGTCGTCACGAACCACGAGGAACTTGAAGGAGTCACTGTCCGTGGTGGCGATACGCAGGGCCAGGGACTCGTGTGCCACCGGTGGGCCGTCTCTGGGGCGCGAGGTGCCTCGCCGCGCTGTGGTGGGAGTTCTCGGGTTGGTCACCGGTGCTCCTCGACACGCGCCAGCCGCGCCACGGCCATGGCCCTGACCGTATCGCGCCACGGCGCTCCGTTCGCGGATCCGAAACGCAGACGGCCGCGGGAAAGGTGCAGGCGGGCGCCACGGCGCAGCGCCGTACGCACCGCGTGTGACCGCGGGTCACCCGGGCACGTCGGTGGGCTCCACCTTGGTCCACTCGCCGCCACGGTGCGCGGAGTGCCGGATGGCGTCGAGCACCGCCATCTGGGCGACGCCGTCGGCGAAGGTGGCCGGTTCCGGTCCGGTGAGCGGGAGACCCCGGATCCGGTCCCCGAACGCGGCCGCCAGGCGGGTGTAGGGCCCGTATTCGACACCGAAGGTCGTCATCTGCTCGTAGGTGGTCGTCACGGACCCTTCGGGCAGGGCCGGGACGGGCTCCGAGCGAAGCTCGTCGGGGACGGCGAGGGTGCGCACCCCCGAGTCGTCGGCCACTCGGACCTTGTCGCCGACACCCTCGATCCATGCCGTGCCGGCCGACCCCGTGACCCGTGTCTCGACGAGGATGCCGCGATCCGACGCGGTGCTCTGCAGCATGCCCACGCACCCGTTTTGCAACCGGAAGTGCACCACGAAGCCGTCGTCGGCGGTCATGGGTCGCTCCACGACATGGGCGAGCGACGCGCTCACCCCCGCGAAGTCCCCCAGTGTGGCCCGGATCTGGTCGATCAGCTGCGATCCGTGGGCGCCGAGCCATCCTCCGCCCGCCGACGTGTCGGCCCACCACTGCGGCACGACAGAGTGCGGGTCGACGAGCACGGGGACGTGCATGATCCAGGTGGCGATGCGGGGAGCGCCCACGAGATTGCTCCGGAGCGCGTGGGCCAGCAGGGCTTGCCCGGCGTCGTAGCGGAACTCGGTGCCGAGGAGATGCACGATCCCGGCCTCTTGGGCCGATCGCAACACGCCGCGTGCCTCGAGGGTATTCCGGGCGAAGGGCTTCTCGCACAGGACGTGCTTTCCCGCCGCGATGGCCTCGAGCGAGAGCTCGGCGTGGGTGTGCGGCGGGGTGGCGACGGAGACGGCGTCCACCCCCGGGAGCGCCAGCGCCTCGGCCAGCGTCGGGCAGGCGCGCGGTACCTCGAACATTCGGGCCCGCTCGGCGGTCTTGTCCGGATTGCGGCCTACCAGGGCCCGGACTTCGAAGCCGGCGTGACGCAGGGCCCGCACGTGCGTGTAGCAGCCGAAGCCGGTTCCGACGACGACCACGCCCAGCGGCTCGCCCCCGCCGCCGGAGGTGCTCACGGTCGCGGCCCTCGTGTCGTTCCGAGCACCTGACGGGTGGCCTCCGCGGCGGCACCGGCGGCGGCACGCGCCCCCGAGGCGTGCAGAACGTCGGAGAACACCTCCACTCCCGTCGGGGCGCGCACCCCGATGTCGTCCAGGGCGCCGAGGTATCCCGCCAGGTCGAGCTCGCCCTCCCCGGGAAGGGCCCGGTCGTGCAGTGTGGCGTGGACGAGGTTCTCCTCGGCGCGTTGCGGCGCGTCGCTGAGCTGGATGGCGAGCACGCGCTCCGCGGGCAACGCCCGCAGGTCGTCGACGGTGGTCCCGGTACGGGCACAGTGCCAGGTGTCGACGTTCAGCCCGCCGTTGGGCCTGTCGGCCATCCGCACCACTTCCGATGCCGTCGCCACGTCGGGGATCCGCGACCATGCCAGCCATTCGAGATGGACGAGCAAACCCTGTTGCGCGGCCCGGTCGCACAAGGACGCGAAGGCCTCGGCGCCTTCCTCCACCGACCACGTCCCACCGAAGACGTCGGCGGCGTTCAGCGAGCGGGCCCCCATCGCCTCGGCCATGCGCAGGAGGTCTTCCTCGCCGTGGCAGAACACCTCCATCGTGTCGAGCTCGGCCGGGATGTGCACCTCGTCGGCGCCCGGCGTCCACCACCAGGCCGGGTCGAGCTCGGCGACGACGAGGCCGAAGTCGTCGAGCATGACGCGCATCTCGGCGTCGCTGTGGCCGTCGCGCCGGGCCCGGGCATGGTCACGGCCCCACAGCGAAATGGCGTCGTATCCGGCGTCCGAGGCGGCCTCGAGCCGTTCGCGAAAACTCGTGTGGCGCGGGATCGTGCCCGAGCACAGGACGAGCGACTCCGGTCCGAGCGTCACAGCGTCTCCGTCTCCTGGGACGCAGCGGCCTCCGGAAACGCGGCCGCCTCCTGCGACGCAGCGGCCGCCACCGACTCCCCGGACGGGTCAGCCGAAACCGGCGCGGAACGCGGCGAGGGCGTTCGGGAAGGTGCCGTCGGTGATGTCGTTGTCCTGTCCCCCCGCCGTGTCGTTGAACGAGAAGATACACGTGAACGCCACGTTGTTGGCGGCGATCCAGTTGGCGAACTGGCTTATGAAGTAGGGATCGTCTCCCAGGCCGTACCCGTCGCTGCGGACGTCGTCGGCCCACTCCGGCAGGGCGATGGCCCTTCCCTCCGTGGCGGCGAAGTTGGCCAGCCAGTTGAGGCCCCATTGCTGGTTCACCGCGTTGCTCCACGAGGCTTGCGGTGTGAAGGGGGTCCCCCAGTACTCGTCGTACACGTCGGTCCCGATGTAGTCGACGTACGCCGATCCCGGGTAGGCCAGCTCGAGGTTCCAGCCCGAGGACCCGCCCGCGTTGGGGTTCCACAGGAACTGGAATTGTTGGCCCGGCACGGCGCGCATGGTGTCGACGATCTGGCGCCAGAAGGCCGCGAAGTTCTGGGCGTCGGTGTTGTTGGCCACGCTCCACGGGTACCAGTTGCCGTTGAACTCCCATCCGAGCCGCAAGATGGCGTTGGCGGCCCCGTCGTTGACCAGTGTCTGGGCGAGGATGGTGAAGTACTGGTTGTAGGCGCCGCCGGCGCCTTCGGCCAGCGTGCCTCCCGAGCCGCCGGGGAGGATGGGAACGCCGAGTACGAGGCGGTACCCGGAGTTGCGCCATTGGCCGAGCATCCAGTCCTCGCTGCCGCCGGCACCGTCCATGCCGTCCCAGCCGCTCGTCCGCAGGAGGTAGTCCGAGGCGATCACGGGGTGGGTCCCGGTGATGGAGGCGAACTGGGCCAGTGCCCCCGGGTCCCCTGAGCCGGCGTAGTCGCCGAGCGGAATGGTCTTGGCGGTGTGGGGTTGGCTCACCGCCGCCGCCACCGGGATCCCGCCGCGTGCCGGGGCCTTTCCCGGGGTCTTGACGGCAGCTTTCGACACCGGCCTGGTCGAGGCGGCCGTGGGTCGGACCGGAGCCTGGGGCGCGGCGGTGGTGTTCGTCGGCATCAGGTGGGTGGCCGTGCTCGTCGTGCTCGTGGTGCTGGGCTGCACGGCGATCGTGGTGGGCGAAGGCACCGTTGCCTGTGTGACCTGCGGGAACGACTGTACGGCTCGTGGTGGGGCCGTCGGCAGCACATTGTCCGCGTTGGTGGCGTCAGAGGCATGGGTCTGGGGTGAGGCCCCCATGTTCACCGCGTCCATGGCCACCACCGCGGTGGCTGTCACCAGGGGCGCGGCGACCACCTTGGTGGCCGGGTGGCGCACCAGGCCGCGTCTGTCACGACGGACGGCGTGCCGCGGTGCCGACAGCCGGATCAGGCTGAACACGGCGGCTCCCTGTGAACGTGTGTCACACGTGCAGCACGTGCATCAACGCGCGCCCCTCCCTCACTGGTCACCGTGTCCGGTGCGCGCCGAAAAGTCCTTTACGGGTCTGGGTTTCGGGCACGCGGACCGGCCATTGCCCTGGCCCCTGCGACCCTAGTGATCGCCTCGCGCCCTGTCGATTCGTTTGGCGCCGTCGGAGTCGATCGTCGGCGCCGTTTCGAGCGCGTCGTCGATTCGCTGCGCGTCGTCGATTCGCTGCGCGTCGTCGACCGTCGGCGCCGTTTCGGGCGCGTCGCCGAGGTCCAGCGACATGGGCACGCGCGCCACGATGACGTCGGTCCGGGTCCGCAAGGCCGCCGACAACAGCACCTCGACGTGGTTGTGGAGCACGCGGTAGCGCAGGCGGGTGGGGACGATCACCGGGATCAGCACCACGACCTGTTCATCTCGCTTGGCCCGCTCCCCGTCGATGAAGGCCACGATGGGCTTGACCACCGACGCGTACTCGGTGCGCAGGACCCGCAAGGGCACTCCCGGTTGCCACTCGTCCCATTCGCGACGGAGGGCGTCGGCCTGGGTGTGGTCGCCGTCGCTGAACATGACCGTCACCGCCACCACCTCGTGGCCCAGCGCCAGCGCCCGGCCCAGGGCTTGGGCCGTCAGCATCGAGATCTTGGTCACGGGGACGATGACGAAGGCCTTCGCCTCGGCGCGGGGCTTGGGGGGAAGGGTGCCGAACCCGAGGACCTCCGCCACTCTTTCGTAGTAACGGTGGATGCGGCGGAACAGCGTCACGAAGACCACGACCGCCACCAGGACGACCCATCCGCCCGAGCTGAACTTGGTGAGGAGGAAGATGACGGTCGACACCCCGGTGGCCAGTGCCCCCACGGCGTTGATGGCGGCCCTGCGTCTCCAGCGCGACGGCCGCGTCCTCCACCAGTGGACGACGAGCCCGGTCTGCGACAGCGTGAACCCGGTGAAGACGCCGATGGCGAAGAGCGGGATGAGGCGCTGGGTGTCGCCGTCCACCGCCACCAGCAGCCCAGCCGAGAACAGGGCCAGCACGACGATGCCGTTGCTGTACATCTGGCGGTCACCGCGCACCATGAAGAAGTGGGGGAGGTAATTGTCCCGGGCCAGGAGGCTGGCGAGGAGGGGCAACCCTCCGAACGACGTGTTGGCCGCCAGGGCCAGCGCCGCGGTGATGGCCAGCGACACGAGGTAGTAGCCGAAGTGCCGTCCGACGGCCTCCCCCATGATCTGGCTGAGCGCGGTCTGTCCGCTGCGGGGTTGGATGTGGAACCGGACGGCGAGGATGGCGAGTCCCAGCAGCATCGCGCCCAGGATCGTCCCGAGCAGGGCCTCGGTGCGCTTGGCGCGGACCTGCCGGGGCTCTCGGAACAGCGGGACACCGTTGGCGATGGCCTCCACGCCCGTCAACGCGCTGCATCCCGCCGCGAAGGCCTTGAGGACCAACAGCACCCCGACGGCTTCGAGCCCGCGCGTGGCGGCGATGGGATGACCGAGTTGCGATGCGTGGGACGCGAGCGGATGGACGAGCCCTACCGCGATGATGCCGAGAAGGCCGACGATGAAGAGCATGGTCGGCAACAGGAACGCCCGGGCGCTGTCGCCCAGGCCGCGCAGGTTGAGGACGGTGATGATCGCCAGCGCGGCCAGGCACAGCGGGACGGTGGCCGGGACGAGGCCCGGGAAGGCCGAGGTGAGCTGGCCCACCCCCGCCGCGATCGACACCGCCACCGTGAGGGTGTAGTCGACGACGAGCGATGCGGCCGCCACGTGGCTGGCGTTGGTGCCCAGGTTGGCGCGCGCCACCGCATAGGCGCCCCCGCCCGAGGGATAGGCGTCGATGACCTGGCGGTACGACAGGACGAGGATGGTGAG
>Ga0310037_10001814_pt1 | contig 11479 bp, 16 predicted proteins | sample Sb_taG_11_FD_200239 | JGI IMG/M metagenome (GOLD analysis project Ga0310037, IMG submission 200239) | Peat soil microbial communities from Weissenstadt, Germany - Sb_50d_3_AS metaG (v2) (version 2) | ecosystem: Environmental > Terrestrial > Soil > Wetlands > Peat | place: Germany: Weissenstadt...
CCGTTTCTCGGTGGCCCAGTTGACCGTGCGTAGCGCGCAGAGCGACCTGCTCGAGGTCGAGCCGCTCGACTTCGGCCCGGACGCCCCAGCGACGGCGGCACTCGAGGCCGAGCGAGGGCCGCAGCCCGGCGACGTACGTCAGCGTCGCGACTAACTCGCCGCTCGCACACCTGGACTCCTCGGCTCTCGTCAAGCTCATCGCAATAGAAGCGGAGACCGCAGCACTCCGCCAGGAGCTACACCGTTGGCCTGACCGAGCGTCAAGCTTGCCCGCCACGGTCGAGGTCACGCGAACTGCACGCCGCCTCGGCGGTCACGCTCCCACAGTCGCCGCCCGCGTCCCTGCCGGGCTCCGGTCGCTCTCGATCGATCCGATCGTGCCAGCGGCGATGCAGATCGGTGCCACGACGGCTGCGCTCACTCGCGGCGATCCATCTCGCCACGGTCCGCAAGCATCTCCGTCAACTCGGCGTGCTGATCGCCTACGACCAGCGCATGATCAGCGAAGCCCAGGCCCTCGGCCTGCCGGTCCTCTCACCGACCTGATGTGACTTGGCCTGTGGGGTCCGCGGCGCGCGTGACGAGATCGGCCGTCCAGGGGGTTCTGTGAGAGAGAGTGATGAATCGGAGCACGACTCCAGGACCGGGCCCTGAGCGGGCGGACAGCCAGGCCGGCGACTACGCTCCAGACGCTGATGCACGACCGCAGCAGGTTTCTCGTCGCCCGCAACCCCGACCCTGACAGCACGCTGCCATACCTCCTTCGGCTGCCGATCGACGGAGGCATCCTGCTCAAAGCCCGCCACCCGTGGCCCACCACGGCCCGCGTCTACTGCCACCCGCTTGAGCAGTGGCCCACGGACGCTGAGATCCTGGAAGAGGTACCTATCCGCAGCTGCCAGCGTCGCGGCGCAGCGATCGACCTGATCCTCGACCGCGCGCGCAACAACCGCTCACAGATCGTCTTCACCAAGCCCAATCCGGGCCGGGCCGCCGGGCGGCCGATGATCTTCTGGCAGACCGCGCGCACTGCCCAGCGCGCACGGCCCGGCCAGCGCGTCCCACGCGGCGCGCCTCGGAACTCACCCAGCTGACGGTCGAGGTTGATACCCGCGAGCGCTACCCCTACAAATTCGCCGGCCGCCCCGTTGACCGACAGCGGATCGCACTACCCATCGGCGACTACGCCGTCCGACACGGCGAGAGCCTGATCGCCGTCGTCGAGCGAAAGACGCCCGAGGACTTCACCAAGTCGCTGATCGACGGATCGCTGAACTACGCGCTTGCTGAACTCGCCGCGCTACCTGCAGCCGCCGTGGTCGTCGAGCAGCGCTACGGCGCGTTGCTGGACAACCAGCACGCCCAACCAGGCTGGCTGCTCGAGCTCGTCGCACGACTGCAGGTGCGCTACCCCACCGTCCCGATCGTGTTCGCCGACTCGCGCAAGCTCGCCGAGGAGTACACCTACCGCTACCTCGCGGCAGCGCTCGTGCACCACTCTCCCGACGAGCCCCAGCCTCACGCGGTCCCACCCTTACGAACATGAGAACACCCGGCTCCCGCCAGAGGCGCGCAAGCGGCTACGCGCTCCGCTCGTCGCGCCGCTCCTCGCTCCGCGCGCACCCGCTTATCCGGACTCGAGCCACTTCTCAGCCACCCGGCGTGTTGCCCGTTCTCCGATCCGCCTCGAAACCCACCCTCGGCGTGATCACGAGATAATACGACGACCCGCGAGAGCGGGATGTGGCGGAGCTGCACGCCGCCGTTGGGCACTGCGTCGATCGCCGCCGCGTTGTGTGTTTCGGCTGCGGTGGTGGTGGCCATGTGGCCCTCCTTGCGTGTGTGGCCTCGCCGGGTGCGGGGCCGATCCCCGACCCCGGGCACGCCCGGATGGCGTGCCACGCTGGGACGGGTCGGCGTCCGCGGCCGGCGTGCTTCGCGACCCGCCTTGCGGGATTCGACGCAGGCAGCCAGCGGGGCTCAGTCGAACTCGTCAGGATCGATGTCTGCGAGTATCGACTCGTTGAGGGCGGCGCGGAGCTCGGGCCGGCTCACGTAGTCGAGGTCGTCGTAGAGCTCGATTTCGCGGCCTGCGGCCTCGAGGTCGGCGATGAATGCGGGGTGCTCGCGGGCGGTGTCGATATGGATGATGATCTTCGTCACTCGTGCCTCCTCGGTGCAGCGGGCTCGCTGGGTGGTTGATGCGCCCCGATTGGCACCGGGTGGTTCGAGCGGAACCGAGCGTTGTGAGGGGAAGGGAGCGAAGCGACCTTGAAGCGGCGCGGACCGCCCGGGCTACGGTTAGGCGCGGGATCCACCCGCCGCGTCTGCATGACAGCGCGGGAGTTGCCTGGAGTTTTCGTCCCGACCGGGCGAGCCGCGGGTGTGGGCCGGGCTATCCGCTGCGCTCGAGCTCGGTGAAGCTCGGCTCGTCGAGTTGCACTGTGACCTGGCGTCCTGCCGCATCGAGGAGCTCGATCAGTTGATGGGCGTGGTCGTAAGCGCATTCCCGAGCGCTCTCGATCGGATCGAGGTCCTCGTGCGCGTGCTCCGCGGTCGCGATCGCGGCCGGCTGCCCCACCGGGCCGAGCATGAGATGGGTGGCGATTGTCGGCGTGTCGGTGTGCCCGATGTAGGTCGAGATCAGCTCCGCGGCGAGCCCTCGCTCGGGGAGGACGGTCGACAGGGTGAGCACGCAGCCGCCGCCGGACCAGCTGTAGGTGCTGTGTGCCTCACAGGGCTGGTCATCGATCGTGACCGTCATAGGGATGTCGCCGCGCATGTTCGCCACCGATGTGGTGACCGTAGCGCGGCGGGCGGCAGCTACGTGTGGGCTCTGACCCCGAGCTCGTCGGCAAGCCGCGCGCGCAGTTTGAGAAACGCGGCGCCTTTGGTGCCGGTTAACCACAAACGAGAGGCGAAGTCGAAGATGGAGCCTCCGGCTTCGCAGGCCCCGTAGCAGTACCAGGTGCCGTCCTCGTAGAGCTGGAGGGAGGCGGTACGGTCTTGGTGAAACGGGCAGTGGATTTTGCCGGTGCGGTCGGGGGAGATGCCGGTGAGCACGTGCACGTACTCGGCGGTAGGGATTGCCAGAAGCAGCGTGTCCAGCTCGGTACGCCCGGTTCGGCGGGCTGTCGTCACGCTGACAGAGAGCCGGCCGGGCGGGTCGCCGAGTCCATCGATGAGCTCGTCGAGGTCGTACCGTCGCGCCGGGTCGAGTTCGATCAGTTGGACGGCCGCGGGGGGTGAGTGCTTGTGGTTCCACGACGACGGCGGTCTGAGGATGCGGGCGGCGTCGACGGAGGCGAGGTCGCCGCCGAGGGCGTGCGCAAGGCGACGATTGGCTCGCTCGAGCTCGGGCACGGTGACCGGCGCGGACAGGGTGTAGTACGCGTGAGCGTGACCGGCGCTGCCCGAGAGCACGATCGCGCTTGGGGGGTGGCGGAAGTTCCGGAGTCGGTCGAGTGCGTCCGGTGTGTCGATCTCGACGAACGCGAGGTGGGAGCGGTCGATCGCGTTGCGTCCGCCGGCGCGGCGGGTGCGTAGGCAGACGCCGATGTATACGTCGGTCCGCGCGGCGAGCCGGCGGATGAGTCGTGAGGCGCCGGGTGCGCTGTGCGCGGCGATGAAGAGGCGCCCCATGTCGCGGTAGCGCAGGGCGAAGCGGATCTCGAGCAACTGCGCGCCGGGCGCCGGCCCGGCGAGCACTCGCAGGTAGCTGTCGAGCGCTTGCGCGTCGGTGGCGAGTCTCGGCTGTGCGGTGGTGGTCATGGCGCCGGCTCGATTCGGACGGTGCGCGTGCCGCCGGGCCGCGGCTGGCGCCACGGTCCGTGCTGGTCCGGGAGCTGCGGGAGCCCGGTCAGCGCGAGCGCGAGCGCGAGCGCGTGCTCCCGAGACTGGGGGAGGCTCTGGTAGCTGTCGCCCTCGTGCCCGGCGAGATCAGGCTGCACCTCATCGGTCGCGATCACCCGGTACTCGGTCATCGCGTCCGCTCCCGGTCGGCGCGGCAGATCGGGCATCGGCGTGAGGCGCCGCCCTGGCGCTTGAGCTGCCGTTCGCGCTCGCGCGTGCCTTGCCAGGTTCGGGCGAGCGTCCATTCGATCCTGGCCTGGCTGATGACCTGCAGCAGTCGTGCGCCGCGTCCGGCCTGGTGCTCGGCGAGCCGGCTGTCCAGATCGGCGGTCCAGCCGGTGTAGTGACGGGCGTGCCGGTAGGGCTGGGTGAAGTGGACGAGGTACACGACGCCCGTGGGCGCGGTCGGGCTCGCGGGGACGGTCATTCGCACACCTCCGCGAGCTTGGCGACGATCCATTCGAATTCGCCGTGGACCGTCGGCACCTCGTCGGCGTGGCGCGCGCTCCAGGCGGCGAGCTGCTCATAGGTCAGATCGCCGCGGCGCATCGCGGCGACGCGCTGGTCGGGGGTCATCTGCCACAGCGAGCGGAGCCGGCCGGCGCGCGCCCGCTCGGCTCGCGCGACGGACTCCCACCAGGTCTCGGCTGGGGTTTGGCGATCGGAGTCGGGTGGAGGCATTTGCGCTGGTTGCGGGTCGGGGACTCGGTGAGTCCCGCCGGCCGGCGTCCCGGGCGCGGAGCTAGGATCGCCGTTGGACAGCGGCATCCGCTGCGGCTTTGAGCGCGTCGCGCGCGGGCGTCGGCGAGAATCGGGCGAGGCGAGTGCCCGGCCCGGCTTGGTGGCGCTCATCGGCCGAGCCTCCTGCGGATCGCGTCGAGCGTGGGGCAGACCCACCGGCCGGCGGTGCACCCGGCGCCGAGCGCGAGCAAATCCTCGAGCGTGCTGTCCGGCGTGATCGGGCAGTGGCACTCCTTCGCGCGCGGCCGGGCGAGCTCGTCGCGGATCACCGCGGCGCGCCGGCCGGCGTCGGCCTTGGCCTTGGCAGCGCGGGCGCGTCGGATCGCGTGGATCCGCTGGCGCGCCGCGCGCTCCTCGTTCTGTGGGGTTGTGTCGACTGTCATGGCCCCACCGGTTCGTAGGTGCTGCCGAGGGCTGCGGCCGCCTCGAGGTAGCTCGGCGGTTGCTGGTGTGAGTCGCGGATGGGCCGGAGCCGGACGTGCTCCTGGTCGGGGATCTGGATGACCTCGACGAGGCGGTGATGGTGCGCGCGGTCGATCCAGAGGCTCCAGACCTGGACCCGCGCATCCGCGGTGGTAGAAGTGTCCTGTCGCATGTCGCTCCTTTGTGGGGCGGCGCGGTGGCGGGACGCCCCTGGCCGGGCGTCCCGCCGTGCCGCCATCTGCCTACGCGGCGGCCGCCGCGGGCTCGGGCTCGGACTGCTCGCTGCGAGGCGCGTCGAGGAACTCGACGCTGCGGGCGATCACCTCCAGCTTCTGACGGCGACTGCCGTCCTCGGCCTCCCACTCGGAGTGGTGGAGGTGTCCCTCGACGGCGACCCGGCGGCCCTTGGCGAGGTACTTCGCGCAGGTCTCGGCCTGGCGGCCGAAGACAGTGACGTCGATGAAGTCAGCGCCGCGGTCCTCACCTTCCTTGCCGCGCTGGCGCTGAACCGCGAGGCGCAGCCGCCCGACCTGGGTGCCGCCCCGCTCCTCGACGGTGGGTGCGGTGGTGAGTCGGGCGACGATCTGTACGGCGTTCATGTGTTCCCTCCTTGTGGGGATCGGTCGGTTGAACGAGGGCCGGCAGCGCCGGCTGGGCGGCCGAGCGGAACCGAAGCCCGCAGGGCGAGGGGAAGGGAGCGCAGCGACCTTGAAGCGAGCCTGGCCGCCGCCGGCGCAAAATCGGCTCTCAGAGCAACCAACCGGTCCACACCGGAGGCCGCCGACACCTGAACGAGACGGGATCGGCGACGAGCTCATCGCTTCCCGAGCAGCGCGGTGGCGAGGACCAGCAGCGCGAGCGCGATCAGTGCCAGCAGTGCAAGATGGCCGAACGAGCCCCGTCGGGCCCGCGGCAAGTCGAGTTGCCATGGCCGGGCTCGTGTGTCGATCCGACCCGAGAAGACGCGGCGCGAGGGGGACGTCGGGGGCGGGCTGTGTTGGCGGCGATGGCAGTCCGAGCAGAGGACGGTGACGTCGGCGCGGCGCTCGTGTCCGAGCCGCCGGTAGGTGCGGTGGTGGATGGTGAGCCGGCGGCGTGAGTGACAGCGTTGGCAGCGGCCGCCGGCTCGGACGATCCACATCCACCGGCGAAGTCGCCACAGCGGGGAACGCAGGTAGATCACGTAGAGGAGTGAGTGGCGTCGGCGGTGTGTCATCGGGCGTGTGGAGTGAGGAGGACCTCGATCGCCGCCGCGGCGGCCGTCAACCCGATCGTCGCCGCAGCGTTCGCTGCCGCAAGCTGCGAGCCTCGCGGGGGGGCGTGCCGGCGGGCGTCGAGCCATGCAGCGGCTGCCGTGGCGGCCGCGAGGTATTCGATCGGGAGCTGGGGGACGAACGGGATCAGCGCCTCGCGCCAGCGACCGAGGGCGAGCCCGACGGCCACCGCGTTGCCGACGAGGATCGTGGCCACGATCGCGTCACCCGTGGATCGACTGAAGCGAGTGGCGCCGAACCGCGCAGCGGCGAGGATGAACGGCGCCGCCAGCACGCGCAGGTTGTTCAGCAGGATCGAGGCGATCGCGTCGAGAGAGGGGTGGAGCGTGGCGTGCGGGCGGCTCGCGGGCCCGAGCGCGGGCCAGGCGGTGGCCGCGGCAGCACCGAGTGCCGTTGCCGCCGCGAGTGTGACCCAGCAGAGAAACGCGACCCGGGGATCAGGTCTCCGACGCCCGGCGTGGGAGGGTGCTCGAGTGGAGCTCATGCCCGGCGAGGTCCGAAATCGTGTCAGTTCTCCGGCTGCCATCGGGTCACGATCAAACCGTTCGCGGTGCGGGTCAGCTGGGCGTAGATGACGTGCAGGGTCGGCGGCAGTCCGGCGTAGTCGCCCTTCCCGATGGTCTGCTCCCGTGTGACGACCACCCAGAGTCCTGCGGCCGCGCCCTGCCCCGGGGCGATCGCGACGATGCTGCCGGTGTTTGAGACGGCGCTCTTGGTCAGCTCGGGGTCGCGGGCGAAGCTCGCGGCGGCTTGGAGCGCCTGTGCTCGGGCCTGTCCGAGTGAGATCGCGGCCAGCTGCCGCTGGTTCGCGGCGACGCCGGCGGCCGTCCAGTTGACGTACAGCTCGGCGTAGCGGACGAGCGCCGCCTGCGGGCTTGTGCGACCCGCTCCGGCGCCGAGGCGGTCGATCACGCCCTGGTCATGGCCTGGGACGCTTCCGTTGCGCTCCGGCGTGGGATCGCCTGTATCGGCCGGCGTGGCAGCCGTCGGTGTGGAGTTGGTCCGCGTGGCGGTGCTGGCCGTTTGGTACGGATTGGCGATCCCGGCGCAGCCGGCCAGCTCGCCTACGACGAGCAGGGCGACGAGCGTGACGGCCACTCGTCTCGCGCGCACACGCGCGCGCGAGAAACTCCTGGTCCCGGCGCGGCTGGGTTGCTTGCGAGTCATAGTCCGGGCGGGTGCCGCGCGACGTAGGTGAGGCCGTCGGCGAGGTTCCCGAGTGGGTCTTGCCGCCACCGCGGGCCGCTGCCGGCGGGGATGTTTGGGCCGCCGTAGTCGGCGGTGTCGAACGCGAGCCCGGCGATCACGATCCACGTGTGCCGCGAGTTGGCGTAGACGGTTATCCAGGTGCCGGGCCCGGGGAGGCCCCAGGATTCGAGCGTTCCGGACACGTCGGGCGATGGGCCGTGGAGGCCTGCGCGGTAGAGGACGAAGGACACCGCGCCCGAGCAGTCGTACGCGGGCCACGGCGAGGCGAGCGAGCCGAAATGCGCGACCGGCTCGGGGTAGGGCTTGGTGTGGATTTCGTTGGCGGCGGCGATCGCGAGCTTGACCGCGGCCGGCGCGTCGCTGGGAGCGGGGGCGGTCCCGTCGGGGAGGATCCGCGCGGTTTGGCCAGGAACGGTCGCGAGCGTCGCTGTCGCGGCGAGTTGATCGCACGCGGCGGTGGACCCGATAGTTGCGTTCGGCTGGCTGGAGCTCGCGAGCGTGGTCAGCCCGGGCGTGATCTCCTGGAGCAGGTTGCCGGCGCCGGGGTTGGGCGCGGGGGTGACGTTGACGTGCCGGACGCCCCAGGCGTTCTGGTCGGCGCGACCTTTCCAGTCGTAGATGTCGACGTGTCGGCCGATGATCGCGCCGCCGGTGTCGCCGGCGTAGAACGCGCGGGTTGTGCCGAACGGGTTGGGCCGGACGTGCGCGAACGTCTGCAGCGGGATCACGGTGGGGTCGACGGCGATCTCGTACGCGGGTGGTCCGGCGGTGAGGTTCAGCCCGGTGGCGGTGACGCCGGTGCCGTTCATGGCGTCCCACGGCGGACCGTAGGCGGTGGCGATCCACGAGCCGGTGCCGGCGGCTTCTCCACCGGGTGCGGGCGGCGGCGCGCATTGCTGGGTGGCGACGCCGCCTAGGAGGACGACGGGCAGCGCGATCAGCATGAACCCGCTGGCCGCCGGGAGTAACAGGAGCCACGGGCGTTTGTGCGATCGCTCGGAGGTGGAGGTCACGCCGCTCGTCCTCGCTCGCGATATTGCTCGTGCCACTCGGGTGTGCACAGCAGCCTGAGCGCGGCCCAGTGGTCCCCGCCGGTTTGCGCTACCGCGGCGGCTCGGCGCGGCTGGTCGTTTTCGGGATCGGAGCAGCAGATCCAGTACTCGAGGTCGCCGAGGAGCTGGCGCACGGTGCCGCGTCCTCGGTTGGAGATCATGTACGCGCTTGAGTAGAGCCCGGGCCGGGTGGTGAGGGTCGTGATGTGCTCGATGTCGGCGTCGGTGAGCGTCAGCGGGGCGCGCGCGTGTTCGAGATCGTCGGCGTCGTTCTGAAAGCACAGGGCGATCGCCTTGTTCTCGAGTAGCGCGTAGCCCTGTGCGGTGGCGAGGTCACGGAAGAACTGGGAGACGAAGATCAGCCACAGCGCGTAGTGGCGTGAGCGCCGCGCGTACTCGTTCAGCCACGCTCCCGCGGCGGCCGAGGCGGTCAGCTTCCATCCCTCCTCGACGACGAGGAACATTCGCCCGGCCCAGGCGCCGGCGTCGTTCAGCTCGCCCTGCAACCTGAGGCTCCGGGTGCGCTGGATCGCACCCTCGATGTGGTCGACGATCTGGAGGATCATCGGCGGCACGAGGCGGTCGGGGAGCCCGGCGATGTCGAACAGCGTCAGCGTCGTCTCGTCGGTCACGGTCGTGCCCGCGTCGGTGAGATGTGAGAACGCGCCGCCCTCGCAGTAGGGCTCGAGGCGCACGATCAGCGACTGCAGCGTGTCGGCGAGCAGCGTGCCCGGCTCGATCGATTCCGAGCGGCGTTGGAGCTCGTCTAGGAGCAGCGTTTCGCGTGGCCGTTCGCCCGTCTCAGCGCAGCGCTCGTACACGGCCCGCGTTCCCGAGAGCAGGAACGACTCCTCGAGCGCGCTGAGCGTGCGGTCCTCGCTGCCGCGCTGATCGCCGATCAAGAGCGCGTGCAGCGCGAGTAGGAATTGCTCCTTCTCCGGCGCCACCTCACACGGGTCGGGTACGTCCCACGGGCAGATGACCTCTCCGGTGTTCGAGCCGACCTGCACTCGCCGCGACCCGGGGATGAGGCCGAGCAGCATGTCGTAGTGACCTGAGCCACGGGCTCCGTGCTCGGTGGCGGTCGAGGAGCGGTCGATGATCCAGCCGCGCATCCCCTGCGAGATCGCCCGCTCGAGCAGCGCGTTGATGGTGACGGTCTTGCCGCCGCCCGATGGGCCGATCGCGAGCGTGACGTGTCGCGTGTAGAGACGGTCGAACGGGTTGATTCGCTCGAGCGTGCCTCCCGGGTCCGCGAACCCGAGGATGAGTCCCTCGGGTGAGCCGCATGACCCGGAGGTGAGTGGCAGGCAGTGGGGGATGTTGCGGTGCGCGTAGCTGCGGGTCGCGCGAAGCGGGTCGAGTCCGAGCGGGATCGTCGATGTGAGTCCCGGCAGGCAGCGCCAGCGTCCTCGGATGACCCGGGCGCCGGTGTGGGCCTGGAATTCCCGAGCCGTCGCTTTCACGAGCTCATCGAACGCTTCGGGTCGGCCCTCCGGGTCCCGGATGGCAAGGCTGACGGAGACCTTGTAGACGGTCGCGCCGATCTCGGCCGCGAGCTCGGCGTCGAGCACCTCAGCTTCGGCGAGTGCTTCGTGCTCGTCCGAGCCGATGAGTTGCGCTCGGCGGTGCTTGTAGTCGATCGCGGCCGACAGGCGCTTCCAGCGCCGGCGCTGGCGAACGCGGACCTGGGCGCGGCTGCCGACGCGGATGTGCACCGCCACCGTGACCGGAAGCGGGGATGACAGCAGGTGCATCAGCCACCACAACGTCGTGTGGATCGGCGGCGTTCCGAGGTGCAGGATCTCTTCGAGGGTCCCGTCGGAGTGACGCAGCCAGCGAGGATCGCTCGCGTCGATTCCCGCGGGCTCGGGGCCCGAGCTGACGGCGTCGAGAATCCGGTGGCGCCGGAGGCCGGCTTCCTCGGCTGTGGTTGCGCTCGCGAGCCCGGTCGCGTCGGCGAGCGCGTCGAGGTCGGGCAGCGTGCGGGCGGCCGGGTGGAAGCGCTCCCACAGGCAGGCCAGCGCTTGCACACCATCGAGCGGCCACGGCTCGATCCCGATCGCGGCGAGCTGGGCCTGAACCTGCTCGGTCTGTCGCAGGCTGTCGGCGGCCGCGCGCTGGTGAGAACGCCACGGCGTGCGAGCTCGACCGGGCGCCAGCCCATGGCGCAGGCGGATCCCGAGGTCTTCTCCTTCGGGCCTGTGCGGGACGGCCAGCCACCAGCGGGCGGCGACCGCCGGTTGTTCTGACCCGGCGGCGTGGACGACTGACTGGGTCTGCGCTGAGAGCAGCCGGCGCCTGGTCTGCGCTAGGTCGTCATGTCCGTGTCGGCGGTCGTGGTCGCACGCGATCTGCACCCGGCGACGGTCCTCGGCGAGCGCCTCGCCGACGGGAATCGGGTCGGTCTGCGCGTAGATAGCGAGTGCTTGCCGGTCGGGGATCCCGCGGCAGATCTCGGCGAACGCGCGCTCGATCCTTATCTGGGTGCCGTCGTCGGCGGTGATCGCGTTGGGCATTCGTTCGCACTCGATCAGCCGTACGTAGCGCCCGTCTGAGGTGACGATCAGGCCGTCGGGCTCGACCACGACGACGGGGAGGAGTCGTCCGAGTGATCCTGTTCGCGCCTTTCTCATCACGCAATCGGGTCGAGAGCAATGTCGTGCGGGGATCCCTCGTGCTCGTCGCTCGGGGGAGCGGCGTCAAGGATCAGACCGCTGCGGTCTGGCTTGGTGGGGAGCGTGAGTTGTTTGGGCGTGAGTCCGTAGCGGATCAGCGCCAGCAGGTGGCGCCCGGGGCCGAGAGCCTGACCCGAGAGGGCGTGCAGCACAACGCCGCAGAACGTCAGCGCGAGGACGACGATCGTGATCGTCGGGCGCAGCCCGAGGGGTGAGACTCTTACCGCGCCGTACAGCAGCCCACCGCCGA